>Ga0207646_10000483_pt1 | contig 53346 bp, 51 predicted proteins | sample KBSK5502metaG_FD_184343 | JGI IMG/M metagenome (GOLD analysis project Ga0207646, IMG submission 184343) | Corn, switchgrass and miscanthus rhizosphere microbial communities from Kellogg Biological Station, Michigan, USA - KBS K5-50-2 metaG... | ecosystem: Host-associated > Plants > Roots >...
CCGTGAACGGATCCGCCTTCAGGCGGCAGTCGAGCCGTCGTGCGAGCACGACCTGGTAGGCATCGCCGGCGGCGATGTACTCCTTCGCCCGGCGGACGGCATCGCCGAACGTCTCCTCGTCCATCGTGGAGGTGAAGCCATCTTCGCCGAGCGCCTGCAGCGGCCCGGGAGCCGCGAGCTGCAACGGCGCTGGCGCGCGCGCAGGGCGCGAGAGCTTCGCCAGGGTCATACCGATCTTCAGCGCCGCGCGGTCGTACGCCGCGTCCAGGGCGGCGGCATCGCGCTTGCCGATGTGCGCGTTGGCCATGACGAGGAGCCGGTGGCGCAGGTTGTCGAATACGAGCAGCGTGTCGCTCAGCATGAACACGGCGTCCGGGAGGCCGAGGTCGTCATGCGCGGCTGCCGGGAGGCGTTCCATGTGGCGGACCATGTCGTACGCGAGATAGCCGACCGCTCCGCCCTGGAAGCGCGGGAGGCCCGGCACCGCGACGGGTTGGAAGTCGCGCAGCAGGCCGCGCAGGGCCTCCAGGGGATCGCCGTCGGGCAATCGCTCGATGCGCCCGCCGCGCCGCACCGTGATCCGCCCGTCCTTGGCGGAGAGGACGATGTGCGGATCGCTGCCGAGAAAGGAATAGCGCGCCCACTTCTCGCCGCCTTCCACCGACTCCAGCAGGAAGGCGTACGGGCCGGGTCGAAGTCGCAGGTACGCCGACAGCGGCGTATCGAGATCCGCCGGAAGCTCCGCAAAAACGGGAACGAGGTTTCCCCTTCCGGCGAGCTCTCGGAACTCGTCGCGCGTGGGAGACAGCGTAGGAATGGCTAAGCCGGCGGCGCTGATACGACGGAAAGCGGCGGCGCGCTAGGCGAGCGCGTCCAGCTTCTCCTTGATCTTCGCCTTTGGGACAGCCCCGATGAGCTGGTCAACAACCTTGCCCTGCCGGACGAAGAGGACCGTGGGTATCGACCGGATCGCATAGCGGGCCGCGAGGGCGTGGTTCTCGTCCACGTTGACCTTCGCCAGCGTGATCCGCCCGCCCGAATCGCGGGCCAGCTCCTCCAGCACGGGCGCGATCGCTCGGCAGGGGCCACACCACTCGGCCCAGAAGTCCACCATGAGGAGGCCGTCATGCTGAGTGAGGGTCTCGTCGAAATTCTTTTCCGTCAGGTGGACGGCATCGGCCATGGCGGGGTCTCCTCCCTGAAAAGTCAACCGCCACGCTAACATACCAAGCGAAACCACGCAACCTGAGGTGTCGTCGAAACCGACGATTCCTTGTCAGTTTGACATTCCAACGTGCTAAAGTCGTTTTAGACATGGACCCCGCCAAAATCCTGGTCGTCGACGACGAACGCTCCATCCTCGTGCTGTTGAAAGAAGCGCTCAGCCAGTGGGGCTATCAGGTTACGACCGTCGCTTCGGCGACGGAAGCCCTGGGGATCCTCAAGTCTGAGCTCTTCGACGCGCTCATCACGGACATCCGGATGCCGGACATGAGCGGCCTGGAGTTGCTCCGCGAGGTGAAGAAGCAGGACGAGTCGATCGAAGTGGTCATGATGACCGGCTACCCGACGATCGCCTCGGCGGTGCAGGCCCTCAAGGAGGGCGCGTACGACTACCTCTCCAAGCCGCTGATCCTCGACGAGCTCCGTCACCTGATGTCACGGATGATGGAGCGCAAGTTTCTGAGGGGCGAGATTCATACGCTGCGAGCGCGGTTGGGCGAGGAGCTGACGGTCAACGAGCTGATCGGCACTTCGACGCCGATGGAGCGCGTCAAGGAGATCATCGGCAAAGTCGCCGTGACCGATTCACCGGTGCTCATCGAGGGCGAGAGCGGGACCGGCAAGGAGCTGGTGGCCGCAGCCATTCACCGACTCTCGTCGCGCGCCAAGCGTCCGTTCATCCCGGTGAACTGCAGCGCGATTCCTCAGGATCTGCTGGAGTCCGAGTTTTTCGGCCACGTGCGCGGCGCCTTCTCTGGCGCGGTGGCCGACGCGCTCGGTCTGTTCCGCGGCGCGGATGAGGGCACGATCTTCCTGGACGAGATCGCGGAGCTGTCCCCGGCGCTTCAGGTGAAGCTCCTGCGCGTGCTCCAGGAGATGCAGGTGCGACCGGTCGGCTCGACGAAGGCTTTTCCGGTCGACGTCCGGGTGATCGCGGCCACCAACCGCGATCTCGAGCGGGCCATGACCGAGGGTTCGTTCCGTCAGGATCTCTTTTATCGCCTCAACGTCGTCCGCGTGACGCTGCCGCCGTTGCGCGAGCGGCGCGAGGACATCCCGTCGCTCATCAATCACTTCCTGCGGCGCTTCAACAAGCGCTTCCATCGTGACGTGCGGGGTGTCGCGCCGGAGGCGCTGGCCGCGCTGACGGCCTACACGTTCCCCGGCAACGTGCGCGAGCTCGAGAACCTCATCGAGCGCGCGTTCGCCATGGGCGCGCGCGAGCAAATCGCGCTGACCGATCTGCCGAGCCTTAGTAAGACGCCGATGTCTTCGACACCGGTGACGTCTCCTGAAAGCGTGCCGGCGTTGGCTGACGTCGAGCGCGAGCTGATCCTCAAAGCCCTGGCCGTGTTCAAGGACGACAAGGAGGCGGCAGCCCGCGCGCTCGGCATCTCCCGCCGTACGATCTACCGGCGGCTCAAGGAGTACGGCGTCCTGTAAGACTGGGGGCCCCGACATGGCCCCCAGACCCCCACACGTTCGGAGCGGCCCGGCCCAGCCGTGCCGCTCCTCTGGAACCCCAGTAGCCGGACGAACCCGTGACGCTCCACTACCTGCGGCCCGGCTAGCCGGTACGCTTCCATCAGTGACGCTTCTCTGGAGCCGCCTCGCACGGTCCGATTTCCCCCGACGAAAGCTGTCACTGGGTGTGTGTCGTACGGACACCCACGAGCTTGCAATTAAGCCTAAGCGTCAATATTTTAGGCTATTTACGCTTTGGCACCCACGGTGCATTACCCTCCGCGGCATGACGACGACACTGAGCGGGCCTTCGGCCTCGATGTTGGAGATCGGTCTCGGATGTGCCTCTGGCGGACGCGATGCGGTGACCCGTGCGGCGAACGCCGCGATCACGCGGCTGCACGGCGCCACGCCCGACCTCGCCCTCGTGGTGACGGCCTCGCCGGCCGGCGACGCGATGGCGGAGGCACGAAGTGTTCTGGGACGGATCCAGCTCGCAGGCGGTTCGTCCGCCTCGCTTTTGACGGATGACGGCCCCATGAAGTCTGGCGCGCTCGTCGTCTGCGTTGCGAACGCAGACGGCGCCGCCAGCGGGGTGGCAGCCACGACTGGCCGCGATATCGTTGACGCGAGCCAGGCGGCGGCGCGCCTGATTCTCTCGGGCTGGCCTTTCCGCGCTCGGTACCCGCGCGGTCTCGGCATCGCCTTCGCGCGTCCGGACGCGGGTGATTCCGCCCTGCGGTTTCTCGACTCCTGGCGTGACTTCATGGGGCCTAAGATGCGAACCGTGTGCGGCGTGCTTGCCTCACCGGTGCTCTACGGGGGAAACGGCAAGACCGAGCCGCGCGTGAGCGTGGCCTGTCTGGAGGCGTCGTATGCGACGGGGCTCGGCTGGAGTGACGCCACGGGCGGGACGTCGTCAGAGGCGCTCGTGCATGGCGCCGCGGATGCGACGTTGACCGCGGTCAAGCGCCTCGACGGCCGCCCGGCGCGGCTCGTCCTCGTCATCGAGACGGCCGCACGACACGCGCAGCTGGGCTCCGCCGCACGCGAAGAGTGGGCGGCGATTCGCGGCCAGGTGGACGAGACCACGCCGTGCGCCGGGTGGCTCGTCGATGAAGTCGCGGCGTACGGCCGGGGTGTGCAGCCCGTGCCGGCACCGGGCGCGTTGGTGGTCGTCGCCGTGGGCGACTCGCCGCGCGGTGAAGCCGCTCGCGGCTGAGCCCGACAGACTCCCTCGCTCAGAGTAGCTGGGCCGGATCCCCACGACGGAGTGTGCCGGTCTCGACGACACGCGCGTACACGCGGCTCCGGCCGGGATGGCGCTTCTGCGAGACCCGCGAATAATCACCGTCGACAAACGCCGGCCGGATGTTGAAGCACGGCGTCGTGTAGCGCGTGACCTCCAGCAGCACCTCGCTGCCAAGCCGTAGGCGCACCCCCGGCTGTACCGCGGACCAGTCCAAGCCCTCGACGGTGACGTTCTCGCCGAGCGCACCGGGGACGAGCGGATGACCCTCGGCCTGCAGCGCGCGGATCGCCTCCATGGCGAAGAGGCAGACGGCGCGCTCAGGGCCGCCATGGTGCTCCCGATCGCGGTGCGCGTCTCCCTCGAGACCGAGTGGCGTCACACGCACGCTCTCCACAGCCTGCTTGGGCACTCCGCCGCTCGAGATGCTCAGCTGCACGATACGGGCACCGGCGTCACGCACCCCGTCACCTCCGCTTGATCATCCGCTGCACGCGCGCTTCCAGGACGAGCTCGTCGCGCTGGTTGAGGACGCGGTGCCGGTAGGTCACGATGCCACGGTCTGGCTTCTTGGTCTCGCGCTTGTCGGCGACCTCGATCTCGACGTGGATCGTGTCGCCCTCCAGCACCGGCGCCACGATCCGCAACTCGCCGCCCAGATAGGCCATGCCCGTGCCGTGGATCAGCCCGGTCTGCATGATGAGCCCCTCTGACAGCGCGAAGGTGAGCGCGCCCGGCGCGGCCCGGCGCGTGAAGACCGATTCGCGCTTCACGTACTCCATGTCGATGAAGAGCGGCTCGACGAAGCCACACAGATTGACGAAATTGACGATGTCCGTCTCCGAGACCGTGCGGGCGAGAGTGCGATAGACCGCGCCCACCTTGTGACCGTCATAGTCCAGACCATCTGTTCGCATGGCGTCATTCTCCCAGGTAAGCGTGTCGCACGCGTTCGTTCTCGGCGAGCTGTCCGGCGGTGCCGGACAGCACCACCGTGCCGGTCTCGAGCACGTAACCCCGGTGGGCAATGGACAGGGCCATCGCGGCGTTCTGCTCGACGAGCAGCATCGTCGTGCCTTGCCGATTGATCGATCCGATCGTCTCGAAGATCTGCTCGACGAGCACGGGTGCCAAGCCCATCGACGGCTCGTCGAGCAGAAGCAGCCGCGGCCGGGCCATGAGGGCGCGCGCGATGGCGAGCATCTGCTGCTCTCCGCCGGAGAGCGTTCCCGCCACCTGGCTGATTCGCTCTTTGAGGCGGGGGAAGAGCTCGAACGCGCGGTCGAGATCGGCGTCGATGTCGGCGTCGGTCCGAAGATAGGCGCCCATCGTGAGGTTCTCGCGGACGGTCAGGCGGTTGAAGATGCGGCGTCCTTCCGGCACGTGAGCGATGCCGCGGGCCACGATCTCGTGCGCGGCGACGCCGGTCAGTGGGCGCCCATCGAAGATGACGCTGCCACGGCGCGGAGCGAGCAGCCCGGAGATGGTTTTGAGCGTGGTCGACTTGCCCGCGCCGTTGTTGCCGAGCAGCGTGACGATCTCGCCCCCGCGCACCTCGAGCGCCACACCGCGCAGGGCATGGATCTCGCCGTAGTAGACGTCGAGGCCGTCGAGCGCCAGCATGGTCTATGGCGCAGAGCGACGGGCCGGGGCGCGGCGACCGAGATAGGCCTCGATCACCCGCGCGTCGGCCTGGACGTCGCGCGGCGGTCCTTCGGCGATCTTCTCGCCATGGTCGAGCACGGTGACGCGGTCGGAGACTTCCATGACGACACGCATGTTGTGCTCGATGAGCACGATCGCGAGGCTCAGGTCGCCGACGAGCTGGCGCAGCAGGCCCATCAGCGTCCCCGCCTCCGACTGCGTCATCCCCGCCGTCGGCTCGTCGAGCAAGAGCAGGGCGGGCTCCGAGGCGAGCGCGCGTGCCAGCTCCAGCCGGCGTTGCTCGCCGTAAGGGAGACTACGTGCGACCTCGTTGGCTTTGCCGCGCAGTCCCACGCGCTCGAGCAGGGCAACCGCGCGCTGCCAGAGCCCCCGCTCGGTCTCGACGAAACGCGGTCCCCGAGTGAGCACGTCGCGCAGCCCGAGGCGAATGCGGGCGTGCATGCCGACCAGCACGTTTTCCGCGGCCGTCATGTTGGCGAAGAGGCGGATGTTCTGGAAGGTTCGGCAGACGCCCAGCGCGGTAATCTCGTCGGGACGCAGGCCGATCAACGGCTGGCCGCGAAAGCTCACCGTGCCGGCGTCGGGACGATAGAGGCCGGTGAAGACGTTGAAGAGGGTCGTCTTGCCCGCCCCGTTGGGACCGATGATCGAGGCGATGCCGCCGTCGAGCGCGAACGTCACGCGGTGCAGGGCGGTGAGTCCGCCGAACGTCTTCATGACGTCGACCGCCTCGAAGAGGACGGTCATGGCTCGCCCAGCTCTCGCTGGCGGCGCCGGGCCGGGAAGATGCCCTGCGGGCGAAAGATCATCATGAGCACGAGGATGAGCCCGAAGATCATGCGCTCGTACTTGGCCGGCTCGAGCTGCGTGGGCAACCCCGCGAGATTGTATCCAAAGATCGTGACACCCGCGTTCTTCAGCTCGTTGAGCCACAGCGACAGCCCCTTCAGCACCTGGAGATTCAGGACGGTCACCACGGTGGCGCCGATGATCGCTCCGGGAATGCTGCCCATGCCGCCGAGGATGACCATGGCCAGCACTCCGATCGACTCGAGAAACGTGAATGACTCGGGATTGATGAAGACCTGCTTGGCCGAGAACACGACTCCCATGACGCCCGCAAAGGAGGCGCCGGCCGCGAACGCCATCAGCTTGGCGCGCACGAGTGGCACGCCCATCGCCTGGGCGGCCAGCTGGTCCTCACGCATGGCCTCCCAGGCGCGACCGATGTACGAGTCCTCCAGCCGGCGATTGACGAGGACGACGACGACGACGATGAGGAGGACCAGGAAGTAAAAGCCCACCGCGTACGAGATCTCGAGCGGCAGGGGCGGGCGTGAGATCGGCGTGATGCCGCGCGGGCCGTTGGTGATGTTGATCGGCTTGTCGAGATTGTTCGCGAGAACCCGGATCACTTCGCCGAAGCCGAGCGTGACGATGGCGAGGTAGTCGCCGCGCAGTCTCAAGACTGGCAGGCCGAGCAGGATGCCGGTGCCGGCCGCCATCGTCAGGCCGATGACCAGGAACGGATAGAACCACCAGGACGGCAGCGGAAAGCCACCGCCGCCGAACAGCACATTGGCGTGCGGCGAGCCGAAGATTGCCCATGAGTAGGCGCCCACGGCGAAGAAGGCGACGTAACCGAGATCGAGGAGTCCCGCGAGGCCGACCACGATGTTGAGTCCGAGGGCCAAGGCCACGAAGATGCCAACCTGCGTGGCGACCTCCAGGTAGTAGCCGTTGTAGGTACCGATCAGCGGCATGAGCACGAGCAGCGAGGCGGCGAGCAGGGTCGCGCGCAGCCAGCCGGGAATCCTCGCGACGTAGGCATAGAGCAGGCTTCCCTGAAAGATCAGGAAAATGAGGATCGATCGCGGAAAGAGAGCGACGGCGGCGCTCGACAGGGCGACGTACGCCACCGCCGCCGCCGCAGAGATCACGCGCGCTCTCGTACGACTTCGCCGAGGAGACCCTTGGGACGGAAGATGAGGATCAGGATCAGAACGGAGAAGGCGAAGATGTCCTTGTACTCGGCGCCGAAGGCGCCGCCCGTGAGCAGCGACATGTACGAGGCGGCGAAGGCTTCGAGGAGCCCGAGCACGATCCCGCCGAGCATGGCGCCGGGAATGTTGCCGATGCCGCCGAGCACCGCCGCCGTGAAGGCCTTCAGCCCCGGAATGAACCCCGTGTAGGGATTGATCAGGCTGTACTGCACGCCGAACAACACGCCGGCGGCGCCGCCCATCGCGCCGCCGATCAGAAACGTGAGCGAGATAATCCGGTTGACGTCGATGCCCATGAGGCTCGCCGCGGCCTGATCCTCGGCGACCGCGCGGATGGCCGCGCCGATCTTCGTCCGATTCACCAGAGCATGCAGACCCCACAGCATGAGCAGCGCGACGACGATCACGACCAGTGACTTGGCGGACACGTCGATGGTGCTGCTCAGCTCGAAGCGCTCGTTGAGCGGCTCCAGCGTGGGGTACACAAGGTTGAAGGCGTTGCGCCAGAGTGACTCCACGAGGCGAATCACGTCCTGCAGGAAGAACGACATGCCGATGGCTGAAATCAGCGGGATCAACCGCGGTGCGGCGCGCAGCGGCCGGTAGGCCACGCGCTCGATGGACACGGCCAGCAAGCCACTGGCGAGCATGCCCGCCAGCATCACGCCGAGCAGCACAAGCGCCCACGGCAGGGTCTCCAGCGCGCCGGTGTTCTTCAGGCCGAGGAGGATCTCGGCGCCGACGAAGGCGCCGACGATGAAGATCTCGGAGTGCGCGAAGTTGATGAACTCCAGCACGCCGTAGACCATCGTGTACCCGAGCGCGATGAGCGCGTACATGAAGCCGAGCAGCAGGCCGTCGAGCAAGACCTGGGGGAAGATCCCGACGAGGAGTGCGAAGTCCATGGGACGCTCGGCGGCGGCGCGCCGGTCGACGACCCGGCGGCGCCGCCGCGGAGTCCGACTACTTCTTCATGGCCGGCGCAGCGATGGCCAGACGCTTGGCTTCCTTGTTCTCGCTCCACTTCTCGGGATTGTCGGTGGTGACCTGCATGACGTAATACGAGGCTTTCTTCGGGTCGCCTTTGTCGTCGAAGTCGATCGAGCCCGTCATGCCGGCATACTTGACTTTGCGGATGGCGGCGGAGACCGCCTCGCGCGACGGCGCTTTGCCGCCCTTCGTGACCTCTTCCAGCGCCTTGATGGCGATGGCGGTGGCCACGTACGACTCCGCCGCGTACGGCTCGGGATTCTTTCCGAACTTCTTCTTGTAGTCTTCGCCGAACTGCTTGGCCTGTGGGCTGGACGCGGGCGCCGCCGCCGTCGTGTAGTACGTGCCCACGACAGTCTTGCCGCCGATCTTGACGAAGTCAGAGGAGTCCATACCATCGGGGCCGAGGAACTTCGCCTTCACGCCCTTCTCGCGCGCCTGCTTGAAGAACGGCGCCCCCTGATCGTAGATTCCGCCGAAGTAGACGAGCTCGGGGTTCTTCGCCTTGATCGGCGTGATGATCGGATCGAAGTTCGACTTCTCCTCGGTGCCTTCGAACCCGATGATCTTCACGCCTTTCTTCTCGAGATCGTTCTTGAACGCCTCGGCCACGCCCTGGCCGTAGGTCGTCTTGTCATGCAGCACGTACGCCGTTTTGACTTTCAAGGTGCCGGCGGCGAACTCGGCGCCCACCGGGCCCTGAACGTCGTCGCGCCCGCACACACGGTTGACGTTCGGATAGCCGCGGTCGGTGACCTTCTCGTTGGTGTTGGCCGGCGAGATCATCGCCAGCGTGTCTTCCTTGTACACTTCCGACGACGGAATGGCCACGCCCGAGTTCAAATGGCCGATGACCACCATGATCGCCTTGTCGGCAATGATGTTCTTCGCGTTGGAGACGCCGACGTCGGGCTTGGCCTGATCGTCATACGGCACCAGCTCGACCTTGAACCCGGCCTTCTCGAGGTTGCCCTTGAACTTCTCGACGGCGAGCTGGGTGCCCAGCTTGATGCCCTCGCCGAGCGCGGCCTGGCCGCCGCTCAGCGGGCTCTGCGTGGCGATTTTGATCGTCTTACCCTGGGCGGCCGGCCCCGACCCCAGCGGCAGGAGGGCGATGGCCAGCGCCGCGCCGAGCGCGAGAACGCTGCGGATACGTGTCTTCTTCATGAATCCCTCCTTGAGCGTTGATGAATCGAGGGTTTGCGCGCCGCCCACTTTATATAGCGGCGGCCTGCGGGCGGTCAAGCCGTTCGAGCGCTCTGGATCAGCTCGAGGAAGCGCCGCGTGGCTGCGCCCGGGTCGGGCGCCGCGCACACCGCGGAGATGACTGCCACGCCGTTGGCGCCCGCGCGCACGACGTCGACGACGTTGTCGTGCGTGATTCCGCCGATCCCTATCAATGGAACGCGGATCTCGTCACGGAGTTTCCGGATCAGCGCGGGGCCCACCAACTGGAAGTCCGGCTTGGTCGCCGTGGGGAACATGGAGCCGACGGCAACGTAGTCGGCGCCGTCGTCGCGAGCGGCACGCGCCTGCTCGACGCCGTGGGTCGAGACGCCGAGCACCATTCCCGCGCGCAACATCGGGCGCGCGAGGCGGGCGGGCAGGTCCTCCTGGCCCACATGAACGCCATCCGCCTCGACGGCCACGGCGACGTCCACGCGGTCGTTCACGATGAACGTCACGCCGGCGGTTCGGCAGCGGTCCCGCAGCCGCCGTGCCAGCGGGAGAAGTCGCCCCGACGGCCACTCCTTTTCGCGCAGCTGGACCATCCGGCAGCCGCCCTCGATCACGGAAGCGAGGAGGAGGTCGAGATCGCGCCCGCGCGCCGCCGTCCGGTCGAGGACGACGTAGAGCGTCGGGTCCATTCAGGGGTGCAGGCGGGCGCCGTCAGCGCTGGTGAAGCGACCCTCCACGAACGCGGCGTCGCTCAAAACTTTCAGGTGGTAGGGGATGGTCGTCTTCACACCCTCGATGACGGTCTCGCGGAGCGCGCGCCGCATGCGCGCGATCGCCTCGTCGCGATCCCGGCCATGGACGATGATCTTACCGAGCAGCGAGTCGTAGAAGGGCGGTACCGCGTACGGCGCCATCAGATGACTGTCCACCCGCACCCCGAGGCCGCCCGGCGGCACCCAGGCGGTCACCCGCCCAGCGCTGGGCACGAACGTCTCGGGATCCTCGGCGTTGACGCGACACTCGATGGCGTGACCCTCGAAGCGGACGGTGTCCTGCCGGTAGCCGAGCGGCTCGCCGGCGGCGATCCGAATCTGCTCCCGGATGAGATCGAGGCCCGTGATCGACTCCGTGACGGGATGCTCGACCTGGATACGGGTGTTCATCTCGATGAAGTAGTAGCCGCCCTCGGCATCGACGAGAAACTCCACCGTGCCGGCGCTGACATAGTTCACGGCGGCGGCCGCCAGCAGCGCCGCACGGTGCAGCCCCGCACGTGTCTCGGCGGCCAGTGACGGCGCGGGCGACTCTTCGATGAGCTTCTGGTGACGGCGCTGGACCGAGCAGTCGCGCTCGCCGAGATGGACGCGCATGCCATTGCGATCGCCGAGCACCTGGACTTCGACGTGCCGCGACTGCTCGATGTATTTCTCGCAGTAGATCTCCGACGAGCCGAAGGCGGCGCCCGCCTCGGCCTGACAGGCGGCGAACGCCTGTGCAGCGCCGGCATGCTCGCGCACGATGCGCATGCCACGGCCGCCGCCGCCGGCCGCGGCCTTGAAGATGACGGGGTAACCGGTCTCGTCAGCGACCTCGAGCGCCTCCGCCTCGTTCTTGAGCGGCAGGTCGCTGCCCGGCACGACCGGAACGCCCGCCTCCTTGGCGATGACGCGGGCCTGCGCCTTGTCGCCCATCAGGCGGATCGCCTCGGGACTCGGACCGATGAAGGTCAGACCCGACGCGCGGCAGACGTCGGCGAACGTCGGATTCTCGGACAGAAAACCGTAGCCGGGATGGATCGCCTCACTGTCGGTCACGACGGCGGCCGAGATGACCGACGCCATGTTCAGGTAGCTTCCACGCGCCGCGTCGGGACCGATGCAGATCGACTCGTCGGCCAGCCGCACGGGCAGCGAGTGCGCGTCCGCCGTCGAGTGCGCGATCACGGTGCGGATGCCCATGTCGCGGCAGGTCCGCATGATCCGCAGCGCGATCTCGCCGCGGTTGGCGATGAGGATCTTGTGGAACACGCGCCTACTTTGGCTGGAACACCGACGGCACGCGCTGCCACTGGTACACGCCCTTGGCGAGGCTCAGCAAAGCCCAGCGCTCGGGATACAGATATCCGAGCGTCGTCTCGATGACGACGTAGCCGGGGACCTCGGCGTACTGCGTGCCCCAGGCCTCTCCGGCCGCTTCCATGTACCGGTCGAAGACAACGATCGGGACCGCCTGGGCAGGCATGTAGATGTTCCGGATCGGGACACCCCATCCACCCGTCCCCGAGACGCCGGCGTTCAGCAGCGTCGGGTACGGGTTGTTCAGCTGATTCGGGTCGGTGGTGAAGGGAACGCTCGGCCGCGTGGTGGGCGGTGTTCCGGGCGGTGAGCCTGCGGGCGGCGGCACCGTGATCGTCACAGGAACGTTGGGATTCACGACGCCGACCTGCGCCCAGGCCGAGGTCGCCGCGAAAAGGGTCACTGACACAGCAATCAACATGCGCTTCATATCAACCTCCCAGTTGCCGTCGCCATTGAGATTCGAGCTCGACCAATCGCCATCCGTACACGCGCGGCGCCGCATCTTCAATAGTCTCTCCCGCCGCGAGCCGCGCAAGTAGGGCACGCATGGATTCCATGCCGCCCCGATCCAACAAGTCGCCGACCACGAACAACGCCAGCTCATAGCCCGCGTGCGCCCGACGCGGATCGGCCTCCGTCACGAGCGCCTCGAGCCCGCCGAGCGTGAGGCCACTCGACGCCAGCGTGGCATCGGCCACGCGGCCCTCGAGTGCCTGAGCGAGCCCTTCGTGCAGCCAGCGCGGCGCGCGCCCGCGCGCCCGGCGGTGGATGACGGCATGGGCGTACTCGTGCGTCAGCAGCCGCTCGAGCTGCGCCCGGCGCGGCATCGTCGGCCCCACCGGCAGGCGAATGCGGCCGTCGAACAGTCCATCGACCCACGCGTGAGAGCGGGTGACGTCGCTGAACTGGCCCCGGTCATAGAGCACGACGGTGACTACCTCCGGGCCCGCGTCCCCGAGCTGCGTGACCACACGCCGGCGCGCCGCCTCGAGGGCGTCTGTCACCGCCCGGCGCGTCTTGGCGTCGACGCCGGCGCGGTAGCGCAGGACGAAGGCACCGGCCGGCTCGCGCACGAACGCGGCTTCGGCGCGCCGCTCGCGCTCGAGCTTGTCGAGCAGGCGTCGGGCGTCGAGATCCGCTGAGTCGGCGGCGAGGAGCGCCTGAAGATGAGCGACGGCGCGCTCGGGCTCGTCGCGATGATCGTAGAGTCGCGCCAGGAGCATTCGCACCTGCGCATCCGCGCGCAACCGTGCGGACGCCTCGAGTGATCCAAGCGCCTCGTCCGTGCGCCCGGCGTGGACGGCCGCGACGCCGGCACCTTTGAGAAGAGCCGGGTCCTCTGGCATCGCGGCGAGCCCCTGTCCGAACAGCAGCACCGCTTCCTCCGGGCGCCCCTGCGCCAGGGTTCGCCAGCCCCACGTCTCGAAGCAACGGCCGACATCTTCGCGGCGGGCCAGACTTTCCGGCCGCTCGCCTGCGGCCTCGCTGAACCGGTCGCACGCGCGAGCCAACTGGCCCGCGGAGTAGAGCCGGATCGCGTCGTCGGTCAGCGCTGCGGCGTCGTCGGCGCGTGTGAACGGGACGACGGCGTCCGGCGTGGGCGGCTGATCAACGGTCCACCAGAAAGCCGCCGCGAGCACCGCGGCGCCGGCGACGAGCGACGGCAGGAGTCGACGGGCGGCGGCGGCCGACGGCGTCACGGCGGACGCGCTCAGCGCGGCGGCTCGAGCAGGAAAAGCGGTTGCCCGTACTCCACGGGCTGGCCGTTCTCGACGAGAATCTTCACGATGCGCCCCGCGGCCTTCGATTCGATCTCGTTCATCAGCTTCATCGCCTCGATGATGCAGAGGATCTGGCCCTCTTTCACCACGTCGCCCTCACGAACGAACGGATCCGCAGTCGGGGCGGAGGCACGGTAGAAGGTGCCGACCATCGGGGCCTCGACGGTGAACGTGGCTGGCGCGGCGACGTCGGCGACGATCGCGGGCTCGACCGTCGTCGGCGGCGGGCTCGCCACGACCGGCGCGGGCATCGCGTGGACGACCGGCGCAGCCGGCGCAGCGGTGCGCTGAACGCGCAGTCGCGTACCTGCGGATTCGATCTCGATTTCGGACAGACCGAGCTCGGCGGCAATCGCGGCGAGCCGCCGGGTCAGCTCGATGAGCCGATCGTCGCCGCCAACGGGGGCGCCGGCTGTGGTGTCACGCTTGGCCATCAGCCGGCCGCCGCCACCCGGCCAAGATACTCGCCGGTGCGCGTGTCGACCTTCACAACGTCGCCCTCGTTGAGGAAGAGCGGCACCTGGACCATGGCGCCGGTTTCCAGCGTCGCCGGCTTCGTCCCGCCCTGGGCAGTGTCGCCGCGCACTCCGGGATCGGTGCGAGCGATCGCCAGCTCTACGAAGTTCGGCAACTCCACCGTCGTCGGCGCGCCGTCGATGTAGAGGACGTCGACCTCGGTGTTTTCCTTGAGGTATTCGCGCGCCTCGCCGACCTCATCGGCCGACATCGAGACCTGCTCATAGGTGTCCATGTCCATGAAGTGGTAGCGGTCGTCCCTGTAGAGGAACTGCATGTGCTTCTCGTCGTACTCGACGAGCTCCACCTTTTCACCCGAGCGGAACGTGTTGTCGATGACCTTGCCGAGCCGCATGTGCTTGAGCTTGGTGCGCACGAACGCGCCACCCTTGCCGGGCTTGACGTGCTGAAAATCGACGATGGCGTACGGCTGCCCGTCGAAGACGATTCGCAACCCCTTCTTGAAGTCTGCCGTCGAGACCTGCATGGGACGCTCAGCCTTTCCGTCGCGATCGGGCGCGAAGCGCGGCCTCCAGCCGCTCCCGCGCGCCGGCGTTCTCAGGATCCTTTCGCAAGAGCCGCGTGAATACGATCGTCGCCTCGTCGGCCAAGCCCTGATCGAGGCACAGCATGCCGAACGCGACCGTGACAAAGGTGTCGTCGGCCAGCAACCGCGCCATCCCCGAGTCGCCGAGCGGTGCTCCGGCCCGCAGCAGGCCGAGCAGCGCCCGCGACTCCCGATCACCCGGGTCGAGGCTCGCCGCCCGCTCGAGGTGCCGGGCGGCATCGTCGATACGGCCGAGTCGACGGTGGACCTCCGCGGCGAGCCGATGACATTGTACGTCGTTCGGGCTGACGCGGAGAATGGCCTCGATCTCGGTCAGGGCGGCGCTGAAGTCCTGCCGGCTCATGAGCGCCTTTGCCAGGATGAGGCGGGCTGTCGCATAGTGGGGGTGCCGAAGGAGGCCATCACGGCACACGGCAATGGCGTCGTCGACGCGGCCCGCCTTGCGATAGAGATCGGCAAGGAGGGCGAAACCGAGCGTGCCGGGGTCCTTCGCCACTCGCTCCTCGTACCGTCGGATGGCGGCGGCGAGAGCGACCTCCGGCGACGAGAGGGTGGCCCCGGTCGGCTCGTCCGCCATCACGAGCCTCCCGCAATCGACGCGAGCGCGGCGCGGACGTCAGTCGGGGACACGTCATACACGACACGGAAGGCGCCGATCGACGGAGCCAGTACGAACGGCACCCGTCCGTCGCGCGCCTTCTTGTCATGCGTGATCGCTGCGAGGACAGCGTCGGTGTCCACCCTGGCGCCGCCAACAGGCAGCCCCACTGCGCGCAATAGAGCCTCCTGCCGTCGCCCCGTGGCCGCATCGGCCACGCCGAGCCGCTCGGCCAGTCGCGCCTCCGAGACGATCCCGAGCGACACCGCCTCTCCGTGGGTCCACGTCTCGAACCGTGTGGCCGCCTCCAGCGCGTGGCCGATCGTGTGGCCGTAGTTCAGCGCAAACCGCCACTCACCCTTCTCCTCGGGGTCGCGCTGGATCACGGCTGCCTTGAGCCGGCACGAGCCTCCGATGATCCTCGTCAGCGTCGGAAGATCGCGGGCGATGAGCGCGGCGGCCGAGCGCTCGACATCGTCGAAGTACGCGGCGTCGAGGACGATGCCGTGCTTGACGATCTCTGCCAAGCCGGATCGAAAATCACGATCGGGCAGCGTCACGACGACTGCCGGGTCCACGACGACGAGCCGCGGTTGATGAAAGGCTCCGATGAGATTCTTGGCCTTGGGATGATCGATGGCGGTCTTGCCGCCGATCGAGGCGTCGACCTGCGCCAATACCGTCGTCGGCAACGGCACGAAATTGGCGCCGCGCATGTACGTCGCCGCGACGAATCCAGCCAGGTCACCAACGGCGCCGCCGCCGAGCGCCAGGATCGTGGACGTGCGGTCCGCGCCGGCCGCGAGCAACCGGTCCCAGCAGTGCTCGGCGACGGCGAGGGTCTTTGCCGCCTCGCCCTCGGGAACCTCGAGGACGGTGACCGACAACCCGGCCGCCTCGAGTCCCGCCACGACGGGCGCGCCATGCGCCTTGAGAATTCCGGCGTCGGTCATGAGGACGGCGCGGGAGCCGACGCGCAGCTCGCGCAGTCGCGTACCGACGCTCGCGAGCGCCCCGGGCTCGACGACGATCGAATAGGATCGGTTGCCCAGGTCGACGGATATCAGCATCAGGTTCCGATGATAGCGCCGTAAAGGCGCTACCAGCTCTTCAGACTATCCAGATAGGCGCGGTAGTTGTGGCGGATTTCATCGACGCCGTCGCCGCCGAACTTCTCGAGGAAGGCGTCGGCGAGCACGATGGCCATCATGGCCTCGCCGACGATGCCCGCCGCCGGGACCGCGCACACGTCGCTGCGCTCGACCACGGCCTCCACGGCCTCCTTGGTCGCCATGTCCACCGATTTCAGCGGCGTGCGCAGGGTCGATAGTGGCTTCATCGCCGCGCGCACCACGACCGCCTGACCGTTCGTCACGCCGCCCTCGAGGCCGCCGGCATTGTTCGTCGAGCGCCTGAAGCCTTGGGCCGCGTCGAACAGGATCTCGTCGTGGACACCCGAACCAGGCCGGCGCGCAGTCTCGAAGCCCATGCCGAATTCGCAGCCCTTGATGGCCTGGATCGAGCAGAAGGCTTGCGCGAGGCGGCCATCGAGGCGCCGGTCCCACTGCACGTAGGAGCCAAGCCCGACGGGGCAGCCGAGGGCGACGACCTCGAACACGCCGCCGAGCGTGTCGCCTTTGCCCTTGGCCTCATCGATAGCGGCGATCATTGCCGCCTCGGCGACGGCGTCCGCGCAGCGAACCTCTGAGGCCTCGGCGCGTCGAGCCAGCTCGTCCCAGGAGATGTCGAGCTCGCCGATGCGTGCGCCGCCGATCTCGGTCACGTGACTGAGCACCGTGATCCCGAACTCGCCGAGGAGCCGCTTGGCGACGCCCGCGACTGCGACGCGGGCGGTCGTCTCGCGAGCGCTGGAGCGCTCGAGCACATTGCGGATGTCGCGATGGCCGTATTTCATCGCCCCGGCGAGATCGGCATGGCCGGGTCGTGGCCGCGTGACCTCTTTCTTCGCCGCGCCTGACTCGGGGACGGCCACGCCCATCGTCGCCTTCCAGTTTTCCCAGTCCCGGTTGGCGATGGTGAGGGTGATGGGCGAGCCGAGCGTGGCGCCCCACCGAACGCCGGACAGGATGTGGACCTGGTCCCGCTCGATCTTCATGCGGCCGCCGCGGCCATATCCCCGCTGGCGGCGCGCGAGATCGGCGTTGATGTCGGCCTCGGCGAGCGGCAGGCCGGCCGGAACGCCGTCGATGACGGCCGTCAGCCCCTCACCGTGGGACTCTCCCGCAGTGAGGAAGCGGAAGACTCCCCCCATGACCGGGTAGCTTACCGCGAAGCGCTACCGCTCTGCAGACTTGCGCGCGGCGCGTCGCGCCGGACGATGCTCGGCGTGACGAAGATAACCAGCTCGCGATTCGGGTTCGTCTGCGTCAACCTCGACTTGAAGAGCCAGCCGATGACCGGAATATCGCCAAAGATCGGAACCTTGCGGGTCGTCTCGGTGTCGGTGCGCTGCGTGATGCCACCGACGACGAGCGTGTCGCCTTCCTTGACGAGTACCTCGGTCTGGGTCTGTCGCTTGTTGATCGTCGGCACGAGCGCGCCGCCGCCGAGGTTCACCAGGTCACCCGCAGAGTTGTCCTCGACGGTCAGCTTCATCTTGATGCGATTGACGTTGTTCTGCTCGTACACAACGGTCGGCGTCACGTCGAGCCGCAGCGCAGCTTCCTTGAACTGGACCTGCGTCCCAGCCGAGCTGACGGTCGCGTAGGGGATTTCGCTGCCGAGCACGATGGAGGCCTTGGCGTTCTCGACCGTGACGATCTCCGGCTTGGACAGGGAGCGCGACTTCGTCTGGTTCTCGAGCGCCTGCAGCGCGAGGTTCAGGTTGAAGTTCGTGCCGATAATGCCGAACGAGATGCCGCCTGTCGGCAGGTTCGTCGGCAGCAGGTTGACGGCGTTGCCGCCGAGCGGAAGGCCCGTCAGGAAGCTGACCGGAAGCAACGAGGTGAGCGGGAAGCTCGGGTTGGTGAACGAGTTTGCCGGGTTGATAGGCGGACTTGGAAACAGCGCGGTGGGCGTGAGGACTCCGCTCCCAGTGCTCACGACGTCGCCCGCCTGACGGGTGACCTCTGCCGTGCCGCTTCGCGAGAGAGGCGCGAAGCCTTGGCCGACCAGGATGTTCGAACCATCACGGCGGGTCCCGGCACCGCCCCACTGGACACCGATCTCGAACAGGTCGGTGCGGTTGATCTCGTTCAGCCGCGCCTCGATCTTCACCTGCGGCAGCGGGATGTCCAGGTTCTCGCGGATGAGCTTCTTGATCCGCTCGACGTCGTTGGCGTAGTGACGGATGAAGATCGAGTTCGTCGGCTTGTGCGCCCGAATGGTAATGCCTTTCGCGAGCACGTCCGCCGACGGCGTGAGCGCGGCCACGGGTGCTGGGGCCGCGCCAGGTCCGAACACGGCCGAGAACGGCGGGGCGGGGATGGGCGCGATACCCGGCGGTGGCGGGGGAAGCGAGCCCCCCTCTGGGATGCCGAGGATGCCCGACAGGGTCTTGGCTATATCTTCGGGATCGGCGTAGGAAAGTCGGATCGTCTCTTCCTTGAGCGGACCCCGCGCGACCGCCTCGGCAGCCGCGGCTTCGGCAGCCAGTTGCTTGCCACGCGCTTCTGCCTCCTTGAGCGTCGCCTCGGCCACTTTGGTGCGCACGTCCGCCTCGGCCTTGAGCTTGGCCTCTTCGACGCGTGCCCTGGCCTCGCGCTCCCTGGCCAGCTGCTCGGCCGAGACGATGCGGATGACGTTGTCGCGCTCCGTCTTCACCAGGCCACGCGCTTCCATGATCGTGTCGAGGGCGAGCTCCCAGGCGACGTTGCGCAGGGAGATCGACATCTTGCCCTTCACGTCGTCGCCGATGACGATGTTGCGTCCGCTCTCGGCAGCCAGGATGCGGAGCAGGTTGACGACGTCGGCGTCCTTGAAGTCGAGCGAGATCAGACGCTGGCCGTCGGGAGGCGCCGGTATGATCGGCCCCGGCGGGGTGGCTGGAGCAGCCTGGGCGACAGGACCCGCGGGGTTCGCGGCCGCCGAGGGCGCGGGCGTCGCCGCGGCGGGACGCGTGGGCGCCTGGGCGACGCGCACCTGCGGCGCGGGCTTGGCGACGGCCGCCTTGAGCGGCGCTTTCGATTCGCTGTCGGCAGCCTTGTCGGTCATCCCGGCGAGGGCGGTCGACGCTGGCGTGTCCGCCGGCGCCTTCGCCTGCAGTGACGTCGGGATCACGATGGCAAGGCCGCCGTCGTCCTCGCGAATCGCGTAGCCGACCTTGCGATCGAGCTGCATGACCACGCGCGCGACGCCTTTCTTGTACTGGCTGCCGCGGATCTGCGCGAGCGGCGATGCCGACACGTCGAGCGGCGTCTTCCGCCATGCGTAATCCGTGTCCTCGAAATCGATGACGAGGCGGGTCGGTGTGTCGATGAGCTCCGCCTGATACTTGGCCGGCGCCGACGTCTTGACGAACACGGTGACCGCGCCGGGCTGCGTCGCGACGGTGATGTCGCTGAGCTTAACCGTGGCTGCCGTCTGCTGCGCCGCCACCTGACCGCTGGCGGCGAGGAGAAGCATCAGCACGAAAACCACAACGCGCCGTGTAGTCATTTTTAGTTGGCCGCCAATCGTAGGACGACACGCTGCGCGGGGGTGCCGGCCTTCGGCCCCACCGTAAAGACCACGTTGTCGGCGCCGATCTCCATCAACCGGCCGTCGCCAAGCGTGTCGCCGGGTTTGAGGATGTAACCGATGCCCTCTTGGGTTTCGAGCAGTGCGAGCGTCGAGCGGCGACCCCGCACGATGCCGGTGAGCCTCGTGGTCGATACGGCGAGGCCGCCCGTGGTCGCAGACAGCGATACCTCGGTGAACGGGTCCTTACGGCCCTTGTCTTCGTATTTCGGCACTTCTGCGCCGGCCAGAGCCGGCGCAGCCGGCACGAGCTGCGCACCGGGCTGGCCGGGCTGATTAACCTCCGCCGGCCTGGCCTCCGCCGGCCGGGCAGCCGCGACCGGAGTCGGAGCCGCGGGCACGGCGATCGGACTCGGAGCCGTCGCCGTCGGTGTCGGGGGCGGCGGCGTTCCGCCGCAGGCCCCAACGCTGACGCAGATTCCACCGAGCATCCCGAGCGTGAATGACAGCTTCACGAGCTGGCCTCCTTGCCGGGCAGGGCCGCCGCCGGCTTCGGAGCCGCCGGAGCGCCGGGTTTCGGCGCCGGCGGCGCGTCACGATACATGTAGGTCGCGAGCGTCAGGTCCGCGCGAAGGGCCGTGCGGCCCTTCGTGAGGCCGGTCAGCTTCAGCTCTGCGACCTTGACCACGCGCTCGAGCCCAGCGACGCGCTCGAAAAACTGCCCGAGCTGGTGATAGCCACCCTCGGCCGTGATCGTGATCGGAATCTCGGCGACGTAGTCCTTGGGCTTCGGCTCGCGCGGCTGAAAGAGGGACACCCCGAGCCCCGATGCCTGGGCGGCCTCGGAGACGGCGCGGTAGAGACCCGGCGTCTCCTTCTCGGTCGGCAGCTTGGCTTTGAGCATTTCGAGCTTGGCCTGGAGCTCCGCCAGCTCGCGGCGGAAGCGCTGCAGCTCGGCGACCTGGGACCGCGACTGCGCCAGCTCTGTGGCCAGCTGCTGACGCCGCGCCTCGAGGTTCGTGATCTCCAGCTGCAGGGGCGTGAGCAAGAGGAACCACCCGCCTCCGACGATCACGACGAGACCGAGAACGCCGAGGATGATCTTCGGAAGCTTGGGCCCGTCGATGAAGCTCTGGAGGAACGGCGGCATGGCCATGCCTATACCTCGAACCGGCAGGTGACTTCGAACATCACCAGGACGGGGCTCTTGTTCAGGTCCTGCCTCGAGATCAGGATGTCGACCTCCTTGAACTTCCCCGATTGGCGAAGGTTGCTCATGAACTCCGACACCGCACGCGTCGAGTAGGCCGTGCCGACGATCTTGAGGGAGGTGCCACGATCTTCGAACGACGTGATCCACAAATCGCGCGGCACGGTGTCGACGAAAGCGTCGAGCAGCTGGATCGGCCGTCCCTGGCCCTGGACCAGCTCGTCGATGACCTGGACGCGTTTGCGGACATCCGCGAGCTGCGCCTTGACGTTGGCGCCTTGGCCCAGCGTCGCCTTGAGGGTATCGATCTCCTTCGCCGTACGGTCGTTCTCGGCGATCAACCGCGACTTCTCAGAGAGGAGGCTCCACCAGGCGTACCCGACGCCGAGGGCGCAGACGACGTAGAGAACGGCGAAGAGCAGACCGAGCCCGATGGGCAGGGAGGGCATCGTGAAGCCCGGGCCGCGGCGGCGTCGCGTCTCGACAGGCGCAAGATTGATCCTGATCACTTCGCTTGCTCCTTGTCTCCAGCGCGCCGCAAGCCGAGCCCGACGGCGACGGCCAGGGCCGGGGCCATCGCGGCGGCCTCCTCGGCGTACGCGGGGGCCACTTCGATTCGCTCGAAAGGCCGCGCAAGCTCGACGGGAATTCCCCAGTTGGACGCAAGGTACTCATTGAGCCCGGGCAGCTGGGCGCAGCCGCCCGCCAGCACGATCTTGCCGATGCGCTCGGATTCCGCCGTCGACGCGAAGTAGTCGAACGTACGCTGGACCTCCAGCGACAGCTCGCGAGAGATCGCCTCGAGCGGCGGCACCAGCGTCTCCCATTTGACGCCGACGTCCTTACCGAGCTTGGCGTCCTCGGCCTGCTGGAAGGAGATGTTCAGCCGCTGAGCGATCGCCTGCGTGTAGTTGTTGCCGCCGAACGGAATGTCCCGCGCGAAGATCGTGGCGCCGCCCCGCACGACGTTCGTCTTCATGATCGCGGCGCCGATGTCGATGAGCGCGACCGCCTCGTCGGCCTCGCGGGGGAAGTTCAGCTCCCACTGGTTGCCGAGAGCGAAGCCGTCCACGTCGACGATGAGCGGATCGAACCCCGCCTGGTCCACGACCGCCATGTACTCGTTGACCTTGGACTTCTTTACGGCGACGAGGATGACATCCATCTGGCCCTGGGAACGGCCGAGCGTGTGATGGTCGATGAAGACCTCGTCGATGGCGAAGGGAATGTGATGCTCGGCCTCGAGCATCACGACGTCGTGAACTTCCTTGGCCGGGACCTCCGGGATCTGAACTTTCTTGATGATCAGCTCGCGTCCGCAGACGGCGATGGCCGCCCGCGAGGTCTCGATACCCGCCTTGGCGACCGCCTCCTTGATCGCGTCGGCCACAGTTTGGGTATCGCGGATCGAGCCGTCGGCGATGGTGTCGGCGGGAAGGCCGACGGACGCCATTCCAGTGACCCGGGGTGTGCCGCCTCCGTTCTGAAGCTGAGCAACCTTGACTGCGCTGGTGCCGATATCGAGTCCGAACGTGTCAGAACCCTTACGCAGTTTCTTCAGGATGTTCAGCATCATTCCCCTGTCGAGTCAGTAGTATAGAAGTATCGATCGTCGCGACCAATCGTTTTCCGCTCTCCAGCGCCCTCGCGCGCCCCTTTCGGCGCTTGCCCGCTCGCTAGATCTCGCGCCAGTTGGTGATGGAGTGCAGTGCGCGCATCGCCTGGACCATTTCCACATTTTGCTTGCTGGATCGGACCGAGACGCTGCCGGCGGAACCGCGAATCGAGAAGTCTGCCGCGGCTCCGGCGCCCTGCGGACTCGATTCGGATGCGATCGCGGCGCCGCGGATGATCGTCCGGCCGCGGCCCGCGAAGGTCATTGCGGTGGAGCGCCCGGCGACGATGACCAGACCGTCCCACTCGAGGTCGCCAAGGCTCGTCAACTGACCGTCCTGCACGACGAGGACCCCCGCGCCTCGAAGCCCCTGGTCGAGGGCGACGTCGCCGCGGACGAAGACAACTCGGGGATCCTGTCGCGAGCCGAGATAGGCGGACCTCGTCAGGCCGCAGCCGTGGCCGATCGTCGGCGTATTGGTTGCGCCCGCCGCGCCGCCCGTGACGACGATTGGGCACGCCGCTGTGCTCTGCAGCACGGTCGTCGCCGGGTTGGTCGCAATCGCGCTCACGAAGTCGTCGACGCGGGCCGCTGTGAGGACGTCGTCACCCCCCACCGTGTCGTATCCCGTCGCGTAAGAGCCGGTCGGGGCTGTCCGGCTTCGGCCCTTCACGGCGTCGCGTTGGGCGGGCGTGGCGAGCGCCGATTCCACCGACCCCTCGGCTCCGGGTCGCACGGTGATGCCGTACTTCAGCGGATTCGTGGTGACGGCCCAGCTAGACGGCGCGTCACAGACGGCTCCGTCGCCAGCGCAGCCATGGTCACGGCCATCGATCTCGAGCGTCCCGGCGTCGAGGACGGTATTCAACGACAGGCCTGGGATGTTGATGGCGCCGGCGAAGGGCGGCACCTCTGCTCGTCGCACCACGACCTCGATCGTCTTGGTGAGGCCGCTGAACGTCCCGGCGGATCGCATGATGACCGTTCCGTTCGCGTCGGCGGTCGGCGACGTGTCCATCGCCGGCCGCGTCGTCGCGCTTAGCCCGGTGAGCGGGGTATCTGGCGCGCCGTTGTCGTTGCGGATCGTCACGCTAAAGGTGCCGGCCGCCCCAACGCCGACCGCAATGTTCGTGAGGCCGGCGATGGCGACCCAGGGTCGCGCCGTGGTGGCCCCACCGAGCAGTCCGCTCCAGCCCCCATCAGCGTCAGCGGTGGCGACCAGCACGTTGAACCCTCGCTCGATCCCCGCCTCCGCGAGGTAGCGCGCGCGCGAGGCCGCGGCGAGGTTGCGCGAGATCTGTGGCTCGAGCGTGCTCACCGCGAGATACGCCGCCAGGAGACCGCTCAAGCCCAAGAGCACCAGGAGTACGAGGACGAGCGCGACTCCGCGTTGATCGCTCGCTGCGCGAGAGCGTCGCCGCAGCACCAAGGTCACGCTCTTGGCCCGAGCACGGTGACCACGTCCACGGTGCGTGACTGGTCCAGCGTGCCGGTGCTCGTGACCGGGCGGTAGCTCACTCGGACCTCGATCTGCTTGCATAACAGCGGCGTGGTGGGGCAGCCCGTGACGGCGGTGAGGTTCGTGATCGTCGTGCTCCGCGTGTACGACGACCCGGTGAGCGCCGTCTCCTGGCAGGTGGACGCGCCGCCGCCGATGTGACCGGCCACACAGTAGTCGGTCATCGTCCCGGCGGCGAGGGCGGGCGCCGCGAAGTCCAGCATCGCCTGGGCACGTAGCTGCTCGATCCGCTGTTCAGCCAAGAAGACCGCCGCGGTCTCGCCTCCGCCCGTGGCAACGCCGCTTGTGGCGTACTGGAAGCCGGTGATGAGGGCGAGCACACCGACCGTCACGAGGGCGGTGGCGACGAGCACTTCGGCCAACGTGAAGCCGCGAGCCCGCTGGCTTATTGCACGGTCACCCGGCCGGAGGCGGCCACGACGACGTTGCGGGTTCCACCATTCGGGTTTGTCACGGTGAACGTACCGGCTAAGGTGGCCGCGCCGAGCTGCGTGAACACGACGGGGCCTCCGGAAGCGCGCATGTTGTTCGAGAGATTGATCACGCCGTTGCTGTCCGTCCCGCTGCCCGTCCAGATCGTGCCAGCCGTACACGCGGCGTTGGTGTTCGACCGGTAGCGCATGCTATTTCCCGTGACTTCGGCGCAGTACAGCTGATTGCCCGCGATCGCGAGCTGTCGAGCGCGATTGACGACCGTGGCCAGCTCCGTCGCCGCCGCCGTCGTAGCGGACGTCCGCCAGTACGACATGAATTGCGGTCCCGCCAGAATGGCGAGGATCCCGATCATCGCGACAACGACGATGATTTCGACCAGCGAGAAACCGGCCTCGTGCCGTGTCACATCCGCAGTCCGCTGACGTACCATTGCACGACTCCTTCGCCCCAAAACAACGCGGCGGCTCCCCCAAGTGCAAGGAAAGGGCCAAAGGGGATTGCGTCCTTACGGTTACGGACGCCGAGGGCCATAAGAGCCACCGCCGACACGCCCCCGACAACAACGGCGACCATCAGAGCGAAGACTGCGATCTTCCAGCCGAGAAAGGCGCCCAGCATTGCGCCGAGCTTCATGTCGCCTGCGCCCATTCCGCCACGACTGACGACGATAATAACGAAAAACACGCCGCCGCCCAGGAGGATTCCGAGGGCGACCTCTGCCCAGGAGAGGTGGCGGGTCGCCACGTTGGCAGTGACGCCTGCCAGAATGCCCGGGAGAGTGATCGCGTCCGGGATGATCTGATGACGGAGATCGATGGCGGTGATAGCGACGAGCGCGGCAAGCAGCGCGGTCGCCACGATGAACTCGGGCGTCGGTCCGAACTCCAGCCACGCCAGGGCGAATAGCGCGCCGGTGACCGCCTCGACCAACGGATAGCGCCACGGAATCGGCGCCGCACACGCACGGCATCGACCACGCAGCAGCGCGAACGACAGCAGCGGGATGTTGTCGTACCAGGCGATCGGTGCCCCGCAGCCTGGACACGCCGAGCGCGGCGCCCAGAGGCTCCGTCGCTCTGGCAGACGCGCGATCACCACGTTGAGGAAGCTGCCAAGCACGAGGCCGAACACGACCACCACGGCGAGCGCCATGTCAGAGGCGATGCTGTGCGGCGATGTCCCGTGCGGCGATGGGATGCAACTGCCGGAGGATCGTGAGCTGCCTGCGCATCTCTGTCGGGTTGCCCGCGGCCCGATACGCGAGGACGAGGCCGATGCGCGGCTCGGGCGCGAAGGGCTGCTCGTCCGACGCTCGGCGCAGCTCGCCGAGTGCTTCGTCGAAGCGTCTGAGGCCCACAAGGGCCTCGGCGAGGTTCGTGCGTGCGACGACGTTGTGAGCGTCCATCGTGACGGCCTGCCGCAGATACGGTTCGGCCTCGGCAAATCGCTGTTGCTGACTCAGCGCGAGGCCGAGATTGTTGAGCGCGCCGAGCTCCACCGGACGGTTGTTGAGCGCGCGCCGCAGCGCGGCCTCCGCTTCGCGTGGACGTCCTAGCTGGATGAGCGCCAGACCCAGGCCGCCGTACGGTTTCTCGCGATCGGGTTTGAGCGACAGCGCTTCCTCGAAGTGCTGGATCGCGATCATCTGCGGCCGCGGAGGCACGGGCGAGCTATTCACGAGGAGCGCCCCGTAATTGTCGTGGCAGATCGAGCACTCGGGTGTCGCGTAGGTCGCGTGCGTCCAGAGCGACTCCGTTTCGCGCCATACCTGCACTTGCAGCCACGTCAGCACGGCGAGCGCCGCGAGCAGCGCGCCCAGCGCGGCGCAGCTGGCGACGAACAGCGGCGGACGCAGCGCGCCACTCGTGCGCGCACCGACGAGCCACACGACGGCCCCGCCCACGAGCACGGCGAAGGGCAGGCAGGACAGGTAGCTGTAGCGATCGTGCGCGAGCTGGAAGCCAGCATGCACGAGACCGCCCACCGGCGCCAGTACGATCGCGTACCACGCGTAGGCCGCCAGAGCGGCGGGCCAGCGGCCCGCCAGCGCCACCAGCGCGACACTCACGAGCGCCACGGCGATACCGGCGCCGAGGAATTGCGGGTCGAGGGGATCCACTCGCGAGGGCAGCTCGTACAACGGTGAGAGATCCATCGGCAGCACCGTCTTCGAGACGTAGAACACGATGCTGTAGAGGGCCATTGCGATTCGTGACGGTAGCGGATACTTCGTCGTCGGCGTGAAGTACTCGTTGTGCCCGACCGCCCAGTACGATAGCGCCGCTCCGGCGATGCCGATGACCAGGAAGGGCACCTTTTCGAGGAGGACGCGGCGGTTCTCGCTCGACCGCCATGGCGGTTGCAGACGACGAAGCGGATACCAGTCGATGACGACGAGCAGCAGCGGCAAGGTCATCACGATCGACTTCGACAGCATCGCCGCCACGAAGGCGGTGACCGACATCGTGAGCAGTCGCCGCCGGCGTGTGCCTTCCGCGGCCGCGGCCCGCACATACATCGACACGCAGGTCAGGAAGAACAGGCCGGATAGCACGTCGCGGCGCTCCGTTGCCCACGCAACGGATTCGGCCCGAAGCGGGTGGATCGCGAAGAACAGCGCCGCCACCGCCGCGCCCAAGCGCAGCGTCGTCTCGCTCGCCGCCGGCCGCGCAGCGCACAGAAGCCGCTTCGCTATCCAGTAGAAGACGACGGCGTTGCCGGCGTGCAGCACGAGGTTCGTGAAGTGGTATCCCGCCGGCTGCATGCCCCAGATCACATAGTCCAGCCCGAACGTCAGCCACGTGAACGGGATGTAATGGCCCATCAGCGTGGTGGTGAACATCCAGGCGAGCTGTCGCAGCCCCAAACCGCGGAAATAAGGGTTGTCCACGAGGTTCGTGTGGTCGTCCCAGCGCACGAACTCGTTGCGAAGACCGACGGCGAACACGGCGACAACCACCAGCACGATCGCGAGCGGGATGATGCGCTCGGGCAGCGCCAGCGCCGCCAGACGGCCGCGGACACGCGCCGTCACGTCGCTGAATCCCGTCGCCGCCGTCGGTTCGTCGATAAGGGTTGGTATCGGCATGTCGTCAAACGAGAAGGGAGGAGGCCGCGAGACCTCCTCCCTTCATGCAGGCCTCGCCGGATGACCGGCGCGGCCCCGTCCCGTTAGGGCAGGCTCACGGTGGTGGCGTCACCGCTCGCCGAGATCGTGAATACGCCCGACGTCGTGTTGGACGTCAACGCGTACGCGCTCCAGCCCGACGGCGGAGCAGGAACCGTGGACATGAACGGACCGGCGACCTGGTTCTGACCGTTGGTCACCTGCGAGGTGAGCTGGGTCAGCGCGGTCGCGATCACGCCCATGTGGGCGCCGTAGATCGCGACGGCGGAGGCCATGGCACGGGCGTCGGCCTGGGCCTTGGCGATCCGCGCGCGCTGCTGCACGTTGGCGTACAGCGGCACGGCGATCGCGGCGAGGATGCCGATGATCGCGACGACGATCAGGAGCTCGATCAGCGTGAAGCCGCGCTGACCGCCCAACGTGAGGCGCTTACGGAACATCATCATGGTTCTGCCCCCTTAAAGATGGTTCGCGCGTCCGCGCGTCGTACATATCCGACGCGGAAACAAATTGCAGAGTCGATGCCAGATCTATGGATCAAACCCGTGGCACGTTTCTAGGTACTTACAATACACGTAGACTCACTGGCAGCCAGTTAGTGACCAGGCGGTGCCAAAAAACGTCAGTGGCCTGCTGCCGATCAGCTCCTGTCGAGGCTCAGCTGCGACCGGCCGTACCACAAAAAAGGGGGAGGCGAGTGCCGCCTCCCCCGGCTACGCAGGAGCCTAAATCGTTGACGTTATGGGAGGGAGACGGTCGTGGCGTCGCCGGCCGAGGAGATTGTGAACACGCCAGTCGTCGTGTCGGACGTGAGGGCATACGCGCTCCAGCCCGACGGCGGAGCAGGAACCGTGGACATGAACGGACCGGCGACCTGGTTCTGACCGTTGGTCACCTGCGAGGTGAGCTGGGTCAGCGCGGTCGCGATCGTGCCCATGTGGGCGCCGTAGATCGAGACGGCCGAGGCGAGCGCGCGGGCGTCGGCCTGGGCCTTGGCGATACGAGCGCGCTGCTGCACGTTGGCGTACAGCGGCACGGCGATCGCGGCGAGGATACCGATGATCGCCACGACGATCAGGAGCTCGATCAGCGTGAAACCCCGCTGACCACCAACGGCGGCGCGCTTCCTGTTCCAAAACTTGACCATTTACCCCTCCGGCAGAGTTTGGTTGCGAGCACTGGAGGACTAGAGCAGAAGTTATGCCGCACCAGTGGGAGCGGTAAAGATAGGTAAATCAGCTAGTTAGTGGTCAGGTAGCGAGTCAGGCCGACACGCTGCGTGGGCGGACTGCCCAGTGCGGCTAGCTGTCTAGTGTGCGGCTAGTTCTGTGGCGGCGGCTTCGGCGCCCCGCGGCCGGCGCGCAAGCCGTGCTTCTGGAGCTTGTACCGGAACTGCCGGAACGACAGCCCGAGCAGTTCCGCGGCGCGCACCTGCAGCCACCCCGAGCGCTCGAGGGCGAGCCGGATGTAGCGGTTCTCGATGCGGGAGAGCGTATCCTCGAGGTCCATCCCGGTGGGCGGAATCTCGACGCTGACCGCCTGCTCGTCGCGTGGCGCGTGAAGGTGAGGCGGCAGCGATTCAGGCGACAGCAGCTCACCGCTGCCGAGGACGATGGCGCGCTCGACGACGTTTTCCAGTTCTCGAATGTTTCCGGGCCAGTGATAACGCTCGAGGATCGCGAGCGACTCGGGCGATATTGCCTGCACGCTCTTGCCGACGTCCTTCGTGATTCGGGCGACGAAGTGCGCGACGAGCAGCGGGATATCCTCGATCCTTTCGCGCAACGGCGGCATGTGGATCGGAATGACGTTGAGACGATAGTAGAGATCTTCCCGCAGCACCCCATCCGCCACGGCTTTCGTCAGGTCGCGATTCGACGCGGCGATCAACCGCACGTCGACCTTCACGTCGCGCGTGTCGCCGACGCGACGAATCTCGCGCTCCTGCGTTGCACGCAGCAGCTTGACCTGTACCGTTTGGGGGATCTCGGTGATCTCGTCGAGGAAGAGCGTGCCGCCGTCGGCGGCTGCGAACAGACCTTCCGTACTGGCCACCGCGCCAGTGAACGCGCCCTTGACGTGACCGAACAGCTCCGACTCCATCAGCGTTTCCGGGATCGCGCCGCAATTCACCGACACGAAGGGCCCGGCCCGGCGAGCCGACTCCAGATGCACCGCACGGGCAACGAGCTCCTTGCCGGTGCCGCTCTCGCCCGTGATCATCACCGTCGAGCCGCTGTCGGCCGTCTTGCGGATGGTTTCGAAGACATCGAGGATGCGCTGACTCTTCCCGATGAACCCCTCGAAGCCGTGCTCACGACGCAGCTGGCGCTTGAGCTCGCGATTTTCGTCCTGAAGCCGCTTACGCTCGAGGGCGTTCGCGATGGTCAGGCGTAGCTCGTCGAGCTTGAAGGGTTTGGTGACGTAGTCGTACGCGCCGAGCTTCATCGCTTCGACCGCCGTCTCGGTCGAAGCGAACGCCGTCACCACGAGCACGACGGTCCGTGGGGAATGTTCCTTCGCCGCGCGCAGGACCGCGAGGCCGTCGACTTTTCGCATGCGAAGATCGGTAATGACGAGATCGAACGCGTCATTCTTGAGAGCTTCCACCGCAGTTTCGCCGCCGTCGGCGAGCGTCACGTCATAACCGACCTGCTTCAGCATGATGCCGAGCAGTTCGCGCATGCTCTGTTCGTCGTCGACGACGAGGACGCGGGTCTCAGCCACGGATCGGGGGGAAGGTAAGCGTGAAGACGCTGCCGGCGCCCGCCGCCGATTCCACGTAGACATCGCCGCCGTGATCCTGCATGACTCGGTGCACGAGGGCCAGACCGATGCCGCTGCCGGCGGACTTCGTCGAGAAGAACGGTTCGAAGATGTGAGACATATTCTCCTTCGCGATGCCCTCACCGGTGTCCGCGACACGCACCTCGAGGCGTCCGCCCACGGTCTCGGCCGTGATCCTCAGTTCTCCCCCGTCCGGCATCGCTTGCACGGCGTTGAGGCACAGGTTCCAAACCGCCTGACGGAACTGCTGCGGATCGATGACCCAGTCGAGGCTCGGCGGGAACTCACGCACGACCTTGAGCGTGCCCGGGTCCGCTCGATGATCGAGAAGCACCAGCACCTCGTCGATCGATTCGATGACGTTCGTCCGCGCGCGCGCCAGCGGAGCTGGTCGAGCGTACTCCAGGAAATCGCGCAGGATTTCGTTGAGACGGGCCGATTCCTTCAGGATGATCTGCGCCAGTCGCTGGCGGATCTCTCCAGCCGTTCCATTGCCTGCCAGGACCTCGATGGCCCCCGTCAGAGAGGCGAGCGGGTTACGAATTTCGTGCGCGATGTTTGCGGACATCCGTCCGAGCGTGGCCAAGCGGTCCGCCTGCCGCAGCCGCTCTTCCATCACACGGATCGTCGTGAGGTCTTCACAGGCGCAGATCACGCCCAGCCGTTCTGCATCCCCGACCGCGCGGCCCTGAAGCATCGTGGGCGGCGCCTCGCCCGCGGCCAGCGTCCAGAACGTCAGCCGCACAGGCACGCTGCCGGCACCGGGGCGGGCGAGCACCGCCTCCTGTCGGCTCGACGCTCCCGGCCCTGTCGCCAACTCCGCTTCGATGTCGGGCAGAGAGACGAGATCGCCGAAGAGGTCCTGCCACGGACGTCCGATCGCGGCCGCCGCCGGGACACCGGTAATCGTCGCCGCCGCGCGGTTGAACGTCGTGATCATGTGCGAGCGATCGAGCGCAATGAGCCCCGTTCCCACCGACTCGAAGACGAGATCCTTGATGGCGCGCAGGTCGCGCAGCGTGCGGCTTTGAATCTGGAAGCGCTCGGCCAGGCCACCCGCCACAATGGCGACAACGAGGAACGTCCCCGTGTTCGCGAACATCGTCAGGATCTCGAGCGCCGTCGTCTCCTCCGGCGCCTCGAAGAGGGACGTCAGCGGGAAGACCGTCCTGCCGAAGACGAGCGCGGTGTAGAGAGCCGACGAGGTCGCGGCGATCGTCAGGCCGCCCGTACGTGACAGCGTGACGCAGGACGCCGTCACGAGCATCACGTACAGGAAGGTGAAGATCGAGCGCGCGCCGCCGGTGGCGGCAACGACGGCGGTGACGAGCGCGACGTCGAGCAGCGCGACGAGCCAGGCGATCCGTCGCGGATGTGTCAGCGGGAAGCCAAGAAGCAGGCCGCCAGACGAGATGACCACCGTAAGCAGCGACATCACGAGGACGCCGTGGTTGATGCCCGGCATCATCGCGTCGGGCAGCGCGGTCCCCAGCGGAAGCAGCAGGGCGGCGACGCCAAGGCGCGCCCAGAACACGCCACGGAGCAACCGCTCGCCGTCGACGAACGTCATCGAACGGTCACGCGGTCACTTGACGAGCGTCACCATCTTGAAGATGGGGAGGTACATCGCTACGACGATGCCGCCCACGACCACACCGAGGAAGACGATCATCATCGGTTCGAGCAGGGACGTGAGGGCACTAACGGCGGCGTCGACCTCGTCGTCGTAGAAGTCGGCGATCTTCGAGAGCATGGCATCGAGGGCACCCGTGTTTTCGCCCACCGAGATCATATGCACGACCATCGGCGGGAATACCGGCGTCGCCTTGAGCGGCTCCGCCAGCGTGCCACCAGCTGTCACGTGCTGCCGCGCCTGCATGACCGCTTTCTCGACGACGCGGTTCCCCGCCGAGCGCGCGGTGATCAGGAGTCCCTCGAGAATCGGGACGCCGGAAGAGATCAGTGTGCCGAGTGTCCGCGTAAAGCGTGCCACCGCCACCTTCCGGATGAGCATGCCGATGACCGGGACCTTCAGGGCGAAGGTGTCGATCACCATGCTGCCGTTCTCCGTGTTGTAGTACCGCTTGAGCGCCCAAATGCCGGCGCCCACGCCCGCGATCATGAAGATGATGTATTTGCGCGTCATGTCGGACATCCACATGACGATCTTGGTGGGCAGTGGCAGCTCTGCGCCCATGTTCCGGAACATGTTGGCGAAGGTCGGGAGTACGAAGATCATCATGAAGATGATGACGAGGCAGGCCACCCCGATGATCGTGATCGGGTAGACCATGGCGCTCTTGACCTTGCCCTTCAGCTTGGCCGCTTTCTCGATATAGCCGGACAATCGCTGGAGTACCACGTCGAGCACACCGCCGGACTCGCCGACCGCCAGCATGTTCGTGAACAGATGGTCGAACGTCCGAGGATATTTGCCGAACGACTCCGCGAGCGTGGCGCCGCCTTGGACATCGACGGCGATGCGGGCCGTCACGTCGCGCAGCGTCTTGGAATCGTTCTGCTCGGAGAGGATTTGCAGGCATTGCGCGATGGGCAGGCCGGCGTCGACCATCGTCGAGAACTGCCGGGTATAGATGGCAAGGTCCTTGTCCCGAACGCTACCGCCGAACTTCTTCGGCGTCGCGGCGGCGGCCGCCTTCACGGCCTTTTCTTGTACAGAGGTCGCGATGACGCCTTTCGCCCGTAGGGCGGCGACGGCGGCGGGGCGGCTGTCCGCCTCGATGTCGCCCGTCACGGCGCTGCCACCGGCGCGCCCCTTGTACGCGAACACAGCCATACACGTCCTCCCGCTAAGACAGCGTGACTCGGAGGATCTCCTCGACCGTCGTGGTCCCCTCGATCACCTTCATCAGCCCAGACTGCCGAAGCGTCTTCATGCCGTCCCTCTGGGCCTGTTCACGGATGTCTGCCGTCGCGGCATTCTTCAGAATCATGTCACGAAGTGGCTCGGTCACGGGCATGACTTCATAGATGGCGACGCGGCCCTTCATTCCCGTGAAGTTGCACGTCGCGCACCCCTTGCCGCGGTAAAACGTCACGTTGGTGAGCCCCTGTGGGGTGTGGCCGTAGGGAACGAGGTCTTCTTCCTTGCCCGCCACCGGCTGCTTGCACTCCTTGCAGATCCGGCGGCCCAATCGCTGGGCGAGGATGAGCAGGAGCGCGGACGAGAGCAGGAACGGTTGAATGCCCATGTCGAACAGCCGCGCCACCGTCGACGGACAGTCGTTGGTGTGCAGCGTCGTGAACACGAGATGGCCGGTGAGCGCGGCGCGGATGGAGATCTGCGCGGTCTCGAGGTCTCGCGTCTCACCGACGAGAATGACGTCGGGGTCCTGTCGCAAAAAGGAGCGAAGAACGGAAGCGAACGAGCGACCGACGCCCTCGTTCACCTGGACCTGGTTGACGCCCTTGAGGTTGTACTCGACCGGGTCCTCGGCGGTCATGATGTTGTGCTCGGGGGAATTGATCGTCGAGATCGCCGAGTAGAGCGTGGTGGTCTTGCCCGAGCCCGTTGGTCCCGTGATGAGGACCATGCCATACGGCTGGTGGATCGCGTGATTGAACTTCTCGTAACTCCACGGATCAAACCCAAGCTTGGTGAGGTCGAGCTGCAGCGAATCTTTGTCGAGGATGCGGAGCACCGCCTTCTCGCCGAAGATCGTCGGGAGGATCGACACGCGAAAGTCGATTTCCCGGTTGCCGAACCGTAGTTTGATCCGCCCGTCCTGCGGCACCCGCCGCTCGGAGATGTCGAGGTTCGACATGATCTTCAGGCGCGAGATGATGGCGGGCTCGAGGCGCTTGGGAGGCGAGAGCATCTCGTGCAGGACGCCGTCGATCCGGAACCGAATGCGGAAGTGCTTCTCGTACGGCTCCCAGTGCAGGTCGGAGGCGCCCTTGCGGATCGCGTCCACGAGGACCATGTTGACGAGCTTGACGACGGGGGCCTCGTCCGCCGACTCCTTGAGCTCGAAGACGTCGACGCCGGTCGATTCCGATTCGCCTTCGAGCAGCTCGACGTTGGCGTCGGCGGTGATCTCTGTCAGCATCTCGCTCATCGATGACTGCTGTCCCGCCTCGTAGGCCTTCTCGATCGCCGCCCGAATCGCCGCCTGGGGCGCGACGACGGGGAGGATCTGCAGGCTCGTCATGAACGCGACGTCGTCGAGGGCGAACACATTCGTCGGATCTGCCATCGCCAGCGTGAGCGTGCCGCCGATCCGCTTGACGGGAAGCACCTCATACTTCCGGGCGATCGGCGCGGGCACCAGACGCAGCGTCTCGGCGTCGACGTCGACGTTGTTCAGTGTGATGGACGGGATGCCGTACTGTCGGGACAGAAACCCGATGAGCTGTTCTTCGGTGATGAAACCCAGGCGCGCGAGGATCGAGCCCAGCTTCTCGGTTTTGCCCTTCTGTTCGGCGAGCGCCTGCTTGAGCTGATCCTCGGTGATGAGACGTTCAGCCACCAGGAGGTCCCCGAGGCGACGGGTCTGGGGCTGACCGAGTTTTGCGTGCGCCATCTAGACTTTTTACTGTATTCCACCTACCCGCTTCAATGTGTCACTAAAGGCTCGGTAGGAATCATCCAGATACAAGACGAAAAGCACTCGCTTCAACGCGGTCTTACCCGCCTTGAGATGCGTCGCCACGGCTTCGATCATGGCCTCGGCAGCCGCGGCTGGCGCCACGTGGCCAACTCCGGTGCCGAGGGCCGGTAGCGCAATCGAGGTCAATCGGTGTTTGTCGGCCACCGCAAGGACGGCCCGGGTCGCCCGGCCGACGACGTCGGGGTCGGTCTTGAGATCGGGTCCCATCACGACCGCGTGGATGACATGAGTCGCCTGCAGATTCCCGCCCGGGGTGAGCACCGCTTCACCGACCTCGACCGGCCCCTGGCGCATCGCCTCTTCCTCGATGATGACGCCGCCCTTGCGCTTGATGGTTGCGGCGACACCCGTCGTCATCGTAAGCGCGGTGTTGGCCGGGTTCACCAGCGCATCGACCTCGCGGTCGGTGATGTCACCGCGCTCCACGGAGATCGACGCGTTGCCCACCTTCGCCTTCATCGCCCGCGCTCCTGCGCCTTGACGGCTTCCCAGGAGCGCTCAAGCTCGGCTTGGGAGACGCTGCCGACGCTCTTACCCTGCGCGGACAGGTTTTCCTCCATGCCGGTGAATCGGCGTCGAAACTTCTCGATGGCGCCCTGCAGCGCCTCCTCCGCGTCGATGGAAGCGAGCCGCGCCACGTTCACGATAGAAAACAGCACGTCGCCGAGCTCGTCCTGCAGCCGGCCGCGATCGTCGGCGTCGAGGGCGGCCGCGGCCTCACGGCACTCCTCCTCGACTTTGCTCCAGGCTGCTCGCGCATCCGGCCAATCGAAGTTGACGCGCGACGCCTTCGACGTCATCCGTTGAGCGCGGAGCAGCGACGGCAACGACCGGGGCACCCCGTCGATGATCGAGCGTCGCCGGCCGGCCTGGTGTGCCTCACGCTGCTTGATCGCCTCCCATTGAGCTAACGCCTCGCCGGGTGTCTCGACGCTCGCCTCCCCGAAAACATGCGGATGCCGACTGACCATCTTGTCGGCGAGGCGCGTGAGCAACGTCGCCATGTCGAACTCACCGCGCTCGGAAGCGATTTGGGCGTGGAAGACGACCTGGAACAGCAGATCGCCGAGCTCCTCCTGAAGCGCCGCCGTATCTGCCAACTCGATGGCCTCGAGGACTTCGTAGGCTTCTTCGATCAGAAAAGGCTTTAGAGACACCCGGGTTTGCTCACGGTCCCACGGGCACCCACCCGGTTCACGCAACCGCCTCATGATCTCGAGGAGCCGTTCGAACTGAGCGCCGGGCGACTGGGTCATGATCGGTCCCTGAGGGTAAGCGATTATACAGCAGGGGTTTGCGCGTGTGCTAGGCTCGGCGCCGTGGCGGAAGCACCGGACGAGGGATTCAGGGTGACCGACCGCCGACGGCGGGACACATGTAGCACGCCGTCACCCTCGGGCGACCCCCCCGCTTCCCGCCCGACGCCCACTTCCTCCACCTCCGATTCGCCGAGTGCGCCCCCTGCGCGTAGTCTCGTCGGACTGTTCATGATGCTCGCCACCGAAGCGCTCGTCGCGCTCGGCGACGCGCCCGATCCGGTCAGCGGACAGCAGCACCGGGAACTGGCGCACGCCTCCGACGTCATCGATCTCCTGTCGTTGCTGCGCGACAAAACCGAAGGACACCGCTCCGCGGAGGAGAACCGCGCACTCGAGGACCTGATTTACGACCTGCAGCTCAGGTACGTGCAGGCGGTGAAGTCGCCTGGATGACCACGCGTCCGCGCTCGATCCTTACCGTCTGTACCTCGGGCGGCAGCACAATGCGCATCAGACGTAAGCTCGATGGATCCAACATCAAGCGCAGCATGAACGCCGGGACGCGCTGACGCCCGAGCAGAAGACGCTGCGGTTCGAGACGCAAAGTACGGCGAGGCTCCGACGACGTCGCCGCACGTGCGGCGACACTCAGCCAGAGTGGCCGCGCGAGCCATCCTGCCGGTAGCATCTCCGTCAGCGTGGCCAGCGGCGACTCGCGCACAAGGCGCCCGAGCGCCACGGTCCCGACGATCTCGAGGATGTCACCGTCGCGCAGCCGGATCATCGGATCGCGAACGGGAAGGTCGGCGGGGTCGAGGTGCCGCGAGACGAACGCGTTCACCTCCGCCTCGCTAAATAGGACCGTGCCGCCTCGCACCCGGTGAAGCGCCAGGTCCACGATCTTCTGCTGCGCCCGCACGCCGTCTTCTCGTGTGAACCGCGTCGCCTCGACGGCGGGCGCCTGCAGTGTCCGCATCACCGCCCAGCCGCTGACGGCGACCACGGCCGCGACGGCCATCAGGCCAAGGACCGTCGAAGAGCATCCTCCGCACCCCAACCGCACGGCCGAACACTATCACCTCGCTATCTCCGGGGGCCTGGGATCCACCCGAGGCCTAACTTGACAGACTAACACTCACTTGATATAAGGAGCGCGTACTCAATATAGCCAGCCGGGCCGAAGGAACCGGCGACCAGAATGAAGGAGGATATTTCGATGGCGATGGAGCGTTGGCGGCCGTTTGGCCTTTCGAGTCAGGACCAGTGGGAGCCGTTTCGCGTGTCGGACATTCAGACCGAGGTGAATCGCCTCTTCGACAACTTCTTCGGGCGTCCCGCGCCCGCGGCTGGGCGGACCTGGGCGCCAGCAGTGGACATGTACGCGACCAAGGACGATCTCGTCCTCACGCTCGAGTTGCCCGGGGTGAGCGAAAAGGACGTAAGCGTATCGATTGCGGGCGATCTCCTGACGGTCAAGGGTGAGCGCCGGTTCGAGAATCAGATCAAGGAACAGGATCTCCTCCATGTCGAGCGGGCCTACGGCAAGTTCGAGCGTCTCGTCCAGCTGCCGATGGCGGTGCAGGCCGATCGCGTGAAGGCGACGTATCGCGACGGTGTTCTGGAGATCAAGCTGCCGAAGGCGGAAGAGATGAAGCCCAAGGAGATCAAGATCGACGTTCTCTAATACGGGGAAGCTCGGGGGGAGCCCGTCGGCTCCCTCCGAGGTGGAATGTGCCAGGGCCCACGGCCCAAGGAATGGAGCAGACGGTTATGCCCAAGGTGATTGGCATCGATCTCGGAACGACGAACTCGGTGGTCTCGGTCGTCGAAGGCGGCAACCCCACGGTAATCGCAAACCAGGAGGGTAGCCGCCTCACGCCGTCGGTCGTCGGGTTCACGAAGGACGGAGAGATTCTCGTCGGGCAGGTCGCCAAGCGACAAGCCATCACGAATCCCGAGAACACCGTCTTCTCGATCAAACGGTTCATGGGCCGTCGGTACGACGAGGTGCTGCAAGAGATCAAGCTCGTGCCGTACAAGGTCGTCAAGGCGCCCAATGGCGATGCGCGTGTCGAGGTGCGCGGCAAGCAGTATTCGCCACCCGAGATCTCCGCCATGATCCTGCGCAAGCTCAAGGAGGCCGCCGAGGCCTACCTGGGTGAGAAGGTGACCCAGGCCGTCATCACCGTGCCCGCCTACTTCAACGATGCCCAGCGCCAGGCCACCAAGGACGCGGGCAAGATCGCCGGCCTCGAGGTCCTGCGCATCATCAATGAGCCGACGGCCGCCGCGCTGGCGTACGGACTCGACAAAAAGAAGGACGAGACGATCTCCGTCTACGACCTCGGCGGCGGCACGTTCGACGTCTCGATCCTCGAGATCGGTGAGGGCGTGTTCGAAGTCAAGGCGACCAACGGCGACACGCACCTGGGCGGCGACGACTTCGACCAGCGCGTGATGGACTGGATCGCCGAGGAATTCAAGAAGGAGCACGGGATCGACCTGCGCCGTGATCGCATGGCGCTGCAGCGGCTGAAGGAGGCCGCGGAGCGCGCGAAGATCGAGCTCTCCACGACGGTGCAGACCGAGGTCAACTTGCCGTTCATCACCGCCGACGCCAGCGGACCCAAGCACCTCGTGCTGACGCTGACCCGCGCCAAGCTCGAGTCGCTGGTCGCGGATCTCGTGGAGCGCACGCTCGGTCCGTGCCGACAGGCGATGCAGGACGCGGGTGCCGGCGCCAAGGACATCAACGAGGTCATTCTCGTCGGCGGCCAGACCCGAATGCCGAAGGTGCAGGAAGTGGTGAAAGCGCTCTTCGGCCGTGAGCCTCACAAGGGCGTCAATCCCGACGAGGTGGTGGCCGTCGGCGCGGCCGTGCAGGGCGCGGTGCTGACCGGCGAGGTCAAGGATCTCCTCTTGCTCGACGTCACCCCGCTCTCGCTCGGTATCGAGACCCTCGGCGGCGTCATGACGACGCTGATCGCGCGCAACACGACGATCCCGACCAAGAAGAGCGAGCGGTTCACGACCGCCGCCGACAACCAGCCGTCCGTCGAGGTCCACGTGCTGCAGGGCGAACGCCCGATGGCCCGAGACAATCGCACGCTGGGGCGCTTCCATCTCGACGGTATTCCACCAGCGCCGCGCGGTATGCCGCAGATCGAGGTGACCTTCGACATCGACGCGAATGGCATTTTGAACGTGTCGGCGAAGGACACGGCGACGGGCAAGCAGCAGCACATCGCGATCACGGCGTCATCCGGTCTCAGCAAGGACGAGATCGACAAGATGGTGAAGGAGGCGGAGGCCAACGCCGCCGACGACGCGCGCAACAAGCAGGCGATCGAGGTCCGCAACCAGACCGACTCGCTCGTCTATTCGACCGAGCGCTCGCTGTCCGAGCACGGCAGCAAGCTGGCCGAGTCCGACCGCAAGGCCATCGACGATGCACTCGCCGAGGCGAAGGAGGCGCTCAAGACGGAGGACCTCGACCGCATGAAGCGGGCCCAGGAGACGTTGTCGAAAGCCGCCCACAAGCTGGGCGAGATCATGTACCGCGAGGCGCAGGCGCAGGCGGGGCAGGCGCCGGGGCAGAACGCGGGCTCGCAGCCGAGTGGCGGTCGTCCCTCCGGTCCGAAGGAGGGCGAGGTCGTCGACGCGGAGTTCGAGGATCTCGGTGAAAAGAAGTAGCTCATGAGACGTGATTACTACGCGGTGCTCGGCGTGGCCGCCACCGCGGCGCCGCGCGAGATCCGGCAGGCCTACCGCCGGCTCGCGCGGCAGTATTCTCCCGACGTCAACTTCTGGGACACCACCGCGCGCGGGCTGTTCGAGGAGATCGCCGAGGCATACCGGATTCTCATCGATCCCGACGCGCGCTCGCTTTACGATCGCTTCGGCGCACAACCCGATGCGCTGGCCGCCGCCCGTCGCGGAGAGGACGTTCACGTCGCCATCGAGCTCGGGTTCGCCGACGCATTGCGCGGCACGAGCGTCGACCTGGTGGTGCCTCGGTTTTCGCCGTGCACGGCCTGCAATGCGCGCGGACGGACGGCTCACGGCGTGTGCGACGCGTGCGCGGGACGCGGCGTGCGTCGCCAACAGGAGCGCGTGAAGGTCGCGATTCCTGCCGGCGTCGACTCCGGCATGCAGGTCCGCGTGCCCAGCCAGGGCAGCGCGGGGCCGTTCGGAGGACCGCGAGGTGATCTCATCGTGAGCACGCGCGTCCTCGACCATCCGTTCTTCGTCCGCAAGGGTGAGGGCGTGCACTGCGAGTTGCCGATCAGCGTCTGGGAGGCGCTGCGCGGCGCGCGAATTCGCGTCCCGACGCCGCAGGGGGAGGCGGTGATCGTCGTACCTCCCGCCACGCAGCCCGGCCAGGTTTTTCGGCTGCGCGGGCAAGGCCTCCCGCGACCCGGTGACGATGCGGCAGGGGACCTGTTCATCACCGTCCGCGTCGAAGTGCCGGGCGGGCTCGACGCGCGCACGGACGAGCTGGTGCGAGAGCTCGAACGGCTGGTGCCGCACGCGGCGCGGGTCGACCTCGAGCGGTATCGCGGAGGCGGCGCATGACCACCGACCGCGGTAAGCCGCTGTACATGATCGGCGTCGTCGCCGAGATGTTGAGGGTGCATCCCCAGACGCTTCGCTTCTATGAAAAGAAGGGGCTCGTGCGGCCAAGCCGTACGGAGGGGAAGACGCGCATGTACTCGGCGGAGGATGTGGACGAGATCGCGCGCCTGCTACGCCTGACGCGCGACCTCGGTGTGAATCTGGCCGGCGTCGAAATCATCTTAAAGATGAGACGCCGGATGATCGATATGCAGAAGCAGATCGAAGACCTCGTTGCCTACGTCCGCGACAGCGGGCCCGGCGAGGCTCGCCCCGACCGCGGCGGCGAGCCCCGTGAGGCGCTCGTTCGCGCAGCTTCGGGGCAGCTCGGTTCCGTCGATCTCTTCTGAGAAAGCTGGGTCCGTGATGACAGACACGAAGCGCGATGCCGATCGACCGATGCCGGACGTGGTGGGAATCCTTCCGCTCCGCGGCACGGTCCTCTTTCCTCAGGCGGTGGTGCCGCTCGGCGCCGGCCGCGCGTCCTCGCTGCGCCTGATCGAGGACGCGTTGCAGGGCGGTCGGCTGGTCGGCGCCGTGACCCAAAAAGATCCCAAGGAGGATGCGCCCCGCGCGGATGGGCTGCACGCGTTGGGAACCATCACGGTCATCCACAAGGCGCTCAAGCAGCCCGACGGGACGGTGAGGCTCGTCGCGCAGGGCGTCGCACGCTTCCGGCTCGTGGAGATCATTCAGACGGAGCCGTACCTCAAGGCTCGGATCGAGCCGATCGAGGAGCCCGCTCCGACCGACGACCTCGAGCTCGAGGCCCTCGTGCGCAGCGTGACGTCGCTGTTCGGCAAGGTCGTCGCGTTGTCGCCGGCGATGCCCGACGAACTGGTGACGTTGCTCGACAACGTGGAGGGCGCCGGCGCCATCGCCGACATGGTCGCCGCGTCACTGCCGACGCTGCCGCTCGCGCTCAAGCAGGAGCTGCTCGAGACGGTGAACGTCCGTGAGCGCCTGTCGAAGCTGGCGGGCGCGCTGGGCAAGGAAGCCGAGGTTCTCGAGCTGGGCAGCAAGATCCAGTCCGAGATTCAATCGGGGATGAACAAGACACAGCGCGAGTACTACTTGCGCGAGCAGCTCAGGGCCATCCAGAAGGAGCTCGGCGAGGGCGACGACCGCACTCAGGAAGTCGACGCATTGCGATCGAAGATCGAGGCCGCAGGTATGCCCGATGAGGCGAAGGCCGAGGCCATGCGCGAGCTCGACCGGCTCGCCAAGATGCCACCGGCGGCAGCGGAGTACACCGTCGCCCGGACGTACATCGATTGGCTGGTCTCGATGCCTTGGCAGCAGGAGACGACCGATTCGGTCGACATCGCCCCGGCGCGCACGATCCTGGATGAGGATCACGAGGGGCTCGACAAGATCAAGGACCGGATTCTCGAATACCTCGCGGTGAAGAAGATCCGGCCAGGTGGCAAGGACCCGATCCTGTGCTTCGTCGGTCCTCCCGGCGTAGGCAAGACCTCGCTGGGGAAGTCGATCGCGCGTGCGCTCGGCCGCAAGTTCCACCGGATCTCGCTCGGCGGCATGCGAGACGAGGCCGAGATCCGTGGACATCGGCGCACGTACATCGGCGCCCTTCCCGGTCAGATCGTGCAGGGACTCCGGCGGGCGGGCACCAAGAACCCCGTGCTCATGCTGGATGAGGTCGACAAGCTCGGCATGGACTTCCGTGGCGACCCCGCCTCGGCCCTGCTCGAGGTGCTGGACCCGGAGCAGAACGCGACGTTCCGAGATCACTATCTGGATGTGCCGTTCGATCTCTCGCGCGTCCTGTTCATCACGACGGCGAACGTGATGGATGGTGTGCCGGCTCCGCTCCGGGATCGGATGGAGATCATCAATCTGGCCGGCTACACGGAAGAGGAAAAAGTGGCGATCGCGCAGCGCCATCTTGTGCCCAAGCAGGCGCGCGAGCACGGCCTGGCGCCCGGTACGGACATCGTCTTCGAGCGGGAAGCGATCCGGCTGCTCGCGCGCGGCTACACGCGCGAGGCCGGTGTTCGGAGTCTCGAGCGCGAGATCGCCTCCGTCTGCCGGAAGGTGGCGCGACGCCGCGCGGAGGGCGACACCGAGGCTGTTCGGGTGACGCCGGACGTGGTGGTCTCGTTTCTCGGGGTGCCGCGGTTCGAGCTCGAGGAAGTCGAGCAGCGCACGCGCGTGCCGGGTGTCGTCACCGGACTCGCCTGGACGCCGGCGGGCGGCGACGTGCTCTTCGTCGAGGCGACACGGATGCGCGGCGCGCACACGCTCACCCTCACGGGGCAGCTCGGTGACGTCATGAAGGAGTCTGTGCAGGCGGCGCTGTCGTGGGTGCGCTCGCACGCCGGAGCGCTGGGCATCGACCCGGAGTTCTGGGAGCGATCGGACGTTCACGTCCACGTGCCCGCGGGCGCGATTCCCAAGGACGGCCCGTCGGCCGGCGTCACGATGGCGACCGCGCTCGTGTCGCTCCTCACCGGACGCCCGGTGCGTTCGGACCTTGCGATGACCGGTGAGATCAGCCTCTCCGGACGGGTGCTGCCTGTGGGCGGTATCAAGGAGAAGGTGCTCGCCGCGCACCGGGCGGGCCTTCGCACCGTCGTGCTGCCGCGACGCAACGAGAAGAACCTGCTGGAGGACGTGCCGCCGGTCGTCCGGCAAAGCCTGACGGTTCACCTCGCCGATACGATCGGCGACGTCCTTGCGGTCGCGCTCGAGTCGGCGCCCACGACGACCCACGGGGTGCTGGCGAGCCTGTAAAAGCCCGTGATTTCGGCCGGATCGCTTCGCCGCGACACCGCGAGGCGATTCGGCTAAGATCGAGGCATCGTGACTCGATCCTTTGGGGTGATTGTCTTCGCGGCCGCCACCATGCTCGCGGCCCCGGCAGGCGCCCAGATGTACAAGTTCAAGGCGCCGGACGGTTCGACTCATTTCACGAATGCGCCGGCGGATCCGCGTTATCAGCGGATGGGTTTCACGACAGGCACCCAGGCCGGTTGGCTTCGGCTGCCGCAGGGAGACACGAAGCCCTACGCGCATGAGATCACGGAGGCGGCCAACCGCCACGGAATCCCCGAGCGGCTCGTCACGGCGGTGATTCGCGCGGAGTCGGGTTTCAATCCGCGCGCGGTCTCGCGCAAGGGTGCGCAGGGGCTCATGCAGCTAATGCCGTCGACGGCATCCGTGCTCGGCGTGCGCAACTCGTTCGATCCCCGCGAGAACATCGACGGCGGCGTCCGCCACCTGCGCGGCCTGCTCGATCGCTTCCCCGGCAACCTGCCGTTCGCGATCGCCGCCTACAACGCAGGCGAGAAGGCCGTGACCGCGTATGGTGGGATTCCGCCATATCCGGAAACGCAGGATTACGTGGGGAGGGTCCTGCGCTATTACGGCATGGAGGGCATCGACACGCCACAGACGCGCGTCTACCAGACAATCGCGCGCGACGGCACCATCACGTACACGAATATTCCGCCGCGCGGCCGCCCCTAACCGCGCCGTCCGTCCGACGCCTCACTTCAAAAGTTTGCTGATCTCCCGGAACGCCTCCGTGTCCGCGCTGCCAAGAAGCTGGAACACCACGGTCTCCGTCGACGTGACGACGGCGCCCGCCTGACGCGCCTGCGTCAGCCCGAGATCCATGCTGGCCACGCGCCGCGAGCAGACGGCGTCGGCCACGATCGCCACGCTCACACCGCGTGCGAGCAAGTCGAGCGCGGTGAGCAGTACGCACACGTGCGCCTCGATGCCGGTGAGGATCACCGGTGCGGCGTCGAGCTCGCGTAGCCGCGTCGCGAAGCCAACCGCGCCGCACGCGGAGAACGCGGTTTTCTCGATCGCGGGCGCGTCGTCGAGGAGGACGCGTAGCTCGGGCAGCGTGCGCCCGAGCCCCTTCGGGTACTGTTCCGTGACGACGACCGGCGCGCCGAGTCGGCGCGCAGTCGCCAGCAGGATCTTCAGATTTCGAATCATTTCGTCGCGCCGCTCGGCGTCCATCGCGCCGAACAGACGCTCCTGCACGTCGGTGACGACGATCACGGGTTGCGCCATGTCTGACCTCCCGACCCCAGAGTAGCGGTCATTGTGCCACGGCCCGGCGCGCAATCTCACGGGCGAGGTCCCGACCACTCAGGCGCGCCAGCGACGATCCAGACCACGGTACTGGAGCGCTTCCGCACAATGTTCGGCCGCGATGCTGTCCGCGCCGGCGAGGTCGGCGATCGTGCGGGCGACGCGCACGACGCGGTCATGGCCGCGCGCGGACAGGCCGAGCCGCGTCATGGCCGTGGCGAGCATGATCTGCGCATCGGCCGGAATCGGACACATTCGTCGCAGGACGCGACCGGCGATGTCGGAATTCAGCCGCATCCCTGCCCACGCGCCTCGCTCGCGTTGACGCTCGCGCGCGCAAACGACACGCGCGCCCACGGTGGCCGAGTTGTCGCCCGTCGGCGCGCTGGCGAACTCCTCTCCCGCGAGAGCCGGTAGCTCGACGTGCAAGTCGATACGATCGAGGAGCGGCCCCGACAAACGCCCCAGGTAGCGGTCGCGTTCCGCAGGCGTGCAGAGGCAACAATCGAGGGCCGGGCAGCCACGACGGCACGGATTGGCGGCCGCGACGAGCTGGAAGCGCGCTGGAAAGTCGCCGATGCCACTGGCGCGCGCGATGGCCACCCGGCCATCCTCCACCGGCTGCCGCAGCGACTCGAGGACGTGCTGCTGGAACTCGGGCAGCTCGTCCAGGAAGAGCACGCCACGGTGCGCGAGAGTGACTTCGCCTGGCCGCGGCGGGCTGCCGCCGCCGATCAGTCCGGAAACCGAGATCGTGTGATGCGGGGCGCGAAATGGCCGCGTGTCGACGAGCGCGCCGCGGCGCGGCAGCAGCCCAGCCACCGACCAGATCGATGAGACCTCCAGCACTTCCTCGCGCGTGAGTGGCGGCAGGATGGCCGCGAGCCGCCGTGCGAGCATTGTCTTGCCGGCGCCCGGGGGACCGATCAGCAGCACGTTGTGGCCACCCGCCGCGGCGATTTCAAGCGCGCGTTTGGCGTGCGCCTGCCCGCGCACGTCCGTGAAGTCGGTGTCGTCGACGACACGCTCGATCTTGGGTGCCGGCGGCGCGGCGGGCGCCGCCTCACCGTTGAGCACCGCCACCGCGTCGCGCAGCGTGCCCGCGACGAGCACGCGCACTCCATCCACCGCGGTGGCCTCGGCGGCGTTGTCACACGGAACGAGCAGCGTCGCGATGCCCTTGCGCCGGCACGCGAGACCCACGGCGAGCGCGCCGCGCACCGCCTGGATCTGGCCGTCGAGGGCCAGCTCGCCGACCACCGCGAAGACGCCGAGCCTGTCCTGGCGCACGGAGCCCGTCGCCGCCAGGATTCCGAGCGCAATCGGCAGGTCGAAGGCGGCGCCTTCCTTGCGAAGATCCGCGGGCGCGAGGTTCACGGTGACGCGATCGTTCGGAAACGCGAACCCTGCGTTGCGGATGGCGGTCTTGACGCGCTCGCGGCTCTCGCGCACGGCGGAATCGGGTAATCCGACCGTCGCGTACTGCGGCAGACCGGCAGCCACATCGACCTCGACGCGCACCAGCACCGCTTCGACCCCGAGCAACGCCGCCGAAAGGACGCGCGCGATCATGGCGCGATTGTTCGCGGTGCGATCGGCGCGGTCAATGTCCCGAATCGGAGACGGGTGCGGCGCAGCGTCAGGGGTTGTACGGAGCCGGACCGCGGACGGGAGGCCGGTTTTCGGCGGGCGACGTCTCTGATAGAGTGCTCGGGCGCATGAGCGGCGACGACGTGCTGCGCCCCGTGGCGCTCGTGGTGGACGACGAGGAAAGCGTCCGCGAATCATTTCGCCTGGTCCTCGACCAGGATTACGACGTACTCGACGCGCCCGATGGCGCGCGCGCGCTGGACATCGTCCGCTCCCACCACGTCGATGTCGTGCTCCTCGACATCCGCCTGCCCGAGATGGACGGGATCGAGGTACTCGAGCGCCTCAAAGCGCTCGACGACAGTCTGGAGGTGATCCTCGTCACCGCGGTGCGAACGGTGCGCACGGCCGTCGCGGCCATGAAGCTCGGTGCCTTCGATTACCTCACCAAGCCGTTCGAGGACGAGGAGCTGCTCTCGCTCGTGCGACGCGCGGTGGAGAAACGCTCGCTGGAGCGCGAGGTGACCTTCTTACGCGGCGAGCTGGCGCGCAGCCACGACCGCGACGAGATCATCGGCGACCACCCGGAGATGGAGAAGCTCGCGCGCCTCGTCACGCAGGTGGCGCGAACCACGACCACCGTGCTGATCACCGGCGAGAGCGGCACCGGCAAAGAGCTGATCGCGCGCGCCATCCACCATCGCGGGCCGCGGCGCGACAAGCCGTTCGTGCCGGTCAATCCTGCTGCGATTCCGGATGCGCTCGTCGAGTCCGAGCTGTTCGGACACGAGAAGGGCGCTTTCACCGGCGCGCACCAGCGCAAGCTGGGCCGTTTCGAGCTCGCGCAGGGCGGCACGCTCTTCCTCGACGAGATCGGCCTGCTGCGCGCGGAGGTGCAGGCCAAGCTCCTACGCGTGCTCCAGGAGCGCGAGATCGAGCGCGTGGGCGGCACGCGCTCCATCAAGATCGACGTCCGTATCGTGGCCGCCACCAACGTCGACCTCAAGCGCGCGGTGGCCGCTGGGGCATTCCGCGAGGACCTCTATTACCGTCTCAACGTCGTGCCGATCGCGGTCCCGCCTCTCCGCGCCCGGATCGAGGACGTTCCCCGGCTCGTCGACCACTTCGTGCGGCGCTACAACGACGAGTTCAAAAAGCACATCCAGGGCTTCACGCCGGAAGCGCTCAGCCTGTTGGCGTCGTACGCATGGCCCGGCAACGTGCGCGAGCTTCAGAACGTCGTCGAGCGCACCATGGTGCTCGTAGACGGGCCGCTCATCGGGCCCGCCGACCTGCCGCTCGACGTGACGGTCGCCCCCGGGCGGCCCGGACTGGGCGTGGCGCCGGAGTCGCTTCGGATGGACCTCAACCAGGCGAGCGACCGCTTCGAGCGGATCATCGTCCAGCGGGTCCTCGAAGAGGTCGGTGGCAATGTCAGTGAGGCAGCCCGAGTCCTCGGGCTGCACCGCAACTCGCTCAAGGTGAAGCTCGCCCGCTGGAAGCTGGCTGGCGGCGAGCCGGAGGAGCCGGGCGCCCAGTAACGGGCCAACCCGGCGGCGCGGGATGCACAGCAACGGGCCAACGATCGGAGGGGCCGCCGGGCCGCTCTTTCGACAATTCGCACGCTTGACGGCGGCCGCTCGCGCCTGGCGGTTTGGCGGTCGAATTGCCTGTGGCCCCTCCCCGACGGCGGAACGGCGCTCCCATGGTGGGAGCTGCCAGCCGCCGAAAAGGGGAGAGGTAAATGACGAAGCTCATCGCGGTCGCGCTTGCGCTCGTGTCGTTCCTTCTGGTCGCCCCGGTCATCGAGTCGGGAACGTCGGGATCCTCCCAGCTCTTCGTGGCCGTCGGCAACGCGGATGGTGGCGGCGGAGAGTAAACGCGCTCGAACAGTCTGCGGCCTCGAGAGCCGGCATCGCCTGTGTCGCGCTCCTCACGCTCGTCTGCCTGCTTGCGGCCGCCGGTCAGGCGCCGGCTGACGACGGCGTCTACCGGCGGCCGATTGCGAACGATCCTTCCACGCTCGATCCGGCGGTCATCAACGACATCTACGGACGATCGGTCGCGCAGCAGATCTTCGACGGCCTCGTGTCGTTCGATCAGACGCTGGCCATCACGCCGTCGCTCGCCCAGTTCTGGCGCGCGTCCCGAGACGGCCTCACGTGGACGTTCACGCTTCGCAAGGGGGTTCACTTCCACCACGGCCGCGAGGTCACGGCCGACGACGTGGTCTATTCGCTCACGCGCGTGCTCGATACGCGGCTCAAATCGACCGCGGCCGATTTGTTCATGAACATCCGAGGCGCGCCCGAGTTCCAGCGGGGTGAAACCCGCCGCGTCACCGGGCTCATCGCCCTCGACCGCTACACGGTCCAGGTGTCGCTCAACGAAGCGAGCGTGCCGTTCGTGAGCCTGCTCGCCATCGGCCAGGCCAAGATCGTGCCGCGCGACCTCGCGGAGCGCGACCCAGCGGCGTTCGGCGTCAAGCCGGTGGGCACCGGGCCGTTCCGTTTCGAGCGCTGGGAGCGTGGCCGCGAGATCGTGCTGGTGGCAAATCCCGACTACTTCGACGGCCCGCCCCGTCTCTCGCGTCTCGTCTACCGGATCTTTCCCGGCGGCGAACTCGATCACATGTACCAGGAGTTCGCCAAGGGCGAGCTCGAAGACACACAGCCGCCCACGCGCGACTACCGACGAGCCATTGCCGGAGGCCGGTACGTGTACGTGCGGCGCCCGATGTTCAGCGTTCGCTTCTACGGATTCAACACGCGAATCAAGCCGCTCGACGATCGGCGTGTTCGCCAGGCCGTTGTCGCTGCCGTCGACCGTACGGCGATCATCGACGAAGCCCACATAGGCAAGCACACCGTCGCCCACGGGATCGTGCCGCCTGGGACGCTCGGCTTCAATCCCGCGCTCGTCGCGCCCGGATACGACCCGGGACGAGCGCGCACCTTGCTCGCGGAGGCCGGCTATCCAGGCGGCCGAGGGCTGCCGAAGATCGAGATCTGGTCCAGCGTGACCAACGGTGCGATCCAGCGCGAGCATGAGCTGATCCGGCGTGAGCTGAGCGCCGTCGGCATCCAGGCCGAGTTCAAATACCTTACGGACTGGCCGACGTTCTCGAAAGCCCTGAGCGAGGGCCGGCTCCCGGTCTTCCTCTACGCCTGGTACGCGGACGTCCCCGACCCGGACAACTTCCTGACCAAGCTCTTTCACTCCCGGAGCCCGCAAAACTATCCGCGCTACCGGAATCGCGACGTCGACATGTTGCTCGAAGCCGCGAGCGCGTCGCCCGACCCGCAGCGTCGCGTCGAGCTGTTCCGTCGCGCAGAGCAGGTGATCGTGGACGACGCGGTGATCCTCCCCGTCTGGCACTACACCTACGAGCGGCTGTTCCAGCCGTGGGTGCGATCGGTGGAAGTCAACGGGCTCGGCGACCCCTACATCCCGATGCGCAAGGTGTGGCTCGCCCGATGATCCGCTTTCGTCTCCGCACGCTGCGCGCCCGCCTCATGTGGGGCTCCGTCCTGGTCATCGTTCCGATCATGGCCGGCGTGTTTCTACTCGTGGAACGTCATCAGCGCGCCGAGATCGTCGAGGAGATGCAGCGCCGCGGCGGGGTGATGGCAGGCAGTCTTGCGGCCGTGTCGCGGGAGTCGTTGCTCCTTTACAACTTCACCGCGCTCGAGCAGAACGTGGCGCGGGTGGCCAGCGAGCCCGACGTCATCTACGCGATCGTGCTCGACGTCGACGGCAAGGTGGCCGCGCACAGCCGCTATCCCGATCGTGTGGGCCATGCACTGAAGTCCAAGGTTGACGCCGAGGCGGTCCGCGCGAGAGTGCCGATCATGCAGGAAACGACGGCGTTGCGCCAGTCGGTGCTCGATTTCGCGACGCCAATTTTGGTCAACGGCGAGAAGTGGGGGACCGCTCGTGTCGGCGTTTCCAAAAAGCGCATGGAAGCGGAGATCGGCCGGACCCGCACGGAGCTGGCGGCGCTCACGCTGATCATGCTGGCGTTCGGCGCCGTGAGCGCGGCGGTGATCGCCCGGCGAATCTCTCGACCGGTGCAGCAGCTCGCCGAGGGCGCGGCCGCCCTCGCGCGCGGCGAATGGAATCAGCGCATCGAGCCGCCCACCGAAGACGAGATTGGCAAGCTGGCCATCGCCTTCAACCACATGGTGGCCGAGCTCGCGCAGCAGCGTCTGGCGCTGGAAGACGCGAACGCGGAGCTGCGACGCGGGTTCGAGGAGCTGACCGATCTCAAGTCGTATACGGACAACATCCTTGCGTCGCTCACCACTGGTATCGTGACCGTCGACCTCGAGGGACGCGTGGTCACCCTCAACCCCGCCGCGGAGCTGATGACCGGCTTCTTCGCAGGCGAGGCGCGGGGCCGTTACTGTACGGAGGTCTTTGCCCACACGCCCGACCTCGCCGAGCTGCTCATGGAGACCCTCGCCACGCGCGCCGCCGTGCCCGGCCTGACGGTGACACTCCGGCGGCGTAACGGTCGCACGGTCCCCGTGGAGCTCGCGGCGGCACCGCTGCGCGGCGGCGAGGGGAAGGAGCTCGGCGTGATCGGCGTGTTCCGCGACCTGACGCGGGTGCGGCAGTTGGAGGACCGGCTGCGCCGCTCCGATCGGTTGGCCGCCATCGGTGAGCTCGCGGCGGGACTCGCCCACGAGATCAAGAACCCGCTGACGTCGCTGCTCACGTTCAGCCGGCACCTGACGCGCCGCTTCGAGGACGCGGAGTTTCGTCAGAAATTCGTGTCCGTCGTTCCGCGCGAGCTCGAACGGATCAACACGATCGTCGAGCGGCTCCTCGAGCTGGCGCGGCCGGCGCGGCTGGCCTTCAAACCGCTGCGGGTCCCCGCCCTACTCGAGCGGGCCCTGGAGCTCTACGGCGATCGTCTCGAGGCGCAGGGCGTGCGCGTCGTGCGCGACTGGCGCCGCGATGTGCCCGTCCTCTGGGCCGACCAGGAGGCGCTGTACCGCGCTCTCGTCAATCTGGTGGCCAACGCCCTCGACGCCATGCCCCGCGGAGGTAGCCTCTCGCTTCGCGTCGGCTTGAGCGACGCCGACTCGCTCGCGGGCGCACGGACCGGCGCCCGGCGCCTGGCCATCGAGGTCGAGGACTCGGGGACCGGCATCGCGCCGACGGATCTGGACCGCGTCTTCAATCCATTCTTTTCCACCAAGGAAGGGGGGACCGGGCTCGGGCTGGCGCTGACGCAGAAGATCGTCGAGGACCACGGCGGCTCCATCGACGTCCGTAGCGGGCCGGGTGCCGGCGCCCTCTTCCGGATCGTCCTGCCGCTGATGCCGGACGCGCCCCTGGACGCCGGACACGACGACCGGCTGGGCTGAGCGCTACTGATTGAGGCGTCGCCGCAGGAAGCCGAGTAGGCCCTGCGGCAGGAAGATCACCATGAGCGTGAAGATGATACCGACCGGGATCAGGTAGTACTCGTAGAAGATCCGCGAGAACGCTTCCTTCATCAGCAGAAAGAACGCCGCCCCGGCCACCGGTCCCACCAGCGTTCCCATGCCGCCCATCACGTTGAAGATGACCGTCTCGCCCGAGATCAGGAACAACACGAAATCCGGCGCGGCGAACTTGTTCTGAACGGCATAGAGAGAGCCCGCAAGCCCCGCGAAGAGGCCTGAGAGCATCACGGCCACGATCTTGTAGCGCTCGACGTTGTAGCCGATGGCTCGCGTGCGCGGCTCGTTCTCGCGAATGGATTGCAGCACCATGCCGAACGGCGACTGCGTGATACGGCGCAGCAACAGGTAGGACAGCGTCACCACCGCCAGCACGAACCAGTGCAGCCCGTTGCGCGTGAAGGGCACCGAGAACAGCCCCGGCACGCCGAAGGGCGGTTGTCGGAACGTGAGCCCGTTCTCGCCGCCCGTGACCTCGGTCCACGTGAAGATGATGACGTAGAAAATCTGCGAGAAGACCAGTGTCGTGATCGAGAAGTAAATGTCCCGAAGGCGCGTCGAAAAGTAGGCGACGAACACGGCGACGACGGCGGCGGCGACGAGTCCCGCGATGAGCGCGAGCCAGAGATTCGGGGGCCGCACCGCAAGCAGGGCGGCCGCCGCGCCGTACATGCCCAGACCGAAGAACGCGGAGTGGCCGAACGACACCATGCCCGTGTAGCCGATGAGAATGTCCGACGACATCGCCAACAGGCCCCAGATCAGGATCTCCGTGGCGAAGCGCTGCCAGAATTCCGGCAGGACGAACGGGCTCAACGTCAGCGCGCCGACGACCACGACGAAGCCGGTCCAGTAGGCGGCGCTCGGCCCTTCTCCGCGCGCCCGGGTGTCGAGCTCGCGGTCGGCGGCGGTCGTCGCGGGGGGCGTAATCGCCGTCATTGTTGTAGCGAAAGCCGCGAGGCCGGCGCGAACCTCAGGTGGCCTGATCGAGAGGCGCGTGGCGCTATTTGTAGCGAAAGCCGCGAGGCCGGCATGAACCGCGGGTGGCCTGATCGAGACGCGCGTGGCGCTATTTGTAGCGAAAG
>Ga0207646_10000485_pt1 | contig 53260 bp, 48 predicted proteins | sample KBSK5502metaG_FD_184343 | JGI IMG/M metagenome (GOLD analysis project Ga0207646, IMG submission 184343) | Corn, switchgrass and miscanthus rhizosphere microbial communities from Kellogg Biological Station, Michigan, USA - KBS K5-50-2 metaG... | ecosystem: Host-associated > Plants > Roots >...
GTCCGGGACGACAACGGCAGCGCGGCACGGTAGAAAAGCATGGAAGCCCCTGGTGGTGGAGTGGATCTTGGTTGACTGCCTCATGTATCAGGGGCTTCCTGACTCTCAGAGGCAACACGCCGCACCGACACCAGAACGTGACAGGCCCACTACAACCAGGATGAAAAGGGCTCAGTGTCAGGTGCCGTCCAAGATCCGGGGTAAATGAGAGTACGGGTGTAGGTTCCCCGCACGGGCCCCATAGAGCCCGGCTGCGCGTGCTGGGCCAAAACTCGTTCATGCCCATTCATCAGCGGCGGATCGGGACCGAACTATCTGACTTGGCGGGTATCCCAAGGTGGTAGGCGTCACCGGCGGCCTGCAGAAAGCAATCCTCGGAGCCCTCGACTGCGGGTTTCTCGACGCCCTGGTCACGAATGAATTGGTCGCGTTTCGCCTGCTGCAACTGGAGCGCGAGTTCCGGGACGGCTCCTTCTCCGCCTGGCCACACCCCCTGCCCCAGCCTGTGGGCCCTTTCGGCGAAGAATACCCCCTGGGTCTTGCCATCCCTCGATCTCCGCGCTCATACTGCCAACGAGCGAATGTGCACTATCTGAGCGAATGTTCCAAGAAGGAGTCTCGCCCGGGTGGCCGTTCGGATCAGGCCGACGGCGGTTCCGCTGGTCTTATGTACCGGCCGTCGCCTGGTCCTGTGGTGGCACTCGTCACTCTGGACGGGGCGGATGGAGGAGCGTGATGACCGCGGCGGTGGAGGGAGGATCGGCGGTGCCGCGGCGTGCGCTCGTCACCGGAGCCGCCGGCGGTATCGGGCGCGCGGCAGCGGCCAGGCTCGCCGCCGAGGGGGTGTCGGTCGCCATCCTCGACATCCGCGAGCAGGACCTGGCCGCCACCGCCGAACAGCTCCGGCAATCAGGCGCTGACGTGCTCGAGCTGCCGGCCGACGTTGGAGATGAGCAGCAGGTCGCCGCCGCGGTTGCGACGGTCACCTCTCGATGGGGCGGGCTCGACGCCACCGTGGCGGCGGCCGGCATCTCGATGAGTCTTACCGGTGACGCACGCGTCGACCGCCTCGAGTTGTCGGTTTGGGAGCGGATCATCCGCACCAATCTGACCGGGATGTACCTGACCTGCAAGTATGTGGTTCAGGCCATGACGGCGACCGGGGGCGGCTCGATCGTGGTCATTGGCTCCCCCACCGGCATGTACGGGTTCGCGTTCGGAGAACACGCCTACAGTGCCTCCAAGGGAGGGTGTCATGCCCTCGCCCGCGTCATGGCCGGGGAACTGGCACCTCTGGGGATCCGCGTCAATGTCGTAGTTCCGGGTTTCATCGACACCAGGATGAACGACCACGTGCTTGCTGACGCAGAACTGCTGGCCGAGGCCGAGCGGCTCATCCCGCTCGCCCGCGTCGGCCAGCCTTCCGAGGTCGCCGGGCTGATCGCCTGGCTCACCTCGCCGGACTCGAGCTACGCCACCGGTGGCTATTACCCCGTCGACGGGGGGCAGATGTGCCTGTAGGAAGGACGCGGCCCGACGTCCGTCGTCCCGCCCGGCAGCCGGCAATAGACACGCGTTCGACTTCATCAAGCTCGCCGCGGTCTACCCGCCCGGACAGCTGAGTCTCTCGCCCGGACGGCGCTCGGTCCCACTGAGCACCGTTCATCACTCAAATGGCACGATCCGGGGTGTCGAGGAACCGGCGTGGGTTCTCCTCAAACAGCACGCTCAGCTCTGCATTGGTGAAGCCCGCTCGATGCAGGAACGGATACAGGTTCGTCTGGATATGGTCGTAGCCCCATCCGCCGTACTTGTGGAGACGCATCTTCATGCAGATGTCGTTGCTGACTAGCACCTTGTCTCCATGACCGGAATCGAATATCTCCCGTAGATCCTCGATCCGCGCTTGATCGGTGGGGTTCATCGCCGTCTCTGAATCGATCGCGAAGATCGAGCCGAAACAGTCCAGGCCGATCGTCGCTCCGCGGCTGACCACGTCCTTCCACCACCGAGCGCGGTTCACATGACAGATGTGAACCCTTCCGATATCAGCGCCGTTCCGTTCGAGCAGGGCGAGTGCGCGCAATACGGTCTCGCGGACGCCTTCGGTGTGGACCATGATGGGGATCTTCGTCTCGCGCTGCACGCGGGCAGCGGCGATCAGGACCTTTTCCTCGCTCGGCGTGATCTGCTTGCCGCTTGTGCCAAGCTCCCCGATGAGCCCGGCGCGTACGTCCGTCTCATCCATGCCCTCGGCGAGCTCGTGGTATATCACGTTCTCGATCTCCGCGACCGTCATCGTCGCGACTTCCGGCGGGTGAAACTTGTCGCGGTAGTACCCGGTCGCCGCCACAACGTGCATGCCGAGCTCCCCGCTCAGGCGCCGCAGCGCCACCGGCTTTCGCCCGAGCCCCATGGGCGTGGGATCGATCACCGCCGTTATTCCCGCACGCCGCGCCCACCGCAGCTCATCGACGGCGTCCTCGTAGCTTTCGAGGATCTGGTTGTTGACGGACCACTGCGGCTCCCGCCAGAGAAAGCCCAGGCTCGGGAGCGTGATGTCGTCCTCGAGATCTACCCCCATGGCTGCCATCAGGCTCTCGATGTTTGCAGGCGGCTCATGGAAGTCCCCTGAGGTGTCGCAGAAGATGTGCTCGTGCGCCAGGGTCGGGCCCAGTTGGTCCGCCTCGATGGGTCCATTGACGGTCATGATCGCCATCGAGCAGTCATCTCCCGTCGGCCTTCGCGGCCGTCGCCTCGAGCAGCAGCACGGCATCTTCTGGGTAGGGGGGCGTGAGGACCGCCGGCCCGTTCACGGCGAGGGTCCCGCCGGGCAGCCGCTTCCCACTTACTGGGTCGAACCACGTGACCTCGACGGCCGGCTCCGCAAGAATATCCGTCTCGATCGTGATCGGCCTCTGCTCGGGGACGTAGACGATCGCCAGCCGACCATCCCCAGACCGCGCGGCTCCGATCTGATTCAGCCCTCGAGCCTCGCCGCGACCGCTCGACACGAGCGTCCGGTCGTAGTCTGGTACGAGCGCCGGCCAGTTGACGGACCGGAAGAACCCGCCCCACCGAGAAAGACCGGCTGCGCCGTCGCTCGCGACCTGCTCCTTCCAGCCTGGCCCGAAGAACCAGATGGGCTTGTTTCCCATGACGTGCCCAATGCCGCCGCCCAGGACCGACCAGTAGGCGGCACGCCGGATCTGAAGCTGGCTTGCATCGTGCTCGTTCTCGTACGCGGACTCTACGAGGAAGAACGGACGCGTTGGGGTGCTTGACCAATCACGCTCGAGCAAGCGAGGGATGATCGTGTACGAGTACGTGCTCAGCAGGTCGAGCCATTCGGCGTCCGGGTACTGCTCGGCCGCCGAATGTTCCGGCAGCATCTGCGCGGTCATCAGGCAGCCAGGCGCAGTCGTCTTGATGCCCAACGCGAGCGCCTCGAGACCGGCCCGGGCGTCCTCGGGGTTTCGATCGGCGCCTATACTCCAGATCACGTTCTCGTAGCTACCGAACCGCCGCCCCAGGTATTCCCCGTATGCGCGGCATCCGTCCTGACCATTCGCCACGACCTCGTCGTACCACCCCTCGGCTTGGCCGCCGTAACCTGGATAGTCAGGTCGTGGATATCCGAGAAACGCTGGATACAGGATGACGATGATGTCTCGAGCACGAGCCAGGTCCAGGATCTGCTCCGCATGTGCCATATATGACTCGTTGGGAGTGGTGAAATCACCGGGAACCGTGAACGGCTCGTCGCCCATCAGGTTTCTGGGCGCATCCGTAGCGAATAGCCGCTCGATCAAATTGATCAAGATTGCGTTGAATCCCTGTGCCTTACGCTGGTCCAGATACCAGGTCGCCTCGTCCACCGTCGTGTTGACGATCAACGACCACGCAGCATCTCCCTGAATGAGCACGGCGTCACCTGACTGGTCGACCAGATGCCTGCGATCTGGTCCCGCGCTAAGCGGCAACGTGTCGCTCCTCAGGCTGGCCGCGGCGCTGTCTGTCACGAATCTCGTCCGCCTTTACCGAGCCGGGCTCCGTCGGGTCCGAAGAAACAGAGCTTGCTTTGAGCCACCTGCATACACAAGGACTCGCCTTCGCGCACCTTGTTTGACGCATCGATAGAGAGGACGATCGTGCCCCCTTCAGGCATCCGGACATTGAGATAGACCTCTCCGCCGATTCGTTCCCCGAGCTCGACGACTCCGGCTATCTGCCCTGGGGTGCCGTCGGGACAGACGAACACGTCCTCAGGACGCACCCCTAGCACGATCTCGCCGTCGGCTATTCCCGGTAGGGAGTCCGCTGACAGATCGAGCGAGAAGGGTCCCTCGAAGCGGCGATTACCATTCGCGGTGACAACCCGGCCCTCGAAGAGATTCATCGAGCGGGCACCGACAAACGTCGCCACGTAGGTGTTGACCGGCCGGTCGTACACGTCATCGGGACGGCCGGCCTGTTGCACGACACCATCCCGCATGACGACGAGCCGGTCGGCCATGGTCATGGCCTCGATCTGGTCGTGGGTCACGTAAATCGTTGTCCGGCCGACCCGGCGGTGAAGCCGAAGCAGCTCCGTTCGCATCTGCACCCGCAAAAGAGCGTCGAGGTTGGACAGCGGCTCGTCCATGAGAAACGCGAATGGCTCCCGCACGATGGCGCGACCCAAGGCAACGCGCTGCCTCTGCCCGCCCGAGAGCTCGTCTGGATAGCGGTCTAGCTCGGTTTGTAGATGCAGCAGGTCAGCCGCGAAGTCAACCCGATCCGTAACGAACTTGCTTGATTTTCGCTGCCTGCGCAAGGGGAAGCCAAGATTCTTCCGTACGGTCATGTGCGGGTAGAGCGCGTAGTTCTGGAAGACCATGGCCACGTCACGGTCCCCGGGTTTCAGGTAGTTCGCGAGCCGCCCACCGATGTAGACCTCTCCACTGCTCAGGTCCTCCAGGCCGGCCACCAGCTTCAGCAACGTGCTCTTCCCGCACCCGGACGGCCCCAGCAAGACGACGAACTCTCCCTCGGCGATGGCGAGATCGACGTTCTGCACCGCCCGTACCGAGCCGTAGTGCTTGCATACGTCGACCAGCTCAATCGCAGGATCCGGGGCAGCGCTCACAGTTCCTCCACGTATTGGCTCACTGCTTCAGGGCGCCCGCCAGGGAGCGAGACAGGAATTGCCGCTGCAGCGCGAAGAACACGATGGCGATCGGCACCAGTGCCATGACCGCCGACGCCGACCAGAGACCAAAGTTGACTCCGCCACGCGCGTGCAAGCTGGCGACGCCGACGGTGAGCAGTTCCATGTTGTTGCTGGTCGTCGCGATGAGCGGCCAGATGAAGCTGATGTATTGATCGGTGAAGATGATCACTGCCAGGACCACCAGGCCGGGTTTGATCAGAGGCAAAACGATACGCCAGTAGATGCTGAACTCGCTGAGGCCATCGAGCCGGGCGGCATTCATGAGGTCCGAGGGCAAACCGAGAATGAATTGCCGCATCAGGAACACCCCGAGCGGGTTGGCGAGCGCGGGCAGGATCAACGCCCAGTACGTATCGAGCAGGCCGAACATTCTGATCAGCGTCCAGAGCGGCACGATCAGGGCACTCAGAGGCACCATGAGAAGGATCAGCATGAGGATAAAGATGATCCGCTTTCCCGTGATCTGCAGCTTGGCCAGCGCATATCCAGCCATTGAGTCCATGAGGACCTTGAGAGCGCTGACCGAGCCCGCGACGATCAGCGTGTTCAGCATCCACCGCAGAAATTGAGTCTGGCTCAGCAGTTCTTTGAAGTTTCCGAGGTAGAGCGGAAAAGGCAGCAGCTTCGGCGGGTAGGAGAAGATCTGACTGTTGTTCTTTACCGATGCCAGAATGACGAAGTAGAACGGGGCGACAAACACCAATGTGGCGAGCGCCAGAGCGGCGTGCCGACCGCCGGATCCGAGCCGGCGACGTCGGTGCGCGCGACGGGCCTCCCTGGGGAGACTGGTGCCCGCGGCGCCGCCCTGGGCGGTAGGACGGGGCTCGACCTGCTCGACCGTGGCCACGCTAATCCAACCCTCGCCGGCCGCGCAGCATTCGAAGCTGGACCAGAGTAAGAACGAGGATGGCGACGACCAACATCGAGGACATGGCGGCCGCCAGCCCGATCTCGTCGGGAAAGGCGAAGACGTACTGCCAGACGCGGTAGACGATTGTCGTCGTCGCATAGCCCGGTCCGCCGGCCGTCATGATCAGGGCGGTGTCGAATACCTGGAGCCCAAAGATCGTCGACACGACGAGCGCGAAGAGCAATATCCGCCGCAGCAGCGGCAGCGTCAGATGCCAGAAGCGCGCAAGCGGCCCGGCCCCATCGAGCGCCGCAGCTTGGTACAGCTCCTGCGGCAGGCCGATGAGGGCGGCGACGAAGAAGATCGCCCAATACCCGGCGTTGCGCCAGACGTCGACGGCCGCCAACGTCCGCAGCGCCGTGTTCTCTCCCAACCACGTGACCGGTTGGGCTCCGACGGCGTGCAGGATGTCGTTGAGCAACCCGAAGTCGGGGTTTGTGAGGAACAGCCAGATGAGCCCCGCCACGACCCCCGGGACGAGGGTCGGGAAGTAGATCAAGAAGCGGTACACGGCGCCACCACGACCCACCTGAGCCAACAGGAGCGCCAGAAGCACCCCGAGCACGATCGTCAGGGGAACCGACAGCACCGCGAAAACGAGCGTGTTCTTCACGGCGACGGTAGCATCCACCTGCTGTGGAAACGTCGTGTAGTTCCGCAGGCCCACGTTCGTGGTTGCGCCCAGCAAACCGCCCGATCGAGTACTCCACCAGAACGTTCCCACCACCGGCACGAGCAGGAACACGACAAAGAAGAAGAACATGGGGCCGAGAAACGCCCAGCCCGTGAGCTCACGCTGAAGCCGAGCACGCCTCCGCAGCCGACGGTGCTCCGCGGGCGAAAGGCGCATCCCAGGCAACCGACGAGTCCACTTCTACCGCATCAGCCGACCGTCGCCTGCCACGCTGCGGGCCAGGTCAAGGTTGGCGTCCCGACGGCCAGGAGCCTCACAGAGCAGCTCCCGTCTGCTGCTGGACGATCTTCGCGACGTTGGCAACGGCCTGCTGCGCCGTCTCCTTTCCGCCGTAGGCGTTCTGGATCTCGGCCTCCGCGCTGTTCTCGACATTTGCCCACTGGGGGAAGTTCTCCAATCCGACGGCGTACTTCTGGAACGACGCGAACGCCTCACCCATTTGCGGCGCCGCCCACGTGCTGTAGCCGAAATGTGGAGCGTCGACCCGCGCCGGGTACGTGCCCGAGTTGCCGGCCCAGTAGGCATCGTTTGGCCCGGAGGTCCACCACTTCAGAACCTCCCACATCAGTTCCTGGTCCGATGACTGAGGGTTGATCATGTACAAGCTCAAGTCGTTGAAGTTGACTCGGGTGACCGGACCGGGTGGATACGGGAGCAGCTTCCAGTTGAAGGGGACCTTCTTGGGCAGCGTCGTCGTCGTGGCAAGGTCGGAGGAGTAGATCGCCATCTTGCCGGCGGCGAACGCCGCTGGCGCGTCGTCGTACGTGTAGGTGCCGAGCGGTGGCGCTATCCCCTTCTTGAATAGATCGGCGAACTGCTGTGTCGCCAGCACGACGTCCGGATGGTTGACGTTGACGGTCTTGTGATCCGGAGTGAGATACGAGCCTCCTGCGGCACGGAGGCGCTGGTACCACTCTCCATACCCGCCGATCTGGATGCCGATTCCGAACCCGTACGTCGTACCTGGCTTGGTCATTTTGGTGACGCATTCGAGGAAGGTGGGCCATGAGTCGGCGAAACTCTCGTCGAACCCGGCCGCATTCACCATGTCCATGTTCACGAACATGGCATCCTCGACGTGCCAGCTGATGGGGAGACCGAGGATCTTCGGGCCGTAGGCCTCGATCCGGTTCATGTAGAGGTACTTGGCCTTTTCCGCGGCGAAGGACGCAGCGTTGATGCGCGGGGTGAGATCGACGAAGGTGCCGTGCGCCTCGTAGTCCGGATAGGAACTCTCGGTCGTCATGTAGATGTCCTGCGCACCCTCGATCACAGACGTGTTGATCTGCTGACCGGCAGAGCCCCAGTCGTACAGGCGGAATGAGAACGTGACCTTGGGGTGCAGGGCCTGGAACGCTGTGGCGGTGTGCTGCTGATGGGCCACCTCCTGGGCGGACCAGGGACCGATGAGGAATCGCACATTGCCCGACAGCTCCCCGGGCGCCGCGTTGCTACTGCTGGTGGGCGACGAGCCGCATGCGGCGACGACCGAGGCGACCGCTCCGGGCGCGAGGCCAAGTGCCAGCAGTCGCGTCACGAAGGCCCGCCGCGAAATCCGACCTTCGAGGTAGGACTCGGCCAAGCCGCCCGTCTGGCGATCCATCTGAGAGCCCATGTGAAGTCCTCCTCCGACACGGCAGTTGACAGGATGTCTGGACAGGACAACTGAGCGGGACGTCCAGCATCCGCTCAATGAGTGCGCATCCGCTCACCGTGTTGAAGTATGATCCCGGGCCGGAGCCGGTGCAAGACCTAGGCGGCAATTGCTACCCGGTCAGACCGTCTCCGTGACCGTGCCGTGACCTGCCCAGCTTTGATTCAGAACGGTCACACCGTCCATGGTCACGTTGGCCTCGACAACGCTCGCGCGCCACGATGACCTGCTGCGTACTCTGACCGTCACCCGCTCTCCCGCGGGCATGCGCAGGCAGACATTGATCCTCGCCAGCACGGCGGCCCCGTCGGGGCGGTCGGCCTGCACGCGGGCGGTGTATTTCTCGTCCAGCTCCATGTCGGCACCGGAAGGGCTACGAAGCCGCGAGCTGGTACCAAAGGTCACGGCGACCTCATTTGTTGCCTTGTCGTGCGACAGCCTGAACGCCGGCTCATCGGCGATAATCCAGCCGCTGTCCGGTCCCTCGGGCGGCCGCGTGATGGTCGCAGGCACGTCAGCTCTGTCTCCTGCGCGGCCCACTGGTACCCGCAACGTAGATGCGCGGCCCGGCCCGAACCCGAGTACCAGCCCGGGGTTGGACGAGGTTGGCCACATCCGGGGGAAGTCGGAGCATGCCACGCTGAGCCGAACTCGCGCGCCCGCGGCCAGCACGAACGCGGTCGGCCCCGAGGCTGATGGTGGTCGCTTTCAACGGCACGCGGGCGATCGAATCGCGATGAATGTCGTTGGGGGTCTAGGCCTGCTGTTCGTGACGGTCCTGCTGCCGAGGATGATGAACCGCGCGCGGGGAGGGCTGGGCGTACGGGGATCGGCGGACGTGACCCGCCCAGCGAAAATCCTCGTCAAGCCTTGCCACCGGCTAAAAGCGGGCAGATACTTCTCCACGCGAGCAGATGTGCGATGTATGAGCGAATGCTCGTAACGTGAGGGGAGGCTGGCTAGTGACCGTGCCGCGCCTCAGCGCCGGAGTGATCACCGCAGACCTGACCAAGCTGGGCATGGAGCTTGAGATCCTCCATGGCAAGGCGGCCTGGGCGCACGTCGATGTGATGGATGGCAGGTTCTGCCCGCAGCTGACGGTCGGCCCGCCCTTTATCGCGGCGGTGGCCACGACAGGGATCCCTGTGGACGCCCACCTGATGGTGGAGGAGCCGCGAAAGCTGGTCCCGGATATCGCCGCTGCAGGTGCAGCCGTCATCACCGTGCACGCCGAGGCCGACCGGCATCTGCACCGCACCCTGCAAGAGATGAGGCAGCTCGCCGGAGAACCCCCGTCGTTCATGCGCGGCGTCGCGATCAATCCCGGCACGCCTGTCCAGGCGGTCGAGCCGGTGCTCGAGCTTGCCGACCTGGTTCTGGTTCTTGCGGTCGATCCAGGCTGGTCAGGTCAGGCTCCGGCCGCCAATACCCACCGCCGGGTGGCCGCCGTCCGTGAGCTGGCCGCAGCCTGCCGCACCGATGTGCTGGTAGGCGTGGACGGCGGGGTCACCATGGGCAACGCAGCCGAGATCGCTGGCTGGGAGCCCGATATCATCGTGAGCGGCAGCGCGATCTTTGACCACCGCGACCCGGCACGCAACCTCGAACTGCTGGCCCAGGCCCTGGGCCGGCCGGTGCGCGTGCCATGAGCCGTCCCGTGCCCGTCCGCGTTCTGGTGATCGGCGACCCGTACATGCCGGCGTCGGTGTACGCCCCGTTCCTGGCGAGCCTCGGCGACAGGATCGCCGTTGACTCGATCCAGATCAGGGACATCGCTAGCACGCCGCCACGCACCGAGTCGGAACGCCGCCTGCAAGAGTACGTGGGCGACCCGGCCGACGTCGCCCGCGCCGCCGCGGGGCACGAGGTGCTTATCGTGCACGGCGCGCCGGTCAGCGCCGAGGTTCTCGACGCGGCGCCAATGCGGCTGGTGTGCTGTGCCCGGGGTGGGCCGGTGAACGTGGACGTGGCGGCGGCGACGGACCGGGGCATCCCGGTGGTCAATACCCCGGGAAAGAACGCGGCAGCCGTCGCCGAGCTGACGATTGCCTTCGCGCTGCTGCTCATCCGCGCCGTCCCGCGCGCCAGCCGCTACCTGGCCGAGCGGGGCAGTTTCGCGGAATCGGTGTTCGAGGGGAACGAGTTCTTCGGCAAGGAGGCCGCCAGCGTCACCCTCGGGCTGGTCGGCTTTGGCCGGGTCGGGCGCGAGGTCGCGGCGCGAGCGAGGACGCTCGGTTTCACGGTCCTGGCCTGCGACCCGCTGATGCCGGAGGTAATGGCTGACGGTGTCGACCTGGTGTCGCTGGATGCCCTGCTGGAGCGGTCCGACATCGTGTCGCTGCACGCCCGGGCCACGCCGGAGAACCGGCACATGTTCTCCCGTGCCGAATTCGCGCGCATGCGGCCCGGCGCCTGTTTCATTAACACCGCCCGCGAATCGCTGGTGGACGAGCAAGCACTGCAGGCAGCGCTTGAGCAGGGCAGACTCGCGGGAGCGGGGCTGGACGTGCTGGAACGGCCGCCAGCCGGAACGCGGCACCCGCTGCTGGCCGCGCCGAACGTCGTCGTCACGCCGCACATCGGCGGCGCCACCGCGGAGACCCTGGCCCGGGGCGCGCAGCGCGCCGTCGCCGCCCTCGCCAGCCTCCTGGCCGGGCAGGTACCCGACGACGTGATGAACCCGCGGGTCCTGAACGCAGGAAAGGCAAGGACATGACAGCTGCGAGCCCTGCCGGAGGCTCCGTGGCCGATGCGGGCGATCTGGTCGGCCAGATGATGGCGGCCATGCGGTCGAATGACCCGGACGTGGTCCTGGAGCTGTACGCGGACGACTGCCAAGTGGCAGATCCCGCCATGCAGCTGTCGGGCAAGGAAGGCCTGCGCCAGGCGGTCGAGTACTTCTTCGCTGCTTTCCATATGCGGGAGATTGAGGTCGAAAAAGTCATACGCCAGGACCCGACGCTCATCATCCGCTCACGCTGGCAGGTGGTCCACCAGGGCGAATATCTCGGGGTGCCGCCCAGCGGGAAACTCTTTGAGACCTGGAACATCATGTGGCTTGTCGTACGCGACGGGAAGATCGTCAGCGACACGTCAGTCTGGGACGCCGGCGAGCTCCGCAGGCTTGAGCAGCTTGCGGCGGAAACTTGAACGCCGAATCGCCATGAGATGTGAGGACAGCAATGACCAATAGAACCAACCGGGCACGAGGCCCGGTCACCAGATTCCGTGCCCTACTGACGCTCGCCCTGGCGGGCATATTTGCGGTGGCGGCGTGCAGCAGCAGTTCATCGAGCAGCGGAACCAAGACGGGCACTCTCCAGCTCTGGCTTGGCGGGGTCCTGACCACGTCCACTCCGGGGTCAGCGTACCGGAACTGGGTCGACAATGTCATCGCCCGGTTCCAGAGCAAATACTCGGGGACGAAGGTCGACGTCACCCTGCTGCCGGCGAATAACGACCAGCTCGCGGCCAAGGTCGAATCCGCGTTCGCGTCGCATTCGGTACCGGACGTGATGATGCTGTACTCGGGTGCCTACACGACGGTGTATCAGCAGGGCCTGATGCACCTCAACAGCCTGATAAATTCCACTCCCGGATTCTACAAGTCATTCTCGGGCTGGAATCTGTCCTGCGAGAATCTCGACTGCAAGGGCGGGTCCGGCACCATCCTGGGGGTGCCGACCGACCTGGACGGGTTCTTCCTCTTCTACAACAAGAAGCTGTTCGAGAAGGCGGGGCTGGCCAAGCCGCCGCCTACCTGGAGCCAGCTCTTGGCCGACTGCCACACCCTGAAGTCGAAGGGCATCCTGCCCATGTCCTACGGTGACGCGGAGGGCTACACCACGGTCAACTTCCTGGACGAGAACCTTGCCTCGTACATCACCCAGCCGCAGATGAACGCGATCCTCAGCGGCCACCAGAAGCTGACCGATCCCCCGGTGGTCAGCGCGCTGGATAAGGTGTCGCAGCTGCGCACTGCCGGCTGCGCGCAGAGCAACGCCAGCACCGTGAACCAGCTGAACGCCACGCCGCAGTTCGCGGCCGGGAAGTCCGCGATGGTCGAGATGTACCCGGGTCTCATACCGGCCTTCGAGAAGGGCATCGGCGCCAGCAACCTGGGGGTCGCCGTGATACCGGGCACCGGCCCGCTGGGGACCAGCGTCGCGGGGAATTCGGGGGACAACTGGGTGATACCGGCCCAGTCCTCTAACCCCAAGGCCGCCTGGAACTTCATCAAGGTCGCGACCGACGCTGCTTCCGCGAAGCTTTGGCTCACCGACGTGGGGCTTCCTACCACCAACATCGCGGCCAGTGGCAACATCACCGACCCGGTGATGAAGTTTGTCGCCACGGACCTCGACAAGGCCGGGAACCTGGAACTGCTCGACAGCGTGCTGCCCAACGGCGTGGCTCTGTACATGTACAAGGACCTCAACCTGTTCTTCGCAGGCCGCATGTCCGCACAGGCCGTCATGAGCGCCACGCAGACGCAGCTCAGCAGCTCACAGACACAAGGCTGAGCCGACCGCCCAACCCCGCTCAAGAACGGGAGAGGATGGATGACCCGATCGAGTCCGTACGCCCCGCACCGGCGCCAGCGGAGCGCACGGCTCGACCGGCTCTGGGGCGTCCTGTACGCGATCCCCGCGCTTGCCTTCATCCTCGTCTTCCTTGCCTATCCGCTCGTGCGGGTATTCGGGTACTCCCTGACCTCGTGGAACGGGATTGGGGCACCGATATGGCAGGGCTTCCACAACTTCGGGGCGCTGGTCCACGACCCCGTCTTCCTGGCCGCGCTCCGCAACAATGTGATCTACGCGATCTCTGTGCCCATAGAGGTGATCGGAGCGCTGGTGATCGCTTACCTGCTGCATGAGCGGATCCCGGGCTGGCGGGTGTTCCGGTCGGCGTTCTTCCTGCCCGCGGTCTATTCGACCGTGGTCATCGGAATCATCGCCGGCGTGATCCTGCAGACCAACGGCCCGATCGACGACTCCCTGCGTGCTGTTGGCCTGCCGGCGCTGGCGAAGAACTGGCTCGGCAGCCCGGCTGACGCGAGGACAGCCATCATCGCGATCGTGATCTGGGCGAACTTCGGCTACAGCGTGCTCATCTACCTGGCCGGGATGAGCGCGCTCGATCCGCGGCTCGGGGAGGCCGCGCGGATTGACGGCGCGGGCTCCTGGTACATCCTCTTCCGGGTGTACGGCCCGAACCTGCGCGGCGTGATGCAGCTCGTCCTGGTCATCAACACCGTCACGGCCTTCGCCTACATGTTCACCTATATCTACGTCATCACCAATGGCGGGCCGGGGTTCAGCACGTATTCGGCCGAGTTCTTCATCTATGACAAGGCCTTTACCTTCGGGCAGCTAGGGTACGCATCCGCGGCCGGAGTCATCCTCACCCTGATCATTGCCGTGCTCGGCTACTTCCAGATTCGATGGATCACAGGCAGACAGCAATGACAACCGTGACCCATAACCAGGCGGCAGGCCAGGCGGGCGCCCCGGCAGCGCCACACCGGGATCGTCAAATCCGGTGGAAGCGCGATCATCGCCTCCCGGCCCGGGTGCTGATCATTTTCGCGCTCGTCCTGCTCGCGCTCAGCGCAATATTCCCGCTGTATTTCATGGCCCAGGCGGCGTTCCGCACCCAGGCGCAGTGGAACAGCTCCGAGCTGGCCTTCCCGACCTCGCTGTCGCTTGGCACGTTCAAGCAGGTCTGGCTGGGTGGTGAGGTCGGGGTCTTCCTGCGGAACTCCTTCGTGATCACGGTGGGAAGCACCGCCTTGTCACTCGTCATCTCCACGATGGCCGGCTTCTCATTCGCCAAGACCCGGTGGCCGCTGCGGAAGGTGACGTACTACTTCGTCCTTTCCTGGCTGGCGCTGCCGCCGGTGGTGCTGATCGTCCCTATCTACATCGAGATGGTCCAGCTGCACCTGATTAACACGTACTTCAGTGTCATCCTGCTCTACACCGCGTTCAACATTCCCTTCGACACGTTCCTGATGACTGCCTATTTCCGCTCGCTGCCCGACGACTTCGTGGAGGCGGCGCGCATGGACAATGCCAGCCCGCATCAGATCTTCCGGATGGTGCTGGTTCCCCTCGCTAGGCCCGCCCTGGGGACGCTGGCGATATTCAATATCCTCTACGCCTGGAACGAGTTCATCTTCGCGCTGCTCCTGCTGAGCTCAAATGACGTCAAGACGCTCACGGTCGGCGTTCTCCAGCTGCAAGGCCGCTACACCATAAACTACCCCGTCATCATGGCCGGCCTGCTAGTGGCATCAATCCCAGTTGTCGCGGCATACCTTTTCTTCCAGAAATTCCTTGTCCGGGGCGTGGTGGCGGGAGCGGTGAGATGACATACGACCTGCTAATCCAGGGCGGCCGGGTCATCGACCCCGCCGAGTCAAGGGACGCCGTGCTCGACGTGGCGGTCACCAAGGGCCGGATCGCGTCGGTCGCCGACCACATCCCGGCGGCGAGCTCCGCGCGGGTGGTGGACGCCACGGGCCTGCTCGTGCTCCCCGGATTGATCGACCTGCACACCCACGTTTTCCACGACTTCGGCTACTGGGGCGTGGACCCCGATCTGATAGCCCACAACAGCGGCGTCACCACCTGGGTGGACGCCGGCTCTGCCGGCGCCCTGACGCTCCGCGGCTTCCGGCGGCAGGTAGTGCGGCGCACCGACGTGCGCATCAAGGCCTTCGTCAACATCTCATCGATCGGCCTGGTCGCGCCCGACTTCGAGCTCAGCCAGCCGAGCTACCTCGACGTGGATCTGCTGGGCCGCGCGCTGGCGGGAAACCTCGATTTCGTGGTGGGCATCAAGGTCCGGATGGCGAGCCCGACCGTCGGGTCCACCGGCCTGCTGGCGCTGCATCGCGCACTCCAGGCAGTCACCGAGCATGAGTTGCCGATCATGGTGCACATCGCGGACGCGCCGCCGGAGATCAGCGACGTGCTGGCCCTGCTGCGGCCCGGTGACATCGTGACCCACTGCTGTACCGGCGGCTCGATGAAGCTCGTCGACGCCGCGGGTGCTCCGCTCGATGCCACGCGTGCGGCGCTCGACCGGGGGATCATCCTCGACGTCGGGCACGGCGCGGGCAGCCTGAACTTCGCCAGCGCCGCGGGCCTGCTCTCGGCAGGGATCATGCCGCACGTCATCTCTACCGACCTGCACCAGATGAGCCTGCATGTGGGCTCCCTGGTGTCGAGCGACGCGGTGGAGTCCCCGGTCATCCAGCTCAGGGAGGGTATTGACGACCGGCTCGACCTGCCGCTGTGCATGAGCAAGTTCCTCGCCCTCGGAGTGCCGCTCACCGACGTCGTCGCGGCGGCCACGAGCCACCCGGCCGCGGCCGTCGGCCTGGGCGACCAGATCGGGAGCCTGGGCGCGGGCACAGCGGCCGACATCGGGCTCTTCCGGCTGGTGGACGAACCCGTCAGCTTCACCGATGTCTCGGGCAACGTCCGTACCGGGAATCAGCGGCTGGTGAATGTCGCGACCTTTATCGACGGCTGCCGTCTTGCCGATCCCGGTTTGGCGGACATGGCGCCGTGGGTGGAGTGGATCCCGTCGGAGGTTACCGATGGCTGAACTGCGCCTGGAGGGCGTGAGCAAGACGTATCCCTCAGGCCTGGTCGCGGTCAGGAACGTCAGCCTCACGGTGACCGACGGCGAACTGGTCGTCCTGGTGGGGCCCTCCGGCTGTGGCAAGTCCACGATCCTGCGGATGATCAGCGGCCTGGAGACCGTCACGGAAGGGCGGATTCTGCTGGACGGCCGCCCGATCGACAAGATGAGCGAGTCCGCGCGCGACATCGCCATGATCTTCCAGAACTACGCGCTCTACCCGCACCTGTCGGTCTACAACAACATCGGCTTCCCGCTCAAGCTGGCCAGGATGCCCAGGCGGGAGCGAGACGCTCGGATCCGCGAGGTTGCCCAGACGCTCGGGCTGACGCCGTACCTGGACTCCAAGCCCGGCCAGCTGTCCGGAGGCCAGCGGCAGCGGGTCGCGATGGGCCGCGCGATCGTGCGGCGGCCCCAGGCTTTCCTGATGGACGAGCCCCTGTCGAACCTCGACGCAAAGCTGCGCGCAGAGATGCGCACCGAGCTGTCGGAGCTTCAGCGGCGGCTGGGCACCACGATGATCTACGTGACCCACGATCAGGCCGAGGCGATGACGCTCGGGGATCGGGTAGCCGTCCTCAACAACGGCTCGCTGCTGCAGGTCGGCACGCCGGACGAGATCTACGCCCGGCCCGATGACCTGTTCGTCGCCGGCTGCCTTGGCAACCCCACAATCAACACCTTCGCCGCCCGGCTGGTGAGCGGCCCAGGATCGTGCCAGGTGATGTACGGCGACCAGCGGCTGCAGCTTGACCAGCAGGAGCTACGCCGCCACCGCGTCCAGCCGGGGCCGGACCAGGACGTGGTCGTGGGCATTCGCCCGGAGGCCCTGCAGGCCATCGGCGATGCGTCGACGGTCGGCGGCGGGCGGGTGCTGACCGGGACGGTGGTGAAGCGCGAGTCCCTGGGCTCTGACGTGCTCGCCTTCATGGACCTGAGCCCGGCGAAAGAAACCGGGAAGGAGGGCCTAGTCCTCTTCGATGGACGGCCCGACGACAGCACTACAGCCCGCCCAGCCGGGTGGATCGTTGCCCGCCTCCCGGCTGATTCCTCCGTCACCGAGGCACAGCGACTAGGAGTAACGGTTGCAGCTAACTCCCTCCACCTGTTCGACCCGGCTACCGGCGCTGCCTGGGCGCGGATGCACCCCGGTGCCGCGGAGCCGGAACTTCCTTCATCAGCACCGGCGGGCCACGGCAGTGACCGGGCGGGCTAGCGGACGGCGATGACAGCGGATATGCCCGCTGGGCATCCGGGACAGCTGCCGTCCGACAACCGGATCCTCCGGGGAGCCGACCAGCTTCCGGAGGGCGCCCTGCAGGTCCGCGCGGGTGACCTGAGCGCTGAGTTCGCCGCTGGCGGCCTGCGGTACCTGCGGATGGGTGACATCGAGGTGGCCAGACGCATCCTGGTGGCGGTCCGCGACCAGGCCTGGAACACCGTGCCGGGCGCCTTGTCGGACGTTCGCATCCACCAGACCGGCGACGAGTTCCGGATTACCTTCGTGTCCCGCCACGAGGCGGACGAGCTGCGCTTCATTTGGAAAGGCACCATTGGCGGTACGGCGGGCGGGCCATGCTCATTCAGGATGGACGGCAGTGCCATCACGTCATTTCCCTACCGCCGGATAGGGATCTGCGTGCTGCACCCTCTCGAGGAGTTCGCAGGCCGGAGCTTTTCGGCAACCGGAGGCGGCGCGGCGATCTCCGGCCAGCTGCCCGTTCTGGTGGCACCACCGGGCCCGAGCGCAGGCATCGATGAACCCCTCATTCCGGCCTTTGCGCGGCTTGCACTCTCCGGCCGCCACGTCTCCGCCGAGTTCAGTTTCACCGGAGATCACTTCGAGATGGAGGACCAGCGCAACTGGACGGATGCGTCGTTCAAGTCCTACAGCCGTCTGCCTGTTGTCAGCGCCGAGCCGGAGCATCTCGCCGCCGGAACGCGGCTCCAGCAGGCCGTCTCCGTGTCGGCCACTGTGCGGGGCCGCGCACCGCGGACCAGTCCCCCGGCCGTGCCGCAGATCGTCATCGGTGATGAGATAGCCGCCCCCATGCCCGCGGTGGGCTTGGTCTATGCCGATGATTTGCCACTCCTGGCCCCTCAGACCGTGGAGCTGCTGGCACGGATGGCGCTGGCTCATCTGAGGGCCGACGTGCACCTGCAGCGGGCGGGCTGGGCCGACCGCCTCGGCAGCGCACGGCGGCAGGCACAGGCGCTGGGGTGCCCGCTCGAGGTCGCCGTGTTCCTGGAAAATGGCGCTTCCCCGGGTCTGGAGCAACTGGCCCCGATGCTCGCGCAGATCCCGGTCCGCCGGGTCCTGGTCTACCGGGCGGATGCCGAAAGCACGCCGAGTGCGGATGTCGCCTCGGTGCGCGGAGCCCTGGCGGCGCTGCCATCGGCCACCCCGATCGGCGGCGGTACTGACCATAACTTCGCCGAGCTCAACCGGTCCCGGCCCGACGCGGCGGCGATGGACGTGATCGCGTTCCCCATCACGCCGCAAATCCATGCGGCCGATGACGATTCGATGGTGGAGACCGCCGAAGGCGTGCGGGCCGTCATCCGCACCGCCCGGTCCTTCGCTGCCGGACGGCCGGTGGTGGTATCACCGATCTCGCTTCGCCCCCGGTTCAACCCCGACGAGCCGGACGTGCCGGACGGTTCGGCCGTGGCCCTGCCTGGCAACGCCGACCCTCGCCAGATGTCGTTGTTCGGAACGTGCTGGACCTTGGTAACCATGAAGGCCCTGGCCGAAGAGGGGGTTCACGCCACGACCTGGTTCGAGACCGCCGGGCCGAGGGGCGTCATCGACGTCGACACGGCGCAGCCTGCCAGCAGCCTCTTCCCCGCGCACCCCGGCCTGGTTTTCCCCGTCTACCACATGCTCAGGGACGTGTGCGAGTTTGGCGGGGCACCGCTGCTCTCCTGCTCTGGCGACCCACTGCGCGCCGCGGCCATCGCGGTCCGGCGAGGCGACCGCTCGGCGATCCTCGTCGCCAACCTCCGCCCGGAGCCATCGGCAATCGTGGTCCGGCTGCCGCGCCAGCTTCAGCGGAGCGGCGCGACAATCCGCAGGCTGAACACAATGACTGCAGCGGCCGCGATGCTCAGCCCGGAGAGGTTCCGCAGCCACGCCCAGCCGCAGCTGGTGCACGGCTCCACGCTGCGCCTCGACCTGCTTCCCTACGAGTACAGCCGACTTGACCTCGGGCCGGGCGGCGAACAGGACGGTTAGTATGAGCGCGAATGCGGGAGACCTCAGCGGTGCAGTGGGCCTGGTCACCGGCGGCGTCAGCGGCATCGGCGCCGCCATCACGGCCGAATTGCGTGGCCACGGTGCGATCGTTGTCTCCGTCGACCGGAACGCGCATCCCGAGGCGGCGCCGACGTCATCGGAGACTTCCCTAGTCCAGGTCGGCTGGGAGGCCGCCGGCGACGTCCGTGACTTCGCGACAATGTCCGGCATCAGCGGCAAGGTCCGCGACGAGTTCGGGCGGCTGGACTTTGTAGTCGCGAACGCCGGGATCACGGACTGGGGCTCGATGTCGGACGGCGATCCCCAGCGGTGGCGCGATGTCATTGACACCAACGTGCTCGGCGTGGCGCAGACGATCCGGGCCACGATGCCCGTCCTTGTCGCGCAGGGCCGGGGCCACATTGTCATCACCGCGTCGATATCCGGGCGCACTGCCTACGTGGGCGAGCCGATCTACATCGCCACCAAATGGGCTCTGGTCGGACTCAGCAAGGCGCTGCGGAAGGAAGCCCGGCCAGCGGGCGTGCGGGTCAGTGTCATCGAGCCGGGAATCGTCGACACGCCGCTGGTCCAGCAGACTGCGGAGGGCGCCGCGGAGCTGGCGGCGGTGCGGGCGCTGGATCCGCAAGACGTCGCCCGCATGGTCACATTCGTGCTGGAACAGCCGGCCCACGTCAACGTCGACGAGATCATGGTCTCGCCGCTTGGGCAGGACTTTTAGCCCCCGACCCCGGCCCTGCCGACACCAGCGGCGCTCGGCAGGCAGCGGCCGTCCTTGGACCCGCCGCGCCGCTTCAGCAGTCCCATGCCAACCTGTTATGCATCAGTGCCGATCATGGGTAGACAGCCTCGGGGGTCATGAAATCGAGCGCGTGCCCACTGCCCGACTCGATGACGCACTTGAAGGCGGGCTGGGTGTCCAGGTAGTACCACTCGATGTGGTCGCCGATCTTCCCGGACGCGGTCACGCCCATCCCAGCCTGCGCGAACTCCCGCTTGACCGCCTCCGACTCCTCATTGGTCTTGAACATCACCGCGATCGAGCCGATCCCCTCGCCATGCTGGTCGAGCATGCGCTGCCAGGGATTGTCGCCTGCGATCGGCTCGATCAGCTCGAAGTTCAGGTCGCCGACCATGACCTCCGCCCAGCGGACGTTGAAGTAGTCGACCGGCTTGCCATCCAGGGTGCAGTCGTGCATAACGACCTTGCCGTCCGACCTGAAGATCTTCCACGGCCCCCAGCCGAACGCCTCGTGCCAGGCCCGCATCTTCGCGTCGAGGTCACGGACGACGAGCGATACCTGCGTGATCTGATTGCGCCGGTGCTGCGCCGGTGCCACCCGCCCGTCCTCCGGCGGGTAGATCTCGGCAGCCGACACGAAATCGATCGCGTGACCGCTGCCGGACTCGATCAGGCAGCCGAAACGATCCTGCGTGTCCAAGTAGTAGTACTCGATGTGGTCGCCGATCAGGGCCCGCATCGCCACGTCGATGCCGAGTTGGGCAAAACCCGCCTTGGCGACCGCCGACTCCTCGTGCGTGTCGAACATGACCGCGATCGAGGCGATGCCCTCGCCGCGCGCCTCGAGGAACTCCCGCCACAGGCTGGGGCCCTCGAGCGGCTCGAGCAGCTCGAAGTTGAGCGAACCGACCATGACCTCCGCGCCCCGCAGGCTGTAGGGGACGGGCTTCCCGCGGAGCTCGGTGCCGTGGTGCATCGGCTCGACGTGGTCGAAGACACGCCAGCCCTTCCACCCGAACGCCTCGTAGTAGCGCTCCATCGTGCGGTGCAGGTCATTGACGACCAGTGACACTTGGCTGACCGGATACTTCAGGCCCCCCATGCCAGTGGGAAGGTCCTCGCTGGCGGACGTCATGACGCACCCTCCGGTCGGCCCGGCGCCATCGCGCTACTCGGGTGGAATCTCAGCGTAAACGAGTTCAAGTTTGACCCCTCTGCGTGCTCGTAGAATCCAGCGGACCAGGTAGTAGAAGATCAGAGCCGCCGTACCTGAGTGGCCCCGCCCTGGTAAAACTCGGGCCGCCGCCACGGCACGATCGCGAAAAGCTTCGGCGCGGTCTTGTCGATGTCTGGCCCGTATCCATGTCATCAGTTCCTTACCGAGGAGACCTCGCCGCCGTGAGCCGGATCAAATCATTGACCCTTCGGACCGTCACGCGCTGCGGCGCCCCCGATGGTCCAACCCGGCGGGCCTGGCCATGCTCGGGGCATACGCGCTCTCCTGTCACAGGGCGCGCTCAGCGAGTCGGCAGCTCGCTGCCGCGCCTGAACTGCGTGGTGACCCCAAAGTTCCATCGCTATGCGCATATGTCAAGACCCTGAGCGTCCGCTCAACACGGACCGGACACGCACAGGTGGCAGCGGTTACGGTGCTGGTAGGGACCGACTCTATGGCCGCCCTGGTAGACGTGGAAATGACCCGGTGCGGCGGCCGGGCGGCCAGCTCACAGCAGGCTTACCGCGATCTCAACGGGACCGCCACGTCGTCGCCCGGCGGGTACAGCAGGTTGCGGTCGGCGACCAGGCCACGCATGCCCGGCAGCTGCAGCGCCTTCTGCCACCGGGTGAACATCTCCTCAGGCCGATCATCGGCGTCGCCGCCGAGCAGCAGCAGCGGCAGGGCGGACGCCTCGGTTTCCGCTCCATCTAATCCACCGTGGGATCTCGAGCCAGCTGTCGGCGGAGGTATCCCAGCCCGGACGCGATCCCCATCGACTGGATCACTGCGTCGGGCGTCAGGTCGTTCCGGGGTGCGGCCGCCCAGCTTGTGCACCATGAACGGCTCGATGAGCGCGACCGTCCAGTGGGACGCGAGCTCGGCGACCGCCTCCGCGCAGGCGGCGAGCGTGGACGCGCTGGCTGGATGGTCCACGCCGATCCGGAACAGCATCTTCCCGGCGTCCAGGCCGCTGGCCGTGTGGTGCAGTCCGGTGAGGGGTCGGCCGGGAGCTTCACCGCCATCCGCTCCGCTGGCCGGGCCAGCCCGCCTCGCCCAGAGGAATCCAGGCGAACAACTTCTCGCCGACCTTGACGGCGAGCAGGTCGGCACCGAACGGATAGGCCTCGACAGGACCGGCGAACGCCAACGCGCGCGCGATCAACTCCTCGCAAGTCACCGGTGGAGATCCTTGGCCACATAGAATCTGTTGGCGCCGAGATCGGCGTAGTCAACAGCCCGTTCGATGATCACATCTTCATGCTTGCGGGGAAGCCCATCATCTTCATCAATCAGGGTTGCCTCACTGTCCACCGGCCAAGAATTCCTCCAGGTGATGTTTGCCGATTAGCCTGGGACCAGACCCGGGACTCGCTGCTGCGCGCGGCCACGCTCATGGACATGTTCGGCTTCAGCAGCAGAACGCTGACCGCAGACAGCGTGGTCGTGCCGCTCGCCTACTACCTGCACCGCCGGAGCCTGGCCGATAGCTACCTGCACTCCACGGCCGATGCCGCCGACCGCCTAGCGGTCCAGCACTGGGTGATCCGCTCACTCGTCAAGCGGGGCATCTGGGGATCTGGCCTTGACACGCTGCTAACCCGTCTGCGGCGGGCCATCGACGAGAACGGTCACGGCGGCTTCCCGGTGACGGAACTCGAGCACGCCATGACCGCGCTGGGAAAGTCGCTTGCCTTCGACCCGACAGAGATCGACGAGCTGCTGGAGATGGGCTACGGCGGCCCACGCACGTTCTCTGTGCTGTCGCTGCTATACCCGGGCTTGGATTTCACCAAGGAGTTCCATGAGGACCACATATTCCCGAGGTCACGGTTCACAGCCAAGCGTCTCGCGGATGCCGGCGTCCCGCACGACCAGATCGAGAAGTACAGGGCTGCTGTAGACAGCCTCCCTAACCTGCAACTCCTCGGCGGTTTGCCGAATGTCGAGAAGAAGGCGAAGCTGCCCGGCGACTGGGTCGCCACTGCCTTCCCAACTGCAGAAAAGCGCAGCTCATACGTGCACGACAACGACCTCGGCGGCCTCCCGCTTGACCTCGCCGACTTCCTCACGTTCTACGCCCAACGCAGAGAACGCATGCAGCAGCGCTTGCTGAAAACGCTCGGCGTCACCGAGCCCTCCGGGTCGCCAGGAGACCCGGTGCTTGGCTCCGACCACGGCAGCTACAAAGATGGAGCATGAATGACGCAGGCCATCGATGAGAAGAGCCCGTCTACCTGGACAGCGTCATCCCCGGTGCCGCGCACGCTTGACGGCTGGCCTTTACGATCGGCTGAGACCGGGCCAGGTTGAATGCCCCGAGACCGCCTTGACACTCCCCAGGCACCACCCGGCAGCCAACCAGCGCGCCAGGCCGCCTGCCGTGGATGTTCTCAGATGTCGGGTTGGAAGTTCCGGCGTCTCGGCGGTCGGCGTTTCGCGCCGTAAGCGTAATCACCGAGGCGTCTATCCCCCGGTGGGGCAGGCAGACCCTGATGACCGCGCACGATGTGGGCCGCCGCTGGGTCGGCTTCATTCCCGATGCACCCGCGACCAGGCCCTCTATCAGTGCTGAACCTGGCCCTGAGCATCCTGATCATGGAAAGGCCGCATTCTCCATCCTGGCCAAAGCCGGAGATCCCGCCGCATGGATCTGGCTACTAAGAGACGCTGGGCGTCGGAGTCAGGATGCGGATATGCGACGTTGAGGTTCATGTCGGCGTCGCTGGTAAGCGGCGCCGAGTTCCATGCATCGGTCATCTGGGTTCCGGCTTCGGTTCGTGCGGCCGATACCAGGGCTTCGTAGGCCTCGGCGACGGCGGCGGCCTCCACTTCCAGCCAGGCGCCGTGTAGCGCCATCCGGGCCTGGAGGTCGCTGAGCGCGCTGGTCAGAGTGGCGCGGGCTTCCGGGGTCGAGGCCTGGCGGCGCCGTATCCGGTAGGGGGCTTCCAGGTAGTCCTCGACCGCTGCGAGCGCATCGGCGAACGCCTTGGCTCGCCGTTCGCGCCGCGCCCACGCCTGGGTGAGGACGTATCCGGCGACAGCAACGACGGCCGCGATGGCAGCGGCGATGATCGTCGCCCATGCTGCCGGGCCGAACCCGCTGTCGGCTGTGACAATCACGATGTGGGTGGTGGCTAGTCCGGTCATGCTGGCTTCTTCTCGTCTGCTTCCTGTTGGTCGCCGTGGCTAACCTCATCGCCGAGCCACTCGCCGGTCATCCGCCACCAGGCCTCGCGGAGCAGGTGGGCGGTGATGTGCCCGAGGAGGGCGGCGGCTCCGTCCCGCCGGGTCCACCGAGCTTCCTCCGGGTCGAGGGGGTACCACATGCAGAGCGCGCCGTCGGAGTAGCGGTGAGGGGAGTCGGCGGGATCGTCGGCGTAGACCGACGGGACCGTGCCGCGTCCAGCGAACACGATCCGCACGCGCCGGGAGGGCAGCCCGGGGACCATCAGGTCGCACTCGGCCTGGAACCCGCCGCGGTGGGCGCGGTCGGATCGGCTGATGGGGGTCTGCCTCGCGCGTACGCCGCAAGATCTCAGCTCGGCGAGGAAGCGCAGCCGCCCGGCCGGGTACGCATACCAGGCCGGGGGCTGCCAGGCACCAGGCCGGGTCACGGGCGAGGGGGGCTGCCGTAGGCCCTGGCCGGCCTGACCGTCGCGGCGGCACCAGCCAGGCCGAGCGCGGTGGTGGTCACGGGAGTGCGCGGCCGTAGCTGGCGGGCGGCGGTGGCGAGTGCGCTGACGTCCGGGTCGTCGATGTAATCCCAGAAGACCCGGGCGAGGCTTGCCCGGACCGCCTGCAGCTCGTCGTCGTGGTCCAGGGCCTCAGCTATGGCAGCGGCGGCCTTGTCCAGCCGGTCGATGGCCACGCCACGGCTGAGGCGGAGCTTTATTGGCGCCGACACCCCGGCTGGATCGGCGGTGTTCCCGTGGCGGAGGGAGGTTGCCGCGTCGGCGAAGAAGTCCCCAAGCGCGGCCGGGAGGCTGAGCCCGCCTTGAACGGATACGAGGGCCAGCACCGAGATGTGGAACGAGCAGAACGCGGGCTCGCTGAACTGCCCATTCCACGCCTTGGCTAGCCGGGTAACCTGCCGCCGGGTGCGCCGGACCGCGATCGGACCGGCGTTGAGCAATTCGACATGGCCCTCCGGGTCGGAGGCCTCCCAGGTGTTCTTGTCCAGGTTCGGGATCCACAGCCCCGGCCCGTCCCGGCGGGTGAGTGCGACGACCAGGTCAACGGTCGGGTCCTGGTCTTCGACGGGAGCGCCGAAGTAAAGTTTCGGGCCGCGCTTGGAGGTGCTGCACCGAGCGTCCGGGTAGCTCTCCCGGATCGCCGGCCCGAGCAACCCGCACAGCTTCTCGGTGACCACCCCGGGAGCGTCGCCGCCGCCATCTGGCCCGAGCTCAGGGTAGCTGCGCCGGTCCAGGACGAGCCCGCCGTCGCCGTCTGTGACCGGGTGAATCATGGTGTGCTGTGCGATGGACCCGCTGGGATAGGTGCGCAAGGCGCCTGGGAACGTGACGGCGACGTCCCGGACCAGGGCGAGCCGGCTCCGGGCTTCGCGAAGCGGGGCCTCTGAAGCGTCGATCTTGTCGCGGACGTCGCCGAGGACGTCGTCGGAGTGACCCATCTGGTCCTCCTGTTAAGGGTGTCGGCCAGTTGCCGGAGCGGCGACCTGCACGCTCACCTTTGCCTGACGGCATACCGCTGCCGACCGTCCGGAGAGGCCCACTTGATGGGTGACTTCCCTTCTATCCTCGATGCGAGCACAAACCGCCAGCGGTACAGGGAGGCTCTGGGAGGTGGGTCATCTCCGCATTCGACGAGCTCCGGGGCAATGGCCAGTTCGGCGCCTATTGCCTGGACCTAACCCGGCGGCTGATACGGGAGGAGGCACGCAGATTCCCGTCCCTGGCGCCGACCGGGGGCTGGCGTCAGGATGATCTGGATGACCTCACCGGTGATTTCCTCTCCGACCGGATCATCCCCCTCACCACGATGTTGGCCGTGCAGGCCAGCGATGACGTGTCGGCTGGCCGCCTGCTGCGCAGGTCGATCCGGCACTGGCTGATCGACCGCGTCCGTAAGACCGGCGAGGGCGCGCTGCGAAGACGCCTTGAGCAGGTTCTGGCAGCCGACGACGCGTTCGAGCGGGTTCCGGCAGGCGAGGAGGGTGCGGGCAGGTGGCGGCTCGCCGGCACTGAGGTGGCGCCGTGGTCTGGCCGGCTCGCTGATCTCGTCGAAGCAGCACGGGCCGTGCCTAGGGTAAGAATCCCGCAGTGGTCGTCTTCGACGCGGCGGTCCCCGGTCGCCGACAAGGCGTCGATTGTTGCGGTGGCCCGGGCGGCGTTCCAGGCCGCGGGAGGAAGCCTGGAGATCGCCCAGATCACCGCGGTGTTCGCGACGCGATTCCCGGTCGTGCTCGACCCAGTCATCGTTCCGATCCCAGCCGACCCAGACGCCGTGGCCCGCGACGTGGACCCCACGCCGGAAGAGTTGCAGGTCGCGGCGGATGAAGAACTCGATTCAGGGGTGGCCGCTGCGGAAATCGTTGGCATGCTCAGCCCTGCCGAGCGGCGGCTCCTCCCGCACCTGGATGACCAGCCGACGATACAAAAGATCCTGGGTTGCGGCCGTAGCCAGGCGTTCTACCACGCCGGGCGATTGAAGGCAAAGCTCGTGCAACTGCTCGGCGAGACTGAAGACATGCGCGCCGTGGCGCGGGAGGTGATCCGGCTGTGCAGGGAAAGCGAGCGGGATGGCTGACCGCGCGGGCCGGACGCATGCCGCGATGCGACGTCAACGTGCTGTGGATGAACGATGGCGTTCACAGGGCCGGGAGGACACAATGAGTGACCAAGGGGTGCCAGCGCGGCTGTTCGAGCTCGCGCGGCGTGCACAAGCGCCGGACGCACTATCCGACCACGGTCTCCGCGCCCGGTTCGGTGATCCCGCGGATGCTGTGATCCAGGTCGGCCAGGTCTGGCGTGCACGCTGGGACGACGTCAGCGTCCTGCTGCTCATTCTGGCAACTGAGGCCCGCGATGTTCTAGCTGCTCCCGTTAGCATCGATCCGCCGGCCGAAGACGAACGCTGCATCGTGATCGATGCTTCATCGACCGCATTCGCCGTAGAGGCGACCGTGTGGGCGGACATGGCTGGCTCTGTTCCGGTCCGCGTCCTTGAGCGCGCCGTCGACCAATGGAACGAAACGATCGCAGATTGGATCCTGCAACGATCGGGGAGCGGCGGAGACCTTCCGCAGGGAGTGCGTCCCGGCCGCCCAATTTCAGACGAGTTCGGCCCATCCGCACTAGTCCGCGCCGAGATCGCAGACGACCTAGACGCACTCGTGCGTGCCCCTGGCCTGCCGGCAGCGACCCCGGGGGAACAGCGGCAGGACCTGGCATCGCTGCTGCGCGGCAAGCTTGACCTAGCAGCACTGTGCGCCGCGCTGGACCTCCCCCAGCCCAAGGTCATTAGGATTGTGCGCGGGAAGGAACCATTGACGACCGATCAGATGGCCGTCGTCGCCAGCATCACCGGCCTGACCACCGAACAGGTAGCCCAATCAGTACGACCCCTGCCGCTCGGGCTAGTCGTTAAGGCCGAGCATCCCCGATGGCGGCCCGCATGGCAGCAGCGCGCCAGAACATATGGCATCACTGAAGCGCAAGCGCGCCTCACGGCCAGCTACGGGGCGTACGCCCTCGCAGCACGCGAGACTCGCGGCGGCGAGCCCGACTGGGACCAGCGGCTGCGGGAGTTCCTGCGTGACGAAACCAAGCCAGCAGGCGAGTCGTGATGCCGCGCCAGTTCGCCACCGAAGCCATCGCCCAGGCCCAAGAGATGCTGACAACCATCGAAACTCGTCGCCCGGGCGCACTGCTTGCCCTTCACCAGGATCCGCTCGGCGAGCTTGGGCGCTGGGCGGGCCTCCAATTGCGCCTGGTCGCCGAGGTGAACAACGGCGGCCGCTGCTCGGTCGCGGGTAGCTACCAGGACGGTGCGATGCCACCCGCCCTAGTTGTCAGCCGGTCCAAGTCACTCCGTCGCCGCGGCTTCACCGCGCTCCACGAGCTAGGGCACCATCTCCGGCAGACAGACCCCGACCTGGGCCAGCGCCTGTTCACCGTCGAGGACTCCGAAGGATTCGAAGAAGCGGCCTGCGATGCGTTCGCTGCCCGCGTGCTGCTGCCCGATGACGCCGTCGCGGCTCACATCGGCCCGCGCGGGCCGACCGCCGTGGCGGTCGCAGACCTGTTCCGCAGCTCCCAAGCGTCCCGCGAGGCGTGCTGCGTCCGCGCCGCCGAGCACCTGATCGGGGCGGGCGCGGTCGTGCTTCTCGACCAGGACGGCAGGGTACTGTTCGCCGCACCGCACGGCCTCATCCCTCCAGCTCGTGGGTCAGACCAATCTGCCACGCCGCTGATCGCGGCTGCGCTCCCCGGCACGGGCACTGTCGAGCGGAACCAGACCTTCCTCGCCTATCGCGGGCGGAACACCAGCGACCTGATGTACGGGCAAGCATCCTGGTGCGACCCCGGCTACCTGATCGCGGTCGTAGTCTCGGACAACGTGCCATGGCGCTCGTTCGCCCCGCCGCGCCCGTATACAAACCGTGGCCGTTACGGATCGTGGTGGACGTGCGAGACTTGCAGCCAGGAATTCCCGGTCACCGAGCCTCCGTGCGATCGCTGCGGCCAGCCGCGCTGCGAGAGCTTGCACTGCGGGTGCACGGTCCAGCGAGCCGGGCGGGATCGCATGTGCGACAGGTGCCACATGACCTTGCGCCCCTCTCGGTTCGCGGTTGACAGCACCACCTGCCGGGACTGTGCCGGGTAGCCCACCTGCGGGGCAAGCATGAGCATGCAGGCCGGATGATGCGCGAGATGTGACGTCAGTCGCGGGTGAGTAGCCTCTGGCTGCTCACCCTGCCGGCAAGTCCGCACTCGCCACTGCCCGGCGCCGAACCACTATTGGAACGCAAGAGGGTGAGCCATGTTGGTCATCTCCGACTCGGCAAAGGACCAGGCCTTCGTCCAGTTCCGCGGCTACCGTGCATACCCGCGGCGGGATGGCCTGCACCCAGGCAAGTGCCCTTCGGGCGTCACCCGCCACTGCACTGAATACCACAGGAACGCGAGCCTTACGGGCAGGAATGCTTGGATTACGGCGTGTCGCTCCCGCAGGCCGGATAGCGCACCGACTTACTATTCCAAGCACCCCGCTCTTTGTCGTCTCCAAGATCTGCCCGAGGTGCATCACCGTGAGGATTGACCGCTCAACTCATTCAGGTGACCAGCACCCGGGCGACCTTGGTCTGTCCCCAGGGATCTACCCGTACCTTGGCGCGAAAGCGGGCCTCGACTGGCTGGTGGCGGCAGGGAAGAGCTACGGAGGCGCTGCGGTTCCCGGCCGTATGGGTGCGAGACTCGCGGCGAAGGTGAGCGGCAGTTCGCTAGTAGATCCGGCGATGTACGACCTGCACGACGAAAAGCCGCAAAACCATGTGCAAGCCCCCCTTTGGCCATCCGACGAGTGGCTCGATCGCCAGCGCGTGGCCGACGTTCCCATCTTGCTCACCGACTCCTCGCGGATCGCCAGGGGCGACCGGCCTGCCCTGCGGCGGGCGCTTCGCCGCTGGGACACCATTGACGAACCAACGCTCGTGGTCCTGCCGATCGAGGCGTGGTGGCTCCGTTCCGGATTGGCATGCCTATCCGAGGAAGTTAGAGGCGCCGGCCGCCCGGTCGGCCTGGTGCTAATGCACCACTACAACACGCTCGACGCCGCCGGGTCAGTCGCTGGACTGCTGGCATTCATGTCCGCCGTCGGCGGGCTTCCGGTGGTGCTGTTGCGCTGTGACGTTTCTGCCGTTGGCGCGGTCGCCTACGGCGCGTTCGCTGGATTCGTCGGGATGTCGGCCCGGATGCGGCACGGCCCGCTGCCTATCCGGCTACCGCGGGAAACCGATGGTGAACCTAGCGAGCGAGATCAGGCGCCAGGCGTACTGGTCCCCGCACTTCACGACTACTACAAGGCCAGCAGGCTTCCCGCGTTCGCCCGTGCCGACGAGGATCTGCTTCGATGCGACTATTCCTGCTGCCGCGGCGAGACTCTGCTGGAGGTCACCCGCTTGTGCGAGGTCAGCATGCACGCCGCGCGGGAACGCGCCTACAGCCATAACATCGCCGCCCACGAGGGGATCGCGCGCGAGGTGCTCGGATCGGCGCAGCCGGCGGATGCGTGGTGGGAGCGCTGCAAGGCGGGTGCGGACGCCGCGGCCGCACTGATCGAGTCCGGGTTCAGCTTGCCTGTGTCGCGGTGGCTTCGCCAGTGGCTCGAGCGGGGCTCACCGTCGCATAACCCCGTGCTGATTGGCTGAGCCACCTCCGATAGACCTTCTCCCGGAGCATCCAGTCCCAGGCGTCCATCTCACGTGTCACAGGCGTTTCGCCAGCCAGCAGCGCACCTGACGGACCCAGGATGCCGACCCCGCACAGCTTGGCCTCCAGGAGGATTGGCTCCGGCATGCGGTGTTTCGTGGTCACAACCCAACGGCGGGCAAAGCGCGCGAACAGGCTTACGTCCTGCACCGCCCGTAGCTCGCGCCCAACAGGCGCGGCGACGAGCACGTCTTCGATGGCTAGCGCCGCAGTTAGGCGTCTCGTGACCGTGATGCCGTCGGTATCCCGGCCGATCACACCGGGCGGCTGATCGGCTGTCTCAGCCCAAGCCACTAGGTCGGGCACGGACGCCCCCAGAGGCAACCCGAGAAGGCAATTGAGCAACGCGGGATCGGTGACCGCCCCGCACTGTGACGCCAGCCGCCGGTCATGCTCGGCCGCGTCGATGATCGCGACGGCCGTCACACACATGCCTAGCAGGCTCACTCCTTCGACCCAGGCAAGCTCGCCTGCCCCCGCGCCTGGTTGCGCGGGCACTCCTGGCGCTAGTGCGGCCGGGCGGTGCATGATGTGATCGTTCTCCTCACTTTCTACTTTCTAGATTCTAGAAAGTAGAAAGTGGCTAGTCAGCGGGACTCGCCTGTGACCGTGCAAGAAGTTGGCAAGCTGCTCTTCGGCCGCCCATGCCGCCTGGCGCTGGCTTTGTGGATCATGCGTCAAGACAAGCCACGGTTCTTTCAGTCGCAGCCGCCGAAAGAAGTCATCTTCCCAGGCAACGCTGCCGAGGAGCTCGGCAAGCTTGTTCGTCTCGGCATGCTTGAGGAGGAACGGCCCGACGGTGATCGCCGCGTCTGGTACAACCGGACCGACAGCAAGTTGTGGAAGATCATCGAAGCTGCTGCTGAGGCCGTCGAACTGGACTGAGTAAGCGGCAGGACGAAGGCCAGCTCCCTCCATGGGCTCGTACCCCGCCCTAATTGCTGACTCGCGACATCGACATGGCCATCTCTCAGCGCTCGCCCGATCCTGCCGCCAAGTCCTCAATCTCACCACGCAGCGGTGCGCGATGGAAGACCGCTCTCTTAACAGGCTCGGGCTGAGGTGACTCGACCGAGGCCGGACGGCACGTTGCGGCCCACGGCTTGCAGCGCGGGCGCGGGCGCGGCGCGTCGCCGTCGAAGCCCAGCATTCGCGTGACTTCATCGCACCGGCCGCACCACAGCGGCCGTGCCGGACGTTGTCTGTCTGGCGGAGGCAACTCAGCGGGCGAAAGCCTGGCGGCCAGCACCGCGTACTGGCTGCGCACGCCGATGGTGTTCGCGCCCGCGAAGGCCGCCAGTGCCTGCGGCATCCAGCCCGCATTCAGCGCCGCGGCGACGGCGGGGGCGAGCCTAGCCCGCTGGGCGGCTGTCAGCCGCCAGTCAGGACCCAGCGCGGTGAAGAACTCACCGATGGGGCCGCCACCACCACCAGCCCCGGCCGCGTGCGGCGCCTCGCACGCGGGCGCGGGGCTGGCGGGTTCCCCGGACGGTTCCCTGTACGGTTCGGGTGCAACCACCGCACCCCGTAGCTGCGCCGGTTGCACCCCGTCGGCGCGCCGGTTGCACCCCGTTCCCGGCACGGGATGCAACGGCTGCACCCCGTCGGGCCAGTTATCCACAGCTTCGCCGCCGGTGGCCACGGGGTGCGGTGATTGCACCCCGCCATACCGAGCGTCAGCGCCCGGCTGCGCAGCCGGGGCGAGCCTGCTGCCTGGCCTTGGGAACTGATGCTCAAGTGCGGCGGCGACGGCGTCGTCCAGGTCGTCGCGGACCAGACTCAGGTTCAACGACTTGGTGCGCGATAGGGCGCCGGGGACGTAGCGGGTGATCTGTGGGCGCGTCGTTGCCGGGAATGTGAGCGGCCGCACGGAACGATCTTGATGTGTCGTCAGGATGGGCCCGTGCGGCCTTGTCGCATCGTATCTGCACCGGCATCTCGCGCCGTCGGCTCGGCAAGCTGATCGCCGAGCTCGCCCCGGCGTGGCTGGCGCAGCAGGAGTCGCGGTTGCGGGACCGGCGTGGCCGGGGCCGGCTGCGCGCTGCGGGTGCCGGCCCCGGCCATGAGCTGCCGTTCGCTGACCGGGTGATCGCCACCTTGGTGGTGCTGCGGTTCCAGCTCCGGCATGCCGCGCTGGCGGTGTTCTACGGGGTGCACCGGTCCACCATCACCCGGGCCGTGCACGAGGCCCGGCCGCTGCTGGCCGCCCGCGGGTTCGCGGTGCCGGGCAGGCCGGGCCTGCGGCTGAAGACCCTGGCCGATGTGTTCGCCTATGCCGCCGCCGAGGGCGTGACCCTGCGGATCGACGGCACCGAAGTGCAGGTCCGCCGGCCGAAGGCGGGCCGCCCTGGGCGGCGGGCGTTCGTCTCGGGGAAGAAGAAGCAGAACACCATGAAGTCCACCGTCGTCAGCGACGGTGGCGGCCGGCTGCTGTGGGCCGGGGCGTTCCGGCCCGGCCGCATGCACGACGTCACCGCGGTCCGCACCGAGGGCATCGAAGCCCTGCTCCGCGCCTTCCCCGACGTCCAAGCCGAGGTGGACTTTGGATACCAGGGCCTGGCCCGCGACTTCCCCGCCCAGGTCAGCGCCCCGCCCAAAAAACCCGGCAAGAACGCCCCGCCAGAAGACCTCACCGCCTGGGAACAACAACGCCACCAGCAGTCCTCAGCCCGGATCTGCGTCGAGCACACCATCGCCGAGCCCAAGCAATGGCGCCCCCTGCAACGCTGGACTGGGCGCCGCGACTATTTCCCCGAAACCGCCCTTGCCATCGCCGGGCTGGTCTCCGACCGCGCCGCCACACGGTGACCATCAGCGGCCCGGCCAACCAGTCCAGCACGGCCTGCCCCTAATCGTGCACCTACTCGCAAGTCCCAGCCCTGTGGGCGGCGGTCGGCCCGCTTGATCCGGGCCGCGACGATGCCCGGGTCACACGGCGAGATGATGCCCTCGGCCGCCAGCCGGTCCCGCCGCCGGGGCGGGGGTGGAAGGGGCACTCGCCGCTGGTGGGCGGAGCCTGGCCCGCTGCCTAGCGCGGCCGCGCACCGGCGCGGGCCGCTGCCGCCACGCGGTCAGCCCCGCGCCCGCTCGCTGGCGGTCCCCGCCGTCACGCCCCCCAGTGGCCGCGCTAGCAAGAGCTAACCGGGCGGTCCTCCCGCGCCGGGGAAGGCGACGGCGCCTTGGGCCGGACCGCACCCAGGCGCGAACGTTTGGGCGACGAGGGCGTTACGCTCGTCGGTCTTGCTGGATCGGGCGACTGCCGCCTGATGACGCGCGTTCGAGACCGAGCGACCACGATCGGAGGATGAGCGCGCGGTCAGGTGTTCATGAACACGTACGCGGCTCCTGGCCGCGCGAACGCGTTCACGCCGGGCGCGCCGATGATCGCGGTCGAGCCGGAGAGCACCGCCGAGGAGCCGAACCCTTCGTCGGAGGCTGCGCCGGAGGCGGTCAGCTTGGCTTGCTGCGACCAGCCGGTGGTGGTGTGCACGAACACGTACGCCGCCCCCGCGTACGAGTTCTTGCCGGGCGCGCCGATGACCGCCGTCGAGCCGGAGAGCGCCACCGAGCCGCCGAAATTGTCGTTGGAGGCGGCGTTGGAGGCGGTCAGCCTGGCTTGCTGCGACCAGCCGGTGGTGGTGTGCACGAACACGTACGCCGCCCCCGCGTACGAGTTCTTGAACGGCGCGCCGATGACCGCGGTCGAGCCGGAGAGCGCCACCGAGTAGCCGAACTCGTCGGATGTGGCGGCGTTGGAGGCGGTCAGCTTGGCTTGCTGCGACCAGCCGGTGGTGGTGTGCACGAACACGTACGCCGCCCCCGTGTCCGTGCTGTCGTCGTCTGGCGCGCCGATGACCGCCGTCGAGCCGGAGAGCGCAGGGGCGAGGTTGGCCTCGGTCAGCAGCAGCTTGGCCTGCAGCGACCAGCCGGTGGTGGTGTGCACGAACACGAACGCCCCGTTGTGCCCGCAGATGATCGCGGTCGAGCCGGAGAGCGCCACCGAGCGGCCGAAGTAGCCGCCGGTGCCTGCGGCTTGGCCTTCGGTCAGCTTGGCCTGCTGCGACCAGCCGGTGGTGGTGTGCACGAACACGTACGCCGCCCCCACTGCCGGGCCGTTCGTGAACGGCGCGCCCACGACTGCCGTCGAGCCGGAGAGCGCCACCGAGAGGCCGAACCTGTCGCGGCCGGTGACGGGGGAGGCGGTCAGCTTGGCCTGCTGCGACCAGGCCGTGCCTTGAGCCCCTGCGCCGAGCGTCCTGCGGACCGCGGCGCGCAGCCCAGCAGGCGCCTGCGCGAGGCTAAGCTGAGCCTCTCGGGCCAGGCGCGCGGGCGCAACACGATGCGGGGCCGCAGACGCCGCAACGGCCCCGGGGAGCAGCACCAGGATCGCCGCCACGACCGCGACCACCAGCGTCACAGCAACCCGGCTGCCCCCGGCCCCTAGCCGACCCAAACAGAACAGATGGCGACCCTGCACCAAACCTCCCCGGAGCACCCCCAGCCCCGGCCGCGTGCGCGCGCTCACCCACCGGCCAGCCCAGCAGCGACAGAACGCCACGCACTCTAACGCCCGACCACCCCCTGGTCAACCCAGCGACCGGCCGCCACGAGCACGGCCAGGAGGACCGCGGCAGCCGCCAGGCGGGCAACGTCACGTTGCGGACCAGACGTAGACCAAGATCCCGGTTTGATCATGATGTGCGCAGGTCCTGGCGCTTCGCGCTTACCGCCTCCGGAGCCGTTGCTCCTCCATAGAAGTCTAGGTCGCCGTTGCTACATGATGAGGCGCGCTTGCACCGAGCTTGTGGCCGTTACGTAAGCGGTTTTCTGTTAAGTCAGCCGCGTGGCCTGGCTGGATGCGTGCCTGCTCGACGCGGTCTGGCGGCGGGCAAACGAATACGGAGGAGATGATTCGGTAACGCTTCCCAGTCGGTCACCGCTTATCGGGGTGGTGGCCGTCCTCGTGGGTTCCCTGGCGTTATGGTCAGGGGTCTTCGCTGCGCTGTTCAGGCCGGCCCGCAGATCAGCAGCTGGCGCAGGACGTGGCCGGTGTTTAGGTCGGCCAGCGCGTCGGCGGCCTCGGCGAGCGGCCGGCGGGCCGAGACCATCGACTCCAGGTCCAGGTCGCCGTTCATGACCAGGTCCACCAGGAGCGGGATGTCTCGCTGGGGGGTGATGGAGCCGTAGTTGCAGCCGAGGATCCGCTGATCGGCCTCGGCGAGGGCGAGCGGGTCGAACCGCGCGTGCCGGCCGGATGGTGGCAGCCCGACCAGGACGGCACTGCCGCCGAGGCCGAGGGCGGCAATGGCCTGCTCGGTGGTTTCGATCGTGCCGATGGCGTCGATGACGTAGTCCAGGCCCTCGGGGACGAGGTCCTGCAGCGCCGCCGCGACCGGGCGGCCATCGGCATGCACCACATCGGTGGCGCCGAGCCGCCGTGCCACCGCCAGCTTGTCCGCCACCACGTCCACGGCGACGATGCGCGCCGCGCCGGCGAGCCGCGCTCCCTGCACGCAGCTGAGCCCGACCCCGCCGCAGCCGATGATCGCCACGGTGGCACCGGGTTGCACCCCGGCGGTGTTACGGACGGCACCGACACCGGTGGCCACCGCGCAGCCGACAAGTGCCGCAAGCTCAAGCGGCGCATCCTGGCGCACCCGGATCGCCCCCGATTCCGGGACGACCACCCGTTCGGCGAATGAGGAGACGCCGAGATAGTGGTAGGCGGGTTCACCGCCGATCCGCAGTCGGCTCGTCCCGTCGTACAGCACGCCGCCGGGGGCGATCACCTCCGAGGCGAGCTGGCACTGGGCGGGCCGGCCACGGCGGCAGTACCGGCACCGCCCGCATGCCGGCGCCCAGGACAGCACGACATGATCACCTGGCGACAGGGCGGTGACGCCCGGGCCGACCGCCGCCACGATGCCCGAGCCCTCGTGCCCCAGCACGACAGGGGTCGGGTGCGGCCAGTCCCCGCGGACGATGTGCAGGTCGGAGTGGCAGACCCCGGCAGCGGCGATGGCAACCTCCACCTCGCCCGCCCGCGGCGGGGCAAGTTCCACCTCGGTGACCCGGACCGGCTGGCCGGGCCCGCTGAAGACCGCCGCCTTGACCGGGCGGCCCGGTGGCCCTGGCTGGCCAGGAGTCGCGCTCACCATGCCAGGATCACGGCGTTGCGCGCTCGCGTCACTGGTTGCCAACCGCCATCAGCGCCAGCAGCTCGTAGCAGATGTGGGCGGCGGCAATGGTGGTCATCTCCGCGTGATCGTAGGCGGGCGCGACCTCGACGACGTCCGCGCCCACCAGGCGGGTCCCGGCCAGGCCCCGCAGGATGCCGAGCACCTCCCGCGAGGTCAGGCCGTCGGCCTCGGGGGTCCCGGTTCCCGGCGCGTGAGCCGGGTCGAGCACATCGATGTCAATCGAGACATACACCGGCCTGCCGCCTACGCGCTCGCGGATCGCGGCGGTGACGCCGTCGATGCCGATGCGTTCGGTCTCCATCGCACTGACGATCTGGAAGCCCAGTTCGGCGTCCTCGTCGAGGTCGCTGGGGGCATAGAGCGGCCCGCGGATGCCGACGTGGATGCTGTGCTCGTCCAGGAACAGGCCTTCCTCGGCGGCGCGCCGGAACGGCGTGCCGTGGGTGAGCGGCGCGCCGAAGTAGGTCTGCCAGGTATCCAGGTGGGCATCGAAGTGGACGAGGGCGACTGGCCCGAACCGCTGCCTGGTCACCCGGAGCAGCGGATAGGCGATGGTATGGTCGCCGCCGATGGCCAGCAGGTGCGCGGCCCCGGCCAGCAGGCCGGCCGCGGCCGCCTCGATCTGGTCGACCGCCTCCTTGATGTCGAACGGGTTGCACGCGATGTCGCCCGCGTCGGCGACCTGCTGGGCGCCGAACGGCGCTACCCGCAGGCCGGGATGCCACGGGCGCAGCAGCCGGGAACCCTGCCGGACCGCCGAAGGCCCGAACCGGGCCCCAGGACGGTACGAGGTGCCGCTGTCAAACGGGACGCCGACAACGGCCACATCGCAGCGCCCGACCTCGTCCCGCCGCGGCAACAGCGCGAAGGTCGGCGGCCCGGCGAAACGTGGCGTCCGGCTGGCGTCGATAGGCCCGCGCTCGGCCCCCGGCTTGCCCTCGGTGCCGCTCAATACAGCCCTCCTGCCTGCCGCGTTGGTAAGACCATGCATTATGCATAACGACCTGGCGCGCCAGCCCGTATGGCCCTCCACGGCCCGGAGTACCAGACGATGCCCTCCGGCGGCAATAGTGCGCTTGTCCTTGTCCCGGGCACAACCTGCGGCCGGCTCATGCCGCATGACAGCGTGGTCCGGGCCGCGGCCTCTTGCGTTCCCCTCCGCTGCAGTTGGGCCTGCTGGCCGGGAGTCAGGCCTGTCCCGGCGAGTGGCCTGGGCGCAGTGAGCGAGCTTGAGGATCCGGCTCCCTGGCTCTTCGGCTACGAGATGATCAGAACGACCAGATCGCCATTCCCTATTGACTCGTGGCGCGGCGTCCCCCACCGTTGCGTTATTAAGCGCAGGCCGCATTCTTCGAGCAAGAAAAGAGCTCGCCGTGGCTACTAAGGACGAGGCGCCGGCACGCACCCAGGGGACCGGCATCCACGGTATCGAGACGCGCTCGATCGACTGGATCCCGGACACCGAGCGGCACGGCAAGGTGTGGCACCAGGCGCCGCTGTGGTTCCTGGGTAACTTCCAGTACTTCACCATCCCGATCGGCTTCATCGGGCCAGCGTTCGGCCTGTCCCTGGCTTGGACGATTGTCGCCGGCACCGCGGGGATTCTGGTGGGCACCATGTTCATGGCCCTCCACGCGACCCAGGGGCCCACGCTCGGGCTCCCACAGATGATCCAGTCGCGCGCCCAGTTCGGCTTCCGGGGCGTCATCGTCGCGCTGTTCGCGATGCTGTTCACCTACATGGCGTTCAACGTCGCCGACCAGGTGCTCCTGGCGCAGGGCCTGCACGGGGCGTTCGGCTGGAACGCCAACCTGGTCGCGATCGTGGTCACCGCCGGGGCCGCGCTGCTGGCGATCTGGGGGTACGACTGGGTACACCGCGTCTTCCGCTCGATCCTCCTCGTCCTGCTCCCACTGGTGGCCATCATCACCATCGGGGTGATCGCCGGCAAGGCGGGGAGCGTAGTCAACCACCACGTCTACGGGTTCAACTGGACCGGTTTCATGGCCCAGCTCTCCGCCGCGGCGGCCTACAACATCACCTACGCCGGCTACGTCTCCGACTACTCGCGTTACCTGCCGCGCGACACCCCACGGGGCAAGATCATCGGCTACGCGTTCGCCGGAGCCGCAACGCCGGCGATCTGGCTGATTGCCCTCGGCGCCTGGCTCGCAATCCGCCTGGGCGCCACCGACGGCCTGGTCGGCCTGCAGACGGCCGGCAACAACGTGATCACCCATCTCGGCGGGGTGACCGGCTTCGTGTCGGCCGTCGCACTGGCCGCGACCATGGGCATGAACGCCTACGGCGCCATGCTGACGACCCTGGCCGGGGTGGACGCGTTCCGCAAGGTCAAGCCCACGCGGAGCGCCCGGGTGATCACCATCGTGGTCCTCACGGTGATCTGGTTCGTGATCGCCAAGTCGATTAACGCCACCGATGTCGGCGTCGTGGACACGGTGCTGACGCTCATGCTTTACCTGCTGGTGCCCTGGACGGTGATCAACCTGACCGACTTCTTCTTCGTCCGCCACGGCCATTACGCCATCATGGACATCTTCCGGCCCAACGGGATCTACGGTGTGTGGTCGTATCGCGGCCTCGTCGCCTACGCGATCGGCTTCGCCGCCGAGATCCCGTTCATGGTGCTGCTCAACCTGGTCACCCTGAAGAGTTACTACACCGGCCCGCTGGCCAGCGAGCTGAACAGCGTGGACATCTCCTGGATCGTGGGCGCGGTGGTGACCTTCGTGGTCTACCTGCTGCTGACCCGCAACCTCGACGTCGCCACGGAACAGGCGGCGATCGATCGCAGCGACGCCGAACTCCGCCGCATCGACTCAGCCCCGAGCGCCTGACAGGCCGCCCGGCGGAAGCCCACAGGCCAGCCAGACGCGCACTAGGCGGGCGGCGGCACTGTGCGCACAGCCCGGCGGCAGAAGCTGCGCACGGCGCGGATGGCGGGGAGGTACGGCTGGCCGGCTCACGGCCTCAACGTGCTCCTGGGCGCCCCGATCGGAGCGCCACTGACCACCTGACCTCGATCTTGGTTACGAAGAGGTCCGGGACCGCCTAGACAGCCCTGGGCTCGTCCAGCCCCCGGCGGACACTGGGCGCTCCGGAGTGGGCCTTCGTTGACCTAGCCCTGTCCCGGAATGCCAGGCTGTTGGCCCCACCTTTGGCCCCACAGGCCGTTCGAATCTTTTCGAATCTAGCCTCTGACCTGGAGCCCCCTTACGGAATCGAACCGTAGACCTTCTCCTTACCATGGAGACGCTCTGCCGACTGAGCTAAGGGGGCGCGCTGGCTGCCGAGACCGGGACCAGGCCACGCTTGTGGCTGGCTGCCCCGGCGCGGTGTCCTGTGACCACCGGCCGCACGTCCGCCGGCCTGCCACATTCGCGCGAGGCGAGCATACACGCCCGGCGCAGCGATGCCGAAATTAGCGGGCCGCCCGGCAGGACTCCCGGATCAGGGCGGGGCAAGGGCGGCGAACGCGGCCTGCACCCGCGGCCACCACGCGGACAGCGGGTCGATGACCTCGAAGTGCCCGGCGCCGGGCAGCTCGTCCAGCGCCACGTCGTCCCCGGCCGCGCCGGCCAGGGCGACGTAGTCGCGGCTCATGCCGCACGGCACCCGGTCGTCGGCAGAACCGTGGACCAGCCGCACCGGGCAGCCCACCGGCAGGAGCTGCATCGGGTCGGCCAGGCGGTAGCGGTCCGGGCGCTGGCCGGGGCCACCGCCGAGCAGGGCCTGCGCCGCGCCCTGGCCCAGCCCGAGGGCGTGGCACGCGGGCATGTCGCTGACAGCCGCGAGCGCCACCACGCCGCGGGCTTGTACTCCCGGCGTACGCCAGGGCGTCCCGCGCGGAAGCCGGTGCCGGGACGCGGCCCACAACGCCAGGTGCCCGCCCGCCGAATGCCCTCCGAGCAGGGCGGGTTGGCCGCTGACCACGTCGCCGCCGGCGGCCTGGCGGACCAGGGACGGCAGGACGTCCACGGCGGTGGCGACATCGTCGAACGTCCCCGGCCAGCCACCGCCGCGCTGGCCGGTCCGGCGGAACTCCGGCACGCAGACCACGAATCCCCCGGCCGCCAGCGCGGTCGCGAGCGGGCCGGTGTGCGCCCGGTCAAAGGCCGCTCGCCAGAACCCGCCGTGCAGGAAGATCACCAACGGTGCGGCGCGAGTGGGGCGGGCCGGCAGCCGGACATCCGCTACGTGATCGGGCCCGGGACCATAGGTGATCACAAGGTCGGGCGGCGGTGCGGGCCTGGACAGCACGTCGGACGTCACCGGACCTCCACGTCCTGCGATAGGCCTCGATCACGGCCGACGGCAATTATGCCCGCCAGGATCACAACGCGTCGTTTGCGCCTGTCCTGGTCCAGATCTACCCAATATTTGCCGTCCGGTAGCACCTCGCGGCCCCGGCCGACGGTGGCGCGCTTGCCCAGGTCACGCCTCGTTTCTGTCTTGAAAGTGTATTTTCTCCCTCGACGAGGCAAACTGGAACCTGGGGCTCAGGGGCGGACTGAGGTGTCGAGTTACAGTGGCTGGGAATGCTTAGCGCGTTGACATGCAAGCTGCGCAAATGCGAATAACCCCGATGATGGTGACGAGAGCGCGACGATGACCAAGCGGCTGGCGCTAACTCCAGCGGTTGGCCTGTTTGCCGGGCTTTCCGTGGTCTCTTACGGTGCCGTGAGCATGCTGCTCAACGGTGTGCACGGAACCCGTCCGGCAAGCACGAGCCCGTGCACGTCGTCGTCGATCTCCAGCCCCACGGCGACCGCCACCACCAGGGCACTCGTACGCCCCGCCGCGCAGCACCCGGCGAGCATCCCGGTACTGCTGGCTCACGTGGTCCGCATGGACCAGGCGGGCACGAACGCCGGCGCCAACCGGTCCGCCGCGCAGTCGGCCGCCACGGCAGGCCAGTCGCAGACCACCAGTTCGTCCGCGCCGCCGTTGCCGAGCAGCCAGCCAAGCTCGAGCACGAGCCCGCCGCCGCTGCCCCAGCCCAGCCCCGGCACGTCGGTCTCCCCCGCGCCGACCACGCTCCCGCAGCCCGCCCCGGCCAAAAGCACCTCCAAGGCGCCGGTCCAGCCGGGCGGGACGCTCAAGTCGCCGATCGCGACCGCGACCCCTACAACCACCCCGACGTCGACCGGCACACCGACGATCACCCCCACTCCCCCGACCGCGACGCTGTGCCTGCAGGTGCAGACGCTCAACAACGTCAGCGCGGTGGATCCGCACACGACGGTCGGGTACGCGATCTGGGTCTGGCTGACCAGCGGCACCGGCGGCACCGCCAAGATCACCCTGTCGGCGAAGCCGAGCAGGCTGAGGCCCAGGTTCTCGGTCTGCGTGCCGTCGGGCACGTCCAAGTGCACGGTCAGCGGGCTCGGCGCCGGGCAAAAGGCCGAGTTGCAGGCCGAACTCGCGGCGCCGAACCGGCCCGCCAAGCACTTCACGCTGACCGCCACGGCCACCTCGTCGCAGGCGGCGAACTCCGCGACGGCGTCGGCCACCGTGGACATCAAGCCGAAGAACACGCCGGCCTCGACTCCGACACCGAACGCGGGCAGCGGCGGGACGCTGCCCCCGGTAGGGCTGCCCGGCGGGACCACCATCCCGGGCCTGGGCACCCAGCCGACCGGCGACCTCGGCTCCGCGTTCCCGCAGGTGTCCCCCTCGGCGACGGCTCGGGGGGCCGGCACGGCGCGACACGGGCACACGACGCGGACGATCGACCTCTCCGCGGGGCTGCCGTTGACCGTGCGGCTCATCGGCGGTCAGGTCATCGGGCTGGCGGTGCTGGCCGCCGCGGTCACGATCGCCGTGGCCCGGCTGTCCCTCCGCCGGCAGCCGGCGCGGCACGGCGAGGACGACCCGGGCACCTGACGGCCCGGCTCTCCCCCGGCCGCGGCTCGCCCCCGGCCTGCTCCGGTAACCGGCCTTCCGTTTTTCCATGCGATACGACGGCCCAGCGCCACCTGGTCACCACGCGCCAGCGTGCTACCTGGCTGGCCGCTCGACCGAGGGCCGGATCGCGCGCATCTGCGCCGCAAGCTGGGACGGGCTCATGGTCGGCGACGTCACGACGCCGAACGTGTCACCATCCGCCCAGGTGCACAGTGCCACGCTCCCGGCCGCGCTGCCCCGGGCGATCACGCAGGCAGCCTGCCCGCCCAGGGAACCGGCGCTGGTGGCCTGCGCTCCCTTGAACTGGGCGGTGAAGCTGGAGATGAACCCGGCGGGTGAGACGCCGGTCAGGTTCCCGCCGATGAGCAGGAAGATCTGGGGCGCCGCATTGCCAGACACCCCGGCGCTGTTCTCGTAGACGGCGGAGACCACGTGGCTGGCCTGGCCCGCGCTCTTGGCAATGACCTGCTGCTGGAGCGCCCTGGCGTTCATCTGCTGCTCCAGTTCCGGCCTGCGTACGTAGGAGGCGAGCCGGGACGGCACGACCAGCACGTGCGACCTGCCGCTCCCGCGCGAGACGAACTTCAGCGCGGCCGCCGCCCCGGCCGCGACGACCACCAGCACCACGAAGGTAAGCAGCACGACGCGGGCCCGGCGCTTGCCGGCCCTGCCATCTGACCGGGTGGCGCGGGAACCGCGGCTGGGCCGGTCGACCACGACGACCGCGTCCGGGAGTCCGCCCCGGTCCTTGCCTCGGCGGCGCGTTCGTCCCGCGCCCACGCTGTCCTCGTCCGGCTCCGCGAATCTGGCCGGCGCCGCGCCGGCGGGGCCGTCCGTTCGGGGCATCCCGTCGTCCCAGGGGGCGCGCCCGGCGGTGCGGCCCGCGCCTAGGCGACGCCCGGGTCCCTCCCGGCCCGGCGGGGCGCTTTGGCCGCGCCGCCCGCCGCGAACCGGCAGCTCGCCGTCCGGCGGCGCATCGCGACCCGGCGCTGCGCGCCCCGGCGGTGCACCGCGGCCGGGCACCACGTCACGGCCCGGCGGCGCACCGCGGCCCGGTGCCGCGTCACGGCCCAGCAGCGCATCCTGACCCAGCACGACATCACGGCCCAGCGGAGCCTCCCGGCCCGGCGCAACCGGCCGCCCGGGCCGACCGCGCCACCCACGGCGGGCGTCCCGTTCGCCTTCGCGCCGCACCAGTGCGTCCTGCTCGCGGCCCTCCAAGCCGGGGCGTGAGCCATGGCGGCTGCGCCGGGGACCCGTGGCCTGGTCCGGCATCACGGCATCCGGCCCGGCGCGCAGGGCGTCCTGGCCGGAGGCGGCGCGCCGGCCGCCCGGACGGGCGGCGCCCGGCGCACCGAGTCCCCCGTTGTGGCCGCCCCAGCCCGGCGCCGCCTGCCCGGGTCCTGGCACGCCGCCTTGCCTTTGCGTTCCCCACGGACGCGGTGCAGAGTCGCGGGGGCCACCCATGGCATCCAGCAGCGTCGGGCTGTCGGCGCCCGGCCCGCCGCGCGGCTCGGGCGGCCGATCCGGCCACGGCCGGGGCCCGAACCTGGCATCCGGTCGCGGGCCGAACCTGGTTTCCGGCTCGCGACCACTCCTGGCGCCAGCGTCCGGCCCGGGACGGGCTCCGGGCCGAGGGCCGGATCCTGGTCCGGCGTGACGGCGCCACCGGGCGCCGATGCCGGAGTCCTCGGCTGCGTGCGGGCCCGGCGGGGCGGAGAGCGGGAACCCGGCTGCCGCGCCGTCGGGCGGGGATGGCCGGCGGCGGCCAGCTTCTGGGCGCTGGCCGGCCCCGGAACCAGGACCACCGCCCGGCGCGGGACGATGGCGGGGATCGAGGCTCGGATCCCAGCGCGGATCGGCCCCGGGATTGCCGCGCCGGGCACCGGGACGCGAATCCGGGCCCCGGCCGGCTCCGGAGGCGGCCGCGTTCGGATCAAGCCGCGAATGGCGGGGCTGGCCCGGCCGCGAGTCCGCGCTAGGGACGGAGCGCCCCGCCGCCCGAGGGTCCAGCCGCGAACCACCGGCCGGGCTCAACCGCGAACCCAGGCCCGGGTCCGTACCAGGCACGGAGCGCCCCGCCGCCCGAGGGTCCGGCCGCGAACCACCGGCCGGGCTCAACCGCGAACCCAGGCCCGGGTCCGTACCAGGCACGGAGCGCCCCGCCGCCCGAGGGTCCAGCCGCGAACCACCGGCCGGGCTCAACCGCGAACCCAGGCCCGGGTCCGTACCAAGCACGGAGCGCCCCGCCGCGCGTGGGTCCAGGCGCGGGTCGTGGGACGGGCTCAGCCGCGGGTCCCGGCGCGGATCGGCCGCGCCCGCGAGGCGGGGGGCACCGGGGCGCCGGTCATCTCCGGGGAGCATGCCGCCATCCAGGCCCGGGTCGGGGCCGGGACCGCGGCCGGCGCGGCGTGCCAAGCGGTGGCGCCCACTGGTATCGGCCGGGCGCCGCGCACGGCCGGGGACGGGCTCCTGATCGGTGCCGCGGCCGGTGGAGCGCAGGCGCCAGCGGGAGTCCCGAGGGGGCTCGGAACCGCCGTCGCTCATGCTCCCCTCTCCAGTCCCTAGCACCTCGCCGCTGCCGCCGCGACCTCCCAGAAGTCCCTCCATCATGAAGCACCAGCGCAGGGGCCGCTCCCGTTTTCACCGCGCCGCCGTCCCGGCCCTCGCGCTCCCGAGAGCGCCCGTCCCCACCCCTGATCACGCATGGCGACCGGCCGTCCGCAGAGATTTCCGTAGCGTCACCGCGGCGCCGCCTCCAAGGCCGCGGCGTTTGTGATAGCTGGCCCAACCACCGCAAAAGATTGTGATGGTCGGCGCAACCATCACAATTGCCCGCGCCGGGGTCCTCCCCGGATCAGGGCAGCCTCCTGGGACCCGGCCCGCGCCGCGGGCCAGGGGCGGGTCCTCCCCGGACCAGGCCAGCATCCCGGGACCCGGCCAGCCCGGAACCACATCCCGCGTTTCCCCCACCACGCCTGCTGGTGCGCCGCGGTGGACTGGCAGTCGGCGTTCAGCCGCGGTGGACTGGCAGTCGGCGTTCAGCCGCGGTGGACTGGCAGTCGGCGTTCAGCCGCGTGCCAGTCCACCGCCGCCCGCCTCGCCCGCCCCGACCGCCCGCCCACCCGGCCGCACCGTCCGACAGGCCGCACCGTCCGACAGGCCACCCCTTGACGTACCTGCTCAGGCGTCTAGCATGTCAGTATCCTGCCGACGGTATACAATCTGGGGAAGTGGCCCGTGTACCACGAACTCACCGTCTGGTCCCGCGGAATCATCATGGACAAGGAGGCGCGCGACGTCTCCTCGTGCATCGCCACGGCCGCCCGCGCCCTCGGCTTGTACGCCGACAACGTCAGTGACTACGTAGACGACCCGGACCGGACGAACTGCCTGGTCCGCCGCTACGCGCGGTTCGGTGACTCGCCGATCGTGGACCGGTTCGTGTACGAGAACCCGCGCCCGGACTGGGTGGTGCTGGTCGAGGAAACGATCATCAAGGCGGTCGACTTCCTCCGCGGCACGCCCGAGCGCAGCGGCGTCCTGGTGATCAACTCGCAGCGTGACCCCGAGTACCTGCTGAAGTTCCTGCCCGGGGAGATGAAGGCCAAGCTGGCCAAGTTCGTCGTGGTGGACGCGGTCGGCCTCGCCGAGCAGCGCGGCGGCAGCCCGTGGATGTTCGTCCGCAACCTCTCCGAGCTTGCCTTCGACCGGATGTCCACCGAAGGCGCGGAGGAACGCCTCGCGATCGGGCTCGGCATCGCCGCGCCGCTCATCGGGGCCCTGGTGGCCGCGACCGGCGTGCTCCCGTTGGACGCCGTCGCCGGCGTGGTCGCCGACCGTGACGCGATGATGCGCGGTGCCGCTCATCACGCCGTTGTCGAGTTCGCCGCGGTCGCCCAGGGAGCCGGGAAGCCCGAGACCACGCAGGCAACCGCACCGGCCGCCGCCCCCCACGCTGCCCGCTGACCGCGCAACGCCGAGGAGTTCCCATGTCCGTACGCGGCACCCGGATTCCGCCGCACCTGCGGCTGCCGATCGCCGGAGTGACTCCCCCGCCGACGGAGAAGGAAGGCCAGCGGCTGTTCCCCACCGGCAACTTCCGGTTCTACCGGCCGGTGTACCGGGACAAGACGCCGCCGTGCAACAACGCCTGCCCGACCGGCGAGCAGATCCAGAAGTACCTTGACTTCGTCAAGCACGAGCGGTTCCTCGACGGCTATCTGACGATCTGTGAGGACAACCCGATGCCCTCGGTCACCGGGCGGGTCTGCTACCACCCGTGCGAGACGGCCTGCAACCGCGGCGAGCACGACGAGCCGATCGGGATCCGCAGCGTGGAACGGTTCCTCGGCGACTACGGGCTGGCCCTGCCGGAGAATCCGGTCGCCGGTGGCCTGCCCGCCCTGGGCGGCACCGCCGTGGCGATCGTCGGCTCCGGGCCCGCGGGCCTGGCGTGCGCGTACCACCTGCGCCGGCGCGGGTACTCCTCGGTGATCTTCGAAGCGCTGGAGAAGCCGGGCGGGATGCTGCGGGCCGGCATCCCGCACTGGCACCTGCCGGAGGAGATCCTGGACGCCGAGATCGCCAAGCTGCTCTCGCTCGGCGGCATCGAGATCCGCTGCGGCGTCCGCGCGGGCGAGGATGTCAGCTGGGAGGACCTGCGCGGCTACCCGGCCGCGTTCCTGGCCCTGGGCCAGGACGTGGGCCGCAAGCTCCCGGTGGACGGCATCGGGTCCCGCGGCGTGGTCGGCGCGCTGGAGTTCCTCCGCGAGGCCGGCCTGGGCCGCCCGGTCACCGTGGGCCGCCAGGTGCTGGTGATCGGCGGCGGCAACACCGCGTCGGACGCAGCCAGATCAGCGATCAGGCTGGGCGGCGGCCACGCGACGATCGTTTCGCTGGAATCTGAAGATGAGCTGCTCATCGTTCCGGAGGACCTGGAGCAGGCGCGGGACGAGGGCGTCGCGCTGACCCCGAACGCCGCGCTGGTCCGGGTGCTGTCCTCCGCTGGCCACGTCACGGGGGCGGTGGTGTGTGACGCGCAGCCGGCCAGGGACGACGCCGGCACCGTGGTGCCGCGGCTGGTGCCGGGCACCGAGCGCGAGGTGCCCTGCGACACCATCATGATCGCGATCGGCCAGATCCAGCAGCTCGCGTGGCTGCCCTCCTACCTCAGCGACGGCGGCGTGATCACCGCGGACGAGCACGGCCGGGTCGAGGGCAACGTGTTCGTCGGCGGCGACGTGCTGCGCGGGCCGTCCATGGTGGTGGACGCGCTCGGCGACGGGAAGCGGGCGGCGCGCGACATCGACCGGCTGCTCACCGCCCAGGAGCTGACCGGCGAGCCGGACGTGGAGATCATGCCGTACCAGGGGCTGAACGCCGCGTACTTCCGCCACGCGCCGCGGACCCCGATACCGCTGGCCCCGCCGGAGCAGCGCCGCGCCAGCCAGAAGGTTGAGGTGACCCTGGCCTACAGCCGGGAGCAGGCGATCGCGGAATCGGACCGGTGCATGAGCTGCGGGGTTTGCAACGGCTGCGACAACTGTTACATCGTCTGCCCCGACGTGAGCGTGCTGCGCGACGCCCGGGAGAACGGGCACTACTCGATCCGCACCACGTACTGCAAGGGCTGCCTGGTCTGCGTCCAGGAATGCCCGACCGGCTGCCTGGAGAAGGTGCCGGAACTGGACTTCGACGACCCGGCCGGCGTGGTCCGGATGGAGACCGCGTTCGCGCCGTACGACGGCGCCCACGCCGAGCAGTCGGCGTTCACCAAGCGGCTGATCGAGGAGACCATCGCCGAGTACGACGCCGCGCGCGCCAGCGGTAACGGCAGGACCGCTTTTATGCCGAACGGAGATTCCGGGGTGACGTCATGACCACGGCTGGCGTGGAAGGCGCCTGGGCGCAGAAACGGGACTACGGCCCGGGCAGCCGGACCCCCGACGGAGAACGCCTGCTCGCGGACCTGGCCGGGACGCGCAAGCGACTGAACGGGTGCGCCGCGGCGGCGTACGCCGCGCTGTACGCCAACGTGGACGTGATCACGGCGTACCCGATCCGGCCGTACACCGCGATCATGATGAACCTGTCGCAGTTCGTCGCGGACGGGCTCCTCGACGCCGAGTACCTCGTGGCTGACGGGGAGCACTCCCAGCTGTCGGCCGCGTTCGGCGCGGGCTCGTGCGGGGCGCGGGCGTTCACCGGGTCGTCGGGAGTGGGCGTGACCTACGCCTACGAGATGTACTCGATCATCTCCGGTGCCCGGATCCCCGTTCACATGTCGATCGCGGACCGCACCCTGGACCCGCCCGGTGACTTCGGCTCCGAGCACACCGACGCGCTGTGCACGCGGGACATGGGCTGGCTGATGGGCTGGGCGGCGACGCCGCAGGAGGTGTTCGACAAGACGCTGATCGCCATGGCCATCGGCGAGGACCCGCGGGTGCTGCTGCCGCAGATGGCGGTGCAGGACGGGTACTTTGTGTCACACATCGCGGGCGAGGTGGAGATGCCGTCCGCCGCGCAGGTGGACGCCTACCTGCCGCCGTACCGGCTGCCGTTCCCCCTGGACCCGCGCAGGCCGGTGTCCCACGGCCCGCAGATCCACCCCTCCCAAGGCCCGCCGCTGCAACTGGAGCGGGCCCGGGCGATGGAGGACGCGATACCCGTGATCCGGCAGAAGACCGACGAGTTCGGTGCCACGTTCGGCCGGCACTACGCCCACTTCGTCGAGGAGTACCTGCTGGACGACGCCGACATCGCGCTGGTCATCTCCGGCGGGCACTCGGTCACCTGCCGCGCGGCGATCAGGCTGCTGCGCGAGCGCGGCATCAAGATCGGGATGGCCCGGCTGATGTGGGTCCGGCCGTTCCCCAGCGACGACCTGCGGGCCGCGCTGCGGCACGTCAGGGCGGTCGGGGTGGTGGAGACCAACCTCGGCCTGGGCGGTTCCACCTACGGCGGAATTCTCGCCCCCGACGTCACCACGGCCCTGTACCACGGGCAGAACCGCCCGCTGGTCACCTCGTTCATGGCCGGGCTCGGCGGCGAGACCGTGCCCGCCGCCGAGTTCGACTGGATGGCCGGCAAGCTCACCCAGGCGCTGGAACGCGGCGCGGTCGAGAAGCCCGCGCACTGGGTCGGATTCGAGGACTGAGGAGCCACCGATGGCCAGGGAAGTGATCCGCCAGTTCCTCCCGTTGCTGGAGGAGGAGGGCCGGGGCGCCGCCACCGACGACTCCGCCGGCCGGGACCGGCACTACCTGCCCGACACCCCGGAGGAAGACCCCTACCAGGCCGGGCACCGGACCTGCGCCGGCTGCGGGCCGGCGATCGAGTACCGCTGGGTGCTCAAGGCGGCCGGCCAGGACACCGTGGTGGCCGGGCCGACCGGGTGCATGTACGTGGCGAACTCGACCTACCTGTGCACCCCGTACACGGTGCCGTGGGCGCACACCCCGATCGCCAGCGGCGGGTCGTTCACGGCGGGGATGGCCGCCGGCTACGAGGCGCTGATCCGCAAGGGCCGCCACCCCGGCCCGTACCCGAACATCATCACGATGTCGGGAGACGGCAGCGCCGCGGACATCGGGCTCGGCGCGATCTCCGGCGCGCTGTACCGCAACCACGACGCCCTGTTCATCTGCTACGACAACGAGTGCTACGCGAACACCGGCATCCAGGTCTCCCCGACCACGCCGTACGCCGGGATGACCACGTTCACGCCGTACGGCAAGGCGATACCGGAGGGCACCCGGCTGCCGCCGAAAAACCTGGCCAGGATGATGGCCGAGGGGCACCCGCACTGCTACGTGGCCACCGCCACGGTCGGCTACCCGGTGGACCTGATGAACAAGACCCGCAAGGGGCTGAACCACCGCGGCGCGGCCTTCATGCACTGCTTCACCCCGTGCCAGAAGGGCTGGGTCTACCAGACCTCGATGACCGTGGAGATCGGCCGGCGGGTGGTCGAGGCGGGCCTGTTCCCGGTCTGGGAGTACGACCCGGCGGAACGCAAGTACCGCTACTTCCACCCGCCGGTGCAGCGCCCGGTCACCGACTACCTGGCCATGCAGGGCCGGTTCGGGCACATGCTGGCCGAGCACATCGCGACCGTCCAGCGGCAGGCCAACCGCAACTGGGAAACGATCGGCATGGACGTGCCCGCCGAACTGCGCGCGGGTGAGGACCCCGAACACCACCGGCGCCTCCGGGACGAGACCTATTCCATGCCGCTCAACCGTGGCGTCGGCGCCTAGCGCCGGCGCCGTCCGCAGCCACCGACACGACCACTCGGGAGCCACCACCCACAGACCCGCACCGAGGGGACGGCGATGCCCGCGCAATGGCAGATCCGCTTCGACGGCGGTCACCAGCAGCGATACCTGCCCGACCGGGAGGCGGTGCTGCGGTACGTGCTGGCCGTCGGGCTCAAGGCGGCCAGCCCGCGGTTCGAGTTGTTCCGCGAGTCGCAGCCGATCGTGCTGCGCGACGGCACCGCGGGCGGCCGGGCGTTCTCGCTGGTGGAGATCATCGACCTGGCCCGGCCCGGCGAGATCGAGCGGCTGCGGGCGGAATTGTCCGCGGCCGGCCAGCCGGGCGCGGGCTCACCGGACACGGGCTCAGCGGCGGCTGGCTCACCGGGCGCGGGCTCACCGGGCGCAGGCGCAGCGGAGGCCGGCGCGGCGGGCGCGGGCTCACCGGGCGCGGGCGCAGCGGAGGCCGGCGCGGCGGGCGCGGGCGCCAGGCACGCAGCCACCGGGAGAGCGGTCATGACGGCCGGCGGCAAGGGCCCCGAGCCCGGCTCCCGCACGATCATCCCGCTGATGCCCGGTGTGGCCCGGCCGCGCGGTGAGCGGCGGGCACTCATGCGCGAGGCGGTCGTCGAGGTGATCGGCCACCTGGTGCTCAAGGCCGTGCCCGAGGGCCAACGCTCGCCGCTGTTCGACCAGGCACGGGACCTGCTGGCCGAGGCGGGCTGGGGGCTCGGCGAACTCTTCGAGGCGGCTCACGACGGGTCGGCTCGGCGCGACCTGTTCCGGGCGCTCGGGCTGGAGGAGTGAGCCCGGCCCGGCGCGGGCCGCGATCAGGGCCCTGGAGGCAAACATGGCGCGGGACGCGCGCGGAGTCGCCCGCGATCATGGGCATGCCAGCCACCGGGGTACCGGCGAGGGGGTGGCGATGACCGGGCCGTATCCCTACGAGCTGCGGCTGCCGCTGGCCCCGTACCGGTTCGAGTGGCGGGACGAGGCCGCGGTGGACGCGAGCAAGCACGCCACGGACGCCTACGCCGAGGAGCGATACACCCACGCCGACGGGACCACCACGGTGATCCGCGAGTACCGGTCGGACGGGACGTTCCACATCATGTCGGACCGGGGCGAGATCGAGCTGATCGACAATGCCACCGACCCCCACGCCCCCGACCCGGTGAGCGTCGTCCGCCTCCCCTGACCCCGGACCATCAGGCGGAGCGGTGGTAGGCGTTTCGGGTGCGCTCGACGTGGCCGCGGGCGACCTTGGCCGCCTGGCCGCCGTCACCGGTCTCGATCGCCTCGACCATGTCCAGGTGCTCGAGGCAGGATTCGTGCTCGCGCATGGGCGCGACCAGCCGGTAGTACCAGCGCGACCGGCGGCTGACGATCGCGCTGAGTTCCGCCAGGACGGCGTTGCCCGCGATGTCGGCGAGCGCGGCGTGGAAGCTGTTGTTCAGCGACACGAAGCGCTCGGTGTCACCGGACGCCACCGCGGCCTCGCCGTCGCGGCAGATGGAGCGCAGCCGTGCCACCTGGTCCGGCGTCACCGCCCGGGCCGCCAGCCGGGCGGTCTCCACTTCCAGCAGTTCCCGCACGTCCAGCAACTGGTCCACCTCGTGGTCGGTGGGCACATGGACGAAGGCACCCTGGTTGGGGCGCAGGTCGACCCAGCCCTCGGCCTCCAGCCGGTGCAGTGCCTCGCGCACGGGCTGCCTGCTCACCCCGAGCTGGCGCGCCAGCTCGGTCTCCACCAGGTGCTCCCCGGCCGTGAGCCGGCCCGAGATCACCAGCTCGACCATCGCCTCGTACACCGACTGCCGCAACGGCACCGGCCGCTCCACCGGGCGGATCATCGGTCTTCCTTTGCGGTCCCGTCCCGCACGGTCATACGCCACCCCCACCGCGGCCCACGCATTTAGGTTGTTGTATCCAAAATACTCCGCCCGGCGAGGTTCGTGGGGCCCGGCATGCCCGCCGGGGCAAAGGTGCCGCCGGGACAAGGGTGCCGCCGGGACAAGGGTGCCGCCGGGACAAGGGTGCCGCCGGGACAAGGGTGCCGCCGGGGCAAGGGTGCCGCCG
>Ga0207646_10000486_pt1 | contig 53230 bp, 7 predicted proteins | sample KBSK5502metaG_FD_184343 | JGI IMG/M metagenome (GOLD analysis project Ga0207646, IMG submission 184343) | Corn, switchgrass and miscanthus rhizosphere microbial communities from Kellogg Biological Station, Michigan, USA - KBS K5-50-2 metaG... | ecosystem: Host-associated > Plants > Roots >...
CGAGGTCCAGATCCTCGCCCTGAAGCGTTATGGCTTTGGCGAAGTGATCATCGCGACGAACTACATGTCCGACTACCTCGAGAGCGTCGTCGGCGACGGCAGTCGCTTCGGGGTCAAGGTCATCGTCAGCAAGGAGGAGGAGCGGCTCGGCACCTGCGGCCCGCTCACGCTCGTCAAGGCGCGGCTGACGGAGCCTTTCGTCGTGATGAACGGGGACGTCCTCACGACGCTGGACTTAAAGGCATTCGCCGACTTTGCCACCGGCATCGACGCCGACCTCACGGTCGGCACCACCGAATTCGTGACGCCGTTCCAGTTCGGTCGCGTCATCTCCGACGGCACATACCTGACCGGTGTCGACGAGAAGCCGGATTTCCGGACCGAGATCCTGGCCGGGATCTACGGCATGAAGCCCGCGGTCCTCGACCTCATACCCGAGCGGACCTACTTCGGGATCGACGACCTCATTCGCCTGATGCTCACGCGGAAGCGCCGGATCGCCAAATTCGTCATTCACGACTACTGGGTCGACATCGGTCAGCTCTCCGACTACGAGATGGCGAAGGAAACGTTCCAGATCGAAGAGGCGCGTCGACGCAATCCGCCGCGTTGATGACGGACGCGTCGCGGCCCGATGAACAACCCGCCCCCTGCAGCGCCTGCGGTCGTCTGGCCGGGCATGGCCCGATCTTCCGTGTTCTTCGGCGCTGCCTGGCGTGCGGCTTCATCTCGTTCGACGCCGCGGCGGTCGACGTCAACGAGCTGTACGACGACGCGTACTTCGCGGGCGGCGAGTATGCGGACTACCGCGGGCAGGAGCCGGCCATCCGGCGCTCGATGCGCCGCCATCTGGTGCAGATGTCGCGGTACCAGCCTCCGGGCGGATCGCTGCTCGAGGTCGGGTGCGCGTACGGCTTCTTCCTGGACGAGGCGCGCCGACAGTTCGGGAGCGTGGCGGGCGTCGATGTGGCGCAGGGCGCGGTGCGCTACGCGCACGAGACGCTGCACTTGGATGCGAGCGTGGCGGACTTTCCGTCGCTGGCGACCGCGACGCGCTACGACGCGATCTGCATGTGGGACACGATCGAGCACGTCCCCGAACCGGAGCGCTTCGTCGCGAAGGCGCACGAGCTGCTTGCGCCGGGCGGGCACCTCTTCATCACGACCGGCGACATCGACTCCTTCAACGCCAGATTGCGCGGCGCCAAGTGGCGGCAGATCCATCCGCCGACGCACGTCAACTACTTCTCGAAGCGCACGCTCGCGCTGATGCTCGAACGACTGGGCTTCCGCGTCGCCGGAGTCGAGACCGCCTCTTATTACCACACGCTCTACGACGTGTGCGCGATCCTCGAGTTGCGCGGCGGGGCGATGGGCAAGGCTGCCGGGATCGCTCGACGCGTCGCCGGACCACGCCTCGGGAATCGCCTGGGCGTGTGGGTGGACCTGCGAGACATCCTGTTCGTGGCGGCCGCGCGCCAGTAGCGGTTTCTTCGCCGACGCGCGTGCTACCGGACGGTGAACTTCACCGTCGCCGAGACCGAGGGCTTGACCGAAACGTGAGACGCGAGGCTGAGCCACACCGTCACCGTGTGGTCTCCGGCAGCGACGTTCGTGAACGTGACGGTCTTCGCCGCGGTGTGAATGAGGCGTGATGGGTTCGGATTCGCGCTGGCGGCTGGAACGGGAACGCTGGTACCTATCCACTGCGACGTGTCCATGTCCATCGCCGCGTGCAGGTGGTAGTCCTCGGGCTTCTGCGCGCTGGCGGCCGGGACGAGCACGACATCGCTGACGTCGTAGGTCACGACGACATCTCCGGTCGAAACGGTCACTCCGGCCTTCGGCGCGGTGATCGTGATCATGGCGATCGGCTTCGAGGTGGGGCTGGCCGCCGGGCTGGCGCACGCGGTGAGCAGCACCGCGAGGATCGCAACGGTCGACGCAATGGCGCGCACGGGCCGCACCTTACTCCGTTCGACGCCCCCCTGAAAGAGACCAGACGCCAAGACCGGACTTAGCCGCACGGTCGCGGAGCGCAGGGCGAGACAGGCGCGAGAGAGACTATCGCCATCTTGGAATGACGAGGGGCATATGCGAAGATTCCGTCATGGGACTGGGAGATGAGATGCGTGCGCTTGCAATCTATGAGTTCGAACTCGCGCGCGCGGCACGGCGCTCAAAGGCCCGGCGCCGAACTCCGGGCATCTGCGCATACTGCGGCGAGCATGGAGACGATCTTGTTGTTGACCACGACCACAAGACCGGACAGATCCGTGGTCTCGTACACCGTGCCTGCAATGCAAGGATTGGAGCGCACACCGCAGACAACGTGCATCTGCTGGTGGACTACCTGAACCGCCGTCCCAATCTAGGCGTGCGCAAACACAGCAGGCCTAAGGGGTAGCTTTCCGTCGGTCACCGGCTTGCACGCCGCGCAGCTCGCCCTAGATCGCGTCTAGAAGGGCTGCAGCCTCACCATCGTCGAGCGCAGCGCGAGGCAGGTGCGCAGGAACTGCTCCGCCTGTAGGTCAACCGAGTTGTACGAGCCGATGAGGCGCACCGAGATGACTTGTCCGACTTCGGGCACCGAGCGGTTCGAGAGATCGACCGCCTGGAGCGCGCCGATGTCGATGCCGTTGCACCGCAGCACGGCGCTGCGGATCTGGTCGCCGGTGAGCGTCACGGTCCACGAGGCGCGCGGATTTGCCGGGCTCGCGACGGCGCGGTCGGCGGGATCCGGCACCGCGCCGAGGTACGGCTGCGCGGGGTCGGGCGTGCAGACCCAGGTCGACCCGCTGCGCACCACGCGGTTGCCGAAGCAGCCGAACGGCAGCGTGTAGCCGCCGTTCGAGCTCGCGAAGTACGCGCGGATCGCGGCGTTGTTAAAGGTGATGAGCTTGCCGAGCGTCGCCTGCACCGCGGCGTTGCTCGAGGCGACCTCGACGCGCGAGCCGCCGTAGCACTGATCGGACTGGTCGTCGCTCACGTCGTAGTCGGCCGCTCCGCCCTTGTACGAGTTGTACGCGTAGGAGCGCGCCGCGTAGGCCTGCGCCTTCAGCGCCTCGAGGTGCCAGGCCGTCGGCATCTCGAGCGGCACGACGCCGCGGAGATAGTCATCCCAGGTCGCGACGTTGATCGCGCGCAGCGTGCCGCCGAGGCTGGTGAAGCGGAAGTTGCCGCGGTAGATGCCCTTCTCGGCGAAGCCGAGCGGCTGGTTCGGATCGAGCGGCACGACCGCGACGGACGCAACCGTGCCCACCAGGCGCGGCGCGCCGCTGTTGTCCCACACCGCGACGCCACCCGGCTGCGCGACGAACTGCCACGACTGCTTCGGGCCGGCGCGTCCGATCTCCGCGTTGCCGGCGACCTCGTCGAGGACGCGGAAGCCGCCGTCCGAGCTGACGGTGCCGGCCGAGCCCGCGAAGAACCGGTTGTCGCCGCAGCGGTAGCGCGAGCTCGACGAGGGCTGCGAGAGCAGCACGCGCACCTGCGGACGCGACGCGTCCACGAACTGGAACGTCGTGCCCGGGTAGTACTTCGCCACGATCTGCTCAGCGTTGAGCGTGAGCCCCGTCGCGCCGGTCGCCCAGCCCTGCGCGCCGTACTGGCTCAGGCCGAGACCGTGACCGAAGCCGCTGCCATAGAACACGACGCCGGAGACGACGGTGAATGGCTCGCGTTTCATCACGACGCCGGTGCTGCTGAACCACGCCACGCCCTCGAGCACCATGTCCCACGAGATGACGTAATCGCCGACGCCCTGCGGCACGCTCACCGTGATCGGCACGGTGACCTGCGAGAACGGCGGCACGTCGCTCGGGAGCGCGCCGCGTGCGCCGTCCCACACGACCATGTCGCCGGAGGCGGTGGTGACGTGATAGCTGAGGCTCACCTTGTTCGGACCGCTGGCCGACCACGCGCGCGGTCCATAGTTCACGACCGTGGTCGCGAGCCTGATCGTCGCGCCGATCGTGACCTGACCGGGCGTCGTCGTACCCGCGTAGCCCGCACTGAAGCCGCTCGTGACGCTGAGCGGTACGCGCGCCGGCGGCGATCCGGCGCCCTCGAACCAGCCGATGCCCTCGCGCACGAGATCGACGACGAGCGTGTAGCTGCCGCTCTGACCGGGTGTCACGAGTGTGATGCTCAGGTCCTTCGACGCGCCGGGCAGCACGTCGCCGCCGAGCGGCGTGCGCGGGCCGTCCCACACGACCGCGCGGCCCGCGCTGTCGAGGATGTGATAGGAGAGGTTCACCGGGCTCGTGCCCGCGGCGTTCCACGGGATGTTGCCGTTGTTCGTGAGCTTCACCGCGAGCGTCTTCGTCTCGGCCCAGTACGCCGACATCGGGCTCATCGCGCCGAACGCCGCGGCGTAGCGCAATGCCGCGACGACCGCGGGCACGCGATACGGCGCGCCGCCGCCGAGCGACGCGAACCAGCCGACGCCTTCGCGCACGAGGTCGATCGCAAGCGTGTACGTGCCCGGCGCCTGCGGCGTGCCGACCTTGAGCGTGACGTTCGCGGACGCGCCGGGAGCGAGATCCGCCGCGAGCGGCGTGCGCGTGCCGTCCCAGATCACGGTGTTCCCCGTGGCGTCGATCCAGTGATAGGAGACGTCGACGAGATTCGGACCGGTCGCGTTCCACGCCGCGGCGCCGGTGTTCTTCAGCACGACCGGCACGTCGTACGTGCCGCCTGCGATGAACGACGGCAGCGTCGGTGCCGTGACCGCGGCCACGAATCCGGCGAGCGCGGTGATCGGCAGCGGGTTGCTCGGCGGGAACCACGCGACGCCTTCCTTCACCAGGGCGAAGCGCAGCAGATACGCGCCCGGAACCAGCGGCGCGGTCACGGTCGCGGTGATCGTGCGCGAGGTGTTCGGGTCGACCGCCGCGTCGAGCGCGGTGCGCGGGCCGTCCCAGAGGACGGTGTTGCCCGACGCGTCGTACCAGTGGAGGCTCAGATTCACCGGGTTCGCCCCCGCGGTGTTCCAGGTCTGGTTGCCGGTGTTGGTGAGCGCCACCGCGACCTGCGCGTTCGCGCCGGCCGGGATGGTCGTCGGCGGCGTCGCGACCGCGTACGTCGCGCTCGTCGTCGCGGAGGGGACCTGCACCACGTACGTCGCGCTCTGCGGGAACCACGCGACGCCCTCTTTCACCAGCGCGAAGTTGAGGCGGTACGCGCCTGGGGCCGGCGGCGCGGCGACGGTCGCGGTGAGGGTGTGGCTCCCGCCGACCGCGACGTCCGCCAGCAGCGGCGTGCGCGGGCCATCCCACATGACCGCGTTGCCCACGGCGTCGTACCAGTGGTAGCTGAGCTTCACCGGATTGGTGCCGCCGAGGTTCCAGATCTCGCTGCCGACGTTCCCGACCGTGATCGAGACCGGCACGGTCGCGCCCTGGACGATCGCCGTCGGTGGCGTCGGAACGGTATAGGTCGCGGAGAGCACGGCGACGGGGGACGCGAGGACCGGTGTGGCGAGCAGGAGGCTGATAAGAATGGTGGCGGGCAGGGTGAGGCGACCTAGGTGCACGTGAATGGCAACGACCTCACGACGGGAACGTTACCTGCCGGTCGCTTGGATGCCTAGTGCTGGAAACCTCGCCAGCCGCGGCGCGGGTCAGTTCTGGCCGAGGATGTGCCCGAGCTCCTGCTGCACGACGTTGTTGAGCGTCGTCGTGGTCCAGCCGCCCCCGCCGCCGTCGCGATCGACATAGATCGTGCCTCCGATGGTGAGCGCGATCGCGGTGCCGGGCAGATCGGCGATGGCGATGCGGACGTAGCTCAAAGACGACAGCGGGACACCGAGCCGCGCGGCCCAGTAGCTCTTGGCCGCGGTCAGCGCGCTCGCGAGCATCGCCTCGGTCGCGACCGGCTGGCTCGTGTTCACTGCACCCGAGAGGACGTTGCCCGGCGCGGCGAAGACCGGGTCGTTGGTGCGAACGCGGACGTTGTCGAACGAGCTCGTCCCACCCTTGGTGAGCAGCCCGAGCGAGCCGTCGGCGACCGGCGCGTTGTATCCCCACGTCGTCACGTACGCGCCGTTCAGCGTGACCGCGACGGACGTGCCCTTGAGTGTGATCGAGAGCGTGTAGTCGATCGTGGCGGACAGCGTCTTCGCGATCGTCTGCTCGACCACGAAGCCGCGCAGCCGATCCTGATGCCCGACCACGAGTCGCTGGCCGGCGACATCGATCGCGACGAACTTGTAGTCGTTCGCGGCGTACTGGTCGAACACCAGACCGGCCATGGAGGCGGTCTTCGCCTGCGCGGTGAACTCGACGTAGCTGTCCGGCTGGAGGTTCGCGCCGATGTCGATGCCCTTGGTCGCCGCGGCGGTGCCGGTCGACGTGCCGGAGTACCGCTGGTCGACGGACGTCGGCGCCCACGTTCCGGTCGTCGTGCCGGTGAAGAGGTTCGCGGCGCCATCGTTGAAGTCCTCGGTCGTGTCGAGCGTGATCTGCGGCGGGAGGACCTGGATCGCGACGTTGTCGATCGTGCCGCGCGATTGATCGGACCCGAAGCCGAGGAAGCCCTTGTTCAGGCCCTGAGGCTCGCCATTGACCATGCGCGGTCCGTACAGGTACGAGAACGACTTGCCGCCGGCATTCACGATGACGTTGGTGCCGTTCACCTGGATGAGCAGGTTGTAGGGAGTGTCGTAGGTGATGCGCAGCGGCGCGAAGCCGTCCTCGACCCAGCCCGAGGCGGTGCGGTGTCCGACCGACAGCTTGTTCGTCGATTGGTCGATGCCCGCGTACTTGAAGTCGGTCGGCGACCAGTAGTCGAAGATCACGTAGGAGTTCGCCTTCCATCCGGCCGTCGGCTTGACCACCGTGATGTCCGCCGCGATCTCGTAGTAGATCGGCAGGTACACGTCCGCGTAGAACACCGCGGCCGCGTCCCCGCTCGTGCTCGCGGCGGACACGCCGAGGGTGCCGTTCGTCACCGAGAACGCGCCGCTGTCGACCGCGAAGCCCTGCAGGCTGCCGTTGTTGAAGTCGGCCGCCCGCACCACGTCACGCCTGCCACCTGGGATGCCGCCGGACTGCGGGTCGGTCGGGCCGCCGGTCTCGGCCTGCCACAGGCCGTGGTCCTGCTGGATGACGAGACCGAGCTCGCCGAACGGCTCGCCGCGGCGCGCGACCGAGGCACCGGTGTCCGTCGCGCGCGTCGGGTCGGCGCCCATGCTGAAGCTGAGCGCGTACAGGAACTCTGGCAGCTGCGGCTCGACCTGTCGGCTCACCGTGCCGATGCCGAACGGCGAGAAGGGAACGATGTAGCTGTCGTACTCGCCGACCCAGTCGATGAGCCGGTCGCCGCCAGTGTTGCCGTACAGGATGTCGATGCCGGCGCCGCCGTATACGCGATCCTCGTACGTCGGGTGCTCGTCGGTCGTGTCGTTCAGCCAGCCGTTCGTGCTGAGATCGTCGTCGGCGTTGCTGAGGTCGTTGCCCCAACCCGCGAAGATCGTGTCCTTCCCGGTTCCGCCGACCATCCAGTCGTTGCCGAGGTCGCCGAAGATCGCGTCCTTGCCGTCACTGATGCGGGTGGCGAACGCGAGGCATGAGCCGTTCGGCGCGGAGTTGACGCAGCCTGTCTCCGTCACGCGACCGTCGTTCTGGTCGAAGTTGACGAAGTACTGACGCGTCGCCGGAGCCGTGCCCGTCTTCCATGCGTTCCCGTCCATGTTGAACAGGATGGCTCGGCGCGCGTCGAATTCGTCGTAGAGGAAGAACTCGCCGCTCCGGCCGCGGTGGTCCAGGTGCCAGGTGTTCGAGTCCGCGCCGAAGCGGAGCTGGTCGCCCGGGTTGTACGGCCGCGTCCAATCGGTCCGGATCAGACCGGTCGCGCAGGTGATCTGCTGGTCGCAGATCGGGTTGTAGCTCTGGACGTACGCGGTGAGCAGCGCCTCGCCGCCGACGATCGCGTCGTCGCCGACCGCCCCGTGCAGGAAGTCGTCATCCCAGCCACCGAAGATGACGTCGTCCGAGTTGTTCGCGTCGTAATGCGGCCGGTCGCCGAGATTGAGCGCGTCCGGCGAGTAGTCGTACGGCGACATGTCGACGGCCTTCGCGAGCGCGGCGTTCACGTTGATCGTGGCCGTCTGGACCAGACCGGGCGTGTAGATGAACTCGTCGAGCACGTCGCCCTGGCTCGTGCGGGTGTCCGGGTCGACCCGACGGAACTTGTAGATCCCGTAGAGCGGCTCGCTGAGCTCGGTGCAGACGGCGCTCGACAGCGCCGCGCAGCCGGTGTTGCGGCTGGTAAAGATGCGTCCGTCGTCGCCGATCGCGCCGTCCTGGCCGGTGCCACCCGAGATCCAGTCGAAGCCCCAGCCACCGATCAGGTCGTCGTCCTGCGCGTCGCCGAAGAGGACGTCGTGGCCGACGGCGCCGTAGATCGTGTCGTCGCCCGAGTCGCCGTGTAGCTCGTCGCTGCCGCCGATGTCGACGGTCCAGGGCGAGCCGGGCCCGCCGTTGCGGCCCGTGGCGACCGGCAGCACGTCGCTGCCGGCGGCGTGAGCGGTCTGGCCGAACAGGTCCGGATGGAAGTCCGGGCCACCGGTGGTGTAGTCGAGCAGCGTGACGCCGCGGACCACGATCTTCTTGTTCGGGCCGTACCCGGCGCTCGTGTCGTAGTTGTCGTAGTTGAAGGTCAGGTAGCGGGCCGACGTCGCCGTCGTCGGGCTCACGTCGACGTGGCTCGCACCGACGATGCGGACGATGTTCGCGTTGTCGCCGGCGATCGTGTCGGCGTCGCGCGCGTGGATGTCCAGCGCGCCGGCGCCGGGCACGACCGTGGTGTCGTCGTCGCGCCCGATGCGCGTGCCGGCGCCGCCGAAGATCAAGTCCGAGCCGTCCGGCCGCATCAGGCGGTCGGTGAGGCTGAAGAAGCTCGAGCTGCCGCCGACGATGTCGTCCTGGCCGAGACCGCCGAAGATGCTGTCGTTCCCGGCGTTGCCCTCGATGTAATCCTCGCCGTCGGTCGCGGCCTCGAAGGACGGGACGATGTCGAGGTCGCCGACGTAGTCGCACACGCGGTCGACGAACACCGTGCCGGCGCAGCCGTCCGGCGTCCGCGACGCGCTGACGTGGATCACGACGCGCGTGTCGTCGACCATTCGGACGAAGGCGCCCTCGATGCCGCCGTCGCCTTGGAGCGTGTCGTTGCCGAGCTGACCGAAGAGCAGGTCGTTGTTCGCGCCGCCGGCCATGTAGTCGTTGCCCCAGGCGCCGGTCCCCGGCGCGTCGGCGGCGGTCGAGTCCGACACGAAGTCGTGGAAGTGGTGCGTGGCGTTCCCATCGTTGAAGCTCACCGAGTACTCGGCCCACCACGGGTAGGCGTCCAGGCCGGGGCTGTCGGCGTCGCGGAAGCTCCGCGGGGTGCCATCGGTCAGGAGCGCGCCGCTGTTGTCCGCGTTGACCGAGCCGGCGCAGGGATTCGTGCGGTCGGTGCGGCTGTAGAGCAGCGTGCCGCACAGCGTCTGGAAGCGGCCGCTGGTGACGTTCGGGTTCGCGGTCGTATCGGTCGAGATCGGCGTGACCTCATCCACGCGGCGCAGCAGGAAGATCTGGTCCCCGAAGATCAGGTCGTCCTGCTCGTCGCCGTCGAGCATGTCGTTGCCCGCGCCGCCCACGATCACGTCGCGGCCCAGACCGCCGAACACGATGTCGTCGCTCCCGTTCTGGAACGCGACCGAGTCGATGCGGCGGACCGAGGACAGCAGCGTCGTCTGGATCTTCTGGAGGCGCGCGTCGGGCAGGTTCGGATCGACGACCTGCTGGCTCACGACACCGTGGTCGCCGAAGATGATGTCGTCGTAGGCGGTCTGCGGGCCACCCATGACCGTGCCGGGACCGTCGCCGTAGATCAGGTCGCGGCCGGCGTCCATGTTGTCGGCGACCGGCGACGGCGTCGGGTAGATCGTCGTCCCGTTGTTCGTGAAGCCCGCGAACGTGATCGTCGGCAGCGGGCTGCGGTTCGTCGTCTCGATCGACAGCGCGCGCGTCAGGATGTCGACGTTCACGCCCGAGTCGCCGTAGATGTGGTCGACGCCCCGCTCGCCCCGGATCTCGTCGTTGCCGGAGCCGCCCGCAAGGTGATCGCCGGCCTGGCTGCCGATGATGAGGTCGTCGCCCGCGCCGCCATACGCGGTGAACCCGATCGTCGGCAGGTTGCTGCACGTCGCGTCGCAGACGATGTCGGCGAACAGCGCGCTTCCGTCGATGACGTCGTTGCCCGCGTACAGGTACGGATCGGCCAGCGGGAAGATGAACTCATCGTCCTCGTTCTGGTCGTCCGGAATCTGCGTGAACGGGTCGAACGGCTTCGGACCGAACTCGTACCCGAGCGCGTCGGACGGGTGACCGGCGTACCAGACGCCGTCCTGTGACGTGTCGCCGTACACCACGAGCGGCGAGTTCGGGCCGCCGAGGACCGGACCGCTGCCGGCGCCGCCGATCGTGACCGTGTCGCCGCCAATGCGGAAGCCGCCGTCGCGCAGGGGGTCGAAGCCGGTGACGGTCATCGTCCGCGGCGCTCCGCCGGACGCCGCGTTGAGCCCGGTGAGCGTCGGAGTCAGCGCGACGTTGTAGAGGACGAGAGACGTCGTCCCCACCGTCTTCACCGTGAGCGGGCCTGCGACGCCGCTGACCGTCACCTGCATGCCGACCTTGAAGCCCGCCGTGACGAAGTTGCAGCTCGCGCAGAGCAGCGTGCTCGTAGGCAGGTCGGTGCCGGCCGCGCCCTGGACGCTGATGTTCATCGACGCGGTCACCTCGGCCTTGCGCGGCTCTACGACGTGGATCGCGGTCTTCGCCGTGCCCGTCGTCGCGAGCGCCGGGCCCGCGAGGTTGATGACGCTGTTCACGCCGCAACCCGGGAACGGGTCGCTGAACGGGCACGTCGCGTTGCCGAAGCTCGCGATAGTGCGCGTCGCGGCCTCGCTGCCGATCTGGATGTGCATCGGCTGGCCGTTCGCGAACGTGGTCGCGTAGCCGTCGTCGGTCCACGAGAGGCCGTCCCGGCGCGTCACCGTCGTCGCGCCGAGCACCATGTCGAACTCGGTGCGCAGCGGCATGTTGCCGCCGCCGTGGATGACCGTGAGCCCGCCGTGCGTGCCGCCGATGAACACGGTCTTCGTGCCCGTCGCGCTCGGCAGCGCGTCGCCGCGCGCGAGGGTGAGCGTCGTCGCGGTCACGTTCTCGAGGCGCCACGCGCCGGGCGTGCCGTCGATGCGCACGAGCTCGCCGGTCACAAAGCCGTCGGTGATCCAGCTGCCGGCCGTGCGCGTGATAGTGCCGCCTGCGGCGCCGCCGCTGATCGTGACCGGCGTCGTTGCGGTGACGCGCACGTCGTCCGCGGTCACGGTCTGCAGGCTCGTGGTCGAAGCCACGGACGAGCCGGTCAGATGCATGACGGTGTTGTCGGTCGAGTCCGACGGATCGGGATCGGCGAATCCGCTGACGACCCACGTGCCGGTGTAGCCGGCGATGTGCACCGTCTGACCCTTGAGGAAGCCCTGCGCCTTCCAGTCGAACGGTGCCGGACGTGTGAGGTCGATGCCGCCGGTCACCGACGTGATCGCGACCGTGCCCGTGAGCTTCACCGCGGCGTCGGGGTCGATCGTCCCGAGCACCTGCAGCCTGTCGTTGCCCTGACCGAGCAGGACGTTGACGACCTCGATCGTGGTCTTCGCCGGGCCGGTCGTGAACTGGCCGTCGACGAACTGGACGGAGCCGTAGGTGATGCCGCCCGGGAACGTCGCGGGCTCGCCGAACGTCTGACCACTCGAGCCGCCGTACGAGGTGCCGAAGCTCAGGTCGCCGGCCATGCCGAAGCCCTTCAGTGACGTCGACGTCATCACGCCGGTGCCGTCCTGCTGGCTGCCGTCGTTGTAGATGTTGAGGACGTCGATCATCTTCGACTCCTCTGGCTGCGCGCCGATCGCGAAGAGCGGGCCGTCCTTCTCACCGGGCAGCTTCACGCCGAGCTGCAGCGAGCGGTCCGCGCTCGTCACGCCACCTTCGACGGCCAGCGGACCCTGCAGCTTCGACAGCGTGTGCGTCGACACCGGGAAGACCTTCACGCCCTTGCGCTGCAGCGGCTGCTCGTAGTTGAGGTCGGCGACGAGCTCGATCTGCTGCTTCGCGAACCAGTCGCTGTCCGTGAACGTCGCGACCGCGGCAAGGCGCGTGACGGTGAAGTTGTGCGAGCTGCCGTTGGTCCAGCCTGCGGGCAGTGTGTTCTCGCTGGTCAGCTGGACCTTGTTGTCCTTCGTCGCGTTGGTGCCGCGGATGATCCCGATCTTGAAGCGCGCGCACGTCGCGCCGTCGCAGATCTCGACGCGCTGGCCCTCGATGAACCCATCCGCGAGCCAGCTATCCGACACCGGACCGACCGCGGCGCGAGCGAGTCGCCGGCACGGCTCGAGCGCCGAGCAGCCCTCGGAGGTGGTGTCGACCTCGACGGTCGCGTTGCCCTCGAACAAACCGGCCTTGGTGAGACGGTTGAGGGTCGCGTCGTTGACCGTCGGGGTGCCCGCACCGGCGAACGCCGCCGTGAGCGTGATGACGCCGTCCGTCACGCTCTGCACGTAGTAGTTGCCGTCGAAGCCCGCGCCGGCGTTGCCGATCTGGATGAACTGGCCGGGCACGAAGCCCTCGTCGATGAAGCTGCCGAGGTCGCTGCCGTTCGCGCGCGTCAGTGTCCCCTTGCCCGAGAGGTTCGCAAGGGTCACGTCGCCGAGGAAGAGACGGTTCGGCGTGTAGCCGCCGATCTTCGTGAGCGCGCCGCCGCCGCTCAGCGCGAGGTTGTCGATGGTGACCGCGTTCACCGACTTCACGTCGGCCAGGCCGTCGGTGAGGATCGCCGTCTTCACCGTCACGGGCGTGGTCGCGTGCGTCGGGTCATTCTCCGCGGCCGGCCGCTTCGCGAGCCGCAGCCAGTAGCTGTCGGTCGGGCCCGGGACCGTGCACATCGTGTTGCCGCAGAGCACGACCAGCGTGCCCGTGCCCGTCTCGATGCTGATGAGGCCCGGGGTCTCGTTGTCGATGACCTTGACCGGCTCGCGCCCGCTGCCCGACCGCAGGTTCGGGAAGACGTAGTTGCCGCTCGGGTTCGTCGTCGAGGCATCGCGCGTGAAGGTGATGACCGCGGTCTGCGGGTCTTCGCGCTTCGCGTCGTCGCGCGCGGCGACATGCACGACCACCGGCGTCTCCCAGTTCGCGCTGGTGAAGTCGATCGTGTAGTAGGTCGAGATGTTCGTGCCCGACCCGCTGAAGTGGCGCACGAGCCGCGTGCTCGGCGTCAGCGTGATCGCCTGCTGGCTGGCGGCGTCGAGGTCGAGGCGCACGACGATGGTGTCGCCGGCGTCGGGCGCCTTCGCGAGCTGTACGAGCAGATCGTCGTCCGTACCGGTGTAGAGGCCGCCGACCGCGGGATCGTTGAAGCCTTCGACGACGACGGTGCGCTTGTCCTCCTCCCACGTGCCCGTCACCGCACCCGGCTGGACGGCGGTCACCATCGTGCCAGGCGTGTCGTTGTCGCGCACGAGGACCTCGACGTTGCGCACGCGCGCACCGTCGAACGCCGGGTTGTTCGAGATCACGGTGTGCTGCGTGACGACGACGCGGTCGCCCTCCGAGCGCGGGTCGTCCTCGGCGAAGAGATACACGAACTTGCGGTGCGCGTAGTCCCACGTGCCCGTGCCGAACGTGAGGACGATCGCGCGGCCGGCCTCGTCGACCGGGCCGCCGTTCACGATCTTGTGACGCTGGAACTGCGACCGCGTCGAGCACTCGCCCGCGGCGCCCGTGCCCATGCACAGCCACAGCGTGTCGGCGTTGCCGTTCGGCAGCGGGGATGGGTTGCTGAAGGTGTTCTGCGCCTCTTCCTGCGGCGAGCGCGCGCCGGACACGGTCACGTACACGTTCGTGCCGGGATCCGACGCGAGGTACACCGCGTACGAGTCGATCCTCGGCACCGAGGCCGAGCCGCCCTCGCGGATGGTCGTGCCCGCGCCGCTCTCTTCGATGACGACAACGCCGCTGTCGGGTGTCGCGAGGTTGTAGTCGATGCCGTCCGCCGGCATGCCGTTGTACAGCGGGTCGCCGTGAGCGCCGGTCGAGCTGACGAGGTGATCGATGTTGCCCGACAGGCCCTCGAGCTCCTGCGTCACGATGTCCTCGACGATGTCGCCGGCCACGTTGATCGTGTCCGAGCCGAGACCGCCGATGACTCGGTACGCGACGCCGAAGGCCGTCGACTGCACGAAGAACTCGTCGTCGCCCTCGAGACCGTCGACCTCGACGACCTCGACGTTGTCGTAGCGCACGTTGAGGCCCGCGCCGAAGACGCCACCGTCCGTGATGACGATGTCGTCGGCGAACTCGGTGCCGAGGATCACGAGCTTGTCGAAGCCCGTGCCGCCATCGACGGAGACGGGCGCGTTCACGTTGTACTGGACCTCGTCCTCGCCGCCACCGGCGCGGATGTCCAGCGGACGCGCGACCGAGAAGCCGAGGCCGATCTTCGGGCTCGCCGAGCCGTCCGCCGGGTTCACCGGGATGGTGTCGTCCTCCCACGTCGTGTGGCGGTCGTCGTCGCGCGTCATCTCGGCGTCGGCGTTGTTGCACACGCCGTCGTGGTTGTTGTCCTTGCGGAAGCCGGTGAAGTCATCGGCGTCCGCGGTGTTGCACACGCCGTCGTGGTTCGAGTCGATCGGGAACGCGCCGGTGTTCGGGTCGGCGGCGAGGCTGATGTCGGCCCACGTGCAGACGCCATCGGCGTCCGCGCTCGTGTCGCAGACGGCAGCGAGGGCAAAGGCGCGGACCACGAAGATGTCGTTGTCGTCGTCGCCGTCGAGCCGCAGCTCGGCCTGGTTCGAGTACACGGTGAACTCGTCATTGCCCGTGCCGCCCGTCGCGTACAGCGGAGCGTGGATGCCCGGGCTCAGCCAGCCGCGCGTGGTCGGGATGAGCGACGGGAACGTGTCCGCGTACAGGAGCGCGCCCTCGCTATTGTCACGCTTGAACCCGAAGATCTGCCCGATCTGGAACAGGTCGAAGCCGGCGCCACCGTCGAGGGTCGTGATGGCGCTGTTGTCGTCCACGAAGAACGCGTCGTTGCCACCCATGCCGTAGACGGAGAGCCGGCCGTTCAGCCGCGCGTCGTAGTTGACGCGCTGGATGCTCGTGGGCTCGTTGTTCTGCGTGCGGTCGCGGTAGAGCGAGAGGCCGCCGTCCGCAGCGCTGGTCCCCGCGAGCAGGGCGACCATCGCCGGACGGTTCGCGCTCTCGGTCGGCGACGTGCACGCCGACGGGATCGCGCCGTTCAGACCGAACGGGCTCTCGTCATCGATGCACTTCATCGCGCGCAGCAGGAACATGTCGTCGTTCGGCTTGCGCGTCGTCGTGCCCGTGACGTAGCCGTTGTACGCCGGCGACGTGTTGTCGTAGCCGTAGATCGCGAGCTCGTCCTGGCCGTCGTTCGGCAGGCCGCTGTCGAGCACGTTGATGACGTAGTTCCGGCGCGACCCGTGGCTACCGGTCGTGTAGATCGTGTAGTAGTCGGTGTCCGCCTGGCCGTCGAGATCGAGGACGTGGCCAGCGCCGCTGCCGCCCGCCAGCACGGCCGGGTCGGTGACGACGTTCATCGACTGCAGGTAGTAGACGGTGAAGCGGTCCTCGCCGTCCGCCACCGACGGATCGTGCGCGAGGTCGCCGGCGGTCACCGCGCTGTTGGAGCCGCGGACGATCGTCTTGCTGCCAAGGAAGATGTAGCCGTTCGAGCCGAGCGTCGTCTTCGTGCCAGGCTCCGTCGTGTCGAGACCGGACGGGTCGCCGAGCTGGAACGTGTCGATGTCGTCGTTGCCCCAGATCTGCGTCACGTTGGCCGGCGGCACGACCGTCTTCGGCGTGCATGTGCCCATCGGGTCACCGCTGTCCGGCGCGTGCGGCGATACGACGCAGTTCGCGACGATCCGGCCGCGGAGGATCATGTTCGTCCCGAAGCCCGCGTCGGCGTTGCCGTAGTCGCCGAACACGTCGATCGCGAGGGCGGCGAGGATCTGGCTGTTCTGGTGCGTCGTCACGTCGTCGCCGATGCGCAGCGTCACGCTGCCGGTCTCGGCGAAGATCGTGCCGTTCGGCAGCGTGCGCGGAGCGTCGATGTCGTTGAGCGACGGCGCGCGTGTGTTGCTCTCGGCGAAGCGGGCGCTACCGCCGGCAACGAGGAACAGGTCCTCGTCAAGCTGCGCGGTCTCGTTGACCGTGATGCGGATGTTGCCGTTCACCGCGTGCGCGAAGAGGAGACGCAGGTATGCGTCCGTCTCGCTCACGTAGATGTCCTGGGTCGCCTCGAGGGCGACATCGTCGTTCGCCGCGGCGAGGCCCGGATCAGACACTCCGGCGACGGTGTCGCCGCAGTTCTGGGTCACGCCGTCGGTGCACGGCGCGCTCGAGCCGACGGACGAGTCGATATCGAGGTCGTTGCTCGCCGAGCCGATGCTGCCGCCGTTGGCGTCGAGATCGATCGACTGGCCGATGACGTCCGCCGCCGCATCGTTCTTCGCATCGACGATCGAGCCGTTCACGGTGCGCAGCGAGACGTTGCCCGTCCCCAGGTCAGCCGCGTTGCCGGCGGTCCAGACGGTGTGGACACGCAATGCACCGACCAGCTCGTCCAGGTAGATGCCCTTGGTCGACGCGTCCGCGGCGTCGGTGTCGTACGCCTGCAAGGAGCCGGTACCACCGGCGAGGCCACCGATCGTCGTGTCGACGTCGATCTCGAGGTAGCCGCCGAGGCCGCTGGTCGGGTCCGCGAGGCCGGTGATCGCGTTGACGTTGGTCGTCGGCACGCCGATGCCACCGGTGCCGTTCGCGGTGCCGGCGGTGAGCGTGATGTTCACGCCGACCACGTCGATCGTCGGCATGCGGTCGCCGTCGAGGATGCGGACCGGCGAGGTCAGCGTGACGTCGTGCAGCGTCGAGGTGACGTTGCCGACGAGCATGTCGTCCGCCATCTCGGTCGCGTCGATGTCGCCGTTCGTGCGGATGAACAGCTGCGGCAGGTCGACGCCGAAGCTGGTGATGCCCGGATCGTCGAGCTCGGACGGCGGGGTCGCGCCCCAGTCCTCGTCGAAGCTGCCGGTGACGTTCACGAGCTTGTCCGGCACGGTGTCCGCGCTGACGACGTGCGTCGCGTCGTCGATCGTCGTCGTCGCGCAGGTCTTCGGCTCCTCGCCTGCCGTCGAGACATGGCAGACGTTGATGTCGTCGCCCGCCTTCATCGCGGTGACGTCGTAGGTCGAGTCGATCTCGGTCGCGTCCGTGCCGAAGGCGCGCAGGACGCGGTCGAGGTCCGTGTCCGGCGCGTCCGGCTCGAAGTGCGTGCGGTAGTCGCCGCTGTCGCGGTCCGGACCGGTGCGGGCCGGGTACGTCGTCGGGTCGAACTCATCGACGTTCACGAGGCCCACGCCGCCGACGGCGATGCCCGCCTTCGTGTCGTTGATGACGAGGTCGATGTCGTCGCCGGCGCGGATGTACTCGATCGGCACGGTGAAGGAGGTGCCGACGCTCGTCTCGGAGCGGCGGTTCGCGGTGAGATCGAGGATGACGTCGCCGGACGCCTCGACCTGGACGATGATGTGGTGGACCGTGTCGTCCACGCTGCGGTACTGGATCAGCTCGACGCTGATCGGACGGCGCGCCGTCTCGGTGCCGATCGTGCCGGCCATCGCGTGCAGCTCGAGCCAGTTGGTGCGGATGACCTCGACGGCCGCGTCGGCGCCCGACACGATGTCGCCGCGCACGTTGTCGATCAGCGTGTGGCCGATCGGGTTCTCGATGTAGCCGTTCACGATGATGTTCGAGGACGGCTGCGTCCCGTCGAGGTTCTTGATGAACACGTCCGTCGGCGGGAAGGTGTGGCGGATGTCGAAGTCCATCGTCGTGCCGGGCGTGGCCGGATCGAGCGAGGACGGGAACGCGCCGCTGCCGTTGTCGTAGATCGTGTCCGCGGTCATCTCGATCGTCGGTGTGTTCAGCGTGTTGACGACGTCGATGACGTGCACGTCGAGCGTCTTGCTCGAGTAGTTCGTGAGGTGCACGTGGTCCCAGGTCTCCTGGAACTGGAACACGCCCGCGTTGCCCCAGATCTTGCTGTCCGGACGTGACTCTCCGTCCTGGTCGCCCGGGTCGTTCGTCAGGAAGTGCGCCTGCGCTCCCTGGTCGTAGACGATGTCGTGGACGTTGATGAGGTTGCCCGAGATCGTCGCGCCGAGGCCAGGCGCGGGCGTGAGGTCATCGTCGTCGTACAGGCCGCCGAACTGGTCCTCGGCCACGACGTTCGTGATGCGAGTGATGACGCCGTTCTGGTCGACCTCGAGCTCGGGATTCGGCTCGCCGAGCATGATGACCTTCGACTCCCAGAAGATCTGACGCTCGCCGTTCCAGTTGCCGCCGTCGTCGTGCGCGCCGCCGAAGTCGAGGAAACCGCCCGAGCGGTCGGCGCGCTTGTCGTACCGGGTGACGAACTGGTTGGCGGTCACGTTCAGGCCGGCCGTGGTGAGCACGGCGTTCAGCTCCCCGACCACGAACGCGTTGGTGTCCCATTCGGCGGTCGCATCGGAGTCGGTGTCGCCACCGAGGCAACGGCAGCGCGCGTACGAGTGCGAGTAGACATCCGTGTCCAGGTACTCGGCCTTCAGGTTGAGCGTCTTGTGGCCCTCAAGCTGCGCCCCGACGTCGACGAGCACCTTGGTGAGCTCGCGATCGGCCGCGCCGTTGCCCGTGTCGACGTCCGACTCGGCGTCGGAGTCCGCGCCGACCGCGTTCGACGTCGAGCGCGACTCGGCGACGGCGCGCGTGCGCTCGACGATCGCGTTCGCGTTCACGGTCTTGCCGGTGATGTCGGCGGTCCCGCCGAAGGTGACCTTCGTGTCCGACTGCGTATCGCCGATGTTGATGAACGCGCGCGACGTGCTGCTCGTGCCGAGGCCGTTCGCGGTGGCCGTCGCCTGCGCGAAGGCGTCGCGGTTCGATCGGGCCTCGATGAGCACGGTGCGCGCGGCGTCGATGGTCCCGTTGACCGTGGTCGTGGTCAGGTGGTCGATGTTCGTCGTCGAGTCGGCGTCGATGCCGGCGATGAAGCCGGACTTCGTCGGCACGCTCGCGCTTGTCGCGTGCAGCTCGGAACGGGACACGATCGTGACGTCGGTGATCGCGTGCAGCTGGGCGTCGCTGCCAACAGTGAGCTGGTTCGTTGTGTTGGAGGACGCGGTCGCGCTCGTGTCGCCGATCGCGATGGCGCCGCCGCCGCCGTTGGCCGCGGACGCCTTGCTGAAGACGAACGAGTTCGAGCGGAAGGTGATCGAGCTCGCGGTGAGCACGGTCGGCGTGCCACCGCTGCCGCCTACGTTGAGCGTGACAGTCGGGTTGTCCGTCGCCGTCGCCGTGCCGCCGTTCACGTCGATGAGGCCGACGGAGGTGCCTGTGGCGGTCGCGGTGACGGTGCGATCGCCGGACGGCGCGGCGAGCGCGCTCGCGCCACCAACACCGACGAGCGCCTGTGTGCCCGTGGAGGCCGACGTCAGGTCGATGACCAGGCGCTGCGGGCCGCTGCCGGATCCGGTGAGGTCCACGCCCTCGACCGCGAGGACGTGTGTCCCGCCGGTCAGCGTGCCGCGGTTCAGGTTGACGTGGCCGACGCCGCCGCCCGGCGCCGTCGCGAGCCGGAAGCGACCGAGGACCGTGTCGTTGTCGACGATGTAGTAGTTGCGCCCGTCGACGAGGCCGCCGATCGCCGCGTTGTTCGCGAAGGTCAGCGTGTGCGTGACCTCGCTCGCCGACGGCGACTTGTCCGGCGTGAGGTTGAGCGCCTGCTGCGGGATCGGCGTCGCGTCGTCCGCGTGGTTCGGATCGGTGGACGGATCGGATGGGTCCGTCGGCGGCGTCGGGTCGTACGTGCATGTCCCCGTGGCGTGGCACGGGTTGTCGGCGAGCTTCTTCTGGAACGGATCGCTCGTCGCGATCACGTAGTAGGTACCCGCACCGATGCCGATGTTCGGCGTGCCCGAGAAGCTGTATTGGACCGCCGTGCCGGTCGCGAGACCCGTCGCGGCGGGCGTGTGGTCCGCGTCGCCGGAGTCGACACCGAGCCAGATCTGGTCGGCGTGGCCGCCCGGATCGTTGGTGAAGCCCGTGCTCGAGCTGTAGCTCGCCTCGACCTGCTGGCTGCTGAACGTCGCGATCGGTGCCGGTGCGTGGTACGTGACCAGCTGATCGTCGACGAAGCTGTTCCCGACCGTGATCCAGTCGTCGGCGTTGTTGACGGCGGTCGCGTTGAACGAGGCCGACGGCATAGCCGCGGACGGGTCCTGCAGCTTGATGTGCGTGTCGTCCACCACGAACACGCGGTAGCGCGTCGATGTGGAGAGCGGCGCGCCGCTCGCCCCGACCACGCTGCTGCTGCCGGTCGGCACGATGTAGTACACGTAGTCGCCGGTCACGAAGCTGTGCCCGCCCGAGAAGAAGATCGTGTCGTTGAGCGTGCTGACGCCGCCGCTGCTGAACACCTGACCGAGCTGGACGCGCTTGTCGCCGGCTGAGCCCTCGGGCACGACGATCGAGTACAGACGGCCACTGTCGATGCCGCCGATGGCGCTGGTCGTGCGGCGGTCGTACGTCAGGATGTCGCCGGTCTGGACGTTGTGCTGGACCGCGAACACGATCGCGTTCCCCGTCGCGCTGTTGCTGGTGTTGACGCAGTTCGTGTCGCTGCCGCTGGTGCAGCCACGTGCGTTGAAGGTGCCGTCGAAGACCTGACCGGCCGGCGGCTCGCTGTGCTTGGCCTCGATCGTGATCGATCCACCCGCCGTCAGCGTCGAGCCGGCGGTGACCGTGGCGCTGATGTCCGGCGTCGACTGCGCATCCGATGTGTACGTGCTGATCGTCACACCACCGCCGCCGCTGCTGTCGGTCGTGGAGTCCGCGTCGGTCGTGTCGGCGGCGAGGACGGCGATGTTGTTCATGACCTTCACGATCTTGCCGCTGCCGCCGACGACCGCCTCGACGGACGAGTCGGTCAGCGACCGCGAGGACGCGCCCGAGATCGTGATGCCACCCAGGCTGAAGCTCTTGATGAGCGCGTACGTCGAATCGAAGCCCTGCGCCTGGACGGTGACGGACAGCGCGCCGCTGTTGCTCGTCGCGCCGCTCAGCACGCGGACGTTGCCCTGCAGCTTCGCGCGCGTGACGCCGTAGTCGTAGGCCTTCGGATCGCTGTCGCTGACCGTGATGCCGCCGCCGGCGTTGGTGCCGCCCGTGGCCGTGGCGTTATTCGTGCCTGTCGCCGACACCATGACGGCGGCGCCGTCGGCGGCGATGTCGCCGCTGGTGCCGACGATGGCCTCGGTGGCGGCCTGACCGGTGACCGTGGCCTCGGCCGACGCGTCGGCCGCGCCGAACAGGCCGAGCGCGATGACCTTAGCGGCGGATGTCGCGGTGTTGTTGCCGATCGCCTCGATCGTCACCAGCGTGCCGTCCGTGGTGATGTCGCCGTCGACCCGCGCTGTCGTGGCGCCGCCCGACTTCGCCGTCGGCTTCACGACGCTGAACGCCGCGAGGCCGCCGTTGCCGGCGTCGGAGGTCGCGGTCGCGTCGTTGTCGGAGCTCGCGTGCACGAGGACGTTGCCGTCGCTCGTCAGCTGCGAGACCGAACCGACGGTCGCGTTCACGTCACCCTCGCTCGTGACCTCGGAGTAGGTCGCGCTGCCGCCGATGGAGACAGCGCCGATGCCGACGACGTACGTCTCGGAGAGCGCCTCGTTGCGGCCATCCGCGGTCACGGTGATCTGCGACGAGCCGGTGACGTCGCCGTCGATCGTCGCGAGCACCGCGCCGCCGACCTTCGCGCTCGAGGCGATGAAGCCCGCGCTGATGAAGCCGAAGCCACCACCGCGCGCGTGGCCGTAGGCGCGGTTCTTGAAGCCCGAGCCGTCGGCCGCCAGCGCGGCGTCGATCATCACCGCGCCGCTCACGTCGATGCTCGCGGCGGACCCGACGTTCGCCTCGACATCGGCGTCCGACGTCACCTCGGCGTCGGCGTCCGCACCGGTCGCGCTCACGATGAGGCCGATGTTGTCGATGTTCGTGTCGGCCGTGGCCACGTTCGTTCCACGGGCCCGAACGGTCAGCGAAGCGCCGTTGGTGATGTCGCCGTCGAACTGCGCCTTCGCGTTGCCGCCGACCTTAGCGAGCGAATCGAGGACCGCGACGCCGACGGCGCTCCCGATCTTGCCGGTGATGTCCGTGTTCGCGTAGTTGTGCGACGTCGCGTATACGTACACGTCGGTCGCGGCGTTGTTGACGTTCGTGCCGCTGTCGACCTGCGCGACGGTCGTCGCGTCGCTGTAGACCTGCGCGTCGCCGTTGGCCTTTGCGACGTCGCCGAGGCCGCCGATCGAGAAGATGTCCTCGTCCACCGTCGCGCTGTTGTGCGAGGTCGACTGGATCGTGAGGCTGTCGGCGCTCGTGACGGAGCCGTTGAACTCCGCGAGCGTGCCGCCCTTCACCTCGGCGGTCGGCTTCGACAGCGAGATCGCGGCGATGATCGCGCCGCCCGCCGAGTCGCTCACGGCGTCCGCTGTGTTCGTCGAGTCGGCGGTGAAGGTGACATCACCCGAGGCGCTGATCGAGCCCGAGAGCTTCTTCGCGCTGGTATCGGCTTCCGCGGTGACGCGCGCGAGCGTGACCGATGCCGAGAAGCCCGCACCCGAGATGCCTTCCATGGTCGTCGTCGCGTTCGCGTCGTTGGCCGCGAGCGCCTGGACCGTGATGGCGCCGGAGCCGGTGATCGCGCCGTCGGCCTGCGCCGTCGTCGCGCCGCCCACCTTCGCGACGCTCGCGAAGTAGCCGCCCGAGATCGTGCCGCCGGTGCCGCCGTGCGCGGTCGAGGTCGCGGTGTTCGCGGCCACATCGGTGCCGCCGCCGTCCGGGTCGTACTGGATCGCTTCGACGAGGACCGCGCCCGTCACGTACGCCGACGCAGTGGACGCGAGCGTCGCGTTGTTCGTGGCCGCCGACGTGATCTCGGACGTCGCGCTGATGCCGGTGGCGGCCGCGATGAGCCCGATGTTGAGGACATCGGCGTCGGCTACCGCGGTGTTGGACGTCTTCGAACGGATGGTGAGGCTGTCCGCATCGTTGACGTTGTCCGGCAGCGTGCCGCCGTAGCTCGCGTTCGTCGCGCCACCGACGGTGGCCGTCGGGAACATCAGCGCCACGCCGACGCTGCCACCCGTCGCGCCGTCCGTCGAGGCGTGGGCGTCGTTGTCGCTCTGCGCCTGGACGAGGACCGCGCCGGTGATGTTGTGCGTGCCCGCGCCCACGAGGGCCTCCGTCGACGCGTCGCTCGTGACGAAGGCGTCGGCAGACGCGGCCGCCAGAGCAGCGAGGCCGCCGATGGAGAAGACGGACAGGTCGGTCGTCGCCGCGTTGCGCGACGTTGACTGGACGGTGAGGCTCGCGCCCGTGACGCCACCGCTCAGCTGCGCGAGCGTCGCGCCCTTCACCTCTGCGGTCGGGCGCTGGAGCCCGAGCGATCCGATGACCGCGCCGCCTGCCGAGTCGGAGATCGCGTCAGCCGTGTTCGTCGAGTCGGCGGTGAACGTCACGGCCCCCGACGAAGCGATGGAGCCGGACAGCTTCCTGGCCGTCGTGTCGGCGTCCTCGGTCACCCGGGCGAGCGTCACGGACTTCGAGAAGCCGCCGCCCGAGATGCCCTCCATCGTCGTCGTCGCGTTCGCATCGTTGGCCGCGATCGCGTGCACATCCACGGATCCGGAGCCATTGATCGTCCCCGCGAGCTCCGCCGTCGTCGGCGCGCCGATCTTGGCGACCGACGCGAACACACCACCGGCGATCGTGCCGCCGGTGCCGCCGTGCGCGACGGCCGTGGCCGTGTTCGCCGCGACGTCGGGGTCGAGGCCGTCCGGGTCCCACTGGATCGCCTCGACGAGCACGGCGCCGCTCGTGTAGACGCTCGCCGTGCCTCCGACGATCGCCTTGTTATACGCGGCCGAGGTCACGAACGCCGTCGCGGTGATGCCGGTGCCCGCGGCGAGGAGCGAGATCGACACGACGTCCGAGGTGGCCGTCGCGCGGTTCGACGTCCGCGAGCGCACGGTCAGCGTCGAGGCATCGGTCGAGAGGTCTGGCATTCCGCCGTCGACCTCAGCGAGCGTCGGTGCGGCGACGGTCGCGGTGGGCTCCATGATCGCGACCGAGACGCCGAGCCCGCCGGTGTCACCTTGCGCGACCGCGACCGCGTCGTTGTCGCTCGTCGCCTGGACGAGGATGTCGCTGGCTGGTGCGCTGATCGACGCGGCGCTACCGATCTTCGCGGTCGTGGTCGCGTCGCTCGCGACCTCGGCGCTCGACGACGCGCCGGCGACTGTGCCGATGAGACCGATCGAGAAGATCTCGGCGGTCGCGCTCGCGTCGTTCGACGACGTCGCGGTGACCGTCACGTCGGCGCCGTTCGTCACGTCGCCGTCGAACTCGGCGATCGTCGCGCCGTGCACCACGGCTTGCGGCAGGTTCAGCGCGAGCCCGATGGCGAGGCTGCCCGAGGCGGCATCGCTCGTCGCCGTGGCGTTGTTGTTCGAGTCGGCGTCCACGCTCACGTCCGCGCCGTCGATCGACGCCGTCGACGCGACGCTTGCGGTCACGTCGGCATCACCGGTGATCTCGGCGAAGGTGCCCGCGCCGCTGAAGGAGAGCGCGCCGATGCCGGAGCTCGTGGTGGTCGCGGTGGCGGTGTTGTCGCCGTCCGCGTGGACGCTCAGCGAGCCCGCACCCAGGGCGCCCTCGACCGATGCGAGCACCGCGCCCTTGATGTGCGCCTCGGCCACGAAGAGGCCTCCGTTGATCAGACCGGTGCCGGTGCCGGCCGACGTCGCCCTGGCCGTGCTCGCGGCGACGTCGGGGTCGAGGCCGTCCGGGTCCCACTGGATCGCCTCGACGCTGACCAGGCCGGACGTGTGCACGTCGGCGCTCGAGCCGATGACCGCCTCGTTGTCCGCAGTGCTCGCGATCTCGGCCTGCGCGAACGTGCCTGTCGCCGAGCCGAGGAGCGAGATCGAGGAGACCCTGGTCTCGGCGATCGCCGAGGTCGACGTGCGCGAACGGACCGTGAGCGTCGCGGCGTCGGTCGAGAGGTCTTCGACGTCGCCGTCGACGCGGGCGCGCGTCGCGCTCGCGACCGTCGCATCGGGAAGCATGACGACGACCGAGAGACCGACCGAGCCCGAGCGGCCCTTGGCGATGGCGTGTGCGTCGTCGTCCGAGGTCGCGAGGACCTGGACGGTCGCGCCGGGTGCGGAGATCGACGACGACTCTCCGACGAGCGCCTGCGTCGACGCTGACGACGTGATATCGGCGGTCGACGACGCGCCTGCGCCGCTCGCGATCAGGCCGATGGTGAAGATCTCGGCGGTCGCGTCTGCGTTGTTGGACGACGTCGCCTGGACGGTGATCGCGCTCGTGTTCTGCACGTCGCCGTTCAGCTGCGCCAGCGTGGCGGCCTTGACGTCGGCCTCCGGCAGGTTCACGGAGAGCGACCCGACGAGGCTGCCCGACGCGGAGTCCGACGACGCGGTCGCGTCGTTGTCGGACGTCGCGGTGATCGTGAGCGAGCCCGCGTCGATGGTAGACGTCGACAGCACCGACGCGGTGACGGCTGCAGCGCTCGTGACTTCCGCGAGCGTGCCCGCGCCCAAGAAGCTCAGGCCGCCGATACCGAACGAGGTCGTCGTCGCGTCCGCGTCGTTGTCGCCGTCGGCGATGACCGTGACGCCGGCGCCCGCGGTGATATTCCCGGAGACCTGCGCGTGGGTGGAGCCGCCGATGCTCGCCTCGGACTGCAGGACGCCGCCGTTCACGAAACCGGTCGAGGTGCCGTTGATCGTCGCGAGCGCGCGGTTGTCGCCCGTCTGGCCGGCGTCGACCATGACCGTTCCCGACACGAACACCGGGCTCGTGCCGACCAGTGCTTCATTCACCGCGCTGCTGGTGATCGTCGCGGAAGCGAATGTGCCGACGGCGCTGAGGGCGAGCGAGATCGAAGTGATGTCGACGTCCGCGATCGCGCGGTTCCACGTGCGCGAGCGCACCGTCAGCGAGGCCACGTCGGTGGTGAGGTCGGGCGCGGTGCCCGCGAACGACGCGGTCGTGCCGCCCGCGACCTCGGCGTCGGTCTTGAGGATCGCGACCGATGCGGCGCCGCCGCTGATGGACGGCGTCGTCGCGCTCGCGCGGTTCCCGGATGTCGCGAGGACCTGGATCGCGCCGCCGGGCGCGGAGTACGAGGCGGTCGAGCCCACGATCGCGTTCGTCGCCGCGGCGCTCGTGACCTCGGCGTCCGCGACGGTGACCGCGATCGGGATGAGCCCGATCTGCACGGCGTGCGACTCGACCTCCGCGAAGTTGCGGCTCGTCGACCGCACCGTGACCGCGCCGGCGTCGCTGATGTCACCGTCGACGAGGGCGTTCGTGGCGCCCGCGACGCGCGCCGTCGGTACGGAGACGCCGACCGCGAGGAGACCGCCGGACGCCATGTCGGTGTGCGCGAAGCTGTGGTTGGTCGAGTCGGCGGTGATCTCGATGAGTCCGCGCGTTGTGCCATTGCCCGGCGCCGCGAGGCTGCCAGCGGACGCGCCGAGCACCTCGACGTCCGCGTCACCGGTGATCTCCGCGTCCACGACCGACGCGCTGACCGAAGCGCCGAAACCAACGTCGACGACGCGGATCTCGGCCTTCGCATCGTTCTGACCGATCGCGTTGACGCCGATCGCGGGCGTGCCAGGTGTCGTGTTCGTGGAGGTGGTGCTGAGGGTGCCATCCAAGTGCACGCGGACGGCGCTTTCGTTCGATGCGTGGGCGACCATGATCGAGATCGACGCGAGGGCGCCCGCCGAGTAGCCCTTCAGGGTCGCGAGCGCGCGGTTACCGAGGTTGCGCGTCTTCGCTTCGATGAGGATCTGACCGGAGCTTGTCAGGTACGCGGTCGAGCCGATGAACGTCTCGGTGCGCGCGTCGCTCGTGACGTCTGCCCTCGCGTCCGAACCGCTCAGCCCGATGGCAGCGACGCCGACGGTGAACGACCGCGCCTGCGCGGTGTTGTCGCCGATCGACTGGACGGTGATGGCCGACGCGCCGAGGAACTGCCCGTTCACCGTCGTCTTCGTCGCGCCGGCGACGAGCGCGATCGCGAGCAGCGCGGTGATCGTGATGCCGCCGCCCGTTCCGCCGGGCGCGAAGATGTCGCTGGTGTTCGTCGCGGTCGTGATGACCGAGACCGGACCGGTCGTGGTGATGATCGCGCCGGACTCGACGAGGGTCTCGGTGGAGCGCTTGTTGTTGCCGCGAGCCACCGTGACGCCGGTCGTGCCCGCGCCTGTCGTGATATTGATGACGAGCGCGTCGAGCTCGTGCGTGCCGTCCGCGGTGATGCTCACTCCGCCGGCGCCGACGGTGCCGTGCGCGGCCGAACGCGTGAAGGTCTTGCCCTCCATGTTGCTGAAGGCCATCGCACCGGCCACGCCCACGCCCGCGCCCGCAGCGATCGAGATGCCGAGGGTCGACGACGTCGTGTGGTCGCGCGAGCGCACGTTGAAGTGGCCCACGGTGCCGAGCTCGCCCAGCGTGAGGTCGCCGACATCGGCTGTCGTGTCGCCGGTCACCGTGATGTACGCGATCGATGCGCCGGTCATGAACGCACCGGAGCCGACGCCGATCGCGTAGGCCTTGATCGTGCGGTCGGCGTTCGCGCTCACGTCCACGCCACCGCCGGCGCGACGGATGTGCGTGTTGTCACCGATGCTTGCGTTCTGGTTGCCGGTGTCGGTGAACACCGCGACCTGGGCCGCGATAGCGACGAATCCACCCGCGCCGGCGAACACGATGATCTGGGCGTTCTCGTCGGAGTTCGCGTCGACGAGGACGACGTCGCTCACACCGTCGCCCGCGGTGATGACCGAGTCGTCGCCGATGCTCGCGTCGGCGCGGCTCTCCACCGTCATCACGGACACGGCGGCGCCGACGCCGACGAATCCACCCGCGACGGCGCCAGTGAGAACGGTCGTGTCGAGCTTGTCCTTCGCGCGGACGCGGATGCTGTCGCCCGCGGTGATCGTGCCTTCGATCCTTGCGACGGTGCCCGACGGCAACGGCGTGGTCAGCGTGGTGTGCGCCGGCGTGGCCGGCCGCTCGTCGCGCGCGTCACGGATCGAATCTGAGTTGTGCGTCGTCTGCGTCGAGATCTTCGAGTTGATGAAGTTGTCGTGCCCGGCCTGCTTGTCGTAGGGCGCCCACTTCGTGCTGTGTGCCGGGTCCGCGTCCGTGTCGAGGGTGTCTTCCTTCGCCTGGTACTGGTGCCCGCCGAACATGACGCGCTGCCCCTGGTTGTATTCGAGGTCCGTGTCCCACTCGTCGGGGGCACCCTCGGCGCTCGAGCCCTTGAGGACGTTCTTGAAGCCAGGAACGCCGCCCATGTCATCGCCCGAGGCGATCGTGTCGGCGCTGCCCTGGGCGCTACCGCCGGTGGAGAGACCTTCCCAGTCCTCCTCGTTCTTGCTCGGCGCCGTCAGCGGGTGCGCGGTCGTCTGCTTCGCGCGGTAGTGGTTGCCCGCGTACACGACCTCGTCGCCGCTCGAATACGTGGTCCCGGACACCCAGTCCGGCGCGTCCGGATCCATCGTCTCTCCGGGCTGCTCGGCGAGCGCGTCCGTCTCGCCGCGCCACTGCATCGTGTTCGCCGGCGAGGCGAGCGGCTGATCGACGCGCGCGACGTACTTGTGGCCCAGGTAGGTGACGACGTCGCCCTGGTGATAGCGGCGCGCCGTGTCGGCGAGGAGCGACTCGTCCTCCGCGGTGCCCGGGTCGTCAACGCGCATCAGGTTCGCTGTCGTCAATGACCACACGCCGCGGTCGGGACCACCGGCGCCATCGAGGTACGTCTGTGTCGGCTGCGGGCCGACGCTCCACACAGACACCGAGCCGGCGATGCCGACGAAGCCGCCGCCGATCGACAGTGCGTAGGTCGTGACGTTCTTGATCGCGAGCGCGTTCACGTCGACGTTCGACTTCGCGTGCACGTCCGCGCCCGCGCCGATATACGCCTGCGTCGTCGTGCTGGCGCTGCCGATGTCAACGCCACCCGCGACGCCGACGAAGCCACCAGCGGCGCCACCCGCGACGGTCATTGACTTGAAGTTGTCGGTCGCGCTCACATTCACGGACTGCGCGCTTCCTGCGCTGGCCTGGTCGGCGTTGATGAACGCGCCGCCGGCGATGAATGCCTTGCTGACGGCCTTCAGGAAGGTCACGCCCACCCCGCCGGCGACGCCGACGAAGCCGCCGCCTGCGCTCGCTGCGAGGCCGAAGAAGTCCTCGCTCGCGGTCGTCTGGACGGCGAGCCCGTGGAAGCACGGGCTCGGGCACGCGAAAGTGTCGAAGCCGTTCGCGGTCACGTTGCCGACGTAGATCCCGCTCAGCCCGCCGGCGCCCAGCGCCCGTGCGTCGATCGTGCTGTTCTGGCCGATGTACGCCTGCGTGTCCTTGTTGAAGAGCGCCACGCTCACCGCGACGCCGACTCCGACGTAGCCGCCCGCGAGGGACGCCGTGATCTGCAGCAGCTTCGTGTCGTCGCGCGCCGCGACGAGCACGTTGTTGCCGGCGTCGATCGTCACGCCGGTGGCGGACGCGTAGCACGCGTGCGTCGTGTCCGAAAGGTCCACCGACTCTGGACGGACCCAGTCGCCGAGGCAGGCGTGTGTGTGCAGGTCGATGAGCGAGACGGTGAACGTGCCGGCGACGCCGACCTCGCCACCGGCTGCGCCCGCGACGACCGAGATGACGCCGTCCTTCGCGGTCGCGGTGACGGAGACGTCCTTCGCCGCGCGGACGATGCTGCCGCCTTCGATGTACGAGTCGGTGAAGATCTTGACCAAATGCACGCCCGCGCCCACGCCAACGCCCGCGGTGCCACCGACGGCGACCGTCGCCGCGATGCCGAGCTCGTGGTAGTTGTTGCCGGCCGCGACGAGCACCGACTGCGCGGCGTTCGGGCTCGCGACGTTCGCCGTGCAGTCGTCGTCGCCGCAGTTGATTCGCGCGTCCTTGCCGATGTGCGCGTCGGTGTGGACGGTGACGACATCCACGGTGCCCGAGATGTTCACCGCGACCTCGCCGGCGATGCCCGCCGAGACGCCGATCGCGGCGATGTCGTCGCTGTTCGTCGCGGTGACCGAGACGCCGCGGAACGGCGACGTGTCGGCGGTGACGACGCGCGGACCGCTCTCGCTCGGGTCGCCTGACGGCTGGCTGCCGTGCGCCACGATGCTGTGGCCCCGACCGGTCGCGCCACCGCCGAGCCCGATGGGTCGCGGGGTGGCGGGGCCGTCCGGGCAATAGTCCGGGTCGCCCTGCTTCGCCGACGGGTTGTGAGTAGAGGTGAACGCGTCGCACGCGGTGGCCGCGAGCTGGATGTTGGCGTGGTTGGCCGGGTCGACGATCGCGTAGTACGTCTGACCATCGACGAGGCCGCCGATCGGCTTGCCGCCGCCGGCGCTGTACACGACCTTGTCGCCGGTCGCGACGTCGTGCAGCGTGCCGTCGCCGTCCTTGCCCTGCGGCACGTACGGCAGCTGGATCGTGTCGCTGATGATGTCGGCGTCGGTCGCCGGGTTGAAGCGCGGCGACTGGTCCTTCTTCACGTTCGGCAGGTCGAGACGCACGACCCGCTGGTTCTCGCCGTAGCGCGCGCTGCCGGTGAGCGGGCTGAAGTCGACCGGCGCGATCGGACCGGTGCAGTTGATCTCGCGGCCGTTCTCGGGATCGAGCGTCTTGCCGATCGGGCCGACCGCGCCGCAGTACGTCTCCGACAGCTGGACCTTCTTGTTGTCGGTGCCGTAGAGGATGACGTAGTAGGGCTTCGGCCCGGTGTCGTGCCCGTCAGCGTCGCAGCAGAGCATCTCGGTGAGACCCGGGATCGCCGTGCCGCCGCCGGCGTCGTAGATCACCTTCTGGCCGGACACCAGACCGTGCGTGAAGCCCGGATCCTGTCCGTAGCTCAGGTCGATCGTGTTGTCGGTCGTGTTCACCGCTCCCGGCGCGCCGTTCGGTGTCGACGCGGGCGTAAAGCGCGTGTCGATGCCCTTCACGGTGTAGCCGCCGGTCTTGACCGTCACGGAGCCGCCGCCCGCCGCGTTCACGCGCGCGTCGTCGTCGATGTAGGACTGCGTCTCCTTGGTCACGACCGGCACGGCAGCGGCGGCACCGACCGCGGCGGTGCCTGAGGCGGAGATGTTGCCGCCGATGATGTCCATCTTCAGCGCCTCATCCGCGGCGACGCGCACGCTCCCATCCGCATCCACCTGCGCGGCGTTGCCGATGTACGCCTTCGTCGTGATGTTGAAGACGGAAACGCCCGCGTTGAGGTTCACCGCGGCGTCGCCGCCGTAGCCGCCACCGACCGCGACGGAGATGAGCTTCTCGCTCGACGCCGCGTCGACCGTCACGTCGCCCGCCACGAACACGTCGGCGTCGTGCGCGATGTATGCCTGCGTGTTCTTGGTGAGCACCTCGACGTCAACGCCTGCACCGACCGCGGCCGTTCCGCCGATCGTGATCGTGCCGGCGATCGCGAGGATGTTCGTATTGTCGGTCGCGGAGACGTGGGCCGCGGCGCTCGGGCCGTCGCCGACCGTCGCGGACGCGTCGATGTGGCCCGTGGTCGTGTTGTTCTGGACGTCCACGATCACCGCGCCCGCGACGCCAGCATCGCCACCACCAGCCCCACCGACGGTGATCAGCAGGAAGTTCTCGCTCTGCGTCGCCGACACGGTGAGGCCGGTGCCGCCGTTGGCTTCGATGTCAGCGTCGTGTCCGATGTACGCATCGACGACGCCGTCGCGCACGACCACGACGACCGACGCGCCCACGCCGGCCGAATCGCTGCCACCGATGTTGCCCGCCGAGAGGTTCCACTTGTCGGCGACGTCGCTGGCGATGACGTCGACCCTGCCACCCGCGTGCAGCGTCGTGTCGTGGTCGACGAATGCCGCTGTCTTGTGCGCGGCGACCTTGTTGTTGACCACGACGATGATCGCGCCATTCACCGCCGCGTCGTCGGTGGACGCCGAGCCCGCGACGGCGAGCTGGAACATCTCCTCGCGGGAGGTCGCGTTCATGGTGACGTCGCCGCCCGCGTTCACGCGCGCGTTGTGGCCGATGTACGCGTACACGTCCTTGTCGAGGACCTCGACGATGATCGACACGCCCACGCCGGCGCTGCCCGTCGTGAACGCGAGCGAGCCCGCGACGTTCACGAGGTTGGTGTGGTCGTCGGCCGCGATCGCGATCGTCTGGGCGACGCCCCCGGTCGCACCGCTCTGGTTCACGCGCGCGCCGTCGCCGATGTATGCGCGCGTCTGGAGCTGGAGGACGTCGACGATGATCGAGCCCGCGATCGCGAAGTCGTCACCGGTGCTCCCCGCGCCGGCGATCGCGACCGAGTTCACGGCCGGCAGGTCGATCCGTGTCTTGCTCTTGTCCGGGTGCAGCGGCGAGAGCGATGACGTCGCAGTCAGGCTCATGCCGTTCGTCGCGTCCACCGTGGTGCGCTGGCCCGTCGCGTCGGCGGAGTCGATGAAGGCGAGCGTCTTGATCTCGTAGAGCACGTTCACGACGATCGCGATACCGACGCCCTTATCCCCGGTCGTCGCGCCGAGCGACAGCGCGAGGCTCTGCAGGCCGAGCGGCGCGGTCGCGTTGAGCGTGAGCGTGTCGCCCGAGTTCAGCGTCGCGCCCTTACCGACGGACGCGATCGTGTCGTACTTCAGGACTTGAACGGCGAGCGAGCCCGCGGCCGCGGTCTTCGAGGTGCCGCCCGAAGCCGCGAGCCCCCAGGCCACGAAGTCGTTGCGCTCGCCGGCCGGCGTGATCGCCTCGACGGTGATGCCGTTCCCGGTGACCGTCGCGCCGCCATCGATGCGCGCCGTGTTGTCGACCAGCGCGACGTTGACGCTGACGGCCGCGCCGACGTTCGTGCTGTCGTCGCTTCCACCGCCGCCACCGCCGCCACCACCGCCGCCGCCACCGCCTCCGCCGCCACCGCCGCTGCCGCTGCTGCCGCTGCTGCTCTCCGAGCCGATCTTCGTGCTCAGGCCGGTCGCGATCGCGGTCGCGTCGGTCTGGTTGCGCGCGCTCACGCTCACCGCACCGGAGGTGCCGGTAACGGTGCGCGCGCCGCTGATGCGCGCGGTGTTCTGCGTGAGGACGACGTTCACGCTGATCGCCGCGGCGACGCCGACCTTCGTCTGGGAATTGTTGTTGCCGGTCTCGGACGTGGTCGTGCTGTTGCCCTTGTCGAGGCCACCGGTCTTCTCGCCGCTGCCATCGTTCTTGTCGGCGCCCTCCATGGCCGAGGGCATCGAGATGCCGAGGCCGTTGGTGTGGCCGTTGTCGCCGTTGACCTGACTGTTCGCCTTCTCGTCCGCGTTGTCGTCGGACGACGACGCGCCGGACGCGCTCGCGTGAGACTCGACGGCGCTCTTCGTCGTCGACTCGGCCGTTATCGCGACCGACGTGCCCTGCAGATCGCGCGCGACCTCGGCGAGCGTCGACCAGTTGATCAGCAGGTTGATGCCGATGTCCACGCCGACCGCCGTATCGCCGGACGCTTCGACGTCGGCCTTCGTCTTCGACGCGTCCGCGCTGTGTGTCGCGCGGATCGTGACCGCGCCGGTCACCGTGAGACCCGCGCCCGTGCCGAGGCGCGCGATCGCGCGGTCGTCGTAGTCGACGACGAGCGCGACCGCCGGCGTCACAGCGGTGCCGCCAGTCTTGGCCTCGGTACCGGCCGAGACGGTGGTCTCGATCGTCCGCGACATGTCCGACGTGATCGAGAGGTCGTGCCCGCCGCTGAACGCCGCGCCATCTTCGATCTCGGCGCGCGTGCGCGCGAAGATGAGGATGTTCAGCGAGATCGAGGCGCCGACGCCGGTGGCGCCGCCGACCTTCGACTTCGCGGTCGCGTCGGCCTTGTCCATCTCGGTGCTCTCGGCCCTTAGCGTGACGTTGCCTGTGCCCGCGTTCACGATCGCGCCTGACGGCACGACGGCGTCGGTGTGCTGCGTGTTCACGATGTTCAAGGCGAGGGCCCCGGCGACGCCGGTCTTCTTCGAGCCCGCGCCGGACGCGGCTGTCGCCTCGATCGTGTTGGTCACGTCGGGGTCGCCCGACGTCGGCACGGAGGTCATGACCGCCTCGACGTCGAGGCCCTGCGACGTGATCGTGCTGTTGCCGACCGACGCGCTGTTCGTGAGCTCGATGTAGTTCACCGAGATCGCGACGCCGACGCCGCTGCCGCCTGACTTCACCTGCTGGCCGTCCGAGTGCGCGATCTCGTCGCTGTTCGCCGACGACTTCACCGTCACCATGCCGCCGCTCGTGATCGTGATCCCGTCGGCGAATTGCGCGATCGACTTCGGCAGCGCGACGTTGACGGCGAGCGCGCCGGCGACCGCGATCGGGTCACCGTTGTTGTCGCTCGAGTTCGCCTTCGGGGTCGAGCTCTGGCCGGTGCCACCGCTCTTGCCGGCGTCGTCATTGGTCTTCTTGTTGAGGAACGACAGCTGGTTGTCGGCCTTCTTGTTGGCATCGTTGTCGGTATCGCCGTCGGTGTCCTGGTCTTCCTTGTTCTTCGCGCCGCTCACGCTCGCCTTCGCGTCGGCCTCGCTGTCGGACGAGCCGAACGCGCGGACGCTGACCGCGCCGCCCGCGTTCACGGAGCGGTTCACGTAGGCCTCGACGTTGTGCAGCGAGATCGTCAGCGAGATCGAGATGCCGACGGCGGTGGACGCGGACTGCGTGTTGCCCGTCGACTTCGTCGTCGACGACGCGCGCTGCTCGGCCTTCACGTCGAGCGCGCCGCTCAGCATCGTGCTGCCGGTGAGGGTGCCGAGACGCGCGAACGAGTGGATCTGCGAGAAGTCGACGGAGATGACCGGCGTGACCGCCGTGCCGGTCGTGGCCTTCGCGCCGTTCTCGGCCTCGGTGACGAGCGCGTGGCCGCCGTTCGCGTCGATGGTGAGGTCGTGCGCGCCGCTGATCGTCGCGCCGTTCTCGACCGTGGCGAGGACGTCGTCGAGGACGACCGAGACCGCGATCGAGAGGCCGAGGCCGAAGTCGGTGCTCGTCGCGCCCTTCGCCGAGAGCGCCTTCGTCGTGGACTCGCCCTTCGACGCGGCGGCGACGCGGACGTTCCCGCCGGAGAGGACCGTCGCGCTGACGCCGCTGCCGATGCGCGCCTCGGTGCGCGACACGACGATGTTCACCGCGAGCGAGCCGGCCACGGAGTTCTTGCCCTTGCCAGCGCCCGACGTCGCCTCGGCGCCGAAGATCTGCTTGACGTCGCCGCTCACGTCGGTCGGCGTGGCCTCGACCGTGATGGCGGTGCCGCGGATCGTCGCGCCGGCGCCGATGATCGCTTCGGTGACCGGCTCGGCGTAGGTCACGGCGATCGCAGCGCCAACGGCGGTGTCGGTCTTGGGAGCAGTCTTGACCGCGCTGCCGTCGGCCTTCGACGTCGCGTCGGTGTTGCCGGTCGCCCTCGCGGTGAACGCGCCGCCTGACGACCGGACCGTCAGTCCGGCGTTGATGCGCGCGGTCTGACGGCTGAGCGAGATCGTGACGCCGACGGCCGCCGCGACCGTGATCTTCTTGTTTTCCCCGGAGCCGCTGTCCTTGTCGGAGGACTCGGCGCTCGGCGTCGACTTCGCGTCGGTCGTGCTGCCGCCGCTGCCGAAGGTCGATGTGCCCTTGCCGTCCGTGAAGCTGCGCTCGTTCTGGACCTTCTCGTCCAGGGACTTCTGCGAACCATCCGACTTTTTCTCAGACGCGTCGTCCTCGTCAGGTGACCCGGCGGCGTTGGCCTTCGCCTCGGAGCTCGTGTTCGACGACCCGAGTGCCTGAAGGCTGATCGCGCCCGCCGCCTCGACGTTGCGCTCGACGAGCGCCTCGGCGGTGTGGATGCCGATCGTCACCGCGATCGACACGCCGACGGCGGTGCCGCTCGCCGTCGTGTCGCCGGTGGCCTTCGTCGTCGAGCTCGCGCGCTGCTGCGCGAGGAGGTCGAGGCCGCCGGTGAGCGTCGTCGTGCCGGCGAACGGCAGCGTGCCGAGGCGCGCGGTCGACGTGACACGCGAGAAGTTCACGGAGATGACCGGCGTGACGGCGGTGCCCTTCGTCGCCTTCGCGCCGTTCTCGGCCTCGGTGACGAGCGAGTGACCGCCGCTCGCGTGGAGCGTCAGGTCGCGCGCGCCCGTGATCACCGCGCCGTTGTTGACGATGGCGCTGGTGTCGTCGAGCACGATCGCGACAGCGATCGAAAGACCGAGGCCGAACTTCGCCGCGGTCGCGCCGCCGGAGAGCGCCTTCGTCGTCGACACGGAGTCCGGGTCCGCGATGAGCGAGACATCGTGCGTGCCCGCGCCGGCGACCGTCAGGGTGGCACCCACGCCGAGGCTCGCGGTGCTCGAGCGCAGGACGAGGTTGAAGGCGAGCGAGCCGGCGACGCTGTTCTTGCCGCCGCCGGCGCCGCTCTTCGACTCCGCGCCATACGTGTTGGTCGAGTCGGAGCCCACCGTCTGCGTGCGCGACTCGAGATTCGCGGACGTCGCGGTCACGTTCGCGCCGTCGCCGATGCTCGCTTCGGTCGTCACGAACGCCAGGTTCACCGCGATCGCGGCGCCGACCGTCGTGCCGGTCGGATCGGCGGTCGTCATCGCGGAGCCGTCGGCCTTCGCGGTGGAGTCGGTGTTGCCCTTCGCGACGAGACCGAAGGCGCCGCCGCTCGAGATCACGAGACTGGCCGGGATCGTGGCCGTCTGATGGACGACGCTGATCGTCACCGCGATCGCGGCCGCGACCTGGAGCGGCTTGTTGTCGTTCGAGTCGCTGCCGGAACCGCCCTTCTTCTCGCTCGACTCGGCCTTCGGCGTCGCCGGAGCGCTCGAGACCTTGGAGTCGGAGCCGCCGCCGAGCTCGGCGCCCTTCGACCCACCGAAGCCGCGCTGGTCGGCAATGTCGCTGTCGACCGTCTTCTTGCCAGAGCCGTCGGCCTTGTTCCGCGACGCGTCGTCCTCATCCTTGGTGCCGTTCGCGGACGCGGTCGCCTCGCTGCTCGCTGCGGACGACGCGGTCGCGGTGAACGTGACGGGACCCCCGGCGGTGAGCGAACGGTGCGTCGTGGCTTCGGCGGAGTGCAGGGCGAGGGTGAATGCGATCGAGAAGCCGACGGCGGCGTCGACCGCGCTCGTCGCGCCGGTGGCCTTCGCGCTCACCGATGCGGCCTGGTCCGCCGTGAGCGTGATCGCGCCGGTCGTCGTGAGCATGCCGCCGGTGCCGATCGTGGCCTTCGTGTCGACGATCGAGATCGCGACCGCAATGACCGGCGTGACCGCGTCGCTGCCGGCCGCGGTCGTCTTCGCACCGTTCTTCGCCTCGATGACCGACGCGTGGCCGCCGGTCGCGGTGAGGACCACGTCGTTCGCGCCGGTGACGATCGCGCCGTCGCCGATCGTCGCGGCCGTCGAGTCGTTCACGATCGACACCGCGATGGAAAGGCCGAGCCCGAACTCGGCGCCCGTCGCGCCGGCAGACAGCGCCTTTGTGGTGGACGTTGAGTCCGGGTCCGCGGTGAGCGTGAGGTTCCGTGTCCCGCCGGCGAGCGCGATCGTCGCGCCGTTGCCGATCGTCGCGCTGCTCGTCGTGAGGACGAGGTTGAACGCGATCGAGCCCGCGATGCTGTTCTTCCCGCCGCCCGCGCCCGACGTCGCCTCGGCGCCGTAGGTGTTCGCGCTGTCCGCGCCGATGGTCTGCGTACGCGACTCGAGCGTGAGCGCGCCGGCGTTCACCATCGCGCCGTCGCCGATGCTCGCCTCGGTGGTGACGATCGCGACGTTGACGCCGATGGCCGCGCCGATCGTGTTACCCGTGGACGGGCCGGTCGTGACGGCCGATCCGTCCGCCTTCGCGGTCGAGTCCGTGTTCGCCTTGGCGCGCAGTGTCAGCGCGGACGCCCCGGCGTTCACGGTGAGGCCGGCGGGGATCGTCGCCTTCTGGTCGACGATGCTGATCGTCACCGCGATCGCGGCGGCGACCTGCAGCGGCTTGCTCTCGCCCGAGCTGTCCTTCTCGGATGTCTCGGCCTTCGGCGTCGACTTGGCGTTCTGGACCTTGTTCGAGCTCGTCGTTCCGCCCGTCTCGCCCGCCTTCTTCTGACCGAAGCCGCGCTGATCGGCGATGTCGTCGTCGACCTTGCGGCCGCTGCGGCTCGAGTCGTCCTCAGCCTTCGCGCCGGCGGCCGAGGCCTTCGCGTCGCTCGATGCGGCGGACGCAGCGACCGCCTCGATGCTGATCGCGCCGCCAGCGGTCAGCGAGCGCTGCGTCGTCGCCTGCACCGAGTGCAGCGCGAGCGTGAAGGCGATCGAGAAGCCGATCGCGTTGTCCGGAGCGGACGTCGAGCCGGTGGCCTTCGCCGACGCGGAAGCGTTCTGCTCGGCGTGGATCGTGAGTGCGGCGGACGTCGTGAGCGTCGGGCCAGTGCCGATGGACGCGCGCGTGTCGACCATCGAGATCGCCACCGCGATGACCGGAGTCACGGCGTCGGCGCCTTCGACGGTCGCCTTCGCGCCGTTCTTCGCCTCGACCACCGATGCGTGCCCACCCGTCGCCGAGACGGTGAGCGACGTCGCGCCGGTCACCGACGTCTCGTCGCCGATCGTCGCCGCGGTCGAATCGTCGACCACGGAGACGGCGATCGAGAGGCCGAGGCCGAAGCTCGTACCGGACGCCTCGCCGGCGAGAGCCTTCGTCGTCGAGGTCGAGTCGGGATCCGCGCTGACGGTCGCCGCGCCGCTCAGCGTGAGCGTCCCGCCGTTGCCGATCTTCGCGGTCGAGGACGCGAGGACGAGGTTGAACGCGACCGATCCGGCGACGCTGTTCTTCCCGCCGCCCGCGCCGCTCGTCGCCTCAGCGCCGTAGGTGTTCGTCGAGTCCGCCATGACCGTGCGCGTCTTCGACTCGACCGTGAGCGTGCCAGCGTTGATCTCGCAGCCATCGCCGCAGCTCGCCTCCGTGGTGACGAGCGCGACGTTCACGCCGATCGCTGCGCCGATGGTGTCGCCGGTCGACGGGCCGGTCGTCTTCGCGGATCCGTCGGCCTTCGCGGTCGAGTCGGTGTTGCCCTGCGCGGACAGCCTCATCGCCGAGACGCCCGACGAGAGCGAGAGACCCGCCGGCACCGTCGCCTTCTGATCGACGACGCTGATCGTGACCGCAATGGCCGCGGCGACCTGCAGCGGCTTGTTGTCGCCGGAGCCGTCCTTCTCGCTCGTCTCGGCCTTCGGTGTGGCCTTCGCGCCTGCGACCTTGCTCGAGCTACCGGCGCTACCGTCACCGGCCTTCTTCTGACCGAAGTCGCGCTGGTCCTTGATGTCGTCGTCGACCTTGCGGCCGCTGCGGCTCGAGTCGTCTTCCGCCTTTGCCCCGGCGGCCGACGCCTTCGCCTCGGTCGACGCGCTCGAGGCGCCGAGCGCCTCGATCGTGAGCATGCCGCCGGAGCTCAGCGACTGCTGCGTCATCGCCTCGACCGAGTGCAGCGCGAGGACGAAGCCGATGGAGAAGCCGATCGCGTTGTCCGGAGCGGTCGTCGAGCCGGTCGCCTTCGCGCTCGCGTTCGCGGCCTGATCCGCGTGCAGCGTGAGGTTGCCCGTCGCGTTCAGCGTCGCGAGCGACGACCCGATCGTCGCCGACGTCTCCACGATCGAGATCGCGACCGCGATCACCGGCGTCGCCGCGTCCGCACCCGCACCGGTCGCCTTCGCGCCGTTCTTCGCCTCGACCGTCGAGGAGTGCGCGCCGCTCGCGGTCAGCGAGACGTTGCGCGCGCCGGTGATCGCGAGGTCGTCGCCGAGCGCCGCCGCGGTCTCATCGTCGACGACCGAGACCGCGATCGACAGACCGAGTCCGAACGCGACGCCGGTGGCCTCTCCCGCGAGCGCCTTGGCCGTCGACGTCGATTGCGACTGCGATTCGAGCGACACGTCGCCGGTACCGCCGGAGAGCGCGATCGTCGCGCCGTCGCCGATCGTGGCGCTGCTCGACGCGACGACGACGTTGACCGCGATCGAGCCGGCGACGCTGTTCTTGCCGCCGCCCGCGCCGCTCGTCGCCTCCGCACCGTACGCGTTGACGCCGTCGGGGCCGTTGACCCGCGTCTTTGCCTCGAGTGTGAGCGCGCGTGCGGTGATCTCGCACCCGTCGCCGCAGCTCGCCTCGGTCGTGACGAGCGCGACGTTCAGCGCGAGCGCCGCGCCGACCGTGTCGCCCGTCGCCGGACCGATCGTGGTCGCCTGGCCGTCGGCCTTCGCGGTCGAGTCCGTGTTGCTCTGCGCCGAGAGCTTCATCTGGGTGCCGGACGTGAACGAGAGACCGCCCGGCAGCGTCGCGCTCTGATCGACGACGCTGATCGTGACCGCGATCGCCGCGGCGACCTGGAGCGGCTTGTTGTCGCCGGAGCCGTCCTTCTCGCTGGATTCGGCTTTCGGCGTGGCCTTCGCGCCCGCGACCTTGCTGGAGCTCGACGCGCTTCCGTCGCCGGCCTTCTTCTGGCCGAAATCGCGCTGGTCCTTGATGTCGTCGTCGACCTTGCGACCAGAGCGCGAGCTGTCATCTTCGCCCTTCGCTCCTGCAGCGGACGCTTTGGCGTCGCTCGTCGCGCCGGATGCGCCGATCGCCTCGACGGTGAGGCCAGCCCCGGCGCTCAGCGAACGCTGTGTCGTCGCCTCGACCGAGTGCAGCGCGAGGGTGAACGCGACCGAGAAGCCGACCGCGTTGTCGGGCGCGGTCGTCGACCCCTTAGCGCTCGACGACGCGGTCGCGCCCTGATCGGCGTGTAGGAACAGCACGCCGACCGTCGTGAGCGTGCCACCCGTCCCGATCGTCGCGCTCGTGTCGACCATGGAGATCGCCACCGCGATGACGGGCGTGACCGCGTCGCCGGTCGCGGTCGTGGCCTTCGCGCCGTTCTCGGCCTCGGCGGTCGTCCCACTGCTGCCGTCCGCGGACACGGAGAGGTTGCGAGCGCCGCTGATGGTGACGCCGTCGCCGATCGTCGCCGCGGTCGTGTCGTCGGTGACCGCCACCGCGATCGAGAGGCCGAGGCCGAACGCCGCGCCGCTCCCGCCGACCTTACCCGGCAGCGCCTTGGCGTACTCGACGGCCGTCGGGTCCGCGGCGAGCGTGAGGTCCGCGGTCGCGCCCGAGAGCGCGATCGTCGCGCCGTCGCCGATGGTCGCGGTGCTCGACGCGACGACCACGTTAACCGCGATCGAGCCGGCGACGCTGTTCTTGCCGCCGCCCGCGCCGCTCGTCGCCTCGGCGCCATACGTGTTCGTCACGTCGGCGCCGACCTCGCGAAGCTTCGACTCGATGGTGAGCGAGCCTGCGTTTATCTCGCAGCCGTCGCCGCAGCTCGCCTCGGTGTTCACGATCGCCACGTTCACGCCGATCGCGGCACCGACCGTCGTCGCCGTTGCGGGACCGATCGTTGTCGCCGAGCCGTCGGCCTTCGCGGTGGAGTCGGTGTTGCCCTGCGCGGAGAGCCTCGTCGCCGCGGTGCCCGAGCTGAGCGAGAGGCCCGCCGGCAGCGTGGCCTTCTGACCGACGACGCTGATCGAGACCGCGATCGCGGCGGCCACCTGCAGCGGCTTGTTGTCGCCGGTTCCGTTCTTCTCGCTCGATTCCGCCTTCGGCGTCGCCTTCGCGCCCGCGACCTTCGACGATGACGACGCGCTGCCCTCGCCCGCCTTCTTCTGGCCGAGGTCGCGCTGGTCCTTGATGTCGTCGTCGACCGTGCGGCCGGCGCGTGAGCTGTCGGCCTCACCCTTCGCGCCGGCTGCGGACGCCTTCGCTTCGCTCGCCGCGCTCGACGCGCCGAGTGCTTCGATCGTCAGTGCTGCACCAGCGGAGAGGGAGCGGTCCGTGGTCGCCTCGACCGAGTGCAGCGCGAGGGTGAACGCCACGGAGAAGCCGATGGCGTTGTCCGGTGCCGACGTCGCGCCGGTGGCTTTCGCGGAAGCGTTCGCGGCCTGCTCGGCGTGCAGAGTGAGCGTGCCCGCGGTCGCGAGCGTGCCGCCTGTGCCGATCTTCGCGCTCGTGTCGGCCATCGAGATCGCGACGGCGATGACGGGCGTGACCGCGTCTCCGGTCGCGGTCGTGGCCTTCGCGCCGTTCTCGGCCTCGACCGTGAGGGTGTGGCCGCCGGTCGCGGACACGCTGAGGTTGCGCGCGCCCGTGAGCGCGACGCCGTCGCCGATCGCCGCGGCCGTCGTGTCGTCGACCACGGCGACCGCGATCGAGAGACCAAGGCCGAACGCCGCGCCGCTGCCGCCATCCTTCGCGGGCAGCGCCTTCGCGTACTCGACCGCGGTCGGGTCCGCCGCCAGCGAGACGTCCGCTGCGGGGCCGGTGAGCGCGACGGTCGCGCCGTCGCCGATCGTCGCGGTGCTGGACGCGATGACGATCGTCACCGCGAGCGAGCCCGCGACGCTGTTCTTCCCGCCGCCCGCGCCGCTCGTCGCCTCGGCGCCAGAGGTGTTCGTCGCGTCCGGACCGACCGTCTGCGTCTTCGACTCGAGCGTCAGCGAATGCGCGTCGATCTCACAGCCGTCAGCGCAGCTCGCCTCTGTCGTATCGAAGGTGAGGTCGATGGCCACCGCCGCACCGACTGTCGTTCCCGTCGCCGGTCCGGTCGTCGTGCCGGAGCCGTCGGCCTTCGCGGTCGAGTCCGTGTTGCCCTTCGCGGAGAGCGTGACCGCGCCGGCCGGCGCGAGCGCGGTGCCGACCGCGATGCCCGCCGGGACCGTCGCGCTCTGCGTGACGCTGCTGATCGTGAGCGCGACGGCGGCCGCGACCTGGAGCGGCTTGTTGTCGCCGCCGTCCTTCTCGCTCGACTCGGCCTTCGGCGTCGCCTTGCTGCCCGACCCGCTCCCGCCGCTGCCGGCCGCGACCGTGTCGGCGTGGCCACGCTCGGCGGCGAGCTTCGAGTCGACGGTCTCGCCGGACGGGTGATCCGCCGAGTCCTCGCCGGGGGCGCCCGTTGCCGACGCCGTCGCATCCGCGCTCGCGTTCGAGGCACCGAGCGCCGCCAGCGTGACCGCGCCCGTCGCGTGGATATCGCGGTGGGTCGTCGCGGTCGCGCTGTGGTTCGCGAACGTGAGCGCGATGGCCGGGCCGATCGCCGCGTCGGTCGCGACCGTCTCGCCGCTCGCCGTCGTCGTCGCCTTGGCGCTCGTGTTCGCGCTGAGCGTGACGTTGCCCGTCTGCGTCTGGGTCGGACCAGGCTGCACGTCGACGAGGCTGCTGACGTTGCTGATGCCGATCGCGATCGCCGCGGCGACGGTCGTGCCGCCACCATCGACGCCGCTCCTCGCTTCGGTCGTTGCCTCGTCGGCGGCGGTCGCGCCGAGCGTGAGGTCGTCCGAGTTGACCGTCGCGCCGGGACCGATGGACGCCTCGACGTCGTCGGTGACGATGTTGAGCGCGAGCGACGCGCCCACGCCTTTGCTCACACCGCTGACCTTGGCGGTCAGGGCCTGGGCGTTCGACTTTGCGTTCGAGGCGGCAGTGAACGACGCGTCACCCGCGCCGGCGTTGACCACCGCTCCCGCGGCGGTCGTGGCTAAGGTCGTGAGGTTCGCGATGTTGAGGGCGAACGCGCCGGCGACGCCGACGTCGCCGCCGCCCGCGCCTGCTGTTGCCGTGGCCTCGGTGTCGTGACGTCCATCACCGGCCGCTGTGACCAGAGCCTTCACCGTTGCCGGACCGTTCGCCGTGCCGGCGACCGTGGCGGTGTTGGTGACGTTGGCCAGGTTGATGGCGATCGCTGCTCCGATCGCGTCTGGGGGACCGCGGGCGGCCGTCGCCGTGCCGTCCGCGCTCGCCTTCGCGTCCGTGCTCGCGGATGACCAGAGCGTGAGCCCGCCGGAACCGACGACGACGCCGGCCGGGATCCAGGCGATCGAGTTCGTGTTCGCGATGTTCACGGCGATCGCGGCAGCCACGCTGACGGCGTCGCCGTTCGAATTCGTCGGCTGTGGGGTCGAGGGGAGCGTCTCGCCGGACACGCCGTTGTTGGTGGCCAGCGTGTTCGCGAAGCTGCGGTTGCTCGCGGCCTTGTCGCCCGGGGTCTCCGCACCTGATCCGCTCTCCTGTGAGCCGTTCGCGCTCGCCTCGGCAGTCGTGGCGGTCGTCGACCAGCCGGTGGCGATGAGCTCGACGGCCCCGGTCGTCGTGAACGAGCTCGCGGTCGTCGCCGACACGGAGTGGTTCGCGAAGCCGAGGGCCAGGGACGCGCCGATAGCGGCGTCCGTCCCGTTCGCGTCTCCGGTCGCGCTGGTGGTGACCGGTGAGCTGCCGTCGGTCGCGTGCGCGCTGAAGTTCCCGCTGATCGTGAGCGTGGCAAGGCTTCCGACACCCGCCGTGGTCGAGAAGTTGGAGACGGTGAGGCTGACGACCGGCGTGACCGCCGTGCCGCCGGCCGCGCCACCCGTCGCCGTCGACGTGAGGGTGTTCGCGCTCGTCGACGTGAGCGTGAGGTCGTCGGCCGAAACTGTCGCGCCACCGCCGATGCTCGCGGCGGTCGTCGCGTTCGCGATCTGAAGCGCGACGGAGGCGCCGACGCCGGTGTTCGCCCCGCCGGACACGGTCGGCGACGCGTTGACCGTGCTATCCAGGGAAGCGTCCGCCGTCAGGGCCAGGTCCGTGCCGGCCGCGCCCACGGTCACGCCGTCGTCGACGGTGGCAGCCGTCTGGTTCGACACGATGCCGATCGAGAGCGCGCCCGCGATGCCGGTCGAGGACGAGTCGCCGACGCCTGACGTCGCGCTCGCGGTGAAGCTCGCGGCGGTCGGGTCCTTCGCCTCGATCGTGACGCCGCCCGTCGCCGACAGGCTGGTCTTGCCGAGGTGCGCCTTGGTCGTGATGTCGCCCAGGTTGACCGCGACCGCCACGCCGACCCCGGTCCCGCCGGAGCCGACCGCGCTGCTGTCGGCGGTCGACGATCCGTTCGCCTTGCCGTGCGCCTTCACCGCCTGTGCGCCCGACGTCGTGACATTCGCGATGTCAGAACCGCCGGCCACGTACGCCTCGGTCAGCATCGCCAGCCGGCTGAACGCGAGGGCCCCTGCCTTGTCGACGGTGCCCTCGGCCGTGCTCGCGTTGTTGCCGGTGCGTCCGCTCGGGGAATCGTCCGTCGTCCCCGGATCGTCGTCGTCGTTGCCCGTCGTGCCATTCGGGCTTGCCGTCGCCGTGCTGCCGGCCGTCCCGTCAGCGATCGCCGAGACCGTCGTCGTGGCAGCGTTGACGTCGGCCGCCCCGTTGATGAAGGACCGGGTCGTGAGCGTGACGTTCGCGAGGGCGATGCCCGCGCCGCCGCCCGACAGATGCGCATCGCCTGTCGTGGTCGCCGAGACCGTGTTCGTAGACGCGACAACCAGATCGCCGCTGACCACGGTCGTCCCGCCGGTGATATTGCTCGTCGCCGCGCTGGTCACATAAGAAGCCGCGATGGCCGCGTCCTTGTTGGTGTCGCTATGGCCGGGATCGCCGAGACCGGTCATGGCCGAAGTCACGACGGACGCCGCGGTCAGCGAGGCGTTGCCGGAGCTCTCGACCGTCGAGCCGGTCACGTTGACCGCCGCCGTCGAGTCGGCGTACAGGCCGACGTGCCAGTTCGTCGGGCTCGTGGGATTGATCGTGTTCGTGGCGGACAGGTCGATGTTCGCCGCCTTGATCGTGGCGGACGTGACGGTGATGTTGGCTGCACTCGTGACAGTGATCACGCCTGCGGTGCCCGAGCCGCCCGTCTGGCTGTTCTCTGCCAAGAACTGGAGGTTCCCGGCCGGGCTGCCGCCGTTCGTCAGGTCGATCGTGGCGGACGGGCTGACGGAGATGCTCTCGGACTGCACGACGAGGTTCACACCCGGCAGCAGGAGCGCGCCTTGGAGGGTGACGGTGTCGTTGCCGCCGCCGCCCGTCACGGTGAGGGACGTTGTCGGCACCGGGAACGTGATGCTCTCCATCGACGGGGCCTCGGCGATGAGGTTGCCCGGTGAAGCAGCGGGCTTGATCGTGATCGTGTCATCGCCCGCGCTCCCGTTGATCGTCACGTCCGCCACCGGGGGCGTCGGCGACGGCGGCGTGATCGTGATGGGCTCGAGCCCGGTGTAGTGGAGCGGTTTGCCGTCGACGGTGACCGTGCCCGAGCTGGGGCCCGAGGCCGACGTTGCGAGGCTCGTGAGCGCGCCCGCGATGACCAGGCTGTCGAAGCCACCGGCGCCGCCGTCGATCGTGCCCGGCACTCCGCCGCCGGTCCCGATGACGAACGTGTCCCTGTTGTTCGCTGACCCGGTCAGGTTCGTGAAGCCCTGGAATGCGAGCGAGCCGATCGCGCCTGCGCCGTTGCCACTCACGTTCCATGTCGTGTCCGCCGTCGGACCGACGATCGTCTGAGCTCCGCCAGTGGCCTTGACGTTCGTGACGTTCGAGAACGCGACCGTCGCCGGACCACTGACGCTGCCGGACGTGCCGTTCACGGTCCAGGTCGCGCCAGCACCCTTCACCTCGAGCGAGCCGCCCGCGCCGGTGTACGTGACCGGGGCAGCAACGATCCCGCCGGTCGCGTCGACGACGAGCGAGCTGCCGGCGGACCCGCTGATGCTGATGCCGGTGACCGTGTTCGTGGGACGCGTGTTGGTCGTCCCTCCGGAGGACACCGACACGTCGGCTCCCGACGAGCCGATCGCGATCGAGCCTCCCGGCGGCGCGGCGGCGGCCCATGTCTCCCGGAACGTGATCGAGGATGGGCCGGTCGCGGCCGCGGTCGTCGTGCCGCTGCCTGCGTCGGTCAGCGTGGTCGACGCGCTGATGCCCACCGCGCCGTACGTCGCCTTCGTCACGTGCACCGAGCACGTCCCATCGGCCGCGGTCGAGCACGACGCGCCGCCGGGGAAGGTCGCGCCGCCGGCCTCGGTGAACGTGACCAACGCGCCTTGCGCCGGCGCGCCCCCGCTCGTGATCGTCGCCGTGACGGTCGTGGACGAACCCGCGTCGACCTGCTGAGCCGACGTGGATATCGAAATGCTCGGAGACGGTCTGGGTGTGGGCGATGCGGACGGACTGGGCGATGCGGATGGGCTCGCTGACGGTGACGGGCTCGCGGAGGGAGATGCGCTCGCGGAGGCGGAGGGACTCGCCGACGGTGTCGGACTCGATGTTGGCGATGCGCTCGGGGAGGTCGACGGACTCGGCGATGAACTTGGACTCGCGGACGGAGACGGGCTCGCGTCGGGCGAGATCGACGGTGACGGTGATGGCGATGTGCTCGGTGACGCCGAGGGCAACGGTGCCGGACTGTCGGATGGAGACAGTGAAGGCGCCGGACTCTGCGATGGAGACGGCGATGGGCTCCCGGACGGTGACGGGTTCGCCGATGGCGACGGCGATGGGCTCTCGGACGGTGACGGGCTCGCCGATGGCGATGGACTCACCGACGGCGTCGGCGTTGGCGACGGTGGGTCCGATGGCGTCGGTGATGGGCTGGGATCCTCATTCGTGAGCTGCGCATCGGGTGCGATGAGCGCCGCGAGGACCTTCGGCGCACCGTACCCCAGCGACGACGGCGCACGACTCGGTGATGGCGCCGCGGTCGGCGACGGCCCAGGGCTCGCCGACGGTGATGGGCTCGCCGGGACCCAGAACGTGCCGTCGCTGGTCCACCAGCCCGCGCGGCCGTTCCGGTCGGCTCCGCGGATGAGCTCTGACGCCGGGGGTGCCGTGCGCGCGGGAGCGGGCGGGCCGCTCGGTGCGGCGCTCGGTGCGGGTGTCGGCGTCGCCGCGGGCATGGTCACACGCGGTGTCGGCGCGACCCAGTCGAGCGGCTGCACGATCGCATCGCCCGTCGCGGGGTCGTACTGGATGATGCGCACTCCCGAATCGCGCGCCCACGCCTGCAGCGTGGCGTCATCGGTCGGCGCGAGAGCGATCGCGTACAGCCCACGCTCCGCATCGATGAGCTGCGCCTGCAGACGAGGAATGTCGACGACCGCGAACCGATCCCCTGTCTCGGGGTCGGACGACCACCGGTCCAGCTTCAGCTTGTTCGCGCCGAGGTATGCGTCGGCGTCTTCGTTGGAGTAGATCCGCGGGAAGAAGATCCACGCCTTGTCACTCGTTGCGTCCTGCTCCGGGGTCTGTGCGTAGACGCGGATCTTTGGGAGGCCAAGAACGTACGCGCCCGTGGTGATATCGCTGCGGATGATCGAAAGGCCGAGTGGTCCGACGGCCGCGAGGACCGTGATCTCTTTCGTGCCGGGCGGGAAGTTGACGACGAGCGTGTTGGGATCAGTGCCGCGTTCGACCTTGAGGGTGGTCGGGGTGGAGTTGGTCCGGACTTGCGGCTTGACGTCCGGTCTTGCGATCTTCGGATCGACGCTCGAGGGAGAAGCTGTGAGCGGTGAGGGAGGGACGAACGGAACGACGCGTGCGATCGGCACGCCGATGAAAAAGACGTACACGGCGACGAATGCACCGACCAGACGACGGCCGTGATGCATCAGTAGCTGGAAAAGCCCACCGGCTCCCCTACCCCCTCACGCGCGCTCCGCGTATTACGAATGACACGCGCACGAACGTCAACGTTCTATTTGCGTCCGAATCGTGATTTTTCGCCTAGCACCCCGCGTGCGAGAGCGACAGCCTGACTTCAGAACTAGGTCACTCGCCGCATCGAGTCCTAGTACGTCGACTCACTCCTATTAATCACGCACGGCGCGCGCGAACTTTTGTGATGGCTACAGCGATCGCGCGTTTAGGTGACCTAATCGCGATGCAGCGTCACTGCAGCGTCACCGCGCTGTGCACGACGAACGACCTGCGGATTCGCTGGCGAATCGCAGCGACGACGCATCATGTGAATGCGGCGCGCGCCTCCTGAAGTCGTCTTTCGGCGAGCTCTCGCATCGCTCGCGGGCGCGCGCGGGCCGCGCTAGTTCGTCTTGACCACCAGCACGTGCTCGAGCCGTCGCAGGTCGACGGCTGGCGTGATGATCGCGCGGTTGTAGGCGGCAGCCTCAGCGGTCTGGACCTGGGCGATCGTCCCGATCACGAGGCCTTTGGGGTAGAGCGAGCGCAGCTCGTTGCCGATCCCGAGCCCGGCGGTGATCACGACGTCGCCTTCCTTCACCGGCTCGGTCTGGAGCAGCCAATCCATGATCAACGAGTCCCCGAACTGGCCGCGAACGATGCCGGTGGCGCGCGAGCCCTGCACCAGGGCGGACACCACCGATGAGGAGTCGGTGACGAGCAGCACCTTGCTGTAGTTGGTCCCGACCTCGCTCACGCGCCCGACGAGGCCCTGGTCCGACAGCACGACGTGGCCGACCTTCACGCCATCATCGCTGCCGATCCCGAGCACGATCGAGTGGAGGACGCCGGTCGGGTCGCGGGCGATGACCGGGGCGGGAACGCTCTCGAACGGAATGGACCGCTGGAGCGTCTGGAGCCGCTCGGCCTGCTGGCCGACGATGGCCTGCTCGCGCAGCCGGACGTTCTCGAGCGTCAGCCGATCGTTCTCGGTCTGCAGGCGGGCGTTGTCGTCGCGCAGCCGATCGATCTGGCTGATGGCGGACGCAAACCGGTCACCGGCGGCGCCGACGTTGGCGAGCACCTGCTGCACCGGGACGAGGAGCTGGGTCAGGAAGGTCGACGAGGCGCGGACGGCATCGGTGTTGCGCGCCGCGAGGAGCAGCAGGCTGACGACAACGAGCAGCGCGAACGGCCGGAGAACACCGTTCTGGGTACGACGCGCGCGACCGAAGCTCGCCATGCGGAAACGTTAACGCGGGTTCGACGAATATGTGTCCATCACGAGGCTTCTTTCGTACTTCACGAGGTCCTCGACGATCATCCCGCACCCCCGGACGACGCACGTGAGGGGGTCCTCGGCGACGTGGACGGCCATCTGCGTCGCCTCGGCGACCCGCGTGTCGAGCCCACGAAGGAGCGCGCCGCCGCCGGCGAGGTAGATGCCCTGGTCCATGACGTCGGCGATGAGCTCCGGCGGCGTCTCCTCGATCGTCGCCTTGATCGCATCGACGATGGCTTCGATCGACGGCTCGATCGCCTCGCGGATCTGGGCGCTCGTGACCTCGATCGACCGCGGCAGTCCGGTGAGCAGGTCGCGGCCGCGGAAGTACGTCGAGACCTCTTCGTCGAGCGGATAGGCCGAGCCGATCGCGATCTTGATGTCCTCCGCGGTCCGCTCGCCCATGAGCAGGTTGAACTCGCGCCTGGCGTACTGGACGATGTCGCTGTCCATCTCGTCACCGCCGATGCGGATCGAACGCGAGATGACGATGCCGCCGAGCGACGTGACCGCGACCTCGGTCGTGCCGCCGCCGATGTCGACGATCATCGAACCGGTCGGCTCGTTCACCGGAAGACCCGCGCCGATCGCCGCGGCCATCGGCTCTTCCACCAGACGCGCCCATCTCGCGCCGGCGGAGATCGCCGCATCCTGCACCGCGCGCTTCTCGACCTCGGTGACGCCGGAGGGGATGCCGACGATCACCCGCGGACGCGGGTACAGGAGCGCGCGCTCGCCGTGCACCTTACGGATGAAGTAGTTGAGCATCTGCTCGGTGATGTCGAAGTCGCTGATGACGCCGTCCTTCAGCGGACGGATGGCGATGATGCTCGCCGGCGTGCGCCCGACCATCCGCTTCGCCTCCGCGCCGATCGCCAGGACGGCACCGGTCCGCTGATCCTTCGCGACGACCGACGGCTCGGCGATGACGATCCCCCGCCCGCGCACGTGCACGAGCGTGTTCGCGGTGCCGAGGTCGATGCCGATGTCGCGTGAGAACAGGCCGAAGAGACCGTCGAACACAGGTGGGGATACCCCTTCCGGACGCGGAGCCACGTTCACGCGAAGGATAACGGCGCAGCGCGCCAGAACGCGCGGTCAGGGCCTGGGCGTGGGGGTCGCCGTTCGCGGCACTTGCGTCGCGGTCGGCGAGGGGCGCGGTGTCGACGCGGTTGCGGTCCCGGTCGCACCGCTGGCGCTCGGACGTGGCGAGACGCTCCCGCTCGGACGCGCAGTCGGCCGCGGCGTCGTTGACGCGGGCCGGCGCGTCGTCGCGGGCCTGGGCGTCGGCGTGGGCGCGGGCGTCCCCGGGATGAGGCGCGCCTCGCCTGCGCTCGAAAGACCGGAGAGTCGGATCGGCTGGTAGCGGTCGTCGTAGACGATGACGCGGTGGACGGCGCGCGGCGGCGTCTCCTCGTAGACCCACACCAGCGTGTGCTCCGCGTTGGCCCACGCCTCGAAGATGCGGATGTGACCGGTGCGCTTTGGATCACGACCGATCGTGAGGTTCATCGCGTCGCCGGATCGGAGCTCGCCCTTCGCGATCGGGAAAGACACCTGCCAGATCGAGTCGGTCGTGAAGCGAACGACGCTCCACGTCCAGCTCACGTATGCCGAGCAGTCCATGCCGCTTTGCGTCGAGTTGCCGCCCCAGATGTATTTGAGTCCGAGGAGCGACGCGGCGCGCGACAGGATGCGCTGGCGGATCTGCGCGGTCGCGTCCGGCGCCGGCTCGGCGACGGGTGCGGGCGGTGGCGGCGGTGGCGGTGCGGCCGGCGCGTTCGCGCCGAGCGGATCGGCGCGCAGCGAGCTCGCCGTCGACATGATCGTGGATGCGAGGGAGTTCCAGTCCGATTCGTTCGTGGCCGCGCGCAGCACGACGACGCGATCGCCGACGCGCGAGAAGAAGTAGCGGCTGAAGATGTGAATGCCTTCGTACACCGCTTCGTCGTCGAGCGTGACGAAACCAGGGACGGCCCGTGGCTCACGATCGCCGCGGATCCGTGGCTCCAGGCCGACGAGTCCGCTATCGACGCGCGCGAGACCGACGGTGAGGACCGCGCCGGCATCGGCGACCAGACCGCTCGTGATCGGGATCGGCGCGGCGTACAGCGTCGGATCGGAAAGACGCAGCTGATAGCGGACGATCTCGAAGACCGGCTCGGGTGGATCGGAAACCGGGTTCAGCGCGCTCGCGGGTCCGCGCACCCAGCCCGCCGGCGGGACGAACGACACCTTCATCTCGCTGTCGTTGAAGACCTGCGGAAGAGGCAGGTCGGGGCGAAGGACGTCGAGCCCGAGGTCTGGTGGGGCTGCCGCGGTCCGGTAGTCAGATGCCACGGTGACGGTCGGCGGGCCGTCTGGCGCGGAGCTTTCGATGGTGCGGCTGCCCTGGAACGGCATGACCACGACGGCGACCAGCGCCAGCGCCGAAGCGGCACGCGCGAGGGTTGGTCGAGCGGACGCTCTCACCGGACTCTGGGAACGAGCGCGCTTGGCGAACGTGTCAGCCAGATACGCCTTCGCTACGCGAAGGCTGCTTTTCTATCCTTCTATCCGCTTCGCGGGACTCCCACGCTGCCGGGCCATGCGCGCTGAAGGCTCACCCAGCGCCCGGCGCCAAAGATCACGTGATCCACCACTTCTATGCCCAGCAGCCTGCCAGCCGCAGCGGCGTCTTTCGTCGTCCTTAGATCGTCGCCCGACGGCGCCGGATCGCCGGAGGGATGGTTGTGGGCCAGCACGATCCCCGAGGCGTTGCGGCGCACGGCCTCGGTGAAGAGCTCGGCGATCCGCACCGACGTCCCCGCGACGTTGCCTACGTACACCGGCACCACGCCGATGAGCCGGTGCTTGCGTGAGAGGAGCCCGACGACGAGCGACTCACGCTCGAGGTGCGCGAAATGCGGCGCGAGCGCGGCCGCCGCCAGATCCGGCGTGTCGCAGCGCTCGCCGTCGGCGCTCGCGGCGATCACGCGCCGACCCAGCTCGCAGGCGGCGGCGACGCGCATCGCGGTCGCAGGACCCGCCCCACATTCGCGCAAGCGCGACACATCAGCCTGCCCGAGAGCCCGCGTTCCTCCGATGGCGCGAAGCATCTCGTTCGCGATGAGCAGGGCCGAACGGGCGCGCGTGCCGCTGCCGACCAGAAGCGCGAGGAGCTCATCGTCCGACA
>Ga0207646_10000487_pt1 | contig 53200 bp, 49 predicted proteins | sample KBSK5502metaG_FD_184343 | JGI IMG/M metagenome (GOLD analysis project Ga0207646, IMG submission 184343) | Corn, switchgrass and miscanthus rhizosphere microbial communities from Kellogg Biological Station, Michigan, USA - KBS K5-50-2 metaG... | ecosystem: Host-associated > Plants > Roots >...
CGGTGGGACGCTGACATCCGCATCCGGTTCTGGGGCACGCGCGGTTCGATCTCCGCCGCGGGCCCCGAGACGCTCCGCTACGGGGGCAACACGCCCTGTGTCGAGATCACGACCGACGACGGCACGCTGCTCGTCTTCGACTGCGGCACCGGGGCGCGGAAGCTCGGGCTGGCCCTCGCGAACAGAGGACCGGTGCGAGTGCACTTGCTCCTCTCGCACACGCACGCCGACCATATCCAGGGTCTCCCGTTCTTCCTGCCGGCGTTCACCCCCGGCAGCCACATCACGGTCTACGGGCCGTCCGGCATGGACCGCCCGCTCACGACGGCGGTCGGAGGGACGATGGACTACGCGTACTTCCCGGTGCCGCTCGAAGCGCTTCCGGCCAAGGTGGACTTCGTCGAGCTCGGCGAGACCGAGTTCTCGATCGGGGGCATCAAGCTCCGCACCCAGTTCCTGAATCACACCTCACCGTGCATCGGCTACCGCTTGACCGCGGGCTCGGCGGCGCTTGTATACGCGACCGATCACGAGGCCCACAGCACGCCGCACTGGCGGGCCGATCGCGCCGCCGACACCTTCGATCCGGCGCTCCTCGCGCACACCGGAGACGCGCGACACGTCGCGTTCCTCACCGCCGCCGACGTCGTGATCCACGACGCGCAGTACGGGACCGCCGACTATCCGAACAAGGCCGGCTGGGGCCACAGCACCGTCGAGTACGCGGTCGACATCGCGCTCGCCGCGCGCGCGAAGACGCTCGTGCTGTTCCATCACGATCCGGACCGCGACGACGGTGGTGTCGACGACCTCACCGCCGTGGCCGCGAGCCGCGTCATGGCTTCGAAGCGGGCCCTTCGCATCGTCGCGGCGGCCGAGGGCGAAGAGCTCGTCCTCGCCGAGGGACCATATGCACGCACGACCGACGTCGAGCCCGCGCCCGCCGCGATGCCTGACCGCGCGCGCATCCTCGTCGCGGACGACGACGTCGCGCTCGTGCGCATCCTCGAGGCCGTGCTTCGCGGCGACGGGTATGACGTCGACGTCGCATTCGATGGCGAGGAGATGCTGAGCAAGGCGGCGGTGACCGCATACGACCTCGTCCTCGTCGACATCCAGATGCCGAACTTGGACGGTCTCTCTGCGTGCAGGCGATTGCGATCCCTCGAGGGCTACCGCGAGACGCCGTTCGTCGTTCTGACCGCGCGGACGCGGCAGGACGACATGTCCGCGGCCTTCGACGCCGGCATCACCGATTACATCCGCAAGCCGTTCGCGTTACCGCAGGTGCGCGCGCGCGTACGCTCGTGGCTCGCGCGCGGCGCCGCCCGCGTGTGAGCCTGGCGACCGCCTCGACCGTATATCCCTCGACAAGCGCACAAGGGGGAAGACCGTGGGTGAGCTGAACGAGACCCAGCGCTATCTCATCGATGAGCACATCGAGGAATATCAAGAAGGATTGATCCCGAGGCGCGAGCTGTTGCGCAGAGTGACACTCATCTCCGGCAGCGCCGCGCTGGGGGCCGCGATCGTCGCGGCGTGTGGACCGGTGACACCGGGCAGCTCGGGCGCGGCGACGCCGACCGCGGCGTCAGCGAGCAGCAGTCCCGCGCCGACGGTCGGACCGTACGCCACGCCCCCCGCGCAGGCGACGACCGACGGCGTCACCGTAAAGCCCGATGACCCGCGCATCAGCGTGTCGAAGCCGGAGGTCAAGGGACCCGACGGCGCGTCGCTTCTCGCGTACATGGCGCGTCCCGCGGGCACGGCAAAGGTCCCAGGGGTGATCGTGATCCACGAGAACCGCGGCCAGACACCGCATATCCAGGATGTGGTGCGCCGCGCCGCGACCGCGGGGTTCGCGGCGATCAACATCGACCTCGTCGCGCGCGCGGGCGGCTACGAGAAGCTCACTGACCAGGCCGCGTACAACGCCGAGCTCGGCAAGCTCACCCTTGCGGGCAAGCTCGCGGACCATAGCGCCACGCTCAATTACCTCAAAGCGCAGTCGACCGGGGCAGTCGGCGTGGTCGGCTTCTGCTTCGGAGGTGGCGAGGTGTGGAGCATCCTCGCCGGCGGCGTCGACGTGAAAGCCGCGGTGCCGTTCTACGGACCACAGCCCACGAACTTCGCCGACATCGCGAAGACAAAGGCGGCCACATCGGCGGTGTACGCCGAGCTCGACACGCGCATCACGGCCACGGCGCCGCAGATGGAGGACGCGCTCAAGAAGGCGGGCGTCCCCTATCAGATCACGGTCTATCCCGGCGTGAACCATGCGTTCCATAACGACACCGGCGGGACGCGGTATGACGCTGTGCAAGCGGCCAAGGCGTGGGTCGCGACGATCGAGTGGTTCCGGAAGTACCTCGTCTAGTTCGAGTTCTTACCGCCAGAGCGTGACGATCGCGGCAATCACGACCTGTATCACAACGTCGTGCACGTTGGTGATGAGCCACGCGTTCCACGGTCGACCCTGGAAGGCGACCTGCGCCCCACTGAGGGTGGCCATGAAACCGAGCCACGCGAGAACGCCGAGCATGATCCCGTCCGTGATCGACGCCGCACCCAGGTTCAGCGACAGCAACGCGAGGACCCAGGCGTTCACCAGCGAGACGACGACACCGATCACCAGCTGGGCGGGGCCCGGACGCCCGACCGGGGTCGATCCCATCAGGCGCGCCAGTCGATCGCCAAGCCCGGCGAGCCCGTAGTACACGATCCCGATGGCCACCGCCGCGGCCGCGGCCACGACGACCGCGAGGTAGTTGACCGCGAAGTTGACGGCCACTACTTCTTCAGCATCGCGCGGATCGCTTCGCGCCCCTCGGGGGTCGCATCGGACTTCTCGGGGACGATGATCTTCGGCTCCTGGGGCTTCGGCGCGGCGCCATGGAAGTTCGTGGCGTCGCCGCCGGCCTTCTTGATCAGCTCGGCTTCCGCGTCGGGCGACTCGAGCCCGATGAGCTTGTCGACCGTCTTGCGGTTGCGGATCGATCGCGCGAACGAGGCGAGCACGAGCGGATCGCGCAAGGCGCGCGGGTCTTGCTGCGCCAGCGGCGTCATCGCGACCTGCGCCGCGAGCTCGTTCGACGAGACCGTGATGCCTTCCTTCTTCGCGATGGCGTCGAGGACGAGGATCGATTTCGCACGCTTCTCCGCCGCCGGCTTCCACTCGGCGCGGATCTCGTCGGCGGTCTTGCGCGCCTGCAGCAGGAACTGCTCGAAGGTGATCCCCTGCTCCCGGATGCGGGTCTTCAGGTCGGCGACCATGTGGTCGAGCTCGTCCTGCACGAGGACCTCGGGGACCTCGACGGTCGCGGTGTCGACCGCATGCTCGAGCATCTTGTCCGCGGCAGCGTCACGCGCTTCATGGAACGCGGAGTGCGCGAGCTCGTTCTTCACCTCGCGCCGGAGCTCGGTGATATTCGCAACGCCCACGGTCTTTGCGAAGTCGTCGTCGAGGGCGGGCAGGACCTTCTCGGAGACCTGGCTCGCGCGGATGGAGAACGTGCCCTTCTTGCCGCGCAGCTCGTCCGAAGCCGTGTCGCCGGAGAACTCGAGCTCGGCGGTCTTGCTGCCGCCCGACTCGAGGCCCACGAACGCCTCACCCAGGCCGGCGATCGACGTGGTGCGACCGGCCTCGACGTGCGCGTTGCGGGCAAAGGGCGGAAGCGTCTTCCCATCGACGGTGACGTCGATGTCGACCATCACGATGTCGCCGGCCTGCGCGGGGCGGGCGACCGGCTGAAGCTGGGCGTGCGACTCGCGCATCGCTTCGATGGTCTTGTCGATCTCTTCGGTGCTCGGCGGCACGGGCTCGATGGTCGCGCCGTGCGCCCCGTAGTCGCCGAGCGTCACATCGGGCCGCACCGTGAGCGTCGCGGTCCAGCGCATCGGCTTGCCGGGCTCAAGCTGCGTGAGCTCGACCTTCGGATCGTCGAGCGGCTGGAGATCCTCGAGCTCGACGATCTCGCGGTAGGTCTGATCGACGAGGTCCTCGGCGGCCTCCGCCCAGAGGTGCTCGGCGCCATAGCTCCGCTCGTACATCGCGCGCGGCGCCTTCCCCGGACGGAACCCCGGGATCTTCGCCTTCTGGTTGTGGCGCTCGAACACGCGGTCGGCCTGCCGCGTCAAGCGCTCGGCGTCGACCTCCACCTCGAGCGAGACCTTCGATCCCGCGTCGCGGCGGATGGTGTGGCGGAACGAGCGTTCGGTGGGCGCGGAGGTGGTAGGAGCGTCGGACATGGGACGGACATAGTGTATTGCGGATGCACTTCTACGAGATCCATGAGGGCGACGAGGACATCGGCGCCGCCGTCCTGCTCGCCCACGACGAGCGGATGGAGCCTGTCGAGTTCTTCGAGCTCGTCAAGAAGGCACGGACCCTCGTCATGGATTCGTATGAGGAGGACTCGCTCGCCGAGGCGATCGCGAACGAGCTCCAGCGCTCGGGTGGCTTCACGCATGTGACGGACAGCCTGCTCGTCGCGTCGGTGAACGTCGACGAGAAGGAGGAGAACACCTACCTCCTCACCGAAGAGGGCGACACCCGCACCCTCTTCACCTCGCGCGACGAGAATGGTGAGCCGCAGGACGGCGAAGAGGAGGCCGACGCCTAGTGGAACGCGTCGGCTTCGTCGGCACGGGCATCATGGGCGCGCCGATGGCCCGCAACGCGCTCAAAGCGGGCTTCGCCGTCACGGTCACGAACCGCACCCCTGCCCGCGCGGAGCCGCTCGCGAAGGACGGGGCGACCGTGATGAAAACGCCGCGCGAAGTGGCCGCACGGTCGGACATCGTCGTCACCATGGTCCCGAACACGCCCGACGTCGAAGCCGCCGTGTTCGGACCGGACGGCGTCGCGGCCGGCGCCGCTGATGGACTGCTCCTCATCGATATGAGCACGATCTCTCCCGCGGCGACCCGAGCATTCGCCGAGCGCGCCGCGAAGAACCGGCCGCCGTTCCGCACGCTCGACGCGCCGGTGTCCGGCGGCGAGATCGGCGCGATCGAAGCACGCCTCTCGATCATGATCGGCGGCGACGCCGCCGACGTGAAGCGCGCGATGCCGCTCTTCGAGGCGTTGGGCAAGACGATCGTCCACATCGGCGAGCACGGCGCCGGCCAGGCCTGCAAGCTCGCGAATCAGATCGCCGTCGCGCTGAACAACCTCGGCGTATCGGAGGCGCTCGTCTTCGCGGCGTCGCAGGGGATCGACCTCGAGAAGACGCGTCAGGTGATCGCCGGCGGCGCGGGCTCGTCCTGGGCGATGCACAACTACGCACCGAAGATGCTCGCCGGCGACTTCCGGCCGGGCTTCATGATCGACCTGCAGCAGAAGGATCTGCGGATCGTCCTCGACAACGCGGCCGCGGATCACATCTCCGTTCCCGGCGCCGCGCTGGTGCACGAGCTCTACAACGCGCTGCAGCGGGACGGCGGCGGGCGCGAGGGGAACCACGCGCTCATCAAGGTGATCGAGAAGCTCTCGGGGATCGAGGCGCGCGTACGGTCCTAGCCTTTGACCGCGCGCTCGCGCGACTCGCGCGCATCACCGACCTGAAAGCGCCCTGGCGCTGGAGGGACGTGGATCCGCTGGCAGATGCCGCGTACGCGCTGTTCAATGCGCTCGAGGAGGAGCAGCGGGCCGCGGCCGCACTCGCGCCGGACGGCGACGAGGCCTCGCGCATCCTGACCCTGGCACAGGTCGCGTTCGGCCGGCTGCGCGGTCTGCTCGCCGGCGTCGACGACGACCTGCTCGACCGCGCTCCGGCCGCGGGCGAGTGGAGCATCCGCCAGACGCTGGCGCACGCGATCCAGGTCGAGCGCTCGTATCGCGCGAACACGCAGCACGCGCTCGTCCGCGGCGACGACCAGCCGCTCACGCTGCCGGCGGATCGACGGCCGAAGCCGGACCCGGCCGACACCAGCGGCGGCGTGCTCGACATCCTCGCGGCGTTCGCCGAACGACGCGCCGAGACCGACGAGGCTTTGGTCGGTCTCGATGCGCGGCAGATGACACGACCGTCGCAGTGGGGGCCGTATGACATCTCGCATGAGATCGACGTCCGCTTCCGGTTGCACCGCTTCGCGTCGCACCTCGTCGAGCACACCGTGCAGTGCGAGAAGACGCTTGAGTCACTCGGCGTCACGCTCAACGATCCACGCTCAGTCGTCCGCGCGATCGGCGCGATGCGCGGCGCACACGAGCGCCGCTCGACGCGCGCGGTGCTCGACGGACTCGACGCCGCGCTCATCGCCAGGGCCGACGCGATCGGCGCCTAGGAACCAAAGGACGGTGCCCGGGGTGGGACTCGAACCCACACGGGGTTTAACCCCCATCGGCTCCTAAGGCCGACGCGTATAGCCAGATTCCGCCACCCGGGCGCTAGGCGTAAATGGTAGTGGGCAATTCCCGAATCCAGTCGGGGTGACGAGCGACATAGCTGTCCCAAATAGCGCGCTTCCGTTGGAGACACGGCGCAGCCGGGTCGGAGTACAGCCAGCGAAGCAGCTTGATGCTGTCGTGCTTGCCATAGGACAACCAGCCCATCCCGTTGCCGCGCGTCAGGTCCTGCCAGATCCATCCTCGGAGGTTCAACTCGCTATGGAGCCGCTCCTGCAGCCACTCAAGATGCGGCGGGCTTGCAGAGGCGAATCGCGTGCGTAGCCACTCGTAGTAGTAGTCGGACCGTCGGGTCGTGTCCGCCTTCCAAACACCGTTGCTTATGCTCCCGTCGCCATCCAAGAGTCCACGTACAAGCGGAGCCAAGAATTCACTTGGCACGTCGATCGCGCCGAGGGTGAGGCTCTTGCGTGGCGTGATGCCGACGCTCTCGAACCATCCGTACAGGCGGGTGTCCTTGAACTGGACTCGGTAAGCGATGCCGCCGGTTGTCGTCCGCTCGCATCCAATCTTGTTGGCGCGGCCCAATAGCTGCCGATACGTCTCGACGAGTTGCCTATCCGTCGATTTGAAGGCGATCGCGTGACTCCCAGTTGTCAGGCAACCGTCCGTCGCCGTCAGGCCAACGATGTAGGCCATCTCGGCAGACCATTCGATCGGCAATGTCGTTGATGTGAACCGCACCCACTTCATCTCAGAGAGTGGCTTTCGCCGGACGTACTTCTTCCCTCTATGCCCTGCTGCTACGTGGGCGACTCTCGGATCTGTTGCCGCAGTGCGTCCCTTCGACCAACCTTTGCCTTCGCTTTTTCCCACGGGTAGATCCGAGCATTTCCCTGAGACCGTGTCTATAGGACCCGATCACCGCCTCTGAGTTGTGTCACGTCAGAACCCGCGGAGCCACATCAAGGCGACGAGGAAGACGGCTACAAAGGCCGTGACCACGGATACAACCGAGACAACCCGCTGCGGCAGTCTCCCGCGTCGTCCGTATCCAGCTCCAAGTAGTCGATCCACTAGCCCGACCGTAGCGACAAAGATGACGGCCGCGCCCAAAAGGCCGGCGACCAGAAACAGATCGTTCAGAGACGACGCAGCCTAGCCAGAAATCGAGTCCCTCCTCGCCCACCGAGCGAGTTAGTTCGCGTCACGGCCACAACGGTCAATAGCAGGTAAATAGCCCCCCGAGCGCTGGCTCGTTCTCTCGCCTCACGACAGGACCAGCGGTGGCCTGGCGGTACCGTTTTCTCAGTGTTCAGCGCATCTAGGGTGGCTAATCCTGAACAAATGCCGCCCCGCGTCCTCGTCGCGGACGACGACCCGTCGACCCGGGCCCTGATCGATCTGGCACTCCAGGAGGCGGGCTACGACTGCGTCCTGGCCGCGGACGGCAAGGCGGCGCTCGAACAGGCGCGCGCGACCCGGCCCGACCTGGTCGTCCTGGACGTGACCATGCCGTTCCTGTCCGGCGACGAGGTGCAGCGCGAGCTCCGCCGCGACCGGCGCACGCGGTACATCCCGGTCGTCTTCATCACGGCGAAGCGGACCACCGCCGAGCTGACCGCGCGCTTTCGGAACGGCGCCGACGACTACGTGTCGAAGCCGTTCGACATCGACGAGCTGGTGGCCCGCATCGCGTCCGCCCTGCGCCGCGCGGCCGAGCTCCGCTCGCTCAATCCGCTCTCGGGCCTGCCGGGGAATCTGACCATCGCGCATGAGATCGACGCGCGGCTCGCGGACGGCAGCGAGGTCGCGTGCCTGTACGTCGACGTCGACCACTTCAAGGGCTTCAACGACCGGCATGGCTTCGAGCGCGGCGACCGCGTCATCGCCCATCTCGCCGAGCTGCTGAGCCAGACCGTCGGCGAGATCAGCGAAGACACGTTCATCGGTCACGTCGGCGGCGACGACTTCGTCGTCCTCGCGCCCCGCGATCAGGCCGAACGGCTGGCGCGCGAGATCATCGCGCGTTTCGACGCGACGATCCCCTCGCTCTACGACCCGGAGGATCGCGCGCGGGGCTGGGTCGAGGCTCCCGATCGTCGCGGCCGCACCCGACGCGTGCCGTTCGTCAGCGTCTCGATCGGCGTCGTGCCGCTGCAGCCGGAGCGCTTCCCTGGCGCGACCGAGGTCGCGCGCGCCGCGGCCGAGATGAAGGAGGTCGCGAAGCGCCGTCCGGGCTCGGGCTACGCGATCGACCGCCGTCGCGAAAACGCCGCTAGCGTCGCTTCGCCCCCGCCTTGAAGATCGACCGCAGCGAAAGGAACATCACGATCGCGACGACCTGACCCATGAGGATCGCGCGATTGACATCGATCGCGGGTCGCCAAGTCGCGTCGCCGTCCTTGATGACCCACGCGCCGACCGGGCGCGCCCACAGGCCGAAGCCGCCACCGCCGTTGCCCAGCGTGTCGCCGCCGGCGCCGCCGCCGCCCATCACCACCGCCGCCGGGATGACCGTGACGCCGTCCAGCTGGTAGGGCTCGCCGTACACGCGCTTCGCGGTGAGCGCGTCCCGCGCTTGGTTGATCGTTTCGAGTGCATTCATCGCCAGACTCCCTGCGTGTTGTCAGTCCGACGATACCCTTAGATCTCGAGCTCGAGTCCTTCTCGCGCGACGACGACTTCGAGGCCTGGGCGTCGCTCGCTCGCCATGCGCTGCGCGTCCCTGCCGATCCGATCAAGCGCGTCGTCGCTGCGGTCGGGGTCGTGGTGGTAGAGCACGAGCCGGCCGACGCGAGCCTTCACCCCGACGTCGATGGCCGCATCGACGGTCGAGTGACCCCAGGTCGCCTTGAAGTCGCCCGGCAGGAACTGAGCGTCGTGGATCAGCGTGTTCGCGTCGGCCGACAGCGCGATCACCGGATTCGGTCTGCCCGAGAAGGGATCCTCGGTGTCCGTCGCGTACACCAGTGAGCGCCCGTCGGCCTCGATGCGGTACGCGAGCGCCGGCGCGGGATGGAAGATCGTCGACGACCGGACGCGAAATGGCCCGATGCGCTCGTCGGATCCATCGGTCATCTCCTCGATCTTCAGCTGCACGGGGAGGTCGTCGATGTCGACGGGAAAGAACGGATCGTCCATGCGCATCCCGAGCAGCTCCTTCATGGTGCGCGATTGCTTCGGCCCGATGATCCGCAAGCGGCTCTTCGGGTCGTAAGCGGGACGGAAGAACGGGATGCCCTGGATGTGATCCCAGTGAAGATGCGAGACGAGCAGGTCGACATCGAAGGGACGCCTGCTGCCGCCGTTCATCATCGCGATGCCGAGCTCGCGCAGGCCGGTCCCCGCGTCCAGTACGAGAAGCGCGCCGCTGGAATCGCGCACTTCGACGCACGCGGTGTTGCCGCCGTAGCGCACCGTGCTCGGGCCGGGCGTCGGGATCGACCCGCGCGTTCCCCAGAAGCGGATCTTCATGAGGACACCGCCTTCGGTGCCGCTCGATCGCGCTCCGAGAGGCCGGCCGCCTCCTGGATGGTCCCCATGCCCTCGTCACCCGGCTTCGGCCAGGTATGTTTCAGCGCCGCGAGCGCGGCCTCGAGGTGCGGCCGCGCGGCATGCACCGCGGCCATGACCTTCGGATCGAGGTGGTCGCCGGCCATGCCGTCCATGATCTCCAGCGTCCGGTCGAGCGGATACGCCGGCTTGTAGTAGCGCGGCGCGGTGAGCGCGTCGAAGACATCTGCCGTCGCCACGATGCGCGCGCCGAGCACGATCGACTCCGCCGCAAGTCCTTTCGGATAGCCCTTGCCGTCCATCCGCTCGTGGTGCTGCGAGGCGATCACCGGCACGTCCCGCATGTCACGCGGGAACTCGAGGTGCGCCAGGAACTCGCCGGTCTTCTCGGCGTGCGCCTTCATGTACTCGAACTCGGCGTCGTCGAGCTTCCCCGGCTTCTGCAGGAACTTATCTCGCACCGCGATCTTCCCGTAGTCGTGGAGCAGCGCGGCGGCGCGGAGCTTCTCGAGATCCTTGCCACGTAGGCCCATCGCGCGGCCGATGACGTCCGCGTAGCGGGTGACCCGCTGGCTGTGCCCGGCGGTCTGCTGGTCACGTGCGTCGACCGTCATCGCGAGGGTCTCGATGAGCGTCTGCCACAGCTGCTTCTGCTCGGCCACGAGCTGCGCGTTCTCGACGGCGACGGCGGCCGACGCGGCGAGCGACGCGAGCGTGTCCTCGTCGGCGGCCGTGAAGGGGCCACCGCCCCTTTTGTTCACCGCCTGGAACACGCCGATGACGCGACCTTCCTGTCCCGTCATCGGAAACGTCAGAAGGCTCTTCGTCTGGTAGCCGCTCTGCTGGTCGGGCTCGGGGTTGAAGCGCGCGTCGGCGTACGCGTCCGGGATGTTGATGACCTCGCCGGTCTGCGCGACGCTCCCGGCGATCCCGGTCCCGAGCGGGATGCGGATCTCGCCGGTGCCGAGCGCGATGCGCGACCACAGCTCGCCGCGGTCCGCGTCAACGATGAAGATCGTGGCCCGGTCCGCCGCGAGCAGCTCTTGCGTCGCCTCGGCCATGAGGTGCAGCAGCGAATCGAGATCCGTCACGGACATGAGGCGACGCGTCACGTCGAGGATCACCTCGAGGCGATGACCGGCCGTCCTCCGCTCGCGGCTGCGGCGCTCCGCGGCGCGCCGCTCCGCGCCATCGGGTGGCGCTGCGGCCGCGGCACGGCGCTGCGTGCTCCGGCGTTCGGCCGGCGTGCCGCTCATTCCGCCGACGTGATGCGCTCCGCGACGGGCGCGATCGTCTCCGCGATCTGCTCGAGGAGCATCTGATCGCGGCGTTCGAACGTGCCGTTGCGCTTGTTGAGGACCTGGATGATGGCGACCGGCTTTCCCTGGCTCCCCCACACCGGCACCACCAGCACGTTCAGCGTGCGGAACCCGGTGCGCATGTCGAACTTGCGGTCGAAGCGCGAGTCCGCGTACGCGTCCGGGACGTTGATCGTCTCGCCAGTGAGGGCGGACTGACCCGCGAGGCCCTGCCCGATCGGCAGGCGGATCTCGGTCGCCGTTCGCTGGGCCACTCGGGCCCAGAGCTCATTCTTCTGTTGGTCGACGACGTAGAAGGTGCAGCGTTCAGCATCGACCGCCTGCGAGCAGAGCTCCACCAGGCCGCGCAGGTACGCCTCGCGGTCCCGCTGTACCGACAGGTGCCCGAGCTTCACCAGGATGAGCGCGACCTTGTCGTCGAGCATGTCGATCAATGAAAGCCGGCCACGGCCGCGCTCGCGATCGCGATCTGCGGCGCGGGCGCGGCATTCGGGTTCGTGAGCGCGCCAATGCGGTTGATCTGGTAGCACGCGACCGGCTCCGCGCGACCCTTCACGTGGATCGCGCCGAGATCGACATAGTCGACGTCGTTGCCCAGCTCGCCGAGCGTCTCGGCGCTGCACGCGACCTGGTCACGACGCGCGATGTCGGCCGACGTGAGCCGCGACGCGACGTTGGCCGTGTCACCGATGACCGTGTACTCCATGCGCCCGAGCGCGCCGAGGAAGCCGGCGACGACGTGGCCGGTGTTGATGCCGAAGCCGAATGACACGTCAGGCCCTCCCTTCGCGCGCTCGGCCTGGATCCACTTCTGCATCTCCAACGCGCACTCCACCGCCTTGCGCGCCTCGTCGGCGACCTCGATCGGCGCGCCCCAGATGACCATGATGTTGTCACCGTTGTACTTGTTCACGCTGCCCTCGTAACGGTTGACGATGGTCACCATACCGTCGAAGTAGCGGTTGAGGTGCCCGAGGAGGATCGCGGGGGTCATGCCCTCGGAGATCGTCGTGAACCCGCGGATGTCACCGAAGAGCACGGTCACGCGGCGGTCCTCGCCGCCCAGGGCGAGCTGGCCGGTCTCCTCCCGCTCCATGATCGTGCGCGCGACCGCCGGCGTGACAAAGCGTCCGAAGGTGCTCTGCGTGCGCGACACCGCGAGCTGCTCCTCGAAGAGGAGGTAGCCGAGCCCGATCACCCACCAGAAGACCGACGGCATGACATAGCCGATCGACGGCACCTCCACGGGTCCGTTCCCGATGACGCCCTGCGTCTGCAGCGAGAACAGCACGTACGCACCTGCGATGTACGCGACGAGCACGCCGAGAGCCGCGAGGAAGCCCCACAGGCGCCAGCGCACGACGAGGAGCATGCCCACCAGGGTCACGATGAGGAGCTGCACCAGTGTCGTGACAAAGCCCTGCTTCAGCACGGGGTAGCGATTGGTGAAGATCGACTGCGCGGTGTTCGCCCAGATCTCGACACCGAACATCTTCCGCCCGACGCTGTTCGGCACGGGATAGTCGTCCGGCACCGCGGAGACGGAATGGAAGCCGACGAACACCGTCCGGCCGAGGATGAGCTCGCGCGGCACGGCGCCGGCGATCACGTCCTTCATCGAGACGACGCAGAACTCGAGGGGGTTCGTGCAGAAACCGAGTTTCTGCTGCTCGGTCGTCGAGGTGGCGGGCCGCGATGCGTAGTAGACCGCCATGCCACCGCGCTGGTTGAGCGGCAGCACGCGTTCGCCGAGCGGCGCGGGAACGACGAGCCGGTCGCCGGACAGCGTCGCCTTTGTGAGATCGGCGCGCACCTGGCGCGCGGCGGCGATGAGGGGCAGCGCGTAGTACGTCGTGCCGTCGGGTCCCTCGATGCGCATCTGCGCGTCGCGCACATGTCCGTCGGGGTCGGCGGTCACGTTGACCGAGCCGACGCCGGCCGCGGCCGAGCCGAGCTGCGCGATGGGGAGCTGCAGCACCGCGAACTTCGTCGAGTGATCGGTGAGGACACCATCGCCCGCGCCCTGCATCGCGAGGATGACGTTGCCCGCGTCCTTGATCGCCGACGCGAGCAGCGCATCGTCCTCGGGACTCGGCGAGCGGTCGTAGAAGCTGATGTCCATCGCGATGACGGTCGGGCTCTGCGCTCGGAGGGCGCGGATGAGATCGGCGTACGCGCGGCGGGGCAGCGGATAGACGTCGTACTTGCTGATCGTGAGGTCGTCGACCGCGACGATCGTGATCTGGTTCTTCACCTGCGCCGGCGAGATGTCGATGGCCTTGTCGTAGATCGCGGTCTGCAGGGTCGTGTCGAAGAGCTGGGTCAGCAGAGCGAGTGCGCCGAACAGCACCGCGAGCACCGCGATAGCGGCGACGACCGCGCGCTGACGCCGTTGGCGCTTCGAAAACACCCTTCCCGCCACCTTCCTCTGCCCGCCGCGGCGGGTCGGGTCAGATTATGGGGTTGCGGGCGCGTGCGAGCACGCTTTGCAGCACGCGTATCGCGCGCGCGTAGTCGACGAGTGAGAGGCGCTCCATCGGCGTGTGGTCGTACCGGGAGTCGCCGGGACCGTAGGCGACCATCGGACAGCCCCACGCCGGCGCGAGGATGTTCATATCGCTCGTGCCGCTCTTCACCTTGAAGGTCGCTTTGCCTCCCGCACCCGCGATCGCGCCGACGAAGGCGCGTGCGAGTGGTGTGCTGCGCGAGGTGCGCGCGGGCTCTTCGGCACCGATCCGCTCGATCTCGATCGCCGCATCGCCCTCATGTGCCGCGGCGATGGCGCGGAGCTCGGCCTCGAGCGCCGCGGTCGTGATGCCGGGTGGGATGCGGTAGCCGACACGAAGCTCAGCTCTTTCGATGAGTCCGTCGCTCGTCCCGCTGCTCATGCCCTCGAGTCGGCAATCGAGCTTCGCGAACCCTTCAGCCTCCTTCGTGCGCTGCTCGGCGGCCGCACGCAGGCGCGACCACAGCGCGAGCGCCTCCTCGCTACAGGTGGGGCCCGGCGCGGCACCGTGGCGCGCGGGACGCGACAGCGCGACGCGCAGCGCGAGGCGTCCCTTGTACGCGACGGTGACCGCGTCCCAACCGGACGGCTCGCCGATGACGCACCAGTCCGGCGCCGCGAGCGTCGCGCGATGTCGCGCACCCGCGCTCGTCGGCGATTCCTCCTCGACCGCGCCGACGACCGTGACGCGAACGCCCGCCACGGGCGTCGTGGCCGCGGCGACGAATGCGGCGAGCGGTCCTTTCGCATCGACCGCGCCGCGTCCGACGAGCTCGCCGTCCTCCATACGCACCGCGATCTCGCCAGGGACCGTATCGATGTGGCCGAGCAGCACGACGTGCGTGGACCCCTCGCCGATCTCGCCGACCGCGTTGCCCGCGTCGTCGACCGACGCGCGGAAGCCGCGCTCGGCCATGCGTGCGACGAGCCATTCCACGGCCTCGCCCTCCCGGCGGCTGGTGCTGGGTATGTTCACGAGGCCACGCACGAGGTCCACGTCCGCGCGAGGTGGCGATGCGCTCACGGGACTGGGCGAGAGCACTGCGTCCACGCGTTCGCGACGACAAAGACCAGCACGGGGAGCCACATCGCGAGGATCACGAGGCGGAGCCGTCGCCGTATCACGATGTGCGCCCGGCGTGGAAGCCGCGAGTAGACCCAGCCAAGGATGCCCGACACGATGAACGCTTCGCCGGTAGGGTCGGCGGGATCGGTCATGCCAGCGCCTTCGCGGTCGCGGCGAGCACGCGGTCGATCTGCGGGGCGCTGATGACGAGCGGCGGCAGATAGCGCACCACCGTCGGGCCCGCGCCCAGCGCGAGCACGCCCTCGTCCTGCAACGCCTTCAGCGTCGGGCCGGCGTTCTCTTTCAACTCGATGCCCGCGAGGAGGCCGAGCCCGCGGACCTCGCGCACCTTGTCGCTGCGGATCGCGCGGAGGCCATCCAGCAGCTGCGCACCGCGCTCGCGCGCGCGTGTCGCGAGGTCGAGGCGCCGCATCTCCGCGATAGCGGCGATGGCCGCGGCGCAGGCGAGTGGATTCCCGCCGAACGTCGACGAGTGCGAGCGCTTCGGTAGATCTCCGACCGCACGCGAGAAAGCGATCGCCCCCATCGGCAGTCCGCCGGCGATCGACTTCGCGACGCAGAGGATGTCCGGCACGACCTCGTACTGCTCGAGGGCGAACATCGTCCCGGTCCGGCAGAAGCCGGTCTGCACCTCGTCGAACACGAGAAGCGCGCCGCGGTCACCGCAGAGACGCGCGGCCTCGTGGATGAACTCGCGCGTCGCCGGTCGCACGCCGCCCTCGCCCTGCACGAGCTCGACGATGAAGGCGGCGGTATCCGTCGTGATCGCCGCGCCCAGCGCCTCGGGCTTGTTGAACGGCACGTGCGAGAAGCCCGGGACCAACGGCCCGAACACGTCGCGGTACTCCGGACCCCACGTCGCGGACAGCGCGCCCATCGTCTTGCCGTGGAACCCACGCATCGTCGCGACCACGCCCACTCGCTTCGTCGCGGCGCGCGCGAACTTGAGCGCGCCCTCCACCGCCTCGGTGCCGCTGTTGCAGAGGAACATCCGATCGAGCGACGCCGGCAGCAGCGAGGCGAGGATGTCGTACAGCTCCGCGCGGCGGTCGTTGTAAAAGAGCTCCGTACACGAGGCGAGCGTCCGCGCCTGGGCGGCGATCGCGTCCGCCACCGCGGTGTTGCCGTGCCCGAGATTCGCCGAGCCCTGGCCACCGACGCAATCGATGTACTCGCGGCCGTCCTCGTCGTAGAGGAGCGCGCCGTCGCCGCGCACGATCGCCAGCTGCCGCTTCGTGTACAGGCCCGACGTATGCGCGTCCTCGCGGCCGACGGACGAGCGCCGCTCGACGGTCATCCCTGGATCACCGTGCGGACCTGTGGGTCGCCCGATGCGCTACGGATGACGACCTCGCCCACACCGCCCTCGATCGCCTCGCGCGCCGCGAGGATCTTCTTCTTCATGCGACCCTGCGCCATCTTCTCGGCGTCCTCGAGCGTCGTCTCGGCGACGAGCGACGACGGATCGTTCGGGTCGCGCAGCAGACCGGGCACGTTCGTGAGTATGAGGAGCGCGTCGGCGTCGATCGCGACGGCGATCCGCGCCGCGACGCGATCGCCGTCGACGTTGACCGCCTCGTTCTCCGTCGACAGCGCGAGCGGAGCGACGACGGGCACGCGCCCGGGCCCGATGAACTGCGTGAGCAGCGGCAGGTTCACCGCTTCCACGGTCCCGGTGTAGTCGTCGCGGAGCAGCAGTGTCTTGCCGTCCTTCACGGAGCGCACGTCCTTGCGCTTCGCGACGAGCAGGCGGCCGGAGATGCCGGAGAGGCCGACGGCGTCGATGCCACGCTGCTGCAGCTTCTCGACGTAGAGGAAGTTCTCCACGCCGAGCGCGGCCATCGCGAACACCTCGAGCGTGCGGCGATCGGTGCGGCGGCTGGTGTGGCCCGACGGCGAGGTGATCGTCTCCTGCGGCACGCCGAGGGCGGCCGCGATCCGGTCGGTCTCCGCCGACGCCCCGTGGACCAGGACGATCTCGTCCAGCCGCGCGACCTCGGCGACGAGTGTCGCGACCGCGTCGCGGTCGACGCCCTTCGAGCCACCGGCCTTCACGACCGCGCGCAGCGTCACGGACGCAGCCTAGAGACTCGTGGCCGGACGCATGTCAGTGCTGCTCCGTGATCGTGACGGTCCAGTCGGACCAGGATGCGGAGGTCTCCAAGATCGTTAGGCAGTACGTTCCGGGGCCGGTGCGCTCGACGGTCTTTGCCCACGGAGCGTCAGCGATCGTTCCGCCGCTCGGGCCCGTCCCGATCTCGTTCCACCAGATCGCCATGTTGCCAGTCGTGTTGGCAATGTGCGGTCGCGTGTCGGTCAATTGCGTCATCGCGTCATAGAGGAAGACGGCCCGCAGCCCCGGCCGGGGGCTGTCCCACGTAAGCTTCCAGCTCGAGCCGACAGCGAAGGGTTCGGTGTACGAGATCGCGAAGCCCGACTCCAGTCTCGTCGAAGGTCGAAAGGTCGTGCTGTCGCCCTTACGCGCGCCGCTCGACTGCGCGGGTCCCACCGCGCAGTTCAGCTGCACCTCTTCGCGTGGCTGGAGCGACTGCCACCCCCAGTACGCGAGAAGCGCACCGACAACCACGGTGCCCGTCGCGGCGATGAGCCAGTGACGCCGAAAGGTGGCCAGCTCCGAGTGCGACGCCGCGTTCGGCATCACGGATGCAGACCCACGAAGCCGAGGCCGGCGTCCTCCGGAATGCCGCACGCGACGTTCATCGCCTGCACGCCGTTGCCCGCCGCGCCCTTCACCAGGTTGTCGATCGCACAGAGCGCGACGACCCGCTCGCCGCGCGGATCGGCGGCGAATCCGACATCGGCGAAGTTCGTGCCCGCGAGCAGCTTCGGCTCGGGATAACGGAAGATGCCGGTTCGCTCCTTCACGATGCGCACGAACGGTTCGCTCGCGTAGTGCTGCCGGTAGATCTTCCACAGGTCCTTGTCCTCGAGCGGAGTCTTCACGTAGGCGTGGGCGGTGGCGAGGACGCCACGCACCAGCTCGACGGCCGTGACCGAGAGATCCACGCGCGGCCGCGCGCCACCGAGCGCGAGCTCCTGCTCGATCTCCGCGGTGTGGCGGTGTCCGACCGGCCGGAAGGAGCGCACCACGCCGACGCGCTCCGGGTGATGCGAATCTTCCGACGGCTCGCGGCCACCTTCGCTCGAGCCCACCTTGCACTCGACCACCACCGGGCGCGTGCGGTCGACGACGTCCGCGGCGAAGAGCGGGAGCAGCGCGAGGATCGCGGCGGTCGCGTTGCAGCCGGCGCCGGTGACCCGCGGCGCGCCGGTGATCCGGTCACGGTGCAGCTCGGGGATGCCGTAGACCCAGCGGCCGAGCTCCCGTGGATGCGGATGCGGCTCGCCGTACCACCGCTGATAGTCGGCGGGGTCGCGCAATCGATGGTCGCTCGACAGATCGATGATCAGCGCGGCACGGCCGTCGAATTCGTCAGCGCGGTGCGTGCCGTTCGGCAGGCTGAGAAAGAGCACATCGCACTTGGCCACATCCTCGTAATTCACGAACTGCAGATCCGTGCGCTTCCGCAGGTTCGGATGCGCCGTCGTGACCGGCTTGCCCGCGAGCGACTCGCTGCCGGCGACGATCCCCTGGACCTCCGGATGGCCGAGCAGGAGGCGGAGCAGCTCACCGCCGGCGTAGCCGCCCGCGCCGATGATGCCCGCCTTCACCGGGTGGCCACGGACAGCACGTAATCGATGACCTTCGCCGGGATGTTCACGCCCGTCGTGTCGATGGAGTTTCGGAACTCCATCGTGTAGTTGACCTCGTTCACGAGCAGGCCCTCGGCGCCCTCGAGCACGTCGATCGCGACAACGCCGCCGCCCACGGACCGGGCCGCGCGTACACAGACGTCGTTGAGCTCCGGCGTGACGACACAGTTGGTCGCCTTGCCGCCGCGCGCGGTGTTCGTGATCCAGTGATCGGAGTAGCGGTAGATCGCCGCGATGGTCTCGTCGCCGACGACGAACGCGCGGATGTCACGTCCCGGCTTCGGAACGTACTCCTGGACGTAATAGATGGAGTGCATGTAGGTCCCGAGCACGTCCTTGTGCTCGAGGATCGCTTCCGCGGCCTCGCGGTCGTTCACCTTCGAGATGAGACGTCCCCAGCTGCCGACGAGCGGCTTCATCACCACGGGATAGCCCAGCTCCTCCGTCGCGACGAGGGCAGACTCGGGGGTGAACGCCACGCGCGTCCGCGGCGACGGCACCCCGTCGCGGATGAGCCGCATCGTCGTGAGCAGCTTGTTCCCGCAGATGTCCGCGACCTCGAAGGTGTTGACGGTGGGGATGCCCCAGATGCCGAAGACCCAGAGGGAGTAGAGGGCGCGGCTGTGTTGGATACAGCGCTCGAGCACGACATCAACACCGAGGTCCGGCTTCCGCTCGAGCTCGAACACGATCTCCCGGTCGTCGAGGATCTTCGTCGGAACGTGCCGCGATTCGAGCTCCTCCAGCAGCAGCTTCTCCTCGACGCGCACCCGGGAGAGAAGCACGCCGACGGTCGGGTTATTCACCCCAGTCTTCTTCGGCCTCGGGCGCGAGGGCGAGCGCGAGCGGCTTCGTCTCGGTCACCTCGAGCTCTGCGCCGCAGTCGGGGCACGAGACGATCTCACCCTTCACGGCATCGTTTCCGACGGTCACGTCGGCGTCGCACTCGGGACACTTGGCCACGGCCCCTCCCGCCTGATCGGCAGGAGCAGCGTAAACGCTAGTCGGCTCCGGACGCACCCTCGCGCCTGGCGCGCGAGCGCGCCTTGTCTTCGTACATGCGCTCGTCGGCAACGCCGAGCAGCGCGTCATCGGTGCGGCCGTCTTCCGGGAACCACGCGATCCCGAACGACACGCTCGGCAGCGGGTGATCGCGGCCCGCCCAGTGGTAGCTCTCTTCACGCAGACGCGACTCGATGCGCGTCACGAGGGCCTGCGCGGGCAGCAGGCCGGTGCGGGGCAGCAGCAGCACGAATTCGTCTCCGCCGAACCGCGCGACGATATCTTCGGCGCGGACCGACTCGCGCATGAGGTGGGCCACCTTGGTCAGCACCTCGTTGCCCGCGAGGTGACCGGCCGTGTCGTTCACGCTCTTCAGGCCGTCCACATCGCAGAGCACGACGGCGAAGATGTCCCCGTGGCGCGCGGCGCCGGCGATCTCGCTGTCGAGGCGCTCCATGAGGCTGCGGCGGTTCAGCGCGCCGGTGAGGTCATCGTCGCGCGCGAGCCGATGGGTTTCGGCCAGCAGGCGCGCGTTCGCGATCGCGATCGCCGCCTGGGCGGCGTACAGGCGGACCAGTCGCTGCGTGTCGCCCGAGAAACGACGCGGCGTCGCCGAGTACATGGCGAGAGTCCCCACCAGCTCGCCGTGCGCGATCAGCGGAACGGCGATGGCGGACGCGATCGTCGCGTGGAGCGGCTTGGTGCTTCTGGGGTGATCGGAGTACTTCGCCGCCACCACCATGTCGCGCGTCTCGATCGCCGCGAGCGAGATGCCGGCGAGCGGCTCGCCGACGGAGTCGCGCAGGCCGAGATCCGCGTTGGGGCGAAGCGCCCGGATGATGAACCCATCGCCGGGCTCCGCGAGCGCGAGCATCGCCCCATGCGTGCGCGACAGCTGCGTCGCCTGCTCGACGACGAGCTTCACGAGATCCTCGAGCGAACGCTCGCCCGCCGCGGCGAGGCCGACCTCGTAGAGAGCCTCGAACTGCACCGCGCGGCGGCGCTCCGTCTCGCTGAGGCGCCAGTTCGTGTACAGGGCCAGGCCGGCACGAAGGGCGAGGATGATCATCGTCGCGGCCACGGCCGAGTCGACGAACATCTGAACACCCGAGTTGCTCAGGTTCGCGGCCACGACGAGCGCCGCGGCGAACGCGGCGGTCACTGCAGGTAGCGCGAGCCGCGAAAGCTCGACGACGTCGCGCGAGAACAGCCGCCGCGGTCCGGACCTGTGGTCCTCGATCCAGGTCCCGGCCGACACGCCGATCGCAAGCATGCCGAGCATCCATAGGAGGTCGAGCGAGGTACCCGCTTCGAAATCGCCCCAGAGGAAGACTGGCAGGCTGAGCGTGAACGCGAGCGCATTCAGCGCGACGCCGACGACGAGGATCGCGAACGCACGACGCGGCTGCTCCATCGGCGAACCCCAGAGGGCCGAGAGCGCAGCGCCCGTCGCGCCAGACCACAGCACCGCATAGAGAAGGACGACCGTCGTGACGAGCGGCTCCTGCTTCATCTCGCTCGCGAGCGCGCTGGAGAGGAGCAGCGCGATCGCGGCGAGAAGAAGCAGCACCACCGCCCCGGAGTCGAGGAGCAAGGCGTAGATCGCGAGACGCTGACCGCGCAGCATCGCGATGAAGCCGAAGATCAGGAGCGCCGCGGCGCTCAGGTGCGCGATGTCGTCGAGGCCCGGCGTGGGGATCGCGACCTCGGCGATGACGAACGCGCTCCGCACCAGCATGCCGATCGTCCAGGCGCTGGCGGCAAGCGCGACGAAGACCCACGGGAGCCGCTCGCGCCCGGGCGTCGTCTGCGCGGCGCGCATCGCCGCCACGATCGCGCCCAGGCCGAGCGCGAGCCAGGCGATCGAGGCAACGGCGCCGCGCGGCCACCCTGCGGGCGCGAGCTGCTCGAGCCCGTACACCGCGCAGACGCCCGCGACGCCCACCAGGCCCGCTTGCCACGAGCGGAGCGCGAGGGCACGTCTGAGGGGACTGAGGTCGCTCACAGAGGACAGGCTAGCCAGAGCGGACGTTGCCGGAAGGCCCGCTCGTCCCACCCTGTACGCCGCCTTGGGAGCCTCGCGTACTACCTCTGCGGGGCCAAATGAGGCGGATCTAATACCGAGTTCACCCGTGCGGGCGAGACAATCAGGCCGCGATGTCGGTCCACCGGACCACCGTGGCAGGCCTGACGCTGTCAGCGCTGCTACTGGCTGCCTGCGCGTCGCGGACCGGCGCGCCGAGCGCCCCGCCTGATCCCCTGGCAGGCAGCTACGTCGTGAAGGGAGGCGGTGCGCCGCTTGACGTTTTCACCGCACTCAGCGAGGAGTTCCGTCGACAGCACCCCACGGTACGGTTCACTTTCAGCGACGTCGGATCGGCGGCGGGCATGCGCCTAGCTGCGACCGGTGAGGTCGATCTCGCGACGAGCAGCGCGCCTCCGCCGCCGGAGCTCCGGGACAAAGTGGGCCTCGTGCCGGTCGGCGTGAGTGGCACGGGCGTGATCGTGAACGCGGCGAACCCCGTCACCGACCTCACGCGCATTCAGGTGCACGACATCTTCTCCGGAGCGGTCGCGGACTGGGGCGACGTCGGTGGCAGTCGCGAAAAGATCATCGTCGTGATCCGCGAGTCGACGAGCGCGCTCCGTTCGAACTTCGACGCGTACTTCTTCGACGGCAAGCCGGCGTACCCGTCGAGCGCGCTCGAGCTCAACAGCGGCACGGACATCGTCGCCGCGGTGAGCGCGCGCACCGGCGTGGTATCCATGGTCACGCTGACGGAAAAGATCCGCAGCGATCAGCACGTGCGGTTCCTGTCGCTGGACGGCGTGGCACCGACCAAGAAGAACGTACAGACGGGCGCGTATCCGGTGCTCCGTCCCCTCTACCTGGTCCGCAACGCTCAGCAGGTCGCGCCGGCGATCGCGGCATTCCTCGACTTCGTCCGCAGCGCCGAGGGCCAGCGCGTCATCGAGAGCATCACCAGCCCACCGCAATAGCCGGCTACTGCGTCTTCAGCACCGAGAGGATGTTCCCAGCCGGGTCCTTGAACCAGGCGATATCCGGACCGTTGCCGCGCGAGATGCCCTTGATGTCCTGGCCGAAGCCGTCGTAGCGCTCCATGGCGATGCCGGCCTTCGTGAGCTCGTCCACCGCCTTGTCAACATCGTCGACCGGGAAGTTGAGCACCGTGAACTGGGCGGGAACGTGATGGTCCCTCCGGTAGATGATCACCTTGCTACCGCCGGAGAGGTGCAGCTCGAGGACGCCCATCGGACCGGCTTTCACGTTCAGCCCGAGCTTGTCCGCGTAGAACGCCTTGGCCTTGTCGAGGTTGTCGACCGCGAAGCCTGGGAATGCCTTGCTGTTCTTGAACATCAGCGACTCCTTGTGAGCCAGGAGGGATTCGAACCCACGACCAAGGGATTAAGACTCCGCCCTGGCGTGCTTTACATGATGTCAGGAACAGTCATTTCGGGCGTTTCCGCGTTGCTGGTGTACCCCGACGTGTCACCGAATGTCTGGGCGTTGCAAGATCGGTTGCTACAGGTGCCTGAGGAGGCGTCATTGGACTCCCAACATGGCGAGATAACGGGGGCGCACGCGATCGATGTGCGTCTGTTTCGCGGCGTCCCATTCGTCCTTGGTGCGCCCAGCTAACTCGAGCAGTCGGACCAGAGCGCGCTCGTGCGTCTTGATCGTGAGAACGAGGACGCTGACATACATCGAGATGTCGAGCTCTGCCTTCAAGAGGGACACGCCTGGCTCGGCCGTTGGCACTGCTTTGCTCGAATCCATCCAGGCCCACGGGCGGGCATGAGCGTGTGACGAGAGGACACGGTATAGAAGCGCCTTGCCATCGTGGTACGTGTCAAAAAGTGGAACCGCCTGCTTCATCGCCTCCCCGAAACCCGTGACCTCGGCGGGCCCTTTCTTTGGCTTGGATCGTTGAACGGTGAGCCCGTTGGTCGTGGCTCTTTGCTCCAAGTGCGCGAGCCGCTCAGCGAAGAACTGGGGATCGGGCTTGACCTTGTTGCGTTCCTTGACCGTCTCGAAGCGCACATTTAGCCCTCGTCCTAGCCGCTGGCGCTCCGTGATATCGGCGTCGAGCAGGTATGCGATCAGCACGTCGGCCTCAGCCGCGGGCCGCAGAAGCGAGTAGAGCGAGAACATCGGCAGAAGGTTCTGTTGAAGGATGCCGAGGACGGTTCGCAGATGATCTTCCGAGGACAGCCAGAGCAAACCTGCTTGTTCATAGGGATCTCTCAGTTTCTTCTCGTACGCAGCGCCCATCGGTGATCCGCGCTCAGGCGCCTCAAGTACTTGGGGGACAAGTTCCGCAGACGCGGAAAGCACGGCATCGAGTTGCGCCATCGTCGCGATGTAGTTCTTCGCATCCTGACCTGCGAGCGTGTTGTTGAAAACAAACGCGCTCCCTACCGCCACGTTCGGTGCCTTCCGCGTGTCCGCCACCCCGCGCTAGGTTAGGGGGTGATGCACTACCCAAGGCTGCCCCGGTTTTGTGGAGGAGCTGGGACCGCCGATTACATGACAGTCGGATGGCACTTGCTCTGTTCATAGACTGACGACCCGATGGGCTACGTGATACACCCGAGCTTCGTGGCTCCAAATAGCGCCGACACGCCGATCTGGCGTTACATCAGCTTCACGAAGCTCGTCTCACTCCTGATCACGCATGAACTCCACTTCGCCAGATCAGATCTGCTTGGGGACAACTTTGAGGGCTCGTACACCGCCGCCAACGTAAGTGCCCGACCGACGGCGTGGCGCGCTGGTGGAATACCGGAAGCACGGATACCAGACATGTCGAAGTGGTTCGAGACGGTCTACCGCAAACTCGGCCGATTCACCTTCATCAACTGCTGGACCGCTCTGAATCACGAGTCCGTGGCGCTCTGGAACCTGTACTCGAGCATGACGCAGGGGGTCGTGCTCCGCTCGACGTTCGGCCGGCTAACCAACAGCCTCGGTGCTAGTGATCATGTGATCGGCGCGGGCTTGGTGCAATACATCGACTACGACGCGGAGATGATCCCAGAAGGCAGCACGTACAACCCTTTTCTGTACAAGCGTCGAAGCTACCAATTCGAAAGCGAGCTGCGGGCGCTCATTCAGGAAGTAACTGCACCACCTGAAGCCACGCTGGAAGAAGCCGTCCTCACCGCCGAGGGCCCCAGCGGGATCCGTGTCCCAGTGGACCTGAACACATTGCTCCAGCGAATCCATATCGCGCCCGCTGCCGAGCAATGGTTCGCGGATCTTGTTCAATCAACAGTTGATCGTCTAGCCCAGGGCATCGAGGTGCGGCGATCAGCGATGAAGCGCGATCCGCTGTACTAGTGCAGTTCAAGCCGTCGCGAGCTTCACTCTTGGCAAGGCAAGGCGGCGCGGCGCGTGTCATCGCTTGGCAAGGCAGACGAGAAGCCCCCGAGGTGTAACTCGGGGGCTACTTTGCGCGACCGCCCTGGATGGCGCCGCGATGGCCACTCTGCCCTAGTTGCTGACGACGCCTCGTTCCCAGAATAGATAAATTCTGGATGTCGTCACGAAGTTTTCGCCGCCACCACCCGAAACGACGGACGTGACGTGCTTCAGCTCCCAGCCTTCACGACCCAGCTCCTGCCACTTCTTCTCCAGCGCGGTCGTGCTGTTTTCCGCCTTGAGCGACTGATCGACTGTGACCTTGTATTCCTTCGCCATCTCCGTCCTCCCTCGCGGCGCTAGGTTAGGACGCATAGAAGTCCCGCACGCGGTCAAGCGCCGCGACTGGACGCATCGCGAGGCGCGCTGTCCGAAGGTCCGCGATGCCACTATCGCAGCGGCGGCCGCTGCCCGCCGCCCCAGCTCTGATTCGTCTCGACCACGGGGATGAGCTGCCTGGAGCATGAATCCCAATCGCGTTGCTACATTCCTGCTGCAGAGCGACCCCACCAGCAACGGCGGGGTCGTTCTTGCTGTGAGCCAGGAGGGATTCGAACCCACGACCAAGGGATTAAGAGTCCCCTGCTCTACCGCTGAGCTACTGGCCCGTTCAAATGGTAATGACCAGCGGCCCACGTGGCGAACTCGGAAATGTTGTTCACGCTGTGGATATGTGGAGAACTGCGCGATAGATCAGCCGCGCGCGTGCGAACCTCGCCCGCTCTTCGGTTCGCTGATCCCCTTGATCGTCTCACCGACCTCACGCGCGTTCCCGCGCCGGGCCAACTGCGCCGTCACGAGGATGCCGACGAGATGTCCGTCCGCGACGACCGGCAGACGCCTGACCTGACGGTCGGCCATCACCTTCTCGGCTTCATCGGCGTTCGAATCGGGCGACAGCGTGACCGGATCGGCGCTCATCGCCGCGGAGACTGGCGTCGTCTTCGGGTCCTTACCGGCCGCCACGACGCGCACGACGATGTCGCGGTCGGTCACGATGCCGACCAGCATCCCCGCGGCCGAGACGACCGGTATCGCGCCGCAGTCGTGCTGCTTCATGAGCGTCGCCGCCTGGGACGCGGTGTCCTCAGGCCGGACGACGGTTGGGTTCGGGGTCATCAGATCCTTGACCTTCATTTCGCGCGCACCTCCGACCACGCGGTCGGCAGCAGGAACTAGGCCGCGCCGATCTTGAAGATCTTGGTGCCGCAGACCGGGCAAGAGCCCTGCGTGGCCGGCCGCCCGTTCTTCATCGTGATCTGCTTCGCGTCCTTGATCTCGCGCGAGGCCTTGCATTTGACGCAATAGCCGTTCGCCACGACGCACCTCCACGATGGTCTCGGAGCGAGGCATCGTACCCTAGGCCTCCCGACCCCTAGACCCACAAAACCCCGCCTTGCGGCGGGGTCTCGTGGTGAGGAAGGGAAGGGTTGGGATTTCTTGAGTTGTCAGCGGTGGCGAGAGCAAGTGGCGTGCCAGCACCATGAGCGAGGAGGTAAGCGAGTGCGCGCCGAGATCCTTTCCATCGGCACCGAGCTTCTGCTCGGTCAGATCGTCGACACCAACGCCCAGTACCTCGCGAGCCGCCTCGCGGACCTTGGCATCGACTGCCTTTACATCTCCACGGTCGGCGACAATCCGGCCCGCTGCCGCGAGACGTTGGAGCGAGCGCTTGGTCGGTCGGATCTCGTTATTTCCACCGGCGGCCTCGGACCGACCGAGGACGACCTCACACGCGAGACGATCGCGGCCGTCCTCGGCGAGGAGCCGGTCGTCGACCCGACCCTCGAACGGGAGCTGCGTGACTGGTTCGCGGGCCGCGGCGCTGCGATGCCGGAGCGCAATCGGAAGCAGGCCTGGCTCATCCCGTCCGCGCGCGCGCTGCCGAATCCGAACGGCACCGCGCCGGGTTGGGACGTGCGCAAGGGCGACAAGCGGATCGTCGCGATGCCGGGCGTGCCACGCGAGATGACCTACATGTGGGAGCACTACGTCGAGCCGACGCTCGCCGCAGGCGCCGTGCTCCGCTCGCGAACACTCAAGCTGCTCGGCATCGGCGAGTCGCTGGCCGAGGAGGCCCTGGGCGAACTGGTGCGCTCGACGGCTCCGACGGTCGTGACGAAAGCGAAGAACGACGGGGTTCACGTGCGGATCACCGACAAGGATGCCGACGCCGCGACCATGGACGCGCGCATCGCCGCTATGGAGGCGCTGGTCCGCGAGCGACTCGGTCAGTACGTGTGGGGCACCGATGCCGAGACGCTCGGCGCCGTCATCGGGCGCGGTCTAAGCGAACGTGGCTGGCATCTCGCGACGGCGGAGTCGCTGTCGGGGGGCGACGTTGCGCGCGCGCTCGCCGAGTCGCCGGAATCTGCCTCGTGGTACGCCCGCGGCTTCGTGCGCCCGATGGCGGAGGCCCTGGAACTCACGCGTCTTCTCGACGATCTCCGGCCAGCGCCCGAGGTGCGCCTCGTCGTGCCATACGGCGAGCAGAGTGTGGAGCTGCGGATCTGGACACCCGATCGTCCACGCAGCACGACGATCCGTTTTGGATCGCCTCTGGAGGGACGCCGCCGCGCGCTGCTCGCCGCTCTCGACCTACTCAGAAGGGCAGTCGGCGACGAAAAGACAGAGAGACGAACTTAGCGGATGACTTAGAGAAGGTCAGGAGGGGCGAGCGAGTTTCGAGGGCTGCAGCGGAGCGGGAGAGTTCTCGAGCGACAGTCGAGAAGTGCGGCGGAGCGGGAGAGCTCTCGAGCGAGAGTCGAGACCGCGATAAATGGATACGTGTCAGGGCGCGAAAGGGAGCGGGCCCGTTTCGAGCGAGAGAGCTCTCCCGCTCCGCATCCGCGAGTCTCAGTCGCGGTCGCCGCGCTCCTCGTTCGCCTTGTTCTCGCCGTTCTTGTTCTTCGCACTCTTCGCTTTCGCCCGATCCGCCGCCGCGCGCGCCTGTTCCGCGTTGCGACGGACGACTTCCGCGGCTCGAACGGCCCGCGGCTGCGGGCTGGCGCGCGGTGCCGCGACGTGCGTCGTTTGCGAGGCCAGATCCTCGGCCACGCCGGCGGCCGTCTCCGCGATGCGCTGCACGCCGAAGAGTCCCGGCGCGAGTGTCGGCGCCGCGACGACCTGGAGGATCTCGGAGGAGCGCATGGTGGCCGGATCCGCCGAAAGCTTGGTGGCGAGCAACTGCACGCGGGAGCGCTGTTCGTTGAAGCGATCGTCCAGCTGAGTGACGAGCGCAACCACTTCGGGTTGCAGCGCCTCGAGCTCGGCCAGTTCTGCGGCGGCTTCGGCGATCTGCTGCGAGTACGTGCTGGAGGCGACGAGCGCGTCCTCATCACGGCCGCTCGTCGCGAGCGCTTCAGCCTCCGCGAGGCGATGCTCCGCGATCGAAAGCTGGACCGCGGCGCGATCGTTGGCACCGAGCGCGAACGCGAGGCGTAGATCTTCCCCCGCGAGCTTGAAGGAATAGAGCGGGTCGTCGGGAAGTGTGTCCGCGCCCGCGACGGTCGCGCCGGCGATGGTCGCGATGCAGACCGCACCGATGGCGATCGCGCGTACCGCGTACGGCGCGGGCTTCGCGAGCAGGTCGAAAGCGACCGCGGCGCGATCCGCGAATGTGGCTCGGCGTGGTCGCAGCGAACCGAGTACGCGGTCGCGCATCCGTTCCCGAGCGAGCGCATCGAGTCCGTTTTGCGCGTTCATGTGTATACGAAGCGCAACGCGCACAGCATCGCGAAGTTTCGCGTCGTGGATCGACGCTAGTTCCCGCTCCCCACGTGCGACGCTCTCGATGAGGCGATCCAGTTTCTCTGGGCGGCTTGCTCTCACCACGGTCGTCTAACGGCTTGCCTGTCAGCCCGTTATCTCGGCCCGTCACCCGAACGGGTGACGTTTAGTCGCAGCGCGGTCGCGTGAGGTGGGCTAAGGAGCGCGCGATCACGGCGTCGTCGCGGCGGCCACCGGCAGAGGTCCACCCCACACCGGCGCGTAATGGCTGAAGTACGTGTCTTGATGCAGGACCTTTCCGCCCTCGTACACCGTGCGCGTGCGGACGACGTCACGTCCTGCGACTTTTGAACCGGGAATGAACGCGGGATCCGCGGGCTGGTCCGGAGGGACGTCGACGAAGTTGCTCTGCGCCGCGGCACTGAAGACGACGGTGCGACCGATGGGCACGCTCCAGACGTCAAAGCTCACGCTGTTCAGATCGTTCCACGACCACAGGAAGACGGGGGCCTCCGTGTCGTTCTTCCACTTGAAGTCCACGCCCGGTTCGAACACCGCGGCGTCGAGCCCAAGTGGATAGCGGTCGATGAGATAACCGTGCGCGTGACGCTCGACGATCTCGTAACCGAGCTTCGAGAGCGCGTTGAACATCGTCGTCGAGACTTGGCACAAACCGCCGCCGATGACGTTCTCGTCCGAGCGGTTGTTGATGATCGCGCCCGCGTACGCGTACCCGCGCTCGACCGTGACCGGCCCGAGCAGGGCCCAGAACGAGAACGTCTGGCCCGGCAGGATCACGATCCCGTCGAACTGCGATGACCCGGTCGAGATGTTCGCGTGCCGCGACGGGTTCGACGGGTAGTACGTCGTGAACTCGGAGGTACGCGAGATCTTCGGCAGCCAGCTATTCGCCTGTTCCGTCGAGAACGCCGGCGTCTCGATGGCCGCGGGCACCGCGACGTTGCGCGTGCCGACGACCGGACGCAGGAGATCCACCGAGAGCTGCGCGACGAGCTTGTCCTGCGTAACGCGGATCCCCGTTGCGCCCGGCACGACCGACGCGATCCCATCAGGGTTGACGCTGTAGCGCGCACTCACGGCAGGACGATCGAGCTTGGCGGCGACCGCGGTCACCCAGTCCATCAAACGGTCCTGCTTCAGCGACACGACGTACTGGTAACGCGCGGCCGGAGCGATCGCGTCGACCGGTAGCGCGGGAAGCACGCCGGGTCGCGCCGCGACGCGCTCGATCGAGAGCAGTGTGGTGAGAGCCGCCGCGTCCTCGGCGATGCGCCGATCCTCGATCGTCACCTCGAGCGGTGTGGTGGCCGCGACGGCGCGGGCGACCGCGTCGCGATAACCCGACTCGTCGACGGCGGGGTAGATCGAGCGAACGTGCAGGTCGATCTCGCGGTCATCGAGCGTCCGCGCCGCGAGCACCGAGTCGGTCGCCGCGACGCGATCGAGCGCGCGGCCGAGGACCGGGTCGGTGAACGTCAGTCCCTTCGCGCCCAGCGCGATCTCGCCGGAGACGGCGCGGCGATCGATGGCGGCGGCAACGCTCGCGACCCAGCGGTCGAGCGCATCACCCTGCGCGCGCAGCGTGAGCGGGATCCTCGCCTCGCCGCGCAGGGCGTCGAGCCAGGCGGTGGCGCGCTCGCTGAACGAACCCGTCTTGCCGTACGCCAGCGCCATGGCGATGGCGGTATCGGTGTCCGGGGACACGGCGAGCTCTCCATTCGTCGTGCGCCAGCTCTGGCCGTCGTAAACGGCGACCACTGCTCGCTCGGCCCATGGACGCGCGAGCTCGGTGTCGAGTCGCTCGCGGATCGCCGCCGCCTCGAGAGATCCGACCTGTGCGCCGGCGACGGTCACGCCCGGAAGCGCTCGCTCCGCGTAGAGGTAGGGAGCGGCGAACACGATGGCCGCCACGGCAGCCACGATCGAGAGCGGGAGCACCACGAACCTCAGCGAGAGACTGCGTCGCTCGCCGCGATCACGTTCCCTGGCGGCTACTGCCATGCGGGGAAGCCTCTCGATCTGGTGCCCCACCAGCACCTTGAATTCATTCTGAAGAGACGAACGAAAGAGTCGCTTCGTTCCTTTCAATCCGCGTCAGATTTGTAACCAACAACTCGTACGCAATTTGTGGTCCAGATGACAGTTGCGTCACAAAAGCGCAAAAAGAAGGCCCGGCACCCCAGGGGAGCAGGGAGTGCCGGGCCATCGAGGCGGACTGGCCAGCGGGCGGGCCGGCCAGAGCCTTTCTTAGGGAGTTACGAGCACCCGGTCGTTTCTCCGCAGTTCTCGCACTTGTGGCAGGTGCCGTTTCGGACGGTCAGCCAGCCACAGCGGGGACACGGCGGCGCATCGGGTGTCGAGTTGAGCCGCATCCCCCGAGCGGGGGACGGACTCGCGATGGTGAAGTTCTCGGTGATCGGCGGCGGCGTGATCGAGACGATCTGCTCGAGACGCTCCTGCTGCGCGACGGGGTCGGCGATGATCTCGCTCGTGCGCGTGAGGCCCATGTAGGTCTTTTCCTCCGCGCTGAGGAAGCGGTGACCGAGCCAACGGAATACGTAATCGACGATCGACTTGGCCATCCCGATCTCGGGATTGCCGGTCCAGCCTGATGGCTCGAAGCGCATGTAGCCGAACTTCTCGACCAGATGCGACAGCGGGACGCCGTACTGGAAGAGGAGCGAAACACTCGTAGCGAACGCGTCCATCATCCCGGAGAGCGTCGAACCCTCTTTCGCCATCGTGACGAAGAGCTCACCGGGCGTACCGTCGTCGAACTTTCCGACAGTGATGTAGCCCTCGTGGCCTTCGATCGAGAACTTGTGTGTCAGCGAGTCCCGCGTGTCGGGAAGCCGGCGACGCTGCGGCCGGTTCACCTCGACGATCCGATCGACGGTCACGACAGACTCCGCGAGCTTCTTGCTGTTGCTCGCGTCGGCATTCACCGACAGCGGCTGCACCTTCTTGCTGCCGTCGCGGTAGATCGCGATCGCCTTGACGCCGTGCTTCCAGGCTTCGAGGTACGCCTCGGCGACGTCGTCGACGGTCGCGGTCTCCGGCAGATTCACGGTCTTGCTGATCGCGCCCGAGATGAAGGGCTGGACCGCGCCCATCATCTTGATGTGACCCATGTGGCCGATCGAGCGCTCGCCGTTCTGCGGCTTGAATGCGCAGTCGAACACGTCGAGGTGCTCGTCCTTCAGGCCCGGCGCGCCCTCGATCGTCCCCTGCTGCTCGATGTACGTCGTGATCGCCGATCCGGCGGTCTCGGTGTACCCCAGGCGCCGCAGCGCGGCGGGGACAGTGCCGTTGACGAGCTTGAGCATCCCGCCGCCGACGAGGCGCTTGTACTTCACGAGCGCGATGTCCGGCTCAACGCCGGTGGTGTCGCAATCCATCATGAAACTTATGGTCCCGGTAGGTGCGAGGACACTGGCCTGCGCGTTCCTGTATCCGGCTGTTTTACCGAGAGAGACGGCGTCGTCCCACGCCTGACGCGCGGCGGAGAGCAGCGTCGGTGGGACGAGGTCGGCGATGATCCGGTACGCCGCAGCGCGGTGCTTCTCCATGACGCGGTCGTGCGCGCTCTTGTTCTTCGGGTAGGCCTCGTACGGTCCGACGGCGGCCGCCAGTCGCGCTGACTGCGCGTAGGCCTCGCCGGTCATCAGCGCCGTGATCGACGCTGCGTAGGCCCGACCTTCGTTCGAGTCGTACGCCAGCCCGCGTTGCATGAGCAAGGCGCCAAGGTTCGCGTAGCCAATACCCAGTTGGCGGTGGCTCCTCGCATTCGCGGTGATCGCCGGAGTCGGATAGTCAGAGAAGCCGACGAGGATCTCCTGCGCCGTGAACACGACGTCCACCGCACGCGCGAAACGCGCGACATCGAACTCGCCGTCGGCGTGGAGGAAGCGCATGAGATTGAGCGATGCGAGGTTGCATGCGGAGTCATCGATGCTCATATATTCGCTACACGGGTTAGATCCGTTGATGCGACCGGACACGGGGTTCGTGTGCCAGTCGTTGATCGTCGTGTCGAACTGCATTCCCGGATCGCCGCACTGCCATGTTGCTTCGGAGATCTCTCGCAGCAGAGCGCGCGCGTTCACCGTCTCCAGCACCTGGCCGTCCGTGCGCGCAGTGAGATTCCATGCCTCGCCAGAGATCGCGCTCTTCATGAAGTCGTCGGTCGCGCGGACCGAGTTGTTGGCGTTCTGGAACTGGATGGAATGCCAGGCCTCGCCGTTGAGGCTCATGTCGTAACCCATCTCGCCGAGGGCCCAGGCCTTCTTCTCCTCTTTGGCCTTGCACCAGATGAAGTCGTGGATGTCGGGGTGGTCGCTGTCGAGGACGACCATCTTCGCGGCGCGCCGTGTCGTGCCACCCGACTTGATGGAGCCGGCGACGGAGTCAGCGCCGCGCATGAACGACACGGGCCCGGAGGCGTACCCACCGCCGGAGAGCTGCTCCTTGCTCGAACGGATGCGGGAGACGTTGATCCCCGATCCGGAGCCACCCTTGAAGATCACACCCTCGTTCTTGAACCAGTCGAGGATCGAGTGCATGTCGTCGCCGACCGAGAGGATGAAGCACGCTGACGCCTGCTGTGGCACGCCCTCGACGCCGATGTTGAACCAGACCGGCGAATTGAACGATGCGTGCTGATGGACCATGAGGTACTTCAGCTCATGGTTGAAAACTTCGGCGTCAGTCTCGCTGGCGAAGTACCCGCCCTCGATCCCCCACTTGGTGATCCGGTCGACGACGCGGTCGACCATCTGCTTCACGCTCCACTCCCGGTCCGGCGAGGTGAGCTTGCCGCGGAAGTACTTCGACGCGACCACGTTCGTCGCGGTCGCCGACCAGAACTTCGGTACTTCGACGCCTCGCTGCTCGAAGACGTTGCCGCCTTCGCCCGGGATGACCGCGTCGCGCAGCTCCCATTCGATCTCGTCGTAGGGGTGCACGCCCTCGTGGGTGAAGTAACGCTCGAGGCGGAGGCCCTTCCGGGGCGCCGGCGCGGAGACGGACGGCTGCGGTAGCGCGGTGATGGCCATGAGAACCCCCCTTAACGGGCCGAGACGGCCGGTACGCGGTGTGACGCGATAAGAAGGAGGAGGACGACCGCCTGAGCGCCTTGGGTCGCCAGCGAGCGCGTCAGGACTGTCATACCAGCCCTCCTTCTCTCATCCCCAACACCTTGTGGCGGCCCGCCCAGGCGCCCCAACCTGTTGGGGTGGTTGAACCTACGCCCGTGATATGGGCATGTCAAGACTCAAGTGTCATCAACGAATTGCAAGCACGTGTCGAAGCCGTTGCCCGCTGGGCCGCTACCGAGAGTGGACGCTCCTCGGAAGATCCGGCGCTTCCGTCATCGGTCGGAGCACATAACCGGAACGACGTACCGCGTGGATCTCCACGCCACCGCCCGCCACGGCGATCTTCCGACGTAAGCGAGCGACCAGTACCTCCGTCACGTTCGAGCTCACGTCATGCTCTTGGTCGGGTCTTCGGTCGAGCACGGTGCGGGACGTGAGACCGGGATACGCACGCGCGAGCTCGATGAGCACCGCACGCTCTCCGTTCGTGAGCTCGAGCTGGCGTTCAGCGAGCCATGCATCGCCGGTCGCGAGCGCGATACGGAGCGGGCCGATCCGCCGCAGCGTCTGGCGGTCCGCGCCACGGCGCAGGATCGCGCGCACGCGGGCGATCAGCTCGGTCGGATCACACGTGCGCGCGACGACGTCGTCCGCGCCCAGCTCGAAGAGCGCGAGCTTGGTGGTCACATCCGGTTCGGCTGAGAGCACGAGCACCGGCACGTCTCCGACCGACGGGAGTTCGCGGATGCGGCGGCACGCTCCGGCGCCACCCCCGTTCTCCAGCGCGAGATCGAGGATCACGACATCGGGCGCGATCTCCTCAGCGCAGCGAACCGCGTCTCGCTCGCTGCGCGCCTCGTAGACGGTGAAGCCCGAGCGCGCGAGATGACTCCGCAGCGTGGCGGCGACCTGAGGATCATCCTCGACGAGCAGCGCCGTGCCGGGCCTCTGCAATCGGCGACCTCCCCGACGTAACAACGCGAGGAAGCGCCGGACGACGCTGAACCAAGGCTGAACCGGGCTGAGTTTTTGAGCGCCGCGACCATCCTGGGCGGGATCAGCCCGGTGTCAGGCCGGCGTGGCCACCGCTGCGCTCTTGTGCGCTTCCACGAATGCACGGACGCCCTTGCGCAGGTCGTCCTCGGCGATGTTGAGCGCCGGAATGAACCGAACGGCCTGATCGTGCGCGCCGCAGGTGATGAGCAGCACGTCGCGCTCGAGCGCGCCGGCGATCGCGGCCTTCGCGGTGGCCTTCGCGTCGAACTCGACCGCGACCATCGCACCGAACCTGCGGATCTCGCGTACGCGCGGATCGGATCGCAGTGGCGCGAGCTCCTTCACCATCAGCTCGCCCAGGCGCTCCGCGCGCGCGACCAGTCCCTCGTCGCGGATGATCTCGAAAGTCGCGAGACCGGCCGCGCAGGACACGGGATTGCCCCCGAACGTCGAGCCGTGCGTTCCCGAGATCCACTTCTCCTGCATCGCGCGTGAGGTCACGATCGCGCCGAGCGGCAGGCCGCCGCCGAGCGCCTTCGCGAGCACGAGGATGTCGGGATCGACGCCGTGTTTCTGCGTCGCGAACCACGCGCCGGTCCTGCCGAAGCCGGTCTGCACCTCGTCCATGACGAGGAGCGCGCCGATGCGCGTCGCGATCTCGCGCAGCGCCACAAGGAACGAGCTCGGGGGCGCGACGTAGCCGCCCTCCCCGAGCACGGGCTCGATGAGGATCGCCGCGACATGCTCCGGTGGCACCTCGTGCTCGAACATCGTCTCGAGCTCCGCGAGGCAATGCTCCGCGCAGGTGTCCATGTCGTGGGCGGGCTTGATCGGACACGTGATCGGGTAGGGATATGGCGCGACGTAGACCTCGGGCAGCATCGCGCCGTAGCCAAGGCGGTACGACGACTTCGAGGTCGTGACCGTGAGCGCGCCGGCGGTGCGTCCGTGGAAGCTGCCGCGGAAGGCGATGATCGCCTGACGCTTGGTGTACTGGCGCGAGAGCTTGATCGCTGCTTCGACCGCCTCCGCGCCCGAGTTGCCGAAGAACACGGTGTCGAGTCCGCGCGGCGTCACGGTCCCGAGAGCCTCGGCGAGCGCGATGTTCGACTCGTACGTCGCGACGCCGGTGGAGATGTGCAGCAGCTTCGCGGCCTGCTCACTGATCGCTCGCACGACCTTCGGATGCGCGTGCCCGACGTTCGTGACGGCGATGCCACAGGTGAGATCGAGAACGCGGCGGCCATCTTTCGTGATGAGCCAGCTTCCCTCGCCGCGGTCCAGCGGCAGCCAGGTGTACCGGCCTGGGAGCGGTGAGAGGACGCGCTTCGCGCGCCGTTCGAGGTCTGAGGTCACTGAGCGAGTCTAGAGGCTATGCACCGTATGCACGCCGCTCAACCCGGTCGGCGTTCGTCCGATTCCGATGCGACGAGGATCTGCAGCGTCTTGCGATCCTCACCGATCACGCGCACGCGATAACCGGGCAGGCCGGCGCGAAGCAGATGCGCGAGACGGTCGGTGCCGCTGAAGCTGACGCGCACCTTCAGCACCGAGTGTCGGTAGTACTCGGTCTTCAGCTGCCCCACCCCGCGCACCCGGCGCAGAGCGAGCTCGAAGCGGTGCCAGTCATCGGGCGTCGGCAGCGGTGTCACTACGAGATCAGTCTCACCCGGACCGGGTGGCGTTCGTGTGGATGGGATCGCGGGCTCGATGCGTTCGTCGATCGGTGGGATCGGCGACGGCCACTCCATCGAGTTCGGATCCTGCGGCTGCGGCCGCGACTTCGAGGCTGGAGCAGGCGTCGCCGCGCGCGAACGCTCTTCGCGCGGCCGCTCTTCGCTACGGCGCGGCGGCAGCGGAGCGTCGAGACGGGCCGGTGGTGGAGGCGCCTTCTGGGGTGGGGCCGGCGGCCGGGCGGGCGGTGGCTCTGGGCGCGCGCCGATCCGCGCCGCGAGGTCGACGGGCGCTTCCTGGTCTTTCGACTTCTTGTCCTTCTTCGCCACCTCTGAATTGTGTACGCTGGGGCCGCAAGCGGGGAGAGGCGAGGAAGAAAGGCGGTCCACGTTGGCCGAAGGCCGCGTGAATAGCTCGAACGACGTCGTCGCCGCCCTGTCTTTGCGGGTGGCCGAGCTCTCCAAGCGCGTCGCCCACCTTCAGTCCGACCTTGAAGCCGCCCAGCGTCGGGTGGGCATCTACGAGGAGTACGACGCGACCGCCCAGGAGGCGCTCGCGAACGCCCTGCGCGCCGCATACGAGATCCGGGAGCGCGCGGAGACGACGGCGTCCCAGGTCGTCGAGCAGGCCCGCGAAGAACGCCGCATGCTCCTCAAAGAGATCGAGCGTCTGCGCGAGGAACACGATCAGCTCCAGGACGACATCGCTCAGCAGCGCCGCGGCACGATCGCTCCGCTCGGACGCCACGCCGCGATCGATTCGAGTGCTCCCGAGCTGCGCGCCGCAGCGTCCGAGGCACTGCGTGGTCTCTTCGAAGAGCTGATCGTCGAATACCGTCGCGCACCGTCCGCGCCGTTCGAGCACACCGCGCCGCCCGCGGCTCCGCACGCCGCACCTCGTATCGAGGAACCCTGGCCAACGGTCGACGAGTCCGTCGCGGCCGCGTCCGAGGTCGCTGCAGCACCAACGGCACAAGAGCCGTTCGAGGATGACGAGGCGATGGTCGAGGAAGCGCGTGAGGTCGAAGATCACGAGGCGTTCGCGATCCTCGAAGACGAAGAGATCTTCCCCGTCGTCGACCATGCCGCGCTGGCGCAGCAGGCGGAACAAGAACGGATCGCGGAGGAAGCGCGACGCGTCGAGGCAGAGCGCGAGGCGGCGGAGATGCGCGCCGCGGTAGAAGCACGCGCCGCGGAAGAAGCACGCGCCGCAGAAGAGCGGCGCGTGGCGGAGGAAGCGCGGCTCGCGGAAGAGGAGCGCGTCGCCGCCGAAATGCGCGCAGCGGAAGCACGCGCCGCGGAGGATCGTCGCCTCGCCGAAGAGCGGCGCGCCGAAGAAGAGCGACGCGCGGCGGAGGAGCTCGCCGCGGCAGAACGGGCCGCGGCCGATCGTCGCGCCGCGGAAGAGCGCGCGGCGGAAGAGCGCGCCGCGGCGGAACGCGCCGCCGAGGAGCGTCGCGCGGCCGCCGAAGCGCGCGAGCTCGACGAGCGGCGCGCGGCCGAGGACCGCGCCGCGGCGGAGCGCGCCGCGGAGGAGCGACGTCTCGCGCAAGAACGACGCGCTGCAGAAGAGCAGCGCGCCGCGGCCGAGTATGCGGCACTCGAGCGAGCGATCCAGGAACGTCAGGCCGCGATGGAGCGGCGCGCGCAAGAAGAACAACGCGCGAGCGAGGAGAGCGCCGCCGCGGAGCGCGCGGCCGCGGAACGCGCGGCCGTCGAGCAGGCCGCAGCGAAGCGTCGCGCGGAGGAAGAGCGCACCGCTGCGGAGCGTCGCCTTGTCGAAGAGCGCGCGGCCGTCGAGCGACGAGCGGAAGACGAACGGCGCGCCGAGGAACAGCGTCGCGCCGCTGCCGAGCGCCGCGCCGAGGAAGAACGACGCGCCGCCGAAGAACGCGCCGCGATGGATCGCGCGATCCACGAGCGCCGCACTGCCGAAGAGCGACGAGCGCAGGAGGAGTTGCGCGCCGCCGCGGAGCAGGCGGCCGCCGAGCGCGCAGCGCTGGAGCGAGCCGAGGCAGAGCGCGCTGCAGCAGTGCGTCGCGCCGAGGCGCAGCGAGCGCTCGCGGAGAGCGCCGCCGCGCAGCGTGCCGCGGAACAAGCGATGGCCGAACGTGCCGCCGCCGAGCGTGCCGCCGCCGAGCATGCCTCCGCCGAGCGTGCGGCTGCCGAGCGAGCCATGGCGGAGCAGGCCGCCGCCGAAAAGATGTCGGCCGAGCTCCAGGCGGAGCGCGAGCGACGAGCCGCAGCAGCGCGCGCCGCCGCGGCTGCACAGCCGGTCCCGCCACCGCTCCGAGCCCTGGAGGGCCGCGAAATACCTCCCGCGAGGGTGGAGGCCAGCGCCCCGTTAACCGATCTTCAACTGGTGCTTTCCCCGGTCCGTTCGTTCGCGCGCCTGGTCGAGGTCGAGCGTCGTATCCAGTCGCTACCAACCGTGCGCTCTCTGTACGTCCGCGACTTCCGCGGCGGCATAGCGACACTCACAGTGGCGCTGCGTTCTCCTATGACGACGGAGGAGTTCGCCAGTGGGCTGCGGGTGATCGACGAGCCGCAGCTGCGTCTCGTGTCCGGCACACGCAACGTGCTCGAGTTCCGGATCGAGGGCGAAGCGTCCATCGCCTAGGCGACGCGGAAGGGGAAGGTTTGAGCAGCAGATCCGGCGCCGACTTCTGGTCGGCTCGCCTTGCGCACCTCGCGGCGCTCGGCCGCCTCGACGGCATCGCCATCGTCCTACCCGGCCAGTCGGGTCTTTCCACCTACGTGGCTCACAACATCCCGCAGAGCAGCTGGGATGGTCCCGCGGGCGAGGCCCTTCTCCGCGTGGTGCAGACGGGCTCGACCGAGCAGGTCCAGAACGGCGCCCTGCAACTCGGCGACGGGCGCGAAGCGCAGACCCTGATCGCGGCGCCGATCGTCTGGCGTGATCAGATCGCCGGCGCGCTCGCGGCGTTCGTCGCCGGCCGCGAGATCCGCGATGACGACATGCCGACGCTCACGAGGCTCGCCGAGTTCGCGGGCATCGAGCTGGCGGAAGCGAACGCGCTCTGGCGCAGCAGCAAGACGACGCAGGAGATCGAGGCGCGCCTCCATCAGGCCGAAGACGATCGGAAGCAGGCGATGGTCCTCTTCGAGCTCTCGCGGCTCGCGACGCTCGGCACCGACGTGCAGAGCGATCTCGATGGCGCGGCGATGATGCTCGCGGGTGCGCTCGGTCACGACGCCGTCGGCATCTGGGCGCTCTCCGAGCACAAGCTGCGCCTGCGCGCGGCGACCGGCTACGACAAGGGGACGTCAGAAGCGCCGGTGGACGAAGCGGACACCGTGCTCGCGACGGTCCTCCGTGAGAAGCGCGCCGCGCGCGGATCGGTCAGTGAGCTGCGGACCACGCCGTCCTGGGCCCCGCCAAGGAGCACGAACTTTCTCGTGACGCCCATAGGCGCGCTCGGCGTTCTCGTGACGACGCGCGCGTCAGGTCCGTACTCGGAAGACGACGCGGATTTCAGTGTCAGCGTTGGCGAGTACCTGGTGGGACTGCTGGCGCGATCGACATCCACCGACGTCGTCGACCAGGGCGTGTCGGCCGAGCGGCGGAAGATCGCACAGGAGCTCCACGATGGCCTCGCGCAAGAGCTCACCGGCGTCGTGCTCGCGCTCGAGGGCTGCCAGCGCGCGCTCGACAAAGATCCCGCGCTCCTCGGGCCTCAGCTCGCGAAGGCGTCGCGCGACGCTCGCGCAACGCTCATGGACGTGCGGCAGTACATGACCGCCCTACGTCAAAGCGAGACAGGCGGCCTGAACCTTCCCGTGACGCTCGGTCGCCTTGTCGACGACCTGCGCCGGCAGACCGGCCTGCACGTGCAGATGGAAGAGAGCGGCCAATCGCGCGCGCTCGACGCGGTGGTGGAGCGCGCGATCATCCGCATCGTCGGCGAGGCGCTGCGTAATGTCGCGCAACACGCCGGCGCGACCACCGCGAAGGTCGCCCTCCTCTATGACCAGGACGGCGTCGTCGTCACCGTCGAGGACGACGGCAAGGGCTTCGACGTCGATGAGACGTTCCGCGGCGCCGAGGACCGCGGACACTTCGGTGTCGTCGGCATGCGCGAGCGCGCCGAGGCCGCGGGCGGACACCTCGTCGTCCGCAGCGAGCCGGGCAAGGGCAGCATCGTGCGCGCGAGCATCCCGTACGCGACCGAGGTCGTGCGCGTCGAGAACTACGGACGCCGGTCCACGGACGTCGTCGACGACCACACCGAGACGACCGAGAGCGTGACGCAGCCCGCCGGCTTCTTCGCGAGACTGTTCGGGCGATGAACGAGAAGCGCAGGATCCGCGTCCTTATCGTCGACGACCATGCCGTGGTGCGAAGCGGACTCCGCACCATCCTCGAGACCGAGCCGGATATCGAGGTGGTCGGCGAGGCGGGCGACGGCCATGCCGCGCTCGAGCTCGCGCAGGAGCTGCTGCCGGACGTCGTGCTGATGGACATCAATATGGGTGATTGGGATGGCGTCACGGCGACACGTCGCGTTCGCAACTACGTCCCCTCGGCTCGCGTCATCGTGCTCACGAACTACGACGAAGACGATCTCGTCTTCTCGTCGATCCGCGCCGGCGCGTCCGGTTATCTCCTCAAGGAAGTCACGGCGACGCAGCTCACGAACTCGATCCGCACCGTCGCCGACGGCTTCTCGCTCATCTACCCATCGGTCGCGCGACGCGTGCTCGACGAGTTCGGGCAGCTACGCACGAACGCGCCGTCGGAAACGGACGTCTACTCGGATCTCACGCCGCGGGAGCGCGAGGTGCTGCGCCTTGTGGCCAGCGGCCGGGCGAACAAAGAGATCGGCGCTCAGCTCGGCATCAGCGAGCGGACCGTGAAGACGCACATCTCGAACATCTTCAGCAAGCTCGAGCTCACCGATCGCACGCAGGCCGCGCTGTTCGTCCACAACCGCGGACTGCTCGAGAAGGACTCCGCCCGCTAGCGCGACGCGGTGTCGATGGTGGCGTTCGCTTGGGCCGTCGCGCTCTGTGCCCCCAGCGTGTAGATGCCGAGCGGTGCGGTCGATCCGAAGGTGCCGCGGTACATCCCGGTCCCATCAGTGCGCACCGTGAAGGCGAGGTCGTAGCTCCTACCGCTGATCGTGATCCGCACGTCGCTGTTCGGAGCGAACGCGCCGAGCGTCCAGCTGAGGTTGCCGCTGCCGTCGAGCGTCGTGCCCACCTGCGCGGTCGGGGTGAGGGCGAGGTCCCTTGTGAAGCGCGCGATGAATTCGTCGAGTCCCTCGCCGGAGTGTCCCCGGTACGCATCCTCGAAGCGCGCGCCTCTTCCGACTTCGGCCAGCATCGCGAACATCGGTCCGTGGCCCAGCTGCGTTTCGATCGCGCTCACGGCCTCAGCCGAGACGGCGTACAGGCCGACCCCGAGCTTCGCGTAGACCGTGTGCCACTGCGCCAGCGTCGTGACCGTATCGAGGGTCTGCGGAGCGTTCGCCAAGAGCGAGCGCGCGGCGAGCTGCGCGTCGGCGTCGATGCCCGTTGCGCCCGCCTGGATCTTTGCGGCGAGCCCTTCTTCGAACCACGCGGGGAGGGTCGCGTTCTGACCGACGATCTCGCGCGTGGCGAGGTGCGTGAGCTCGTGCGCGAGAAGGCTCGAGAGGTTCGCGCCGGGTGTGGACTGCCAGCTCACCGCGATGGTCAGCGTCTGCGCGTCGAACACGCCGCCGTACGAGGCGGCGACGCTTGCCGCCGTCTCCGGCGAGTACCCGAACAGGTCCTGGGTGGCGCGCGCGAAGCTCGCGCGCGTCGCGAAGACGAGGATGCGGGGCCTCGCGGTGAACGGGCGGTCGAAGACCTGCTCGATGCGGGCGATGGCGCCGTCGACACTGGTGGCGAGGCGCACGACCTCGGGAGTCGGGATACCCGACTCGACGCGGACGTCGGCGCGCACGGTGAGGACCGTCGACAGAGGGACGGTCGTCTCGCGGCGCACGCTCGTGCCCACCGGCACGTTCACGCAGAACTGAGGGATGAAGCCGGTGGTCGGGGCGCACGTCGGCCCGTCATTCGCGCTCGCCTGCGAGTGGAAGACGAACACCATTGCTATCAGTGCCAGCACGCCTATGCCCGCAACGGTGAGAAGGATCTTCATCGCGCATCCTCGTTTCGGTAACCCCGCTAACTCTGTGAGTCCGGAGGCTTTGCGTCCCCGCCTCGCGACGGGTTTGCCGTTTCGCTCGGGTCGGCCTCGACCGTTCGGTCTTGGCGTGCAGTCAATCTAGGCGCGTGCGCGCCACGGAGCGAGGGGCAACCTAGTCCCGCTGGCCTCGTCCTTCGGACCACTGTGCCTGCAGGTGCCGCCAGCGCCTCCTCACCCACTCGGGGGAGGCCGCCAGCCGCCGACGCTTATCGACCACAACCGTCGCCGCCAGCATCAGCGCGCCCAGACCGAGCAGCGGCGCCCTTATCGGCGTCGAGCGGTAGTCCGCGACGATGAAATGCTCGCCCGCGGGCAACGCGAAGGCGAGATAGCTCGGCGAGGCCATGAAGGTCCGCACCTCGGTGCCGTCGATCGTGACGTGCCAGTTCGGGTGATAGGTGACCTTGAGCACCATCGCCGAGGCCGCGCCACAGCGCGCGAGGACCTCGAACCGCGCCGGCTCGACGCGCTCGTAGGCGACGCGACCGAGGGGGCAGTCGGCGATCGGGAACGACGCGTCGGCCAGCGCCGTGGTGCGGTAGTCATAACGCGTGAACGTCCACTGCGCCGCGTTGCCGCCGCGCAGCCACGCGAGCTTCTTCGTGAAGAGCTCGGGCTTCGTCGCCACGGGCTCGCCCTGCGTGATCGCGGCGTACTCCGCGTACCCTCGTCCGGGCGCCGCGTAGAGCACGTACTTCGAGGTGGACGCGAGAACGCGCAGCTCGGGCGGGAACGTCACGGTGCGTGGGGCGATGACGTAGTCGACGTTGAACAAACGGTAGTGCGAGAGATCCTGGTCGTTGAACTCCCAGAGCAGATCGGCATTAAAGGAGAAGCTCTCGACCGGTGGCGCGACCGCGTCGAGGTCGTAGTGGGCGAGAAGGTTGTAGAAGCGAACGGAGTTGAACGGGATGCCGAAGTCGAGCGACTGACCCCAGTTGGCGCGCAGGCCAGCGTAGACGCGGCCCTGAGGCTCTCGTCCGAGGGCCGCGAGGATCGTTCGGGCGTCGCCGTCCGAGTCGAGGGCGGCCTCCGTTTGGCGCATCCAGTCCGTGTTCTGTGAGTAGTAGGACCAGCGCTCGGCGAAGGCGGGTGCGAAGAGAACAAGGCTCGCCGCGCCGAATGCGAGCAGTCGCCCGCGCGAGGTCCATGCGCGACTGAGGTCCCACACCCACGCACCGCCGAGGCCCATCAGAAGGATGGCGAAGATCTCCATGCTGCCGATGAACCGATGCAGCAACAGGCTGTCGTGCAGCGGCAAGAGGTCGATCAGGACGCCGAGCGTCGGCCGGCCGAAATACAGCACCAGCCACAGGCCGAAGAGGATCAGCGCGAGCAGCGCCAGGCGCGCGCGAGTGTCGACCGCACCGATGACGCCCGCCCCGAGCAGCAGCGTGAGGACCGGCACGCGGCCGTGGTCGAGCATGTCGCCGGTGAGCAGGCCGGTGAGGATCGGGCCCGCGCCGTACGAAGAGTACTTCAGCGGATCCAGGTAGGGCGTCACGTTGATATACGCCGACTGCGTGAAGAACGGCAGCCACATGTACGACGTCGCGACGGCGGAGACGGCGCCCACGACCGCGAAGCGTCCGAGGCGCGAGGCGATATTCGTCCGCGTCGCACCAAAGAGCATCACGACGATCGCGGTGATCGCGAGCATGTACGCATAGACGAGGTGTGAGAGCGCAAGCGCGCTACAGGCGAAGATGGCAGCGACCAACCCGGTGCCCCTGTTCGCGACGCGATGGAGCATCGCGAGCGCGATGAACGAGAGATGCATCGCGACGAGCTGGGTGAAGAGCCCGAACCCGCGCCACACGTAGCTGTCGTACTCGAAGCCGTACCGATGGTTCCCCGAAATGAGCGAGCTCGCTGCCGCCGCGATCGCGCTCGCGACGGAGTTGAAGCCCATCGTCCGCATCGACCAGAACACCGTGAGCGGGAAGGCGAGAAGGAGCACATAGCGGACGAGATCGAACAGGGTGCGGAGATCGACCGCACCGAACGTCAGACGGCCGAGGAGCGCGACGGCCACGTGCGGCAGGTGCTGATACTCCAGGAACTGCGGGACGCCGAGCTCGATCTCCGGCAGCCAGAAGTCGGTCACATTCTCCCCGCGCGACCACGCATCCGCGGCTCGCCGAATGAACGCGACGTGCTCCGAGCCGTCGTTGACGTTGGGGACCGGGATCGTGACTTCGGGTACGAGCGCCACCGCGTTCATCGCCGTGGGCACGGCGACAAGAAGGATGAGGAAGACTCGCTGCAGCCGCGGGAGCGTCAGCTCAGACGCGACGTGATCACCTCGTCGGCGAAGGACTCGCCTGGCGCGCGGGACTTGCGGACGGGCTCGGTGCGACGAGCTTCGCGTCGAGCCGCTGAGCCGTGGCCAGCTCCTGCTGCGCCTCCGCGTTCTGTCCAAGCGCACGCAGGATCAGACCGAGGTTGAAGTGCGCTGCGGCGTAGTTCGGATCGATGGCGATGACGCGCCGATAGAGGTCGGCCGCCTCCTGGTTCGCACCCGCCTGCGCGCGGAGGATCGCGAGGTTGAAGATCGCCGAACCCATCTGCGGATCCTGCTCGATCGCGAGGCGGTAGTAGGCCTCCGCCGCGACCGGGCGGTTCTGGCCCTGTGCGATGACGCCAAGGTTGTAGAAGGCGAATTTGTTCTTTGGATCTTTCGCGAGCGTCTCGAAGTAAGCGGTCGTGGCCTCGTCGAGCTTGCCAGCCGTGTGCGCCTGTAAGGCTCGGCTGAGGGCGTCGTTCGCGGTGCTCGCGGGTGGCGTGCCTCCACATACCGCGAGCAACGCGGCCGAGGCGATGAGACATCCGAGCAGACCCTTCACTCGCTGGCGATGTTAACCGGCGGCTCGGCGGGGTCGTCGGACCTTTGGGGGAGATATGGCGATGCCGCGGACGCACGCCCGCGGCATCGTCGGGCTCAGCAGACCTCGGCGTTACTCGGTGAAGACCCACCCGTCCGACTTCGGAAGCGTAGGTAGCACGGTGCTCCCGACCGTCAAGGTGAGTCCGGTCGCCGACAGGTTTGCGACGAGGGCGAGACCGCCGGCCGGCGGAGTGCCGTCACCCATATCGAGGGTGCACGTCCCGTTGAAGGTCATGCTGCCGTCGGGGTTCAGCGTCCCGGACGTGATCCACCCGGTGATCGTGATCCATTGACTGAGACCGATGAGGCTCGTCCCGTTGAGCTGCGCCTCGAGATCGCCCTTGGCCGTCCCGGCGCCGTCCGTTTGCACGCCGATGCCGAAGGTACCGCCGGCGAGCTGGACGCCGTTGAAGTTCGCTCCCGCCGGGAAAATGCCGGCGCCGGCCGCGGTCACCACGTCGGGGTTACCGACTGCGGCGGCCTGTTGCCGCGGCAGCCCGACTGCGACGCACACGATGACGGTCGCGGCGAGAAGAGAACCGAGGATCGTCTTCGTCACTTTCAATTTCCTCCTTCCGATCAGGGCAGGCGGATCGGCGCGCGCGCGGACGTCGGAGCGTTGCCGCCACTACCGCTCACGTTCTGGCGGACCTGGATGTTCCCGCTGCGAAGAAAGACGTCGGCGTCCATCACAGGGCAGATCGGCGCTGTGACCGTCTGGCTCGCCGTGCTGGTGCAATAGAAGATCCGAAACACATCGCTACCGACGCCCGAGTCCGAGTTGTCCTCGACGTACAAGAGGACGGACTTGATGCCCGGTGGCGAGCTCGGACATTCGGCGCCCGTGGCCTGGCAGTCGCCGATGAGCTGCGCCTTTCCGCCGGTCTGGTTCCCGGTCTGCGGGTTCGCGATCTCCGCGGTCATGAAGGTCACCGGGACGTTCACGTGCCGTCCCGCCATTTGTGCGTGTTTGTCGAAGTTGATCCGGCCCAACGCGGCGCCGTTCGTGCCCGGCGGGGTGAATCCGGCTGGGCGCTTTCCGTTGAGCCCGAAGCTCGCGACCACGGTCGGGTCCGGTTCGACGGTCCCGCCGCCGGTCACGATCGCGATCGTGTCGACCGACAACACCGTCACCGCGCGCCCCTCGATGCCGGGATCGACGCGACCCTGAGCGACGCTACCCGAGAGCGTCGCGGCAGCGGCTACTGTGACCACCGCGGCGAGCGCACCGAGCATTCGCCACCGCGTGACGCGCTTGAGGACTGCGTGTTCTGGCATGCGTCCCATCTGCCTCCTTTGCGTTTCGTCGGCGTGCGGCCGACGGAGGCGGACGCTAGGAAAGGACCGCTCACGAGGGGACCGGCGCTGACCGCATCTTCACCTGATCTCCGAACGACGCCGGCCGTACGGTCGCGAACGCGTTAGGTGTTATTCAGACGCGCGGTCAATATTTGTTTCCGCGCGTGGGTCAATATTTCGTTTCCGCGTGTGGTCGGGTGCGCTTCTTGCTGACGAGGGCATGGTCGGTATGGGAGCGAACATGCGCCCCCGCGGTCGAGTGCTCGTCGTCGATGACGATCCGATCGTCTGCGAGCTGGTGGAAACGACCCTCGCCGAACACGGCTACCCGACCCGTCGCGCCGCGGACGTCCGCGAAGCGCTCTATCTCATACAGCGTGAGATGCCGGATGTCGTCGTCCTCGATGTTCACCTCCCGGACATCTCCGGCTATCAGATGTGCCGAAGGCTCCGCGATGACTACGGCGACAGCATCGGGATCATCTTGCTGTCCGGCGAACGGAAGGAGTCGCTCGATCGTTCGGCCGGACTACTGCTCGGTGCCGACGATTACATGGTCAAGCCATTCGTGCTCGACGAACTCCTCGCGCGCGTGCAGCGCCTGGCGAAGAGATCGCGTCCGATCGCGCGAACAGTCGTGGCGGGGCTGACCCGCCGCGAGCTCGAGATCTTGCGGCTCCTCGCCTGCGGCCTGGACCACATCGAGATCGCACGGGACCTCGTCATCACAGCGAAGACCGTCGAAAAACATATCGAGCACATCCTGCTCAAGCTCGGCGTGCACAGCCGGGCGCAGGCTATCGCGCTCGCGCTGCAGCAGGACCCAACCGAACAGGCAGGGATCGTGACTCTGAGCGCCATTGAGGGTGGACGCCGCGAGGCCGTGAACTAGGGACGCGGGCTCGGCGTCGGCGTCACCGCGGGAGTCGGGGCGGGGGTGGGCGTCGCCGCCGGTGTCGGAGTTGCCCGCGGCTGCGTGAGCTGTTTCGCAGCGGCATCCCCGACCTGCGCGTAGTTCTGCAGCGCGCCGGTGACGATCGCGTCGACGTCTGGAGCGAGGAGTACCGCGGTGTCGTTCGCGAACGACTGGCTCTCGAGGAGCGGATCGGTGGCGCGCACGTAGGCGTCGGTGTCGGCATCGGACATCCCAATGCCCTTCGCGAGCCTAAGGAGCGCGTTACGTCGGACCGTACGCAGGTCGGCGATCGCCTTATCCGTTATCGCGAGGGCTTCGGTCTTGCTCACGGGAAGAACGAGGTCGTTGAGCTTGCGAAGCTGATCGACCGCCGCGGTCCACCCGCGAGCGATGTCGTGCTCCGCGGCCACACGCTGAGACGCGAGCGCGGTAGCGCCGGCGACGGCCGTCCTGTTCAGCGAGATGCCGCCGGAATTCGCGTGCAAGAGCGCGCGCTCGACCTGGATCGCCTGAGCGACGGCCGAGGCCAGCCCGACGTGCTCGATCGCGAGGACACGATCGCGGTTGATGCGCATGCCGTCCGCGGGTTCGTGCGCTTCGCTCCCGCGGCGGACGAGACCGACCGCCACACCGGTGGTGCCACCCTCGGCACTCTTGAAGTAGTAGACGTCGCGCAGCACGAGCGTTCCGCTCTCTCCTGAGTCGTCGAGGTGCCCGAAGTACGCCTGCCCATCGAGGAAGAGCACCGCTGATTCGCGTTCCGGTCCGAAGAACGGCAACGAACGCGGATCGACGTTCGCGGATACGAACATTCCGATGAGCGCCGGCGCAGCGACCCAGCGCAGTCCCCAGCGCAGCCAGCGTCCGGCCACCCTGACCGGATCCCGCTCCCATGCGTACGAGCTCACTGGCGGTCCTGCTTCATGAACTGCGCGATCGGCGAGGCGTCGGAGAGATCCTCGACGAAGAGGATCGCCGACTTCGGCACGAGCATCCGCGACGACGGAGCGTGCAGCTCCTTGCCGCGCCGCACGAGCCGCGTGTCGGCCGCTTGGCTCGGATCCGACGCCGCCGTCTGTTGTAGGTAATACACGTCCTCGATCTTTGCGTACGCCCCCATGCGGTCGTAGTAGCGTCCGAAGTAGGTCTGGCCGTTCGTAAGGAAGACCGCCTGGTACTCACCCCGTCCGAGTGACGGGATCGTGAAGTCCCACCACTGCGTGAAGAAGAACGTCCCGAAGAAGATCGCGAGCGCAAGTGTGCTGTTGCGTAGCGTGTTCCGGTGAACCTGCAGCCAACGAAATGCGGAACGGTACGCGCGCGCGAGGCGGTTCACCGAGTCGGGCTGGCCGACGGTCGCGCGGTCGATGGCGCGGCCGTGATGGGCGGCGCCGTCGCGGATGGGATCTCGCCAGCCTTGAACTTGCGGATCGCGGTGGCGACCTGGCCGTCGGGCCGAAGGTTCTCGATGTAGAGGATCTGCCCCGCGGGAATGATCATCGGATCGACCGGCGCTTGGAGCTCGCTGCCGCGCTTGATGAGCTGCGGCTGCGCCGTGGAATCGGTCGGCACCGACAGATAGAACACGTCATAGAGGACGAAGTACTGGCTGCCCTGTTGCTGCAGCCGTCCGAAGTACACCTGGCCGCCGGTAAGGAACACGGCCTGATAGGCGTTCCGGTCGATGACCTCGGACGCGCCGGGATCGAACAGCGTGCCGATACCGGCCCGGAAGAGCTGCGTACGCACGATGAGGACGAGCACGACCAGCGCGATGAGGATCAGGAGCATTACGAAGATGCGGCGGAGCGCGCCGACCGGTATGACGATCGCGTTCTGGCTCACGCGCGACTCAGATTACTGTACGAAGCTGTAGGTAAGGCCGGCCGCGCCGTTTGCGCCAGCGTTGATGGCGGAGGTCCCTCCGGTACCGCCCGCCGCCGAGAGCGTGCCGAGCGTGCCACTGCGGTAGTAGACGATGACCACGCCGCCGCCGCCACCACCACCGCCGCCGCCATTGAGCTGGCCGGCTCCGCCGTTGCCACCGTTCGCCTGGATCGTGCCGCTGTTTGCAATCGTCTTGGCGGAGACCAGGACCACGCCGCCGCCGGCGCCGCCGCCGCCACCCTTGTTGCCGATGCTCTGCGAACCGCCGCCGCCGCCGCCGGCACCGCCCATGATCCTCACGGGTGTCGCAGCGTCGTTCGTCTTGCCCGTGAGGGCCTGGTTCGGCGACCGCAGCGAGCCCTGCGCCGTGGTGGGGGCGGTAAGCGTGCCGGCAAGTCCGCCGGCGTTCGTGTTCGCACCACCAGCGCCGGCGGTGCCGCCCTGGGCCGGGTTGGCCGCGCTTCCGTTCACACCGGCACTGTTCGAGCCACCAGCACCACCCGCCGAGCCGCAGCCCATCATGCCGGTGGCGTTGGGGCAGAACCCGGCGGCACCACCGCTCGCTCCAGCCGTGCCGGCGCCGCCATCGAGGTTGATGTTCGCGCCGCTGTTGATGGTGAGCGTGCCCGAGACGAAGATGCGGAAACCGTTCGTGGTCAGGGTCTGGTTCGCATTGATCGTGAGCGTCGTGCAGTAGATGTCGGCGTTCATGGCGCCCGAGCCAGTCATCACGACGGTCGTCGAGTTTTGCGTCGAGAAGGTGCCGCTCGCGAAGTGGTTGCAGTCGTCACCGGTCCCGAAGATCTGGTCGCCGCCGCTCGGGGCGGTCACGTTCTGGAAGGTCGGTGCGCCCGCGCCGTTGCTCGTGAGGACCTGACCGGCCGTTCCGTTCCCGATCTGGGTCAGCACGCCGCTCGTGTTGTAGACGACGCCCGTCGTCAGGCTGCTGAAGGTGATGGAGCCGGCAGAGATCGTGAGACCGTTCGACCCGGTGATCGAGCCGGTGACGTTCAGTCCATTGGCGACGGTCGCCGCACCGAGGATCGCGGTGGTCGTCGACGCCTTGCCGAGGTTCACACCGGTGGCGGTCGTGCCGCCGATGTTGATCGCCGCGGCATTCCCGTTGTCGATGCTGAACGCCGTTGCGGCAACGGCCGGTCCGGTGATCGAGCCGCCGAACGTCGCGTTGCCCGCGACGGCGAGCGTGCTCGAGAGCGTCGTCGCACCGGCACCCAAGGTCCCGAGCGTCGTCGCGCCGGTGACACCGAGTGTCCCGGTGATACTCGTATTACCGGACGCTGCGGCCACCGTGAACTTGGCCGGAGAGCCGATTGTCACGTCCCCGCGGAGCAGGCTCGTGCCCGTCACGTCAAGCGTGCCGGCGATGGCGGTGTTACCGCTTGCGCCGGTGACCTGGAAGTTCGTGCCGCCAACGTTGAGGTTGCCCGCAACGGTGACGTTACCGAGCAGCGCCTGCGTCTGACCGCTGCGGCCGAGGTTCAACGTCGTGCCATTGGTCCCGCCGATGTTGATCGCGGAGGTGTTGCCGTTGTCGATGTTCATCACGGTCGTGGCCACGGCCGATCCGGTGATCGTGCCGCCGCGCACGAGCAGGTTTCCAGCGAGCGTGAGCTGACCAGCCTCGTTCACCGAGAGCTTGGATCCGCCGTTCGCCTGAAGGTCGATGAGGTTGCCGCTGTATCCGGAAGCGGCCGTGTTCACGAGGATCGGCGTCCCGGCCGTACCGACAGTCACCGCGACGGCCTTGCCCCCAGCGGCGAGGCTGGTGGTCGAGACGTTGACGGCAGTGCCGGTCGTAAGTCCGTTGGCCTGCACGTTCACGATGTTCCCCGCGAGCTGATTGCTCGAAAACACCGCGAGGTTGCCGGTCGACGACGACGCACCGGATGCCGAGACGTTGAAGATGTTGCCGGTGTACGACTGCGCGCGAACGTTCACCGCACCGACGGTGTACGACTGGCCCTGCACCACTTCCGTCCCACCGGATCCACCTGAGTACAGCGTGCCGAGCGAGACGTCGATCGCCTTGCCGGTGGTGAGGCTCTTCGCGCTGATGCCGAGGATCGTGCCCGCTGTCGTTTGGTCAGCGGTCAGCGCGACGAGCGTGCCCGTGAAGTTGCCGGTGCTCACGAAGCTGTTCGCTCCGCGGTAGAGGTCGGTCTGGCCGGCGCCACCGTAGAAGAATCCGGCGGTCGTGCCGGTGCCGGTGCTGAACGTCGAGCTGCCAGCGCTCGAGTTGAGCGCCTGGCCCGTCGTCAGACCGTTGCCCGTGCTGATCGATGATGCGGTGCCTGTCGTGGCCGCATTGGTCACTGATGTCGTGCCGCTGAAGGTCGTGTTGCCACTCAGCGTCTTGTCACCCGCGATCGACTCGGTCCCGGTCGTGTGCACGAAGCCTGCGCCATCGACCACGATCTTGCCGCTGACGTTGGTCACGCCGAACCCGTTGGTGAAGTTCACCGTGCTCTGCGTGCCGACGCCGGTTCCGTTCTGCTGGTAGTCGGAGACACCCGGACCAGTCGCGCCTGTTGCACCAGTCGCGCCCGTCGCGCCGGTCGCGCCGTTCGTTCCGTTCGTGCCCGCTGTACCCGTTGCACCAGTCGCGCCTGTTGCACCAGTCGCGCCCGTCGCGCCGGTCGCGCCGTTCGTTCCGTTCGTGCCCGCTGTACCCGTTGCACCAGTCGCGCCCGTTGCACCAGTCGCGCCCGTCGCGCCGTTCGTTCCGTTCGTGCCCGCTGTACCCGTTGCACCAGTCGCGCCCGTTGCACCAGTCGGACCCGTCGCGCCGGTCGCGCCGTTCGTGCCGTTCGTTCCAGCGGTGCCCGTCGCGCCGGTTGCACCAGTCGGACCCGTCGCACCAGTTGCGCCGTTCGTGCCATTCGTTCCAGCGGTTCCCGTCGCGCCCGTTGCGCCAGTCGCGCCCGTCGGACCTACTGGACCGATCGGGCCCGCAGGACCAGTGGCACCCGTCGCGCCATCATTGCCGTTCGTTCCCGCAGCGCCCGTCGCGCCCGTGGAGCCGGTCGCTCCATTAGCACCTGTCGCACCTGTGGGTCCCACCGGACCGATCGGGCCAGCGGGACCCGTTGCACCCGTCGCGCCCGTTGCACCCGTTGCGCCGTTCGTTCCGGCGGCACCAGTTGCGCCCGTGGCACCTGTGGCGCCGGCAGGACCGGTCGCGCCCGTCGCGCCATCTGTTCCGTTCGTCCCATTGGTTCCGGCAACGCCGGTTGCACCGGTTGCACCTGTAGCACCAGTCGGGCCGACCGGACCAATAGGGCCGGCAGGACCAGTTGCGCCCGTCGCGCCGGTTGCTCCATTTGTTCCGTTCGTGCCGTTGGTTCCGGCAGCTCCGGTTGCGCCAGTCGCACCCTGCGCACCCGTCGCACCCTGCGCACCCGTCGCACCCTGCGCACCCGTCGCACCCTGCGCACCCGTCGCACCCTGCGCACCCGTCGCACCCTGCGCACCCGTCGCGCCTTGAGGACCTGTGTCACCGATCGGACCTTGCGCACCTGT
>Ga0207646_10000488_pt1 | contig 53182 bp, 53 predicted proteins | sample KBSK5502metaG_FD_184343 | JGI IMG/M metagenome (GOLD analysis project Ga0207646, IMG submission 184343) | Corn, switchgrass and miscanthus rhizosphere microbial communities from Kellogg Biological Station, Michigan, USA - KBS K5-50-2 metaG... | ecosystem: Host-associated > Plants > Roots >...
TCCACCTCCTGGTCGAGTGATGAGAAAACCTCTGCGCTGGTCGGCATGACTCCGTCTCGAAGCGCCTGCATGTATCCCTTCAGGTTTGTAAGTGGCGTCCGCAGTTCGTGCGCGAAGTTGCTGATCAGGTCGCGCCGCAGCCGCTCCTGATCTTCCAGTTCGGCCGCCATCTGGTTGAACGAGTCGGCGAGCGACGCCAACTCGGGGGCCGCGGGTCGATTCACCCTGACGCCATAGTTCCCCTCCGCCAGCCGGCGGGCGGCACGGGCGACCCCATCCAAGGGCCGCGTTACAGCCTGGGACAGTGCGATCGCCAAGCCCAACGAAGCCAGCAAAGCCAGCAGCGTGGTGACGATCACGACTCTCGTCACCGATTCGTCGAACATGGCATGAGCAAGCTCGGCGCTGGCGCCGTGCTCGACCATCAAGCGCTGGAAGGTGGCGGCGCCCACTCCCTGGACGCCGACCGCCTCCACACCAAGCGCGAGCCCAGACGCCGCCATCGAGGCGACGGCGATCCGACCCCTGACGCTGCGCAGCAACCGCGAGACTTGCACTCTCAGCGCAGGGCTGCGAAGTCGATCACCGGGCAGCGGACCAGGGTTGACGTGACCTCGAGCGTCCCCTGCCCCGCCGCGACGGCAGCGAGGATGTCGTCGTCTTTGCTCAACTCGACCGGAGTCACTCCGCGGTTCCAGTGGAAGATCTGCAGATTCCAGGCGCCGCCTGAATAGCCGACCTCGGTGGGAATGAAGTTGAGCACGTTGCCGCCCGTCGGGTCGTTCGGTAGGGCGGCATGAAGGCGTGCCAGCTGCACGGCCGGAATGTTGCCATTGGCGTCGACGATGTGAAAGACGATGTTGCCCTTGCTTATCAGCTGGGCCGCTTGAGGCGACGAGGTGACCTCCGCAGTGGCCTGGTACTCGATCACCTGATGATCGTAGAAGCCCGAGTTTGCTGTCACTGTGGCCGAGGCTGGCTGGGCGAGCGCCAGTAGGCTCACGATGGTCGCCGGTATGGTCGCGAGACGGACAAGCTTCATGGTCGTAACTCCTCTGTGTTTTCCATATCCGCGAGATTTCGCGGCAGGGTCACATTCCCAGGCCTTTGTTACAGCCTGATGTCAGGAGCTCGACCGAACGAGGGCCAAGCGCGATCGAAAATTCTAGGCGGCTGCTTGACGGAGCCTCGGAGCAGTGATGCTCGGACGCAGCAGGGTAAATGCGATCAGCCCGAAGGTGAGCCCATAAAGAACGTGCCCGATGATGAAAGCGCCACGAGGCGTTGCGTCGACCATCAGTGGGTTCGCTTGGGGCAAGATCGCGTACATCATCAGCGCATAAAGGATCACCGCACCGATCACCGCGGCTCCCGTGTAGCCAATTCGCGTCGCGAGCAGCGGCAGCCGCAGTGCCCTGATGGCGGCCAACAGGATCAATGCGAACGACACGCCAACTACAACCGAGAACGCCATATGCAAGAGAAACCCCACGGCGAGATGTGAGGGGACGAGCGGTTCGTTCATCGACATCATGCCTGGGTGCATCATCATGTCGTGGATCATCATCTGGGCGTCCGACCGATAGACGAATGAGGCCATGCACACATTGAGCGGCGACCAGAACCCGTTGTTGGTGGCGGCCGAGTAAATCATCATCCACATCGCCATCACAACTCCCCCGGCGACGCCACTGACCGCCGCGAGACCGACAAAACGGCTATCGACGCCCCGGCTCGCTTCCATTCCAACCTCCTTGCCCGCAGCGGTCGATTCGCAGGCGCAGGCCTGCCACGTCAAGGCACAACACCGCTGGGGGCGCGTAATTCCCGGTCTTCGACCGGTCCGAAAATCGTCGGAATCAGAGATGGTCTCGGCGCGGTTCCCCTAGCTGTGGAGAAAGCGATCGACTTCGAACTGCCCGACCACGAGGCCAAGCCATGGCGCCTCGTCGATCACCTTGCCCAGGGACCGGTTCTGCTTGTCTTCTACCGGGGAGATTGGTGACCCTACTGCAACGGGCAGTTGGCCTCGTACGCCAGGACTTGGGACCGCTTTGTGCAGGAGGGCGTGAGCCTGGCGGGGATCTCGGTGGATCCGATCGAGAACAATCGGGCAATGGTGGAGAAGCTCCTGCTCCCCTTTCCCTTGCTCAGTGATCCCGAGGGCCGCGTCACCAAGGAGTGGGGTGTGTGGACCGACACCGAGGGCGGTATCGCCAAGCCTTCGATATTTGCCATCCGGAAGGACCGCTCCATTGGCTGGGCTTACGTCGGACGCGACTTCGCGGACCGGCCAACAGACGATGAGCTCTTCGACTCAATTCGCGAAGGAGGCTGAGATGGCGCGTGGCGATCGACCACTACCGTTGGAGCAGCTGGAGCCGTACATGAGGGGCGCCAAGTTCGCGGCGCTGGCATTGAGCCGGCGGCATCAGGCGCACGACCCTGACATCACGGATGACGCCGCTCGCTACGTCGAGATGGCTGAGCGCTATCGCCAGGCGGCGATCGCGACATTCCGCGCTCAGCGCGAGCGGCGTGGCGTCAGCTAGGCGCGGATTCAGCGTAAAGAAGCGTCCCCCACTCATCTCCACGCAGGTCCAGGTCTGTGCGACTCCTAAGTCGCGGCCGACTCGATGGCGGCCGCTGTCTCCCACATCGCATCGGTAGACGATCCTGTGACCACCGCCGTACCCACGGCGGAGTGAACGATCAGCAGCTCGTGACCGGAGACGTCCCTGTCTTCGACGCCTGAGCCCGGTGGGGTCTGGCCTTCGAGCCAGCTCACCGTGACGCGTGCACCCGACGGTGCGGCGTAGACCACCGTCACGATGTCGGTCGAGGCAGTCCGATCCATCCTGGCACCGACGAGCCGCATCCCATCCAACTGGATCGCTGGCAGCGTCCTCCCCGAGGCTCGGAGACACCACTGCCCCACCTCGGACGGATCACCTGATTCGATCTGAAGCGGCTGAGACGACGCATTGACCGCTGCTTGGACCTGGATCGGGGCGCGAGAGGATCAACCATCCCGCGCCGGCGGCTGCCACCAGAATCGCGACTGCGACGCCTGCCCCGATCACGCGGAGGCGTCCTGAGATCAGCGGGACAAGTCGGCGCCGCGGCGCAGCTACGTCCAACTGCTCGCCGGCCTGTCGAAGTCTCGACGTGAGCAGTTGATGCGCTCGAATCTCGCGTGTGCAGTCGGCGCAGTTCTTTATGTGAGCCAGGGTGGCCGGCGGAACGATTGCGGTCTCGCCGTCAGCAATCGCCGCCAGGAACTCGCGATGTGTCGCGCAGGTGCTCAACTAATTGCCCCCAGCCAGTCTGGCCATCAAGAGCCGGCGCGCGCGATAGACGCGAGACATCACGGTGCCCACTGGAACGTCGAGGATCGAGGCAGCCTCCGCGTAGCTGAGCTCCTCGATCGCTGTCAGGTATAGGGGGACTGCGAAGTTCGCGGGAAGAGTGCGATAGACATCGGCAATCCGCCTCAACTCGGCCCGCTCGATGGCTCTGGCCTCCACGGGATTCAGGTTTTGCTCATGTGGGCTGGCCGGTTCGATCACGAGCTCCTCGATCGAGACGACAACTGGATGCGTCCCGGCAGCGCGGAGCATGTTCAGGTGAACGTTGCGCAGGATTCGGAAAAGCCACGCCTTGAGATTCGTGCCGGGCTGGAAACGCCATTGCGAAGCGAGAGCGCGGGCAATCGTCTCTTGCGCCAAGTCCTCCGCCACTTCGCGATCGCGCGTCAGGGACCAGGCGAAGCGCACCAGCCGAGGGCGCAGCCTGACGATCTCGGCGGCAACATCAGACTCTTCGTCGGGGCTCTTCTCACTCGCGGCGGCGGAACTCCATGTTCCAGCCGAGAATACCCCCGCCGAGGCGGCCTCGAATCTCAAGCCTTGACTTGCAAAGGGGGCCATCGCCTTCACAACACGGCACCGGACACAAACTTCCCGGCCTAGCGCTCGGCAGCGCGCCGAAAGGCCGTCATGACGGCCTCGGTGGAGGGTCTGTGCTAATCGGGCCTGCCTCGGGCACGACCCAGCACCGCAGCGCCGAGGTGCCGTCGTGCCGTACCTCGTCCCCCGAGCACAGATATTCGCCTGCAGGCAAGCTCACGATGATGGCGGCGTTGCCGACCGAGAGGTCCAACGCCAAACCATCTGCGGGATCGAGTTTGACTATGTCCGAGCCGTTTTCAGTCGCCCAGAGGATCACCACCCATCCGGATCGCACGGACAGCCGTCCGAGGTCAAATTGATGCGACCGCGGGAGCTTGACTAACCGTCTGGACTGCTCTTCCTCGGAACGTGCAGCTTCCGGATCGAGCCAGTTCCGACTCAGGACAATGCTGTCCGGCGTGATTCGCCAAATCTCGGTAGTTCCGGTGGGCACGCCCCAAATGAGCCCGCGATCCTTGCCGACGGCGATCTCACCGCCAATCTCACTCTGATCCAAGAACCGGCAAGCTCGATCGTAATCGTCACCGTCGATGCCGAACCAGTTGCCTACAGCTTCTCGGTCGATGAGTAGCAGCGGCCCGCCCTCCGTGGAGACATGGCCTAGCTCGTTCATCTGTCGAGCATCCTCTCATTGCGGCGAGAGGTAGATGGCTGGAGCGCTGGGATCCGCGCTGGTGGCTGGGGAGGAAGGATTCGAACCTTCAACCTTCTGATCCAGAGTCAGCTGCGCTACCGTTGCGCCACTCCCCAAGTTTGTTACCGCGCCTGATTCACGCCGGATGACGAGGCTGGGATCAGGGCTGTGATTTTAGCGGGGGGTGGCGATCGGGCCGTGAACCGTTGGGCACGCGACCTGGCGCCGGCATCGGCGCGTCTCTAAGCCGGCGGTTTTGCACAGGCTTATCCACACCTGCGGTCGCCTACCTTGAATCTGTCGCCTACCTGCGCAGCCACAGGCAGGCTACGCCTAGTCGTCTTCCCCGGCGCCCTTGCGGGAGCGGCCCCTGGACGGCTTCCGGGTGCTCATCCGGATCGAGAGCGAAGGAGGCCCGCCCAACAGCCCTTGGTAAGCGGCCTCGAGCAGGCGCTTGGCCTGATACAGGTTGACGGCCCACCCGACCCCAAATACGCGATCGCTGAACAAACGATCGGACTCAGGATTCCAGTAAGCCGTCCTGATGCGTTCCCATGTCGGTGGTCGAAAGTCATAGGGCACGACGCCCCCGACCTTGCCATGCCATGTGCGCTGATCTTCGGGCTTGGACAGTTCGGTCGCGACGGCGGCCACGAAGAGGCCGACTACGGCAACCCGGAGCAGACGGCGTAGCCCACGCAAAGTACGCATACTGGCTGATTGAAGAGTAGTCCAACGATAACCTTGCACGTCTTGAAACCGTTCCCGCAGGTGGGGTAGATGGCCACCAGGCTCCAATCGAAGACTCGCTGGCTCCGATGGCTCACGCCTGGTCTCGAGATCAAGCGCTGGCTTCTGCTGCTCATGGTCGCGGAGCTCGTGGTCGTGCTCGGATTCGCGTACTTCCTGAAAGCGTTCTACGAGACCGCCACCCTGCCGCCTCAGTTCTTTTACATCACCCTGCAGTTCTTGCCCCACTGGGCGCGCGCGATCATCTTCGGGACCCTCGGCCTCGGTCTCCTGCTGTTCAGCTATGTGAAGCTGACGCAATCGGTCCTCGGCCCGTTCCTGCCCGGCAACAGCACGAGCAGCATCGTGGACGTGATTCACGCATTCCGATTGAAGGCCCGCGGGCCGCGCATCGTCGCCATCGGTGGCGGCACAGGGCTCAGCTCGCTGCTGCGCGGCCTCAAGACCTACACGTCGAACCTTTCGGTAATTGTCACGGTGGCGGACGACGGCGGCTCATCCGGCAGGCTCCGCGACGAGTACCGCATCCTCCCGCCCGGGGACTTTCGCCAGTGCCTCATCGCGCTGGCCGACGCGGAGCCGCTGATGAAGCAGCTGTTCGACCACCGATTCAAGGAGGGATCCCTCGACGGTCATTCCTTCGGGAACCTCTTCATCATGGCCATGGCTGACGTGACAGGAAACTTCGAGCATGCCCTGCGCGAGTCGGGCAAGGTGCTCGCGGTCAAAGGCACGATCGTGCCCTCGACCCTCCAGGACGTCACGCTCGTGGCGTCGATCAACGGACGATCCGTCGAAGGCGAGTCCAAGATCCCAATGCAGGACGCGCCGATCACTCAGGTTTTCTTGAAACCAGACGGAGCCCAGGTCAACCCCGAGGCGGCGCAGGCGATCCTCAATGCCGAGCTCGTCGTCATCGGCCCGGGCTCGCTCTACACCTCCATCCTCCCGAACCTGCTGGTGGAAGGAATGGTCGAGGCGATCAAAGCGTCGCCGGCGCTCAAGGTGCTCATCTGCAACCTGGCGTCGCAGAAGGGCGAAACCGAGGGCTACTGTGTCGACGACTACTTGCGTGTGATCAGCGAGCACGTGGGCTCGAACATTTTCGACTTCGTGCTGGTCAACTCAAACCATGCGCACATGCCGACCGGCGGGCAGTCACAGGTCGTCTTCAGGTCGGAGGACGCAGCCCTTCACCCCGAGGTCAGATTCATCCCAGCCGATGTCGTGAACGTCCGCCTCCCGTCACACCACGACCCCGACAAGCTGGCCCGCGCGATCATGCGGAGGGTCTGGCAGGCCTAGCTTTCGTCCGCCACCCGCTTACGGCCTCGACCATGAACGCGGCCACCGCCACGTAGACGAGCGCGTCCAGCGCATCAACAACGTAGTGCTCGCCCAAGTAAACGATCGACAGCGCAACTGCCAAGGTCCAACCAATCAAGAGGAACGCGAGCCACCGGTAACGTCGCCATGCGTAAACGGCTGCCAGTGCCGGGAAGGCAGCATGCAACGACGGGAACGCTGCGAACTGGTTCGGATTGAAGCTGTGGTAGATGGGCGTGACGTAGGTGAAGCCCCAAAACTTATGAACGGTTTGGTCATTGATCTTCACGACGTCGTGGAGCTGGTACCAGGGCGGCGCGCTCGGCCAGAAGAGGTAGGTCACGAATGCCAGAAAGGACATCAGCAGGAGGGCGGCGATGAAGCGCCGGTAGTGATCTCGGCTGTTCAGCCAAAAGGTGAATCCCACCACTATCGGCAGGACGAAGTGCATGAAGTAAAACAACATCGCGAGGATGTCCTGGACGCCGATCCTGTCGGGCCGATAAAAAGCATGCTGGAGGACCAGTGTCGGCACAGCACCACCGAACAGGGCACGTTCGAGTCCCGATAGGTCGTGGGGAGCGAATCCTGTCTTCGCCGCGAACCCACGCATCGCCTCGTAAGCAAAGAACAGGAGCAGGAACGGCGCCCAATCTGCGACGAAGGTGCGGCCGCGCCCCATGGCGATAGCGATCACCAGAAGGGCAAGCGCTACCTCCTCTGGCTCGATCGAGATGCCGCGCCACAGCATGAATCCGAAGATCAGCGCCAGGTATATGACGCTGCCGATCAGTAGCAAGCGCGGCCGGCGGCCCGGGCCGGGCTTCAGCTCAGCCGGCGCCGGCGCGGTCTCAGCCGGCTCGGACAACCGCGACCGCTGCAATCTCGACTGTCACCGAAAAGGGCAAGGCATTGGTGCCGAGCGCGATCCGGGTGTGCCTGCCCGCCTCGCCGAGCACCTCCACGATCAGATCCGACGCGCCATTGATGACCTTCGGCTGGTCGCCGAAGTCATCGGTTGAAAGTACAAAACCTGTGAGCTGCATGACTTGCTCGACATTGTCGAGCCCGGCGGCAGCCTCCATTTGGGCCAGCAGGTTGAGCGCGCACACTCGGGCCGCGGCTGTGGCCTGCTCGACGCTCACCTCGTCGGGGCAGCGTCCGGTCAACCGCTTACCGCCTTCCGCGGAAACCTGTCCCGCGATGTACAGCAATGACCTTCCCTCCCCCACCGGCACCAACCGGGTTGGGACATACGAAGCCACCGCGGCGGGCGGGGCGGGCAGCTCGAGCCCGAGCTCACGAAGGCGGGCGTGCGGCGATGTCACGTGACCGCGAGTCTACCTACGGCTGCCGCGGAAGTGCGAGATCGCGGCGAGGAGGAGTACCAGCAGCGCCACGGCTCCGACTGCGATGTATGGGGTCTGGGACGAGGACAGGACGCCCAGGAAGTCGAACAGACCACCGCGGTTTGTGCGGCCGTCCCGTGCGCTGCTGGCCGAAGGCGCGCCCGTTGTGAAGGGGCCTTGTGGTGGTGCTCCCGTATCGTGGTATGCCCACACCGCGGAGGTGTGATCCGAAGCTCGGAACGTGGCCACGTAGAGGAACGGCGCCTCGTCATTGGAGACCGCGAGCGCGGTGACCGACGGGAGCGGCGGGACCAGCGAACTGAAATGCTGGCCCTTGTCTCGCGTCGACCACAGGCCGCCGGCACGCGATCCGCCCCCGTCGCTTCCGACATAGAAGCGGTCGTAGTGATCGGTGACGAAAGCGACCTGCGTGTAGTCAGTCGAAGGGAGCAGGTCGCCGCCGCTGAGCGGCGTCCAGGTCGCGCCGTTGTCGGCGGAAGAGAACAGGCCGGCATTCGTGCCCGCGACCAAGGGCCTCACATTGCCCGTCGGCGGCAGCGGTCCCGCGACGAGCCTTGACACCACGGTGCCGCTTATGGCGGGCGTCACCGGGGTCCAGGTGGCGCCGGCGTCCGTGCTGTCGTAAAGCGGGGGGCCGGCCGCGGTGGAAGACGAGTCGCTGCCGGCCACAAGGTGGACGGGACTGTGCACTGCGGCCACCGCGAGCGCGTCGATGCTCGTGTTGAGCAAACCCGACTGCGACCATGCGGTGCCGTCGGCGCTGACATAGATTCCGTTGTCAGTACCGGCGGCGACGAGCGTGAGCGCGAACCCGAACACGCGAACGTCGCGCCCATCGAGGCCGGTCACAGCGCTCCACCTGGCACCCGCATCAGTGCTGATCAACGCACCCGCTCCTCGAGTGCCGGCCATGACCTGCCCCGGCGTGAACGGGTCGAAAGCAATCGTCGTGATCGCGACGCGTCCCGTGTGCACGGTGGTCCATGTCGAACCGCCATCTGTCGATCTCAAAAGGGAACCCTGCCCGTTCCCGGCGAGGACTGCCTGGTTGTTTGCGGGATCGACCGCAAGAGCGAACACAGGTGACTGTCCTTGCTTCGGTAGCGACGGCAGCGCCACCCATGTGGAATCGGGAAGTGTGGCGGCGACGGCGCCGGCACACACGACGAGACTCCCGATCATTGCCACCAGCGTCGCGGCAAGACGTCGACTGGAAAGCGACACGAGCCTGCCGATTATCACCCAAGGCTGGCCTCGCCATCCCGTTCGGAAGGGGGCGTGGGGCGTGGACTGACCTCCGATCCCTACAATCCATGCGTGCTGGCTCGTGCCGGGGCCTGGCTTGACCGGGCCGCATTCAATCCGCGATCGCTTCCGGATGACCTGACTTTCGGGATTGCGTTGGCTCCGCCCGTGGTCGCTGGTCTGCTCATCTTCAAGCTCCCCGCAGTCGAGATGCTGACCATCGCGTTCGCCTTCGGCATCAGCGGCCACATCCTTGCGTTCTTGCTGTGGCGCCGCCATATTCCCCGTCCACAAGCAAGCCCGCTGATCGCGGCCGTGATCGGGGTCGCGTTCGTGGGTGCGGGTGCCCGGCTCGCCGCATCGATCGCGATCGCGGCTCTGGCGGTGACGCTGGAGCTCGTGCGCGCTCGCTACATCCCCGCGATCCGCGCGCAAACCGGGCTCTTCGCTTACGCGATTGTCGCGGTGGTCACCAGGGGAGCCCCGTTCATGTACGTCAACACCGTCACCGGCAAGGCGGCCTCCGACCCGATCTGGATCTGGCACCAATATTTCGGGCCGCAGGCGGCGCTCGTCTTCATCAATCCGACCACTTTGTATGTCGGCAACGTGCCGGGCCCTGTTTTCGCCACGTCGCTGCTGGCCGTCGCGATCGCGATCGCGTGGTTGGCATATGCGCGGCGGCTGAGCCTGGTCGTCTTGGCCACCTTCCTGCTCGGGGCCCTGGTGCCCATTTATCTCTACCACTGGGATGCGCTGTTCCAGCTCGACAGCGGGCCGACGTGGTTCGCGGCCGGGCTGCTGCTCGCGGATCGCCGCACGCTGCCAGACTCGTGGGCGGTGCGGCCCGTGCTCGGCTTTGCCGCCGGCCTGCTCGCCGTAGGGCTCAGGGTGCGGGGCTACGGAATCGAAGCTGCATTCTTCGTTGTCGCCGGGATCCAGGCCGCTTCCGCCGCGGTCGCAGTGATCAGCTGGGGCACGTTTCTGTTGCGTGAACGGTGGCAACGGAACCGCCTGCTGCGGCAGCGGGAGGCGCAGCTCCGGGTCGTCAAGAGCATCCCGCGCGCGAGCTAGCGCACTGGATCTCAGTCGAAGAGCTTGCGGCCGCGGGTGACGAACTGGTCGCGTCGAGGCCCGGTGCCGACCAGCTCGATCGGCGCGCCGATGAGCTCGCCGATTCGCTCCACGTAGTCGCGGCAGGCCTGCGGCAGGTCTTCCCAGCAGCGGGCGCCGCCGATCTCCTGCTGCCACCCGGGCATCGACTCGTAGGCCGGCTCGCAGTGCTTGTAATGCGAGATGTTCGCAAGCGGGTAGTCGAAACGCTTGCCTCGGAAGTTGTAACCGGTGCAGATCTTCAAGAGCGGCTGGTCGTCGAGGATGTCGAGCCGCATGAGCGCCGCGCACCCGACTCCGTTCAATTTGACGGCGTAGCGCGCGACGGCCGCATCGAACCAGCCGATCCGGCGCGCCCTTCCCGTCACAGTTCCGAACTCGTGGCCGCGTTCGCGGATCTGGTCGCCAACCTCATCGAGCAGCTCGGATGGAAAGGGCCCGTATCCGACCCTCGACGTATATGCCTTGAAGACACCGATCGTGAGATCGACCTTGGTGGGCGGTATGCCGCTGCCCGTCAGGGCACCGCCGGCCGTCGGATTCGAGCTGGTGACGTAGGGGTAAGTGCCGAAGTCCAGGTCGAGCATCGTCGCCTGGGCGCCCTCCAGCAGGATGTTGGCGCCCGCATCCAGGGCTTCCTGGATGAGCGGGAACGTGTCCTTGATGAACGGGTCGAGCTCTTTCGCGTAGCCCATGTACTCGGCCAGCATGCTTTCCCAGTCGAGGGCGTCCTTTCCGTAGAGCTTCGTCAGGACGGGGTTCTTGACCTGGCCCACCACGAAGGCGAGCTTCTTCCGCATGAAGGCTTCCTTCTGCAGGTCGCCGATGCGGAATCCGATGCGGCGGACCTTGTCCGAGTAAGCCGGGCCGATGCCGCGCCACGTGGTCCCGAGGCGGTCGTCGCCGCGCGATTCCTCCTCGAGCTGGTCGAAGAGCGGGTGATAGCGCATCACCATGTGCGCGCGCTCGCTGACGAACAGCTTTTTCGGTTCGATCCCTCGTTCTCTTAGCTGAGAGATTTCCCGCAGCAGCACGATGGGATCGACGACCACGCCGTTCCCAATGACACATGTGCAGTGCGGGTAGAGGATGCCCGAGGGCATGAGCTGGAACTTGAATTCGCCGTCCTCGGTGACGACCGTGTGGCCGGCGTTGTTGCCGCCCTGGGTGCGGATGACCATCTGGGCCTTGGAGGCGAGGTAGTCGATGACCTTGCCTTTACCCTCGTCGCCCCACTGGCCGCCCACCAGGATGATGACCATGGCTACTCGGTGCCGGGCTCGGGCCGCCTCGTCTCAAGGTTGTAGAACCGTGTGTGGTCGCGGCGGAACTTGAGCTCGATCATTCCGGTCGGGCCGTTGCGGTGCTTGGACACGATCACCTCGGCGATGCCTGGGCGCTCATCGGATTTGTAGTACTCGGGCCGGAACAGGAACATGACGAGGTCAGAGTCCTGCTCGATGCTGCCCGATTCTCTCAAGTCGCTCAGGATCGGCCGCTTATCGGGACGCTGTTCCGGTGCGCGGCTCAACTGCGAGATGGCGAGCACTGGAATGCGCAGCTCGCGAGCCAACCCCTTGAGCGCTCTCGATATCGATGACACCTCTTGCACCCGGTTGTCATCGCCACGCGACCGGCCATGCATGAGCTGCAAGTAGTCGACGATGATCATGTCGATGCCGTGGCGCATCTTGGCCTGGCGCGCTTTCAGCTGCAGGGTCAGCTCATCCATCACCGGGGTGTCGTCGATGTAGATGGATGCCTCTCCCAGTGGCCCAAGAGCGTTGGAAACGCGGTCGAACTCAGCTTCGCTCAGCAGACCTCGATGTAGGCGCTGAGCGTCGATCTGAGCCTGTTCCGTCAGTAGCCGCTCGGTCAGCTGTTCTTTGGACATCTCGAGGCTGAAGATCGCGATCGACTTCTTGCGTTCGAGAGCCGCATGCAGACCGACGTTGAGGGCGAACGAGGTGTTGTGCACCAGGATGTCCTGAGCGATGAAGTTGTTCGTGTCGGGGACCGTGAGGTCATAGACCTGGTGCTCGCCGGTGGCCTCGATCGAGACGATCTCGTCCCAGTAGATGTCGTCGCTTGCGAGCTGACGCAGAGCTACGTCTTTGAGAACCTCGGCATACGCGGCAAGACGCCCGGATGGCAAACCACGCGAGGTGTGCAGGTTGAATCCTCGGACGTCGGAATGCGGCTCACCCGCTCGCCGCGCCACTTGCATCAAGGTCAAGCCGCGACGGTCCGCAGAGAATCGAACGTCGGACCAGATTTCTTTCGACAGATGACCGACGTTGCTCCTCCGGCTGGGCAAGTCGCCGGTAAATCGTCGTGACTTTTCGCCGATCCATCCGATCTGGGTCTGGTAGCGCCGCACCGATTTAGGCTCGGTGATCTCGACACGCCAGCAGCGGTCTTTTTTCCTCCAAAACTTGCCTACGATCCCGAACCTGACCAGCGCGTGATGCAGGTCTCGCGCAAGGCCTTCTGATGCAACGGCGAATTCGATTCGCGGGTAGCCGCCCATCGAGTAGACCGTGCCGTCGCAGCTCATGAGGACCTTGATGAACTCGCGCATTCGCTCGCGGTCCCAACCCCAGACGCAATCCGGGAATCGCTTTTCGTCAGCACCCTTTCCCATCAAATTCAGTTCGCGCAACCAGGTCGTTAGAGGATTTGGTTTGCCCCCATGATGTCCGGCCGAGGGGTGATACGAAATACCGCGTTGTCGCACCCTAAGGGTCTCGAACTGCTGCGCGATCGAGGCGTGGAAATCGGCGACGATCTCCATGTCCGCGTTGGTGAATCCAGGAGTGCGTCCGGTGAGGCCTCCTTCAGCGATGAAGTAAGCCAGCAGGCGAACCTTGCCTAGCGGCAATGAGCGGTCATTTCCGAAACACGGGAGCCACCTCGGTACTGCGATGCGGGCGCCCACCACGATGTCGTGGAGAGGCCGCCAGCCCTTGACGGTCAAAAACGGATGGTGCCCTGTGACCTCGACGGACCGCCCGGTGCGCGTCGTGACCCGGAAGCAAGGCTTGATGCCGCTGTCCACCCACGCGTGAACATCGTTCGGCTCTACTGATCCATTCCATGCGAAACCGAACACGGTCGGCATTCGCTGCTGGATGGCCTTTTCAATGGTCAGCCGCTCGCCCGTCGCGGGGTTGATAACGAGACTATCATGTTTGATACACTTCCCCATGCTAGGTCTGCCCGCCACGATGATCAGGTCCGAATCCTTGAACCCGCCCGTCATCCGGTCGAGGTCATGGAATCCTGACGGCACCCCGACCACGCCCTGCCCGCTCTCCATCTGCAGCGAGATGCGCTCCATCGCCGGTCCCAGCAAGTCGTACAGCTTCGACAGCTCGCGCTGGTCGCGGTCGTCCGCGACACCGAAGACCAGCGACTGCGCCTGGTTGATCGCCTCCTCGGCCTCCACCCCATCGTCGTAGCCGAACCCCGCGATGTTCGCGCCGGCGGAGATCAAGCGCCTCTTGTACGCCTTCTCCTTGATGATCCGGCCGTAGTACTCGATGTTGGCCGACGTCGGGACCGCGCTCTGCATCGAGGCCAGCTGGGTGCGCCCCCCGATGCGATCCAGCATGCCCATGGTTTGCAGCTGAGCCGCCAGGGTGACGTTGTCGATGGGCTCTCCCGCGGCGAAGAGATCCAGCGCCGCGCGGTAAACCTGGCCGTTGTTCTCGCGGTAGAAGTCCTCCGGGTGGAGAAACTGCAGCACTTTGGCGATCGAGAGCGGATCGAGGAGGATGGAGCCGAGCACGGACGTCTCGGCATCCAGGTCGTGGGGTGGCACCCTCCCGGGTGTGAGCGCGATCTGAGCCATAACCGAACGCCTACCGGTCCTGAGTCACGATCACATTGACGTGGGCGGCCACGTCGCGGTGGAGCTTCAACGATACTTCGTGCTCGCCCAGGGTCTTGATGGGCTCCTTCATGTCGATCTTGTGCCGGTCGATCTCGACGCGATGCTGAGCCTTGAGGGCGCTGGCGATGTCCTGGTTCGTGATCGAGCCGAAAGCCTTGTCCTCCGCTCCGACCTTGAGACGCACCACCACGGTCTTGTTGTCGATCTCGTCGGCCAGCGCCTGGGCCTCGACACGGTCCTTCGTCTCGCGCTTGACCGCCGCGTCGCGAAGCCGCTTCGCCTCCGCTTCGACGCCCTGGTGGGCCCGAACCGCCAGCTTGCGAGGCAGCAGGAAGTTGCGGCCGTATCCGTCGGTGACATCCTTCACGTCGCCGGCCTTGCCGACGTTCGCGACATCTTTGGTCAACATCACGCGCACTTCTCTCTAGCCCTCCGATACCGGTTGATACGGATCTCTGCGCGCAATGCGCGCCATGCGCGCCCGGATTCGGTTGGCGAGCCGACCACTGCCCTCTCGTGCGGCCGCGACCGTGTCGCGAAAATCGTGATCGAAGACGCTCTCGCCGGCCTCCAGCGCAAGTTCGTGCTCGCGGCGGACAGCTTCGGGGCAGGCCTCGATGAACGTCTTGACCGCGAGTATCCCAAGCGCCAGCATGTCCAGCTCGCCCAGCACCGGCACCCAGGCCGGGAAGTCGATCGGGCTGATGATCAGCACCAGGGCGCCCAGCACCGCGGCCTTGGGAGCGGCGGGCACACGCGGATCGCGCAGCAGGCAGTACGCGAGCTTGCCGTGCCGCGGCACCTCTACGAGAAGATCTTTTGCGCGCGCGAGGACAGGATGCATTGGGGGCCGGCAAAGCCTACCGCTTTTCGGCAGCCAAAATCAGCCTACTTAACTTAGCCTTTCGCCCATGGCCACGGCCGCCGTCGCCGAACGAGCGCCCGCCCATTACGGGAACCTGCAGCACACCGCTCTCAGCGCGTTCTGGTTCGGCAGCAACTTCCTCTGGATTCCGCTGACCACGGTTCTGATCCAGGCCCAGGTCGATGAGGTAGTTCCCAAGGACGTACGCAACACCGCCATCGGCGTCGCACTCGGTCTGGGTGGAGTCCTGGCTATGACAGTCCCTCCTCTCGTCGGCGCATGGTCGGACCGCCTGAACACTCGGTTTGGGCGCCGGCGTCCGATCATGGTGGCCGGCACCCTGCTCACGATCCCGGGCCTGTTGATCCTGATGGCGGCGACCAACTACCCGGAGATCGTCGTCGGGTACGCCATCATCCAGTTCTTCTTCAACGCGGCGGGGGCCGCCTACGCGGGCATCATCCCCGACGTTGTGCCCGCCCAGCAAGTCGGCAAGGCCAGCGGTTTCTTGGCCACGATGACCCAGCTGGGAATTGGGGGCGGCCTCGGGGTCACCGGGCTCCTCACCCACAACCGCTTGATCTACCTGGTCATGGGCGCCGTCGCGGCCCTGACGCTGATCCCCACCGTGTGGGCGGCGCGCGCAGAAGGCCTCACTCCGATCGCCCCACCTCCGCGCCGCGCGCTCGGAGAGTCAGTGCGGGAATTCCTGCGGCCTCTTCACGAGGGCGATTTCGCCTGGGTGGTCTTCACGCGACTGATGGTCTCGTCCGGAATCACCGTGGTCCTTTACTTCCTGGTCAACTTCTTCGGCGATGTCGTGCTGGGGCCGCACCAGGACGCGGCCAAGTTCACAACCAACTGGCTGCTGGTGGTCGTCCTGACGGCGCTCCCGTTCGGGTTTTTCGGCGGCCAGATCTCGGACCGGATCCGCCGGCGCAAGATTTTTGTCTATCTGGCCGGGGCGGCCCAGGCATTCGTGGCGATCGTCTTCATCGCCTTCTACCCAACCTCCACTGCCTTCGTCTATGCACTCGGTGTCGCCTATGGGATTGGCTACGGACTCTACTTCGCCGTCGACTGGGCGCTGGCCTGCGACACGCTGCCCGACCCCAAGAAATCCGCCAAGGACATGGGACTTTTCCACATCGCCTTGACACTGCCCCAGGCCATCCTCCCGCTCTTCGGCGGGGCGCTCATCGACTACCTCAACAAGCACATGGCAGCGAACTCCGGCTACCGGGTGGTCTTCTCGAGCGCGGTGCTGTTCTTGTTCCTAGGCACTGTGCTGGTGAGCCGCATCAAGTCCGTGCGCTGAACGTTCCCGGCGGACCGCCAGCAGGCTCGCGATCCAGATTGCGGCGATACCGACCACGCCGAACTCCGCCATCAGCCTCAACACGACCAGATTCGAGTAACCGTTGATCAGAAACGTCTGGAACGCGTGGTGGCCGGGCCCGATGAGGGCCCAGCCCAGTGCCACCAGCCCCAGGACCGTCCAGTCGCCCCGGCGGACCGCCCACGCGATCAGGACCAGCATCGGGAGCAGGAGCAGCACCAGGTGCGTGCCCCACGAATAGCTGGCCACGATCGGGGTCACCGCCACGACCGCGGCCGCTTCGAGGGCTCGGCCGGTCGTGGTTGGCGACGGAGAGCGCAGGACGGCGAATGTGACCAGAAGCGCCGCCAGCGCAACCACCGTGGTGATGACCCGGGCCGCAAGCGGCGTGCCGCGCGTGTAGCCGAAGAAAGTGTCGGGCGCGAGCAGGCGAGCGACGGTACCGCCCGGCGAGTGGTTCTCGAAGAAACCCGTGCCCGCCCCGATGGCGGGCACGACCTTGAACAGGTACTCGAACAAGTACTGAGGCGCCGCCAGCAGCCACATGCCAAGGCCGGCGACAAGGGCGGCTGCCAGCATCGGCCAGCGCCTCGCCCACAGCACCAATAGCCCGACGGGCGCCTGGATCAATTTCAACGCGACCGCGACCCCAAGGGCCGTACCTCCCCACCAGCGACCCGCGATCCAGGCCAGCAGCCACACGCCCGAGAGCGCCAGAAGGACCAGGTTGATCTGGCCCTCGACGATGTTCGCGATTGTGGGTTCGAACGCGATCGCCGCTAACACAAGGAGCGCGCCCAGCTGCCAATCGTCAACCTTCAGGGCCCGCAAGACGCTGAACAGAAACACGACCAGCGATGCGTTGAGCAGGATGACAGCCGCCGCGCCCAGCGCATTACTGTCAACCCCGACCACCGGCTGCAGAAGCCAGGCCAGCGGCAGCGGGGTGACATATTGCGGGCCGGTGGGCTCGAGGCAGCCCATGGTCTGGCACAGGTCGTAGGGATCCAGCCCGGCGGCCAGACGCCCCGCGGCTCGCATGTAGCTCTCCTGGAAGTCGCCCAGGTAGGCTCCGAAGGCGAGGGGCAGGACGAGGGCCTGCCACAGGTAGAGGAGAAGGATCGGAATCCCGGCCCAAATGAGAAGCAGGCCACGGAAACGCCGGTTGGCCAACGCCGGTAGCCGCATTACCGGCTGATTCACCGAGGGGAGTCTATGGCCTGGACCAAAAAACGAGGCGGCGCCAGCAGCGGACACCGCCTCGGCCGAGGTTCCACCGGGTGACACGCCTTCCGGTTTCTGCGCCGCTTTACGGCCGTTGCCTACTTGTGGAGGCCAACCTTTGCGCGGACTGCGGTGGACCCGACGCCGAACGAATTGAATCCACTTTGCGCGGTTCGCACGGGGGTGTCAAGGGGTTGGCGCGGCCTGGGTGGAGGCGCACAATGAATTGTCGGACCGGGCTTTTGGGAGGTGGCGCGATTGGGCGAGCTCAGCTACGTTCACGGTTCTAACAGCACTGCACTTCTGGGCGAGACCATCTTCTCGAACCTTCAGCGCACCGCCGGCCGATTTGGCGACCGGGAGGCCCTCGTGGTGGCCCATCAGGATCGCCGGTTCACATACCGGGAGCTGGTGGACGAGTCCGAGCTGATCGCGCGCGGGCTCATGGCACGAGGGGTGCGTCGGGGCGATCGAGTCGGCATCTGGTCGCCCAATCGGTACGAATGGGTCATCACGCAATACGCGACCGCGGCCATGGGCGCGATCCTCGTCAACATCAATCCGGCCTACCGAACCTCTGAGCTCGAATATGTGCTCAACCAGTCCGGCATCAGCTTCCTGATCCTCGCCGCCGGGTTTCGCCAGGCCGACTATCGGGCCATGCTCGCCGAGGTCAAGGGCCGGTGCCCTGAGTTGCGTGAAGCGGTCGTAATTGACGTCGGGTGGGAAGCGCTTCAGCGCGATGGAGCCAGGACCAGCCTTGCCACGCTGCGCGAGCTGGAGGCTTTGCTCCAGTTCGACGACCCGATCAACATCCAGTACACGTCCGGTACGACAGGTTTTCCCAAGGGCGCCACCCTCACCCACCACAACATCCTCAACAACGGTTTCTTCATCGGCGAGACCCTGCATTACACGGAGCAAGACCGGGTCTGCATCCCGGTGCCCTTCTATCACTGCTTCGGCATGGTGCTCGGAAATCTCGCCTGCACGACTCATGGCGCGACGATGGTCATCCCCGCCGAGGCTTACGAACCGGTGGCGGTCATGGAGACGGTGCAGAACGAGCGGTGTACCTCTCTGTACGGCGTACCGACGATGTTCATCGGCGAGCTCGAGCACCCGCGATTCGGCGAAATGGACTTCAGCTCTCTCCGCACCGGCATCATGGCCGGGTCGCCCTGCCCGGTCGAGGTGATGAAGAAGGTGCAGACCGCGATGCACATCCCAGAGATGACGATCGCGTACGGAATGACGGAGACCTCGCCAGTCTCGACGCAGTGCGCCACAGATGATCCGCTCGAGAAGCGCGTCTCGACCGTGGGCCGCGTCCATCCGCACGTCGAGATCAAAATCGTCGACCCCGCCACCGGGGCGATCGTCCCGCGCGGAGCCTCCGGCGAGCTTTGCAGCCGCGGCTACATAGTCATGCTCGGCTATTGGAACAACGAGCAGGCCACACGACAGGCCATCGACGCGGCCGGCTGGATGCACACGGGGGACCTGGCCACCATGGACGAACTCGGCTACGTCAACATCGTCGGCCGGATCAAGGACATGATCATCCGGGGCGGCGAGAACGTCTATCCGCGCGAGGTCGAGGAGTTCCTGTACGGACACCCGGCCGTGGCTGACGTCCAGGTGATCGGCATCCCGTCCGAGAAATACGGCGAAGAGGTCATGGCGTGGGTCAAGCTGCGCGAAGGGGGCGTGGCCACCGGCGAGGAGCTGGCCGCGTGGTGCAAGGGCAAGATCGCGTCATACAAGATCCCTCGCCACTGGAAGTTCGTGGACTCGTTTCCGATGACGGTCACGGGCAAAGTCCAGAAGTTCAAGATGCGGGAGGTCGCGGTCGAGGAATTGGGCCTCGAAAAAGCGGCCGGAGTCCGAACCGCCTAAACCCTACTGAAGGCTTTCGTACGGGAAGGCTCCCGCAAACGGCTCGTACAGCAGCAGCACCTGCTCGACCGCGAGCACGTCCCGCATGAAGATGCCGCCGGCGGCCACGCCGGCGTGGCCCACGATCCCCGATCCATCGTGCGGCGCGGCCATCTCGGCGCCGTCCTGGGCGGCGCGGAAGGCCATCGTGCGCCCCGACCTGTTAGCCGCTTCGATGACCGCCTTCCAGGCCGCCTGGTAATGGGCGGCCGCATTGGCGGTGGACGGCGGCGCTGCCGCCACGGGCCCGCCCGGTACAGACGGCCCAGCCGGCTTTGGCGGCTCGCTGAGCACCTTGGCCACGGCCGCCGCCTCGGCCTCGGTCGGGCCGGAAAGGGTCGGCAGGCGCGCCAGGAAGGCGGCGATCTGCCGATCCACCGGAGCGGGAGGCTGATAGCCGGGGCCCGGCAGCACGGTGGCAAACGGCCGGTAGAGCGTCGCGAACACGGCCGGATCCAGCTGCTCGCGCACCAGGATCGCCAGGGCCACGATCTGCGCCGACTCCAGGGCCGCGGCCGCGACGTCCTCCGGCACGACCTTGCTGATCGCAAGCTTGGTCTGCGCCACCCTGAATCCCCCTGTGAACGCGTTCACCATGCTCTGGTCGGCGTTGGAAAGGAGACCATCAAGGACCTGTTCTACGTCGGCGGTCGAGCGACGCTGGCGCGACAGCACGCGGGCGATTGCAACCCACTCCCACTGTGCCTTGCCGAAGGTCTTGATCGATGCAGCGAGGAACTGCCCCGCCTCGCCCGCGCTCAGGGGAGCGCGACCTGCTCGGGGAGCAGGCCCTTGGCTCTCAGCTTGTCGATCGGGTGATACGCATCCACGATGCGCATCGTGCCTGAAGCGGAGCGCAAAACCATCGATTGTGTGTACGCATAAACGTCTTCATAGCGCACTCCCTTCAGCAGCTCGCCGGTGGTGATGCCGGTGGCGGCGAAGAAGATGTCGCTGCCCGAGCACAGGTCGTCCAGATGCAGGATCTGGTTCGGCTTGTGCCCTTCCTTGGTCGCGAGATCGCGGTCCTTCGCATCGCGGAAGTAGAGCTTGGCCTGCATATCGCCCCCGATCGTCTTGATGGCGCACGCGGCCAGGACCCCCTCTGTCGAGCCTCCCGATCCCATCATGCAGTGGATCCCCGACCGCGTTTCGAGCGCTGCCTCGAGTGCGCCGGCGACGTCGCCGGCGGTGATGAGCTTGATGCGCGCGCCGACATCGCGAATCTGCGCCACGATCTGCTGATTTCGCTCCCGCTCCAGCACGACGATCGTCAACTCCTGCACCGGCAGGCCTTCGGCCTTGGCAATCCGTCTCAGGTTCCACTCGACCGGCATCTCGAGGTCGATGACACCCTTCGCCCGGCGGCCGACGACCAGCTTTTGCATGTACGGGACGTGAGTGGTGAACATCGAGCCGCGCTCTGCCAGCGCGACCACCGAGATGGCGCCGGGCAGACCCGACGCGGTCAGACTGGTGCCCTCGATGGGATCGACCGCGACGTCGACCTCGGGCTCGAGGCCGTTGCCGATCTCCTCGCCGAAGTACAGCATGGGGGCCTCGTCCTTCTCCCCCTCGCCGATCACGACGGTGCCTTTCATGTCCACCATCGCCATTGCGTTCCTGATCGCTTCCACGGCGCGCTGGTCGGCGGCGACCTTGTTGCCTCGTCCCTGCAGCGGGGCGGCGGCGAGGGCGCCCGCCTCGGTGACCCGCAAGAGCTCCAGCGCCAGGTTGCGGTTGGTGCGCGGCTCGATCAACTGTTGAGGAAGGGCTTGAGCGGCATCGCGGGCGGTAGCTTAGCCGATGCCCCGGCGCCGGATCGGCAGCTTGTCCGCCTCCACCCAGAGATCCTTCTTGCGCGCGAGTCGCCGGTCGCCGTCTCGATCGGTGTAGACGCAGGTCCGCTCCAGCACGGCCGTGATCCGGACGCCCACCCCGTCCAGGATGGCGATGAAACCCTCGAGGAGCACCTCATCCTCATCGAGCTCGACCTCGCTGAGGCGGCGCGAGCCGGAGGGCCGAGGCTTGGTGGAAGGCACCAGCTGAGTCCGCAGCGCGTTGGGGAGTCCGGGCTTGATGGTGAGCCGGGACGATCCCGGGCCAGGCGGCGGCGGCTTCGGCCGAGGCGGCGATGGCGCCGTTCGAGCAGGCTTCTTCGCCGCACGCTTGGCCGCTGCCGGAGCGGGCCGGCCCTTTGAGAGTCGGCCGCTCGCCCGCGGTTGGCCGGATGCCCGCCTAGAAGAACTCACCCCAGAACTTCTTGACCCTTCCCACCGGGTTCGGGACGGTCTTGAGGGTCACCACCGAGGCGGTCCGCGCCGAGGACTCGACGATCGCGGTGTCCTTGGCCTCGGGGACGCCTTCCGGATGGACCCTGATCACGCCCAGGTGAACACCGCCTTCCAGCACCACCAGCGCCCCCACCCGCGCGTCACCCTCGAGCCGTCCGGTGTTCGTGATCTTGAGCCTGCTCGTGGCGACGATGTTCCCTCGCACCAAGCCCGCGACCGTCACCTTCGAGCTCTTGATATCCGCCTCGACGTGGGCCTCCGGGCCGATGAAGAGGTCGCCGTTGCAGTCGACCTGGCCGCTGAACCTGCCGAGGATCTGGCCGCTGCCCTTGATCTGCAGGCGGCCGGACAGTACGTCGTCGGTCGCCAGCACGGTCGCCTTCGGCTCGGTGCCTTTGGACGCTTCGCGGCCCCCATTGGTCGCGGTTGGCCCCAACGTCTCCGAACTCGTCTCAGTCGTCATTGCCCCTCCATTGCCCCAACCTCCCCGCCGCTCCCTTCCGCAGCATAGCTGCTCCAGTTAGGTGGTGCGCTGTCCGCGCGATGCCGTGAGCTAACGCGGCGTTGAGCGGTGAATCAAAGGTCTGGGTGCGATTCGAGGTAGGCCAGCACCGCGTCGCGGGCTGGGTCGATCACCCCGTCCATCACGAGCTCGCTCAACCGCTGCTTGACGCGGCCGACCTCCGGTCCAGGAGGGATCTGGCGGATGCGCATGATGTCCTCGCCATTGACCGGCGCCTCCAACCGCGAGGGCTGTTCGTTCAGGACCAGGTCGAGCCGCGCCTGGAGCTCGTCGAGCTTCTCAGGGTGTGGATACGCGGATGCGCCGATGTCGGCCCGGGCCAGCGCCATCAGCCTCGCGAGCTGGGAACCGGCGTCGCGGGCAAGGCGGCGCACCGCCCCATCGGTCCACTCCGACGCGTAGAACACCGGCCGGAGATGCAGGCGGACGAGCAAGACGACCGCGTCTATCTCCCTCTGCGGGAAACGCAGCCGTTCGAGAGCGCTAGCCGCCATCTCGGCGCCGACGACGTCGTGGCCGATGAACGAACCGTCAGGCCCGGCGGTGGCCGGCTTGCCGACGTCGTGGAACAGGGCGCCCAGTCGCGCCACGATGTCCTGAGGTGTGCCGGCAACAGCCAGCACCGTGTGACCGAACACGTCGTGCGTGTGGTAGCCGGTCTGCTGGACGCCCTTGCAGGCCGCCACCTCGGGCAGGATCAATTCGAGCAGTCCGCCCTGGTCGAGAAGCTCCAGCGCCAGGCCCGGCCGCTCGGAGACGAGCATCTTTCGGAGCTCGTCCGACAAGCGCTCGACCGAGACCACGGGAGACGTAAGCCTGGCCTTCAGCTTGCTCATCGCGGGCAGCAGCTCGGGTGCAAGTTCGAACCCCAGCTGGGCGGCGAAGCGGATCGCCCGCAGCATGCGGAGCGGATCGTCGCTGAAGGTCTGCATCGGGTCGGCCGGCGTCCTCAGCACGCGAGCCTCGAGGTCAGCCCGGCCGCGACCGAGGGGATCGTGGACGTTGCCGTCGAAGTCCATCAGCAACGTGTTGACCGTGAAATCGCGACGGCGAAGGTCCTCATCGAGCGTGGCCGCGCGCACGTCCGGCTTCCGCGAATCCGCTACATACGACTCGGCCCGGGCCGACACGAATTCGACCAGGTGTCCGGTCAAAGTGATCTGCGCGGTGCCGAACCGCTCGAAGACCACCGGCTCGGCCGCACCCGCGAGCTGAGCGAATCGGCGGGCCAGCTCGAAGCCCTTCCGGTCCTCGACGACAACGTCGATGTCGGGGTGCGGGCGGCCCAGGAGAACGTCGCGCACATACCCGCCAACGATCCACGCGCGCGCGTTCAGCTCGGACGCGGCTTGCTTGAGGAGCCGGCGAACCTCCTTGTCGCCCTGCGCGCTTACTGGTTGATGCGCGCCCATTCCACGGCTCCCACCTGCCCGGCGCGATCGCCCAATCGGGCTCGTCGGAGGAGGGGCCGGCGGGCAGGCTTGATGAATGGAGATGAGCGCAGGGTCTCGCGCATGGTCGGGGCGACCAACTTCCACGAACGGGTGATGCCGCCTCCCATCACGAACATCTCCGGGTCGATGACGTTGGTGAGGCTGATCAACGCCAGCCCCATGTACCGAGCAGATCGCTCGACCACCATGCGTGCATGCCGGTCGCCGCGAGCCGCAGCGGCGAACAGCTCCGCCGCCGGATGTCCGGTTTCCTTGGCGAGGTTGGCGCCTCCGCAGAACACCTCGAGGCAGCCGTGCTGGCCGCAGTTGTCGAGCGGACCGTTGGGGTCGATGATCATATGGCCGACCTCGCCCGCCGTGCCGTGGCCGCCCCGGTGCAGCCGGCCGTCGATGATGAGGCCGCCCCCGATTCCGGTCGACCACGTGATGTAGACCATGTGGCGAGTCCCGCGGCCGGCACCATGATGGAACTCACCCAAGCCGGCCATGTCGGCGTCGTTGGCCAGATGTACCTTGGCGCCGGTCGCGCGGCTGAGCATCGATGCCAGGGGCACGTTTCGCCACGGAAGGTTGGGCGGGTTGACGAGAATGCCGCGCTTCAAGTCGATGGGACCCGGAGCGCCGATGGCGATGCTCATCACCTTCTGGTTGCCGCGCAGGCGGTCGATCTCCGCCGCCGCCCAATCGACCATGCCCTGGGGCGTCTTGAGCTGCGGTGTTTTGGTCTTGACGCTCGCGACCAGCTTCCCGTCGGAGCGCGCCAGCGCCACGCGCACTTGCGTCCCCCCGAGATCTATCCCTGCGAGCATGGCTAGTGGACTGTAGCGGTTAGGAGGCGAGCAGTTGTTGGCCTCGGAGCGCGCCGAGGATCTCGATCGGGGCGCGGGCGCGGTTGAAGGTGTAGAAGTGGAGACCCGGGACACCGGTTTCGAGCAGCTGCACGCACTGCTTGATGCAGTGGTCCACGCCGAGTCTGCGGATGGCATCGTCGTCAGCCGCAGCATCGATCTCGGTCTGCAGCGCCGCGGGCACGGTCGCGCCGGACATCTGGGTGACGAACGCAAGCGATCGGCGGCTCGGGATCGGCATGAGACCCGGGACGATGGGCACGGTGATGCCAGCGGCCCGAGCGCGGGCTACGAGATCGAAGTAGAAGCGGTTGTCGAAGAACATCTGCGTGATCAGGAAATCCGCGCCTGCCTCGACTTTCAAACGCAGGTAGCGGAACTCGTGCTCGAGGTCAGGGCTCTCCGGATGCTTCTCGGCACTGCAAGCGGCCCCGATCCCGAGGCGGTAGCCCTTGTCGCGTACGAAAGCGACCAGGTCGCTCCCGTGCTTCAGCTCCGGGTCGACGGGTCGAAAAGGCTCGCCTGGTCCGGGCGGGTCCCCGCGCAATGCCAGCACGTTGGCAACGCCTTCGCGTTCCATCCAGTTCAGAATTCGCCGCGTCTCGTCACGCGAGTTGGCGCAGGTAAGATGGGCCATCGCCTCGATGTGGTAGTGGCGCTTGATCCGCGTCACCAGTTCCAGGGTCTTCTCGCCGGTGCGCAAGCGATACGTCACTGAGACCCAGTCGGGGGCGTGGCCGGTGAGAGTCGCGACAGTCTTTTCGAGGACTTCGACCTCGGTTTCATCTCGCGGCGCCATGAACTCGAATGACACCGTCGGCCGTCCTCGGGTCAGTAGTTCGGCTCTGCGCACGGCCCGAAGCCTACCAATCCTGCCTGTGCTCGTCGCAATGGCGGCCGGGTTTATCCCGGCCGCGTGATACGCGCCAACTCTGCCACCGAGTGTCGCGAGGAGTCTCTTCTAGAACAATCCGTACCCGCGGAGGGTATAGGGGCGCGAATCCGGCCCGTGCAGCTGCGGGGCTAGGGAGTGCTGAGTGTGGGCCGTTGAGCGCCCCGTATGAGAGGGAACCGCAGGTTCCTTCTCATATTCCTACCTCAGGACGCGGGCGTCGCCGACGCGACGCGTGAGCTTGACGGCGTCGAGGTGTTCGAGCAGCGCCAGCATCGGACGCCGGCTGGCGCCGAGGCGGTCACGCAGCTGAGCCACGCTCACGGACCCTGTATTCGCAATCAGTTCCTTCACCGCCACGACAGCCCGCTCATACGCGTCCCGCGTGAACGCGATGTCGTCGCTCAGCCGTTCCAGGTCTCCGCGTTGCGCCAGGGCGCGAACGATTTCAGGCGTGACGCCGGCGGCCCGCATTGCCTCTGCGAGTGAAGGCGGAGCAAAAGGCTCGGCTCCCAGAAGCTCGAGGAAGCGGGCAGCCGGGCCGCCTGAGGCTTGGTCGGCGACCTGGTGTGAAATCACGGCCACCTCGCTGTCTCTTTCCTCGAGGCGGTGCTCCTCGGCGAGCGCCTTCACGACCGAGGGAAACAGGCCGGGCTGGATCCCGAGCCGGCTCCTCAGCTCCTCGCGCGGCATGCCGCGGCGGAGCGGATGTTCCTCGTGATAGGCGGCCAGCGCCCGCACCGCTCGGTCGGCCACGGCCGACCAGGCCTCCTGCGCGAACAGCCACTCGCCGAGGCGGCGCGCCTGGAGGCGCGACACGTCAGCGTCGGTGGCGAGTGTGGCCTTGAGCAGGGCAGTCAGGGCAACGCCGCGAGGGTATTTGCGCAGCTCCTCCTGCAGGACGTCGCCCGCCGCCCTGCGTTCCAACGACTCGCGCACGGAACCGTCGTGGCGTGGATGCTTTTGCGGCGCTACGTCTTTGATCTGGCCGCCGGCGACTGTCCTCGATGGACTCGGGATGCGGAGGATGATGCGGTCGTCGTGGGCGGCCGCAATCGGTCGTTCCAGGTAGAGCTGGATCCACGCGTTCGCGCCGGGTTCGATCGTGTCCCCCTCGAGGAGGATCGCTCGGCAGCCGACCTCGACGGTGCCCGTATGAAGGAGGAGCTCGGCGCCGTGCCGCAGCGCGCTGGGGGCGGATGCAAGCACGCGTACGCGTGCGTCCACCCGGCGTGTCGCCTGGAGGGCGCCAGGCTGGGCGAGCACGTCACCCCGCTCGACCTCACTCTTGTCTACCCCGATGAGGTTGGCCGCGACGCGATTTCCAGGCTCCGCCGTGTCGACCTTCTGGTTGTGCTGCTGCAGGCCACGGACGCGGGCGGTGGCGCCCTCGGGCAAAACCTGCAACTCGTCGCCGACGGCGATGGCGCCGTCGACAAGGGTGCCGGTGACGACCGTGCCGAAGCCGCTCATCGTGAAGACCCGATCGATCGGGACCCGAGGCCGCCCGAGGTCGGCCCTGGGCTCGACCTGGTCGAAGGCGGCGTCGAGGCTCGAGAGCAGCTCGCTGAGGCCCTGGCCTGTGATCGCCGAAACACCACAGATCGCCGATCCCTCCAGCGCCGTGTGAGCGAGCGCCTCTCGCACTTCGCCCTCGACCAGCTCGTACCACACCTCGTCCACCAGGTCGACCTTGGTGAGCGCAACCACGCCGCGCCGCACGTCAAGCAAATCGATGATCTCCAGGTGTTCCCTGGTCTGCGGCATGACGCCTTCGTCGGCGGCCACGACCAGCAGCACCACATCGATCCCATGCGCGCCCGCGAGCATGTTGCGGATGAAGCGCGCGTGGCCCGGAACATCCACGATGCCGATCTCGCGCCCACTCGGGAGGCGCATGTGGGCAAAGCCGAGATCGATCGTCATGCCGCGACGCTTTTCCTCGGCCAACCGGTCCGGGTCGATCCCAGACAGCGCGGTCACGAGGGTTGACTTGCCGTGGTCGATGTGCCCCGCGGTGCCGAGGATCACTTGAGGACGCTCTTGACCGCCGCCTCCACGGCATCGATGAGCTGCTCGTCCTCGCCGCGCAGGACCGTGCGCGGGTCGAGGCAGCACGCGTCCTTCTCGATGCGTGCGATGACGGGCGGGTCGCCGCGCCGCAACGCGGTCGCGAGCCGCGAGGCGGGACCCGCCAGCGCGATCAGCATCGTGGGGAGCGCATGGCCGGGCAGGGAGCCGCCGCCGGCGGCGGACTCGCCGGGGACGAGCGAGGAGTTGACCCCTCGTTCGTCGAGCTTCACCGACCAGAGCCCGGCGCGCCTTCTGATCTCCTCGACCGGCATGCGCAGCATGCGCTCCACGGGGATGTCGTCGAGGCGGCCGGCGAGGCGCTGGCGCAAAGTCGCCTCCAGCCCGGCGAGGGTGAGCTTGTCGATGCGCACCGCACGTGCCAGCGGATGGCGTGACAGCCTGCGCACCGCCTCCACGCCTTTCGCGCGGCGCGCGAGGATGAGGCCGGCCTGGGGCCCGCCCAGGAGCTTGTCGCCCGAGAATGTGACCACGTCCGAGAATCGCAGCGACTCGGCCACGGTGGGCTCGCCGGCGATCGGCTCTCCCGCGCCGCTGCCGAGGTCGTCGATGAGCAGCACGTCGTGGCGGCGCGCGACCGCTTCCATGTCCGCCAGCCAAACCGACTCCGTGAAGCCAGACACACGGTAGTTGGAGGTGTGCACGCGCAGGAGCGCCGCGGTCTTGGGCGTGACGGCGTCCTCGTAGTCGGCGGAGCGCGTGCGGTTGGTGGTGCCGACCTCGACCATGCGCGCGCCCGACAGGCGCATGACGTCGGGCATGCGGAACGAACCACCGATCTCGACCAGCTGCCCTCGCGAGACGATCACCTCGCGGCCTTTGCATAGGGCTGTCAGAGCCAGCAGCACCGCAGCCGCGTTGTTGTTCACGACCAGCGCCGCCTCGCAATCGAAGAGCCTCTTGAGCAAACCCGCGAGCAGGTCCGCACGCTCTCCGCGGTGTCCGGTCTCAAGGTCGAGCTCGAGGTTGCTGTAACCGCCCGCGACCGCAAGCGCCTCGGTCGCCGATCGAGACAGCGGGGCGCGGCCGAGGTTGGTGTGGAGGATCACCCCGCTGGCGTTGATGACGCGGCGGAGACGAGGGGTGGCGGCGGCATGCAACCTCGCGGAGACGCGCCGGCCGCGTTCATCATCGTCGACGACCTCGTCCTTTCGCTCGGCCGCCACTTGCTCGCGGATCGCCTCGACGACCTGGGCGCGGCCGAACTCCTGCACCAGCGCCGCGTAGGGCGGCTGGTTGACCAACCGGCCTACAGCAGGCAGGGATACAGGACGTTGAACCTGGGCACCCCGTAACCGATGCATTGACCTACAGAGATTAGGCTCGCGGGCTTGAAGAATGGCTCCATCACGATGCTGAGGACGGGGACGCCGACGAAATAGCCGATGAAGATGACGATGGCTGCGCCCGCCCAAACCTCGCGCCGGCGGACGGATACGTTGAAGAAGAAGCGTGGGTTGCGCGAGCGAAAGATGGTCTCGATCACATCCCAGCCGTCGAGGCCTGGGATCGGCAGCAGGTTGAAGGCAAAAACCGACAGGTTGAGGAAGACGATCGCGTAGACAAGGGTTGCGAGCAGGCCGATCGGAGTGAGCGCCAGGTGAATGCCGATGGCATTGAACGCGCGCAGGATCAGACCGAACGCGATGGCGGCGATGAGGTTCGCCGCGGGGCCTCCGAGAAAGAAAATCAGTCGCTGCCGAACCGTGCTGATGCGATTTGGCTGCACCGGCACCCTCCGGCCCCATCCGGTCAGCAACATGAAAACGGCGATGACTCCAACCGGCTCCAGAAAGCGGCGCGGGTTCAGCGTGAAGTACCCGAAGTAGCGCACGGATCGATCGCCTTGAAAGTAGGCCGCCGCTGCATGCCCCATCTCATGGACCGGGATGGCGATCAGCAGCGCAGGCACGAGCATCAGAGCCGCGACCAAGAAGTTCGCGAAGTTCGTCAATCGATCGGGATTTTGCCGGTGCGGGCCGGCTTGCGGCGGCGCTGCGTGCTTCGCCGTGCGTCGGTCGCACCGCGTCGTGCCCGACCGGTCGGGGCCGTCGTGACGCGGTGCTCGTAGATGAGCATGAGCGCCGTGATCAGCTCACGCTGGGCGTTGAGCAGGTGCACCTGAGCCGCCGGCGGGATCATGTCCGTCAGGAGGTGGCTCACCCGAGCGCCGAGCTCGTTGACCAGCTCGATCAGCTTCTCGCTATCGCGGCTCACTTTGCCCTCCCCCCGCCCGGGGGGAGGCCCGGAGAGGGGTTCGCGACTCCATGCCGCGGCACCACGGCCGGGCGCGCGAAACGCACACGCAGCTCGCCGTCCTTGATGGTGGCGCCGGCGGTGTCGCGCTTCGACAGCACCCGAGGCAGTGAGATCTCACGCCGGTAATTGCCGATCGTCACGTACAGCTCGCCGTTGTGCCGGCTCAGGTCCACCTCGGACCGATCCACGAAGGGCACTTTGAGGCTGAGCACGTAATCGGTTCCGTCCTTGTCGATTCGCTGCGGGCTCGAAGTGGCGAAGATCTGCGCCGGATCCCGATCGCCATAGGTCGCTTTTGCCATCCGCTCCAGCATTTTGACCCCCACCACCTCGCGGTCGAAGAGTGGCACGTTGAGGATCGGGATGCCGGCAAACGATTGCGCGACCTCGACCTCGTATCGCTTGTGAATTCGCTGCCACTTCTTGAACAGCTCGTCCTGCACCTCGTCCGGAAGGATGCGGTTGACGATCACCGCGTCGGTCGCGTAGCCGAAGAGGCTCAGGTAGCTGAACGCTCGCTTGGCCTCTTTCACGACCATCTTCTCGAGGTTGAGGACGATGCGCATCGTCGTGGTCGCCGGGTCGGTAAGAACCTTGCGCATGCCCCCGAGGTCCAGCAACAGGTCCTTGAGCGACGCGTAGATCTCGTCTGAAGGCAGTGGCATGCCCATCATCGGCTGCAGGACCGGGCGGGCCACGCGCATCGCGCGCCGCGACCATGGATAGATCTTGTCGAGCCACCACTTGGCGGCGTCGGGGAATGTCAGCAGCTGGAGCGTCTCGCCGGTGGGCGCGCAGTCGACGATGAGGACATCGTGCTCGTCGCGCTGTGCGTAGTGCTTGATCCACATCAGCGATGCGACCTCGTCCATACCCGGCGGATTGGCGACCTCGTCGGCGACGATCTCATCGAGGCCCTGCGCCGCAAAGACCTCGACTGCGTACTCGTGGAGCTTCTCCCAGTGGCGCTGCATCTCGTGCAGCGACGAGACCTCGTGAGCCCAGAGGTTGTGCGCGATTGAGGTCATGTCGGTGCCCAGCTCGATGTCGAAGGAGTCGCCCAGGGAGTGGGCCGGGTCGGTGCTCATGACGACAGTCCGATAACCGAGGCGGGCGCACTCGACGGCAGTGGCCGCGGCCACCGACGTCTTGCCCACCCCGCCCTTGCCCGTGAAGAGGATGACCCGCACCGGCTGAGTGTACCGGTGGCCGGCGCGAGTCCGGTCTTAGCCCCACGAACTCAGAGTCTTCGCCTTGAGTTCGCGGGGAACCCCTTACGCCTGGGCGCCGCCCTTGGCCGCCCGCCGCTTTTTCAGGTGCTCGAGCACTTTCAGCGTCGCCTCGGTGTTGCGCGCGATCTCGGACAGGATCTCCAGGGTCGCCTTCTCGGCCGACTCGGCCACCTCCGCGGTGTGCTCGAGCCGCAGGCGGTCCTTTTGCGCCTGCCGGTTGCCCGAAAGCAACAGGACCGGGCCTGTGAACGCCGCCTGGATCGTGAACGCCAGGTTCAAAAGGATGAATGGGTAGATATCCCACTTGTGGGTGAAGAATTCGACTGAGTTGATCGCGATCCAGATCGCGATGATCACACTCTGAATGGCCAGGAACCACCACGAACCGATGCCGGAAGCGGCGTTGTCGGCAACGCGTTCGCCGAGGGTGGCCTCGTCGTGGAAAAGCTGGTTGACAGGGTGCTTGTGCTGGCGCGCCACCCGCTGCCTGGCCGTTGTCAGCGATCCCTCGGACGCCATCAGCCCCCCTCTGCTTCGAGCTCGCGCAGGATCTGCAGGGTCAGCGCCGTGTTTTTCTTGATTTCGATCAGGATCTTGGTGATGTGCTGCTCGCCCTTGTCGGATTCGTCGGCTGCGTGCTCGAGCGTGATTCGGTCTTTCTGTGACTGCCTGTTGCCGGCCAGGAGCACGATCGGTCCGGCGTAGGTGGCCTGGAACGATAGGACGAGGTTCAAGAGGATGAAGGGGTAAGGATCCCAATGGTGGATGAAGATCGCCCACACGTTGAAGTAGACCCACACGACCATGAGGACGCTCTGGCCGATGATGAATGGCCACGAGCCGATGACCGCCGCCACCCGGTCGGCCAGGCGCTCACCAAAGGTCGATTCCTCGTAATGAGCCTGGTTGGCCGGGTGCTTGTGGTCGGTCCCGGGTTCCCGGTGTACGCGACGGAGGCGATGTACGACGCGGGCTTTGTGGTCAGCGCTTAGCGATACCGGGGCCTGCGTCGAGGGCTGCGCCATCGCGGGAAAGGTTAGCTATTTGACGAGCTGTGGGACCACGAACGAACCAACCGCCAGCAGCACGACCATCGCGGCGCCCACCACGAGCAGGCGCACGAGGTCTCTGGTGAAGTAAGGCACGCGGTCGAGCGGGATCGCCGGGTCGCCGGACTGGACGACCATCCGGCCGCGAGGTCCTCTCACAACCTGGTTGCGGGCCCCCAGCGACATCTCCACCGCCCTGACGGTGGCCTGGTCGCCTCCGACGCGGGCCTGCGAGACGGAGCGGATCGCGCTCGGTGTCGCGGCTATCCCGGTCGCGCCCGAGGCGCCGCTGCCGGGCACGCGGACGGGCTGGCGGTACCTGCGGCCCTTCTTGCGGCCCTTCTTGCTCATAGACGTAGGAGTCTAGTTTCTTTGCGAGGCAGGCAGGCGGCAGGGGGAGCCGTTTCGGGGGCGTGGGGTGCGACGTCTGGGAGGGTTGCCGCCTGCCTGCTGTTGGGCCGGGGACTCAACCGAATGAGACGTGGGCTACGACATGTTGTGTCCCGGCGCATTTATACCGCTCTATATGGGGACTGTCAAGTCCTTAACACATGTTTGCAGGCTCAGACTTCGGTGGTCAGCTCGGCGTATTCCTCTTCGTTGATCAGGTCCTCCAATTCCCTTGGATCTTCCATGTGGACTCGCAGCAGCCACCCGGAGCCATATGGCTCCGTGTTGACGACGTCAGGGTTTTCGAGTGCTTCGGCATTGACCTCGATGACCTCGCCGCTGATCGGAGCCTCGATCGGCGAAGACGCCTCTTCGGATTCCACGTGCCCCATGCGCCGCCTGGCGTGCAGGACGTCCCCGAGGTCGGGCAGCGCGAGGGACGTGATCTCGCCCATCTGGTCCTGGAGGTAGTCGCTGAGGCCGAGGATGGCATCGTCGCCCTCAACACGCACCCATACATGCGCGCTGCTGAACAAAAGTGGCCCCCGCCCACTCACGGCAATAAATGATGAACCCAGGGGGCGCCGCTGCAAAGACGCAAGTCGGCCTCATAGGTCATCGTTAAACGTGACATGAAGTGGGTGATGTTGCTTGTGGTCCTGGCGCTGCTGGTGTTCGTGGCCAACCTGCTCTGGGTGACCTTTTTCGGTGGTAGGTCTCTCTTCTAGCGTCCGACGCGGAAGAACACGACGTCACCGTCCTTGACCCGGTACTCGCGTCCCTCGATACGCAGCTTGCCGGCCGCGCGAAGCGCCTCCATCGATCCGGCCGCGACGAGCTCGTCGACGGAGGTCACCTCGGCGCGGATGAAGTGCTTCTCGAAATCGGTGTGGATCTTGCCGGCGGCGACTGGGGCCGGTGCATCACGTTCGCATGGCCACGCGCGCACCTCGGGTTCACCCGCCGTGAAATAGGTGATCAGCCCACCCGCCTCCCAAACGGCGCGGGCGATGCGGCCCAGACCCGATTCGTCGATGCCGTAGCTCGCGCGCATCTGCGCCTGTTCGCTGTCCTCCAGCTCACCGAGCTCGGCCTCCAGGCGTGCTGACAGCACGATCGCGGGGGCATGCTCGGCCGCTGCCAGCGCCTTCACCTTGGTCGCCGGCTCGCCGCCGCCCGGGAGCAGCTCATCGGCTGCATTGGCGACGTAGACGGCGGGCTTCATCGTGACCGGAAACATTCCGTTCAAGAGGTTGCGCTGCTCGCGCTCGAAGGAGAGCGTACGCAGCGGCTGGCCGCCATCGAGGTGCGCCTTGGCGATTTGCAGCACCTCGTTTTCTGCGACTGCGTCCTTCTTCCCCGCCCGCACCTCTTTGGCCACGAGCTCCAGTCGCCGCTCCACCGAGGCGAGGTCCGCCAGAACGAGGTCGAGCGCAAACTCTTCGAGCTCGGCGGCCGGCTGCGGGTCGGGGCCGAAGCAGCGGGCGATCTTGACGAGTACGTCGGCTTGCCGGGCGAAGGCGACGCGCTGGGCCCTGCTGCCCGGCGGCGTGTCTTCGACCCGGACCTGCGCGGGGGTGACCTTCAGCGGCTTGACCGCCTCGGCGAGCCGCTGCAGGCGCTCGTCGGGAACGTCCACCATCCCGACCCCATCGGCGCCGCGCCCAGCGGTGAGCGCTTTGAACAACGTGGTCTTGCCCGACCCGGCCGGGCCGACAATCGCAACGTTTACCGGCAACTAATCCCGATCCAGCTCGAACGTTTTGTGCAGCACGCGCACTCCCTTGTCGACCTGGTCGCGGGCGACGAGGCAGGTGATGCGAATCTCCGACGTGCTGATCATCTCGATGTTGATCCCGGCATCGGCCAGGGCTCGAAACATGCGACCGGCGATGCCCGGCATGCCTAGCATGCCCGTGCCGACGATGGAGAGTTTCGCGATTCCGCCGGCGGACGACACCCTGGTAGCGCCAACCGTCTTCGCGGCTGTCTTGACGAGCTTCTCGGCCGCTTTCAAATCAGATTCCGCCACCGAGAAAGTGAGGTCGGTGCGCCCCGAGCGGCCGATGTTCTGGACGATGACGTCGACCGAGATCCCGGCTTTGCCCAGGGGCTCGAAGATCGCGGCGGCCACCCCAGGGCGATCGGCGACCCCGATGACGGTGATCTTGCCGACGTTTGATTCCTGCGCGATCCCGCGCACGCGCTGTCTGTCTTCCATTGGAACTTTGGCCACGATCATCGTACCCACGCCGTCGTGGAAGCTCGACCGCACGTGGATCGGCACACCGTAGAGCTCGCCGATCTCGACCGCGCGCGGATGCATCACTCGCGCTCCGACCGCGGCCAGCTCGAGCATCTCGTCGTAGCGGATGTGGCTCAGCTTGCGCGCCGACTTCACGATCCGGGGGTCGGCGGTGAAGATGCCGTCGACGTCGGTGAAGATCTCGCAACTGTCCGCCTTCAGCGCGGCGGCGAGCGCGACCGCCGTGGTATCCGACCCACCTCGCCCGAGGGTTGTGACCTCCAGGTCTTCCGTAACCCCCTGGAAGCCGGCGACCACCGGGACCTTGCCGTCGCTGAGGAGCTCGAGGATGCGGTCGGGTTTGATGGCATGGATGCGAGCGCGCGAGTGGTGCGCGCTGGTACGCACCCCGGCCTGGAGACCCGAGAGCGAGACCGCCGGCACGCCCATGCCCTGCAGGCACATCGCGACGAGCGGCGCGGTGATCGTCTCGCCGTTGGCGACCAGCATGTCGAGCTCGCGCGCCGGCGGATCGGCGTTGACGCTGTGCGCAAGCGCGATCATGCGGTCGGTGGTATGGCCCATCGCGGACACGACGACGACCACCTGCTCTCCGCTTTTGACCGTCTTCGCGATGCGCCGGCTGACGCGCCGGATGCGAGCGGCGGTGCCCACCGAGGTACCGCCGTACTTCTGAACGATCACAGAGTCCTGAACATCCCCTTGTCGGTGACACGGGTGACGAGGGGGCGGCCGTGGTGGGGCGCGGCCGCGGCCATGGCCTTGGCCACGCGCGCGGCCTGGGAGGTCGCACAGAAAGCGAAGACACTTGGGCCGGCGCCACAGATGGCCGAGCCATACGCACCCGCCCGGTCCGCCGCGTCCATGACGTCCTGGGTCCACGGGTAGAGGTGAAGCCGATGCGGCTGGTGGATGCGGTCGCGAAGAGCGTGCTCCAGGAGCGTCGGCCGCTTGGCCGTGATCGCGCGGACTAGCAGCGCGGTGCGTGCGGCCGTGTACACGGCCGAGTCCATCGGCACGGAGTCAGGCAGCACGGCGCGAGCCTTCTCGGTCGGCACCGGTGCGCGAGCCACGAAGACCGCGAGCCCCCAGCCTGGGTTGGGCAGCCGCTCATCGAACTGCTCGGTGACGATCCGGATGCCGCCCGCCGCCGAAGCGGCGACATTGTCCAGGTGGCCCTCATCGGCGCCCGCGTCGATCACGTGGCTCTTCACATCCCACGGGCTGCTGAGCGCGGATGCCGCAAGCCGGGCGGCGGCGCTGCTGCCGAGTCCGACCCCGAGCGGTATCTCGCTGCGGACGCGCCCCTTCATGTTGATGCGGCTGAATGGGTTGTCGTGCGCGGCCAGGTACTCAGCGCCTTCGCCTTCGAAATCCCACGACGGATGATCCGCCACCTCCGCCTCCACCTCGAGCCAGAGGTCGATGGCCATGGCCATGCAGTCGAACCCGGGGCCGATGTTGGCGATGGAGCCGGGGACGCGGACGCGCACGGTAGTTAATCCGAACCCCTAACCTCTCTCCCCGCAGGGGAGAGAGCCTGAGAGAGGGGCGCGTGTGGCTCGGTCACAGCTTCAAAACCTTAGCGAGTGTACGGGCATCACCATCGAGTTCGATCGGCGGTTCGACATTCTTCAGCGCGGCGTCCGGATCTTTGAGGCCCGACCCGGTGAGCACGATTACGGTGGTCGAGTCCTTTTCGATCTTTCCCTCCATCACGAGCCTGATCAGAAGCGCCAGCGGCGCCGCCGAGGCCGGTTCTGCGAACAACCCTTCAGTGCTCGCGAGGCGGATTTGCGCGGACAGGATCTCCGTGTCGGTGACGGCGGCGATGAGTCCCCCCGACTCGTCACGAGCGCTGGTCGCGCCCTCCCAAGAAGCTGGGTTCCCGATCCGGATGGCGGAGGCGACGGTCCTTGGATTCGGGATCGGATGGCCTGCGACTATCGGAGCCGCGCCCTCGGCCTGGGCGCCCACCATTCGAGGCAGCCGGGTCGAGCGGCCTGCTTTGTGATATTCGCGGAAACCCCTCCAGTACGCGGTGATGTTGCCGGCGTTGCCGACGGGCAGCAGGAGGTAGTCGGGGGCGTCGCCGAGCGCGTCGACGACCTCGAAGGCGGCTGTCTTCTGGCCCTCCAGGCGGTTGGGGTTGACGGAGTTCATCAGCGCCACCGGATAGCGGCTCGTGAGCTCGCGCACCGTGTCGAGAGCCGTGTCGAAGGTGCCTTTGAGAGCCACAACCTTGGCGCCGTACATCAAGGCTTGCGAGAGCTTGTTCATCGCGATCTCGCCCGACGGCACGACCACGATGGCGCGGACCCCGGTGCGCGCCGCGTAGGCCGCCATCGAGGCCGACGTGTTGCCGGTCGACGCGCACATGAGCACCCGGCTGCCGGCCTCGAGAGCCTTGGCCACCGCGACCACCATGCCGCGGTCCTTGAAAGAACCAGTCGGGTTGAGCCCTTCGTACTTGAAGAAGAGCCGTTCGAGGCCAAGGGCGCGGCCGATGTTGCGGCTCGGCACCAGGGGCGTCGAGCCTTCCTGAAGGTCGACCTCGGGGGTGGACGGCCCGACCGGAAGGTACTCGCGGTAGCGAGCGATGACTCCCATTTAGATAAGACCAAACCTGATCTCTCTCACCCCTTCGGGGGGAGAGTTGGGAGAGAGGGGCGTAGAGCACAAGCAGCGAGACATTAAGGATCGCGCGAGGGACACTGGCTTAAAAGACGCGCAGAAACGAAGACACCGCATGCACCGGCGACAGCTCGGCGATGCGTTCGCGGGCTTTCTGCAGGCTGGCGTCGGGAGCCGGATGCGTGGTGACGACCAGCTCCGCGGTCTGCTCCTCCACCCACGCGTCCTTCTGTATGAGGCTCGAGATGCTGACCCCTTCCTCGGCGAAAACCTGGCCGAGGGCGGCCAGCACACCTGTCCGGTCGTCAACACGAATGCGGAAGTACGCGCGCGTCCTCACCTCGCCCATCGGGATCACGCCGATACGGTCGTCAAAGCTGAACGACGGCCGGCTCTGGACGCCGCGGCGGATCGATCGCGCAAGATCGATCAGGTCGCCGACCACCGCGGAGGCAGTCGGCCGCCCGCCCGCGCCCTGACCCACGAGCAGCACCTGTCCCACGAGGTCGCCTTCGACGAACACAGCGTTGTTGGCACCCTCGACCTGGGCGAGGGGATGGTCGAGCGGGACCATCGCCGGATGCACGCGCGCCTCGACTCGTCCGGGATGGCGCTGGGTGTGCGCGATCAGCTTGATCGCGTACCCGAGCTCGCGCGCGTAGCGAAAATCGACCGGTTCGATGCCTTCGATGCCTTCGCGGAAAACGTCGTCCGGGCGGATCTTGATCTCGTAAGCGATCGACCCGAGGATCGCGAGCTTGTAGGTGGCGTCGAATCCGCCGATGTCGTCGGTCGGATCCGCTTCCGCAAATCCGGCCGCCTGGGCCTCGTGCACCGCATCATCGAGCGACAGACCCGCGGACGCCATCCGGCCGAGCACGTAGTTGGTCGTGCCGTTGATGACCGCAGACACGCGCTCGATGCGGTTGGCCTGCAGATCGGTGCGGAAGGTGCTGATGAGCGGGATGCCGCCTCCCACCGCGGCTTCGAAATAGAGGTCGACATTTCGCTCGGCGGCGAGGTCAAGGAGCTCGGGCCCATGCTTGGCCATGACCACCTTGTTGGCGGTGACGACGTGCTTGCCCGAGCGGATCGCCCGCTCGAGATACGAATGCATCGGCTCATCGCCGCCGGCCACCTCGACCACGATCTGGATGGCGGGGTCGTCCAGGAGCTCTTGCGGATCCGCGGTCAGCAGCTCAGGCACAACCGCCATGGCCCGCGGCTTCTTGACGTCGCGCACGAGCACGCGGCGCAGGCAGAGCTCGATCCCCGCCCTGCGGGCCAGCTGCGCCTGCCACGTGAGCAAACGCTCGGCCACCTGGCCTCCGACGGTGCCGAGGCCTATGAGCCCAACGTTCAACGAGCTTGCGGCCATGGCTGTGTATTCTCCCCGGCATGACCCTCGTGCTGCGTGAGACGGACGTAAGTCAGGTCGTGGACATGGATGCGGTGATCGGCGCCGTCGAGGCCGCCATGCGCGAGCTGGGCGAAGGAGTCGCCCAGAACGTGCCTCGCCGCCGAGCGTTCGCCCCAGGCGGCCTGCTCAACGTGATGTTCGCGACCTTTCCCGGCGGGCGGTGCACTGGCGTCAAGGCCTACTCAGTCGCGACGGGCGGGGCTCGATTTCTGGTTTCGATCTTCGGGCTCGACGGCAGCCTGCACGCTCTGATCGAGGCCGAACACATGGGTGCGTACCGAACTGGCGCCGCCAGCGCGGTGGCGGTGAAGGCGCTGCGGCCACGAGCGCCAGTCGATGTGGCGATCATCGGCACCGGCAAGCAGGCCGTAATCCAGGTGCTGGCGCTGTCCAGGGTCTGCGAGATCAAAGCGCTGCGCGTCTTCGGTCGCGACGTGCAGCGCAGGACAGCCTTTGCGCGCGATCGTCAGGCGGAGCTCGGCGTGCGGACGACCGCTGCGGAAACGGCCGAGGCCGCTGTCCGAGGGGCGGATGTCGTGGTCACGATGACTGCGAGCGCCGAGCCCGTGATTGAGGCCGATTGGGTGGAGCCGCATGCGCTCGTCGTCGCGGCCGGATCCAACTTCCCCCACAAGACCGAGATCCCGGCCGACCTTGTCGAGCGTGCCCGCACCGTGGTCGTCGACCAGCTGGCGACAGCCCAGCTCGAGAGCGGCGACCTCATCCAGGCCCAGGCGGCCGGCAAGTTCGATTGGGAGCGTGCGATCGAGCTCGGGTCGGTGCTGGTGGGCAAGTGGCGCGCACCCGACGAGCCGAGCATCACGCTGTTCGAGTCGCACGGCCTGGCGATCTGGGACCTCGCCGCCGCGTCGGTGGTGATACCAGCCGCGCGGGACCGGGGCCTCGGCCTGGAGGTCCCGTTCTTCGCCTAGTGCAGGTTCGAGGGCACGGGCTGCGGCCCGAGGGCGCCGATCTGGAGCGCCGAGCCGACCAGGAAGGCCGCGAGCAGGATCACGACCAGGGCGGCGCTGGCGGCGGTGTAAAGCAGCCATGGGGGCGGACCCGAGTTGGCGAGCCGGATGAGGACACCGGACCAGTCAGGGCCGCGCTGCGGCCTCCACGATTCGATCGTGTTCCGGATCATCCGGCCAAGGTCGTCGTCGGAGGGTGTACGAAACCCTCCCCGTGTGGGTTTATTGTCCACGTAGGGCACCTTCACTAGTCGAACGCTCTGGCCCCAGGTCTTGATCGCTTCCTAACGACTTCCGCATGATCGCGACAGCCTTGGCGATCCTGGAAGCGACCGTCCCGGCGGGCACTCCAAGCACGGCTGCGATCTCATCCCGGGTCAGCCCGTCGTAGTAATGGAGGACGATCGCGGCGCGCAGCTTCGGGCTGAGCGTGGCGAGCGCCTTGGTGACCACGTCTCGGGCCTCGGCGCGGTCGTAGTCCCGCCGATCGGGCGGCGTGTAGAGGCGGGCCGGCAGCACGCGGGCCAGCTTCTGGCGGCGCAGGTACGAGATGGCGAGGTTGATCCCGATCCTCCGAAGCCAGGCGCCGGGGGGAGCCGTCGGGGTGTAGCGATGGCGGGCCCGGTAGGCGCGCACGAACGTCTCCTGGGTCAGGTCTTCCGCGGCCGACGGTTCCAGGACCACACCGCGAATGGAGCGGTAGACGGAGAGATACTGCTGGTCGTAAAGCTGCCGGAATTCGGTTGCGGGGTCGAGCTCCCTACCCTCCTCGGTCACGCGATTAGTGTGATGGCAAGCGCTGGCGTGGGCGTGCGTTTAGCCGGGCGCGTTCCCGAGTCCGGACCCCGATCCTCCAGGTGCCGCTACGCGGCGCCGAGGCTGCGTACGGCCTCCGCCTGCGCGGCCTGTGACCTGGGCACCTTGAAGCGGCGCAGCGTGCCGTTGGCCATCAGATCAAGGCTGATGCCGCCGCCCAGCCATTTGCGGAAGTTCGTCGTCTGGAGCGTGGACCGCTGGAGGGACTCCAGCTTGCCCGGAATCGGCTTGTGCATGCCCGACGAGCCCATGAGGATGAGACGGCGGTCGGTGAGCGCAGCGAAATATCGGTGCCGGACCGACATGAAGATGATTTCGCCGAGCGGGAGCTCTTCGATCAACCAGTGGACGAGCCAGAACAGCCGCTGCTCACACCAGAAGGCGGCCTGCACCTGCTCGCCATGCTCCAAGGCTCCCTGAAAGTACGTGACCTGCTCTTCCGGCTTAGGGATGAACACCGGCATGGCGATTTCCTCCATCGGGCGTGGGCGGGCGGGGTTGGGCCGGGCGGATTGTTGCATAGGGCACGCGTGCTCGCTCGAGTTAAGGATCTATTTGCACCCGGCCAGACAAAACGAGACGGGTGGTGGGCGGTAATTTCCGTAACTCGAACCAGCCAATCACCATGCCCGGCCTGCCGATCAACCTCCGCTTGTCTCAGGCGCCTCCACCCCATTGCGTAATCGCTTGCCCTGGATAGGCCAACCCCAGCGGGAAACAATCTCGCTGCCTTGGACAATACGAATGCCCCCTCAGACTCCACATGTGCGTAAAACTCCAGCAGCGATCTCGTTCTCGTGGCTTTCAGACAAAGCGCCAGTCGGTTGCAATGCTGGCCTTGACTTCTGTTCCAAGGGTGGCTACAACCAACCCAGCGACGAACCCCGACTGCCCGGAAAGATGGGCGGCTGGGTGAGTGCCGAGGTGAGACCCGCTGGTGCACTGGCCAGCTGGAAAAGGGGTAACCGCCATGGGAATTCAAGATCGCCCAGCCTTGAGCGTAGCCTGTATTGCTGCACTCGCCTTCGGGATGATGCTATCCGCGTCAGTACCCGCCGCAGCGAGCACTATTACTGAGTTCCCGCTTCCGGCCGGAACGACCCCTGGCGTAATCACCGCCGGACCTGATGGAGCGCTCTGGTTCACGGTGGGGAGCCCACCTGGTCCGGCCGCAGACAAGATCGGCCGGATTACGACCGCGGGCAGCTTCAGTGAGTTCGTGCCCCCAACTCCGAGCTTTCTTAGCGGGATCACCGCCGGGCCAGACGGGGCGCTCTGGTTCACTGAGGACTCTTTTCCCGGCAACATTGGACGGCTCACGACCGGCGGTAGCTTTACCGAGTTCTCGGTCCCGCCAGCTGGCAGCGGTCCGAGTGGGCCGCTTCCCTTCGGGATCACCGCCGGCCCTGACGGGGCGCTCTGGTTCACCGAGAGTGGTGCCAACAAGATCGGGCGGGTGACAACCAGCGGCAGCTTCAGCGAGTTCCCGATCCCGACAGCTAACAGCTTTCCGATTGGGATCACTGCCGGACCGGACGGGGCACTTTGGTTCGCCGAGTTTGGTGCCAATAAGATCGGGCGGGCGACAACCAGCGGCAGCTTTAGCGAGTTCCCGGTCCCGACAGCTGGCAGCGGTGCGCAACAGATCACAGCGGGGCCGGACGGAGCGCTGTGGTTTACGGAGCCGTTTGTCAACAAGATCGGGCGGATCGCGACCACCGGCACGATCAGTGAATTCTCCGACCCGTCCGTGAGCTTTCCGAATTACATCACCGCCGGATCCGACGGGGCGCTCTGGTTTTCCAACAGTTGCTGTACCAACACGATCGGGCGGCTCACCACCGGCGGGAGCTTTAGCGCGTTCCCGATCCCGACGCCTGAAGAGGGGCCTGGTGGAATCACCGCTGGACCCGATGGCGCGCTTTGGTTCACCGAGCCCGATGCCCATAAGATTGGCACCATCAGTCCGGCTGCGATCGTTGACTCCTCAATCACCGCCGCTGGAATGCCGGTAGCCGCGACGGAGGGCAGCCCCTTCACGGGCACTATCGCCACCTTCACTGATCCGGACACAGCGGCCACGGCGGGCGAATACTCGGCAACGATTGACTGGGGCGATGGCTCGCTGGTTGACACGGGGGTGATTACCGGCGGTTCTGGCACCTTTAGCGTCTCGGGAACGCACACGTACAACGAGGAAGCGACCGACGCCATCACCGTCACGATCACCGATGTCGACAACGCGGGCAACAAGGCCGCGGCGAACTCGACGGCCAATGTCGTCGACGCGGCGCTGGGATCAAGCTGCGCGACGCCAGCCGTCTCATCGATGTCCTTCAGGGGCAACGTGGCCAACCTCACAGACGCGAATCCGTTTGCGACACCTTCCGACTTCACTGCCACGATTCAGTGGGGCGATGGCTCCAGCTCGGCCGGAACGGTGAGCGGCCCGATAGGCGGGCCCTTCGCCATCAGCGGCACCCACACCTACGCCGCAACCGGCACCTTCACGATCACGACCTCGCTCGCGGACGACGGCGGCTCGACGGCCTCGACCACCTGCTCCGTCATCGTCTTTGCCATGCCCAGCTCGGGCAACTTCGTCATCGGCGACGGCAACGCCACCGTGGGCACGAACGTCACCTTCTGGGGGGCGCAGTGGGCGAATCATCTGAACAGCGTGAGCAGCGGCGCAGCGCCGGCTGCATTCAAGGGCTTCGAAGACACTCCACCGGCAGCCGCATGCGGCGTCACCTGGTCGACCGATACGGGCAACAGCACGCCTCCGCCGGCCGGCCCGCTGCCGTCCTTCATGGCGGTGATCGTATCGAGCTCGATCTCGATGTCCGGATCAACGATCTCCGGCAACACCGTGCACATCGTCATCGTCAAGACGAACGCCGGCTATCAGCCGGACCCAGGACAAGCCGGGACAGGCACCGTGGTAGCCATGGTCTGCTAGCCGCGCGCGAGATCCACGGCTGACAAGAGAGGGGGCGGCCCGTCGCTCCCTCTCTTCGGGAGCCGAACCGCAGGAATCCGGAGCCGTGATCGTCAGCCCGGTGAATGAGCGCGCTTCTTCTCGGCGCGCATCCAGGCTGATCCCGCCTGGCTGAGTTCAGATCAGTGGTGGGCGACCCGGGACTCGAACCCGGATGAGTTACCTCACACGCCCCTCAAACGTGCGCGTCTACCAGTTCCGCCAGCCGCCCGGCTTCAGCCGGTTGATTCTACCGAAGGGCCGATTAGACGGATGAATCGGACGCGCGGGCTGCTTAACTTTTGTCCGTCGAATGAGCACGTGGGCGTCGTGGGACCGCCGGCAGAGGACCTTCGCCATCGCCGTGGCGACGGTCGCGATCGTGTCGATCGTTTATGCCCTCGACATCCGCTACCTGATCCTCGGCCCGCGAGGAGTCACAGCGGTGGACGACATCGGCGAGGCGGTAGCAGCGGCGATTGCCTCCGCTGCATGTGCATGGGCGTCGACGCGCTCTACGGGCAGAGACAGGTTGGCCTGGGCGCTGATGAGTATCTCGACCGGACTGTGGTCGGCAGGCGAGATCGCATGGTCCTACTTCGAGGTCGGCCTGAAGATCGCCGTGCCGTATCCATCGCTGGCTGACGTTGGATTCCTGGCCGCGGTTCCCTTCGCCTTCTTTGGCATACGAGCATTCTGGAGCGCCCCGCGGGGGACTTCGTCACACTGGCGCGTCTGGTTCGACGGCGTCATCGTCGCCATTGCCCTGACATCGACCGCTTGGGCATTCGGGCTGAAGTCGGTGTGGCTCTCCAACAGCAGCACGAAGATCCTCGATCTCGCTTACCCGGTCGGCGACATCCTGATCGGGACGATCCTGATTCTCGCCATCCGGCGGGCGAGCCAGCAGCAGGCCGGCAGGATGGCCTTCCTCCTCGCCGGCGTCGCCTTGTACTCGATCGCCGACAGCGCCTTCGCCTACCTCAATGCCCAGGGCGCGTTCGGAGCAGTGGGCAACGTCATCGACACCGGATGGTTTGCGGGCTTCCTGCTGATCGGGCTGGCCGCCGTCTATCCAGTCGCCCCACCGAAAGCTGCGACCCAGCCAGCTCCCCTCGATCTATGGCAGCTCGCCCTGCCATGGATGACGCTGCTGCTGGCCTCGGCCGGCGATGTCTATGCGTCCCTCTCGGGCCATGACATCGATCTGTTCATGTCGTCTATGACCGCCGCCCTGGCCATCCTACTGACGGTCAACATGGTCATCGAGCGCAGGGAATTCCTCGAGATGCTCACCGAGATGGAGACAAACCGCTCAACGCTGAACCGGGACTTCAAGACAGCGTTGGCCGGGATTCAGCAGCTGAGCGAGCAGGTGAAGGAAGCAGACCACGCCTACGACGAAGGCGTGCGGGTGCTGGCCGCCGACATCCATAGCCAGGCCGAGCGGCTTGATCGCCTGGTCGAGGGGATGCTGTAGGAAGACGGCGAGGCCGTGACGCCGGGCGCAGGACCTGGTACCCGCTGCAAGACTCGAACTCGCAACCTCCTGATCCGAAGTCAGGCGCTCTATCCATTGAGCTAAGCGGGCGCCTGACCCATCGTAATTAGTTGGCCTCAATCGCACGTTTGGAGCAATCCAGGCGAAATGTCATGCGGTGATGCGCGCGTTTTGCGCAAGCGGCGCAAAAACCTTCCCGGTCGTACGATCAGGACGATGGCCGGCGAGCCCCCTCCGCCAACCGCAGCTCCGCCCCCGCAGCCTGGCCCAACCGCCTCGCGCGACGAATGGCGGGCATGGCGGCACCAGATGCGCGATTACTGGCGCGCCCAGGGACATCCAGGCGGCTGGTACGGGCCGGGCTACTGGCCCGGGCCATGGGGTTGGTGGGGAGGCGGCTCGTTTTGGGCCGTGGTGCTGGTCGTCATCGGGGTCTACTACCTGCTCCAGAACCTTGGCCTGCTTTCGTGGCTACGCGGAGATGTCTTGTGGCCGGCGCTGCTGATCCTGTTCGGGCTCTGGCTCCTGCTCCGCCGCAGCCGCTGGTGGCCCTAAGCCCAGGAGCAGAGCGAATCCAGCTCATGCGCAAGAGATACTTCCATTTCTACACGGACCCGAGCGGTGAGAGCCATCTCGAGACACTGGAGGCCGAGCTCGCCGCCACTCCCTACGCGCCGCCGGCCCCGGATGTCTTCTTGTCGCGGCCGATGCCTGCTGCGGCGGCGGTGTTCCTGTGCGCGCCCGCAGGCTGGAGCGGCACCTGGCACGTCTCGCCACGCCGCCAGCTGTTCGTCGTGCTCAGCGGCGAGATCGAGGTCGAGATGTCAGACGGCACCGTGGAGCGGAGCGGGCCGGGCGCAGTGGCGCTGCTAGAGGACACGACAGGCCGTGGTCACATCACGCGGGTGATCGGCGACGCCACGGTCGAAGCCCTGGTGGTTCCGCTCGCTTAGCGCTCGAGCCTAGACCGCGACCACGTAGCGCTGGTGGTTGAGCCCCCAGGCCGCGTAGCGCATCAATCCGACCGCGCGATACCGGCGCCGCCCCGCCCGGGTCTCCGCCATCTCGATCGCCTTGCGCAAATCGGCAGGAGTCTTGCCCGAAAACTGTGTGTAGGCGCGGCCGACGGCGTCGACGATATGCGCGTCCGAGCCGCCCAGCTCTGCGGCTCCGAGGCCCATGTTCAATCGTCGCGCCAGCTGGTTGAAAACGTAAAAGCCGGGCGTTCCGTTCTCTATTTCGATGGCGTCGAACCCAAGCTCGGCGGCCAACCACCCCACACCGTGTACCGGCGCGCTGCGGCGCTGCCGCTGAGTGCGCCAGAACGGATGGGCGGCGACGGCTATGCCGCCCTGCTCATGGATCGCATGCACCGTGGCCGCCGCGGACAACCCGGGCTTGACTCGGTGTTCTAAAAACAGCCCGACGATGTGCCCGTCGCGGCTCGAGACCTCTTCCCCGACGATGACCTGAAGCCTCGAGCGCCTCGCCGCATGATCGGCGGCACGCAGCGCGCCTTCGATCGTGTCGTGATCAGTGACGGCGATCACATCGAGGCGGGCTCGGCGCGCGGCATGATCGACAAGCTGCAGAGGCGTCGGCCAGCCGTCGCTCGCGTCCGTGTGGGTGTGGAGGTCGGCGCGACCCCAGGGAGCCATCGGTGTGCATCCTACCCGGCTCGGGCTTACCATCCAACTCTTAGAGACGTCAGCCCTTGACCACTCTTGCTGGAGGTTAGGCCGTGGAAGGCTTGATGCAGGACTACGAGCTCTCGATACAGCACGTGCTCTGGCGTATGGAGCGGCTGCACTCGAAGAAGGAGGTGGTCACCAAGCGGGAAGAGGGGCTCCACCGCATCACCAACGGAGAGCTGGTTCGGCGCGTAAATCGCCTCGCCGGCGCGCTCAAGCGACTTGGGGTGAAGCCGGGCGATCGGGTGGCCACCCTGGCCTGGAACAACTACCGCCACCTCGAGCTGTACTACGCCGTGCCCTGCATGGGTGGCGTCCTGCACACCCTCAACCTGCGCCTGTTTCCTCAGCACCTGGAATTCATCATCAATGACGCCGAGGACAAGGTCCTCTTCGTAGACCAGACCCTGGTTCCGCTGCTGAAGCCGCTGGTCGGAAAGATCCCGAGCATCAAGACGATCGTGCTGATGACCGACGGAGCCCCGGCCGCCGCCAACCACGGATTGGGCGAGCTGCTCGACTACGAAACCCTGCTGGCTGCAGAAAGCGAGGACTACCCCTGGCCCAAGCTGAGCGAGCGAATGGCCGCATCGATGTGCTACACGTCCGGCACCACCGGCAACCCGAAGGGAGTCGTTTATTCGCATCGCTCCCAATTCATCCACACGATGGGCGTGCTCCAGGCCGACAACCTTGCGATCACCGAGAAGGACGTGGTGCTCCCGATCGTGCCCATGTTCCACGCCAACAGCTGGGGACTGCCCTACGCGTGCGGCATGGCGGGGAGCAAGGTGCTCTTCCCCGACCGATTCATGGGCGACGCCAAATCCGTCGTAGGCCTGGCCGAGGATGAAGGCGCCACCATCCTCGCCGGAGTGCCGACCATCTGGATTGGCACCGTCGCGTATTTGAAGGAGAGCGGCAAGCGACTGCCCAAAGTGCACAGCGTGATCTGCGGCGGTTCGGCTATCCCCCGCGCGTTGATGGAATCAATGGACGCGTTGGGCCTGCGCATGCTGCATGCATGGGGCATGACGGAGACGTCACCGCTGGGCAGCGTCGCGCGGCCTCGGTCCGGTACGAAACCCGAGGACGAGCTGGCCGCCCGCCTCACCCAGGGCATGGTCGTGCCCGGAGTTGAAATCCGGATCTGCGACCCCGCCACCGGCGCGGAGCTTCCATGGGACGGCGACGCCTTCGGTGAGATCCAGGTCCGCGGTCCGTGGATTGCGCGCGGGTACTACAACGGCTACGACCCCGGCAAGCTGACCGAGGACGGCTGGTTCCGCACCGGCGATGTGGCGAAGATCACCCCCGAGGGCTACATAAAAATCGTCGACCGCACCAAGGACGTCATCAAGTCCGGCGGCGAATGGATCTCGTCCGCGGAGCTCGAGAACGCGATCATGGCCCACCCCAAGATCCTGGAAGCGGCTGTTATCGGCCTGGTCCATCCCAAGTGGGATGAGCGACCTGTGGCCTACGCAGTCCCCAAGCCCGAGTTCAAGGGCAAGGTCACGCAAGAGGAGATCATCGATTTCCTGCGGGACAAGGTGGCCAAGTGGTGGCTGCCGGACGAGGTCAGGTTCATCGATGAGGTGCCCAAGACCTCGGTGGGCAAGTTCGACAAGAAGGTGCTGCGTGCAAGCGCGGCCCCCATCAAGGAAAGCGCTGCTCCGGCGGCGCGGAAGTAAGTGTCCGGGGTCGGACACTGATGGCGCGGGCAACAGCGCGCGAACACTCGATCGGGCGCGACACGTTCCACTACAAGTGGGACAACTCGCTGCCGCCCGCGGTCGAGATCGAACCGGGAGACGTCGTGCACTTCGACACGGAGGAGGTGACGTCGGGCCAGCTCAAGAAAGGCGACGATGCGTCGAAGCTCGGAAACCTCGACTTCGACAAGTTATACCCGCTCGGGGGCCCGGTATACGTCAAAGGCGCCGAGCCGGGCGACGCCCTCGAGGTAGAGATCCTGAAGCTCCAGCCCGGTTCATGGGGCTGGACGGCGCTGCTGCCCGGGCTCGGACTGCTCGCGTCTGACTTCACCGATCCGTACGTCCGCTACTTCGACCTGGGCGACCGAAAGTCGGCCGAGCTTCGATACGACATCCATATCCCGATCGAGCCCTTCTGCGGGACCATGGGAGTGGCCACCGACGAACCTGGCGCGCATGACGTGCTGCCCCCGACAAAAGGAGCCGGCAACATCGACACGCGCCACCTGACGGCCGGCACCAAGCTCTACCTGCCGGTATACCTGCCCGGCGCCATGTTCTCCGCCGGCGACTGCCACGCGGCGCAGGGAGACGGCGAGGTCTGCGTTACCGGAATCGAATGTCCGATGTCGTTCTCACTCCGATTTGGAGTGGTGAAAGGCGGCCGGCTGCGGCCATGGAGCTATCACTTCCAGACGCCCGCCAAGGCGCTGCAGCCGCGAAGCGACGCCGCCGGGTACCACGCGGTATGCGCGCTCGGCCCCGACCTCATGGAGAACGCCCGCAACGCGGTCCGCGACACCATTTCCTGGTTGCGAGCGGACCGCTCGCTGAGCCGAGAGGACGCCTACATCCTGTGCAGCCTGGCCGGCGATTTGCGGATCAGCCAGATCGTCGACCAGCCCAACTTCGGGGTCTCGTTCTACCTGCCGCTCAGCGTCTTCGGCTAGAGCCAGAACCAACCGCCCGCGAGCGGTTATTGGGGAGTTTGCCGGGTACCGTCCGGCATACTGGGTTGCCCTAGGCTGAAGGTGACCACTACACAACTCGGGCGATACCCGATCGAAGCCGAGCTCGGACGCGGCGCCATGGGCGTCGTGTATCGCTCGACCCACCCACGTCTCGACATCCCCGTCGCGATCAAGGTCCTGGCTGAGCAGTACTCGAGCGACACCAGCTTCCGCCAGCGGTTCCACCGCGAGGCCGCCACCGTCGCCTCGCTCAACCACCCGGGCATCGTCCGCGTCTACGACTTCGACGAGGACGGCCCGGTCCTCTTCATCGTCATGGAGTGGGTCGACGGGCGGTCGATGCGTTCGTGGCTGGACGAGTACGGGCGATTCAGCGTGGATGTATCGGTCGACCTCGTGCAGCAGCTGCTTTCGGCCGTCGGCGTCGCGCACGACTTCGGGATCGTCCACCGCGACCTCAAGCCCGACAACATCCTCATCTCCAACCGCGGCAAGACGAAGATCCTCGACTTCGGCATCTCGAAGCTGATCGACGACAAGCACCGCCTGACCGCCACCGGCAGCATGGTCGGCACGCCTGCGTACATGGCGCCCGAGCAGGTCAAGGGCGAGGCGGTGGACAAGTGCTCGGACGTCTACTCGCTGGGCATGATTCTTTACGAGCTCCTCCACGGCGAGCCGCCGTTCACGGGAGCGCTGCCGGCCGTGCTGCACTCGCAGGTGTTCGACCGGCCGCGGGCGTCGACCGCCATCCCGTCGCCGATCATGGAGATTATCTGGAAGGCCACCGCCAAGGATCCTTCGCAGCGTTTCCAGACCTGCGAGGAGTTCTCCGGCGCCTTTCACTACATGCCGAAGCCCGGGGTGGCGCAGCCGCCGGCGGAAACGATGTCGGGCGAGATGGGGCCGTCGCAGGTCGCCGAACCGCAGGTCGCGATCCCTGCACGCACAGACGGCCCCAAGCCGCCGGGCGTCTGCACCTTCGTCGATTGCGCCGAGCGGCGCGGCTGGGCATGCGCGTACAAGGACCTGACCGGCCGCGAATGCAAGAGCTGGTGGTGCCGCCGCCACATCCAGTTCATCGAGCGCACGCCGTTCTGTCCGCGCCACGCGAGCGTGATCCGGGCGCTGGCGCCTACCGCCAACACCATCTTCGAAATCAAGAACCGGCCGGCGGTTGATGATCGGGCGCTGCCCCTGGCTGCGCTGGTCGCGGAAGACGTCGACAAGGACGTGACGGAGCTGGTCCGGCGCCGTTATCAGAATCGCAAGGACGTGAACCTGGCGCGCGACCGTACGGTGCGCCAGACGTGGTCCGGCCGCAACGAGGTCGCGTGGGAGAGAAGCTGGTCGGCTCTCAAGAGCCAGGGCTACCTGGTGCGGATCGCGGTCCGGGTCACCACAGCGGAGCCCGACATGGTGCAGCTGCTCATCGGCAACACCGTGGTCTTCAAAGAAGTGCCGAACTGGATCAGCCGGCGGCGCGAGGGCGAACCTCCCGACCACGCGGACCGCGCGCGGTTTGGCAAGAGGCTGTTCGCCGCGATCCTCGAGCACGTCGACGAGCCGCAGCCGGCCACGCCGCCGACGAAGACACCATCGACCGACCGCGCCCTCGGCACGCCGCCGCCGCCCGAGATCAATCGCGCGCTGATCGAGGGCATGATCCTGCGCCTGGCGTCGACGACCACTCGCGTGACCGGTTACGAGGTCGCCGAGCAGCTGGCGCTGCCTTTCATCGCCATCGAGCCCGCGCTCCAGGCTTTGACCAGCGCCAACTTCCTCGACGCACTGGGGCTCGCCAGCGAGCAAGGGCCCTGGCTCGGCCGTCCTCTGCCCGAGCGGATGGCATACGCGCTGAGCAAGCAGGGTCGGGTGCGCAGCGAAGAGATCGCACGGGCGGGCACGCGCTACTCGGGGCCGGCGCCGGTTTCGCTGCACGAGTACAGGCTCGCGCTGGCCGAGGCCGCCAAACCTGGCACCCTCGACATCACGAAGGTCACTTCGGCGCTCGCGGGCATCGAGCTGGCGCCAGGCGTGACGGAGGCGGTGCGCGCGGCAGTCAATTCGCGCTCCTCGATCTTCATCTATGGGGCGCCGGGCAACGGCAAGACCACCCTGGCGCGCCGGATCCCCCGCCTGCTTGGAAATCCGATCGTCGTCCCGATGGCGCTCGACGTCGGAGGCGGCGAGGTGATGACGGTCTTCGACGGCGCGATCCACCGATTGGAGGCGAACCAGCCCGCCGACCGCCGCTGGCGGCGCGTCGCGAGACCGCTCGTGCAGGTGGGTGGAGAGTTCCAGATCGAGATGTTCGACGCGACGTGGGAGGAGGGCAGCCGGACTTATGGCGCGCCGCTGCAGGTGAAGGCCAACGGCGGAGTGCTGCTCATCGACGACCTCGGGCGGCAGCGGGTGTCGCCGAAACAGATCCTCGACCGCCTCCTGGTGCCGCTAGAGCAGGAGATCGACTACATGAACCTGTCGGCCAGCGGCCGCAAGGTGGAGGTCCCGTTCTGGGCGCAGCTCGCGCTGTCGACCAACCTCAAGCCCGCCGAGCTGCTGGACGAGGCCTATCTGCGCCGGCTTGCGTACAAGGTGTTGATGCCCGACCCGACGTGGGAGATGTGGACCCGAATCTTCGAACGCGAGCGCGAGCGGCTCACGATCCCGCCCGACCCGACCGCGATCGACATGATCCGCCAGCTCTACGGCGGCCGGCCGCTGCGCGGCAACCACCCACGTGACCTGCTCGAGCGCCTCGTGGATGTCTCATCGGCGCGGGGCGTGCAGCCGCAGCTGACCCCGGAGCTCGTCGAGGCGGCCTGGCACACCCTGTTCGTCGCCAACTGATCGCCCGCTGACGGACTGGGAAGAGGGAGTTGGGGTGGGCCCGGTGGCCCATTTGCATACGCGAGTAATTGGCCGAAATTTACAGGCCGATTTTGTTGACACTCCAAACAGATGTTCGTACAATGTCAACATGCCAATAGGGTGTGGGGTTTCTGTGTCGGGAGAGCTCTTGGGCTACAAGCTCATCGGACTCCGCCAGGCCATCGACAGCCTGGAGCTGGAGTTTGCGCAGACCGCGGCTGACTTCGCCCACACCAACGAGTACGACGAGCAGGGATCGACCAGCCCCATCGACTGGATCCGCCACACCTGCCATATGACCAGCACCACCGCAGCCGCCTGCCTGGCGGTCGGCAAGAACCTGGAGCGACTGCCTGAGAGCGTCCAGGCCATGAAGAGCGGCGAAGTCGGTTTCGCTCATCTCACCGTCATGGCCCGGACGATGAATGCGGTCCCGGATCGCTTTCAAGAGGACCGGCTGCTGCAGCAGGCGCGGGAGAACTCTCCGGGCAAGTTCCACCACATCTGCCGGCACTTCCGCCACGCGGCCGACCCCAAGGGTTATGCCGCCGAGCAGGCCGAGCAAGTCGAGAACCGTAGCCTGCACCTGAGCATGTGGGAGGACGGCTCTTACCTGCTCAACGGGTACCTCGACGCCG
>Ga0207646_10000489_pt1 | contig 53082 bp, 52 predicted proteins | sample KBSK5502metaG_FD_184343 | JGI IMG/M metagenome (GOLD analysis project Ga0207646, IMG submission 184343) | Corn, switchgrass and miscanthus rhizosphere microbial communities from Kellogg Biological Station, Michigan, USA - KBS K5-50-2 metaG... | ecosystem: Host-associated > Plants > Roots >...
GCAGACTGTCGACCCTTGACTGAGATGAGTGGCGATGCCGCCTGACTTTCCACTTTTCCGCTTCATTCACAAGGGGTCCTCTCCCGGACCCACTCTCCCCAACCTCTGCTTCTACTGCCGGTCAATTGTTGTTCTCTACTGAGATCGCGCGACTGGACAAAAGGTTCATAGGTCCTTAACAGCCTCAGACCGAGCTCCGCCAATCCGGTCCAGCAGACTTAGTGCATTGCCCCTACTACTTCGGCTGGGAGCTCCGCGACGCACCACTCGCGGTGCTTGCTACGGGCCCCAACGCCGCTGTGCAGGCGTTGATGTGGCGTCAGTGGAGCTCCGACATGACCCTATTGCTGCACACTGCGCCCGGCCCGACCGACGAGAGATGGAGCAGCTGGCCACCCGCGGCATCAGCGTGGTCGACGGCGAGGTCGCCGCTATCGAGGTCACCGACGACCGCCTGAGTGGCGTGCGCCGGCAACCTCTCGATCCACCGGGCCCACCTCGACCCGAGGCTACCGCTAGTGCGCTAGTCGCCGACGGTCGCCGGGATCGCGTTACTGGCGATAACTCGGGCGAACCACTGCGCGCTGCTCTTGAGGAGACGCGCCTGGGTCCCGTAATCGACATAGACGAGCCCGAAGCGGAGGCGATAGCCCTCGGCCCATTCGAAGTTGTCCATCAGCGACCACATGAGATAGGCCTCCAGCGGCACGCCTTCTGAGATGGCGCGAGCTGCGCTGGTGAAATATCCAGTGAAGTAGTCGATGCGTTCAGGGTCATGACACCGTCCGTCCGGCGCGATGTAATCGTGCAGCGCGATGCCATTCTCCGTGATCCATAAGGGGAGGGTCGTCCATTCGCGGTGGACGCGGGTCAGGACTGCATGCAACCCGTCGGGACGAATGGCAACGCCGCCGGCCGTGAGGGGCGGGCTGGCAGGCAATTTGCGGGCGCCGCGCACGACGTTGGACGCATCGCGGACGTGGTCGGGATCGGCCGCCACCCGGTGCTGCTCATAGAAGTTGACGCCGAGGAAGTCCATCGGCTGGCTGATGGCGGCGAGGTCTCCGTCCGACACGAACCTGAAGTCCGTGACACCTTTCCAGAATTCGTCCGCGTCGTCGGGATAGCTTCCGCGGAACAGCGGGGAGAGAAACAGGCGATTCTCGAACAGGTCGACGCGCGTCGTGGCGGCACGGTCGGGCTCGCTCTCGCTGGCCGGCAGGACATGCGACAGGTTCAACGTGATGCCGGCTTTCGCGTGATCGGCTTCGCCCCGGATTCGTTCCAGGGCGCGCGCATGACCGAGCAGGAGGTGGTGGGCTGCGGTCACCGCGGACGCCTCGTCAGTCATGCCCGGCGCGTGGCGACCCTCGAGATGCCCAACGAAGGCGGCCACCCACGGCTCATTGATCGTGATCCAGCGGTCGACTCGATCCCCGAGCCGTCGCGCGACGGTCGAGGCGTACTCGGCAAAGTGATCGACCGTCGAGCGGTTGGTCCAGCCGCCTCGATCCTGCAGCGCCTGGGGCAGATCCCAGTGATAGAGCGTGAGAACAGGAACGATGCCACGAGACAGGAGCCCGTCGACCAGGCGATCGTAGAAGTCCAGGCCTTTCGAATTCACACTGGTACCATCGGGCTGGACACGAGGCCAGGCCACCGAGAAGCGGTAGGCCTTCAACCCGAGGTGCGCCATGAGGTCGAGATCGCTCTCGAGCCGGTGGTAGTGGTCGCACGCGATGTCGGCGGTCTCGCCGTGGTAGATGGCTCCCGGTCGGCGGCTGAACGTGTCCCAGATCGATGGCCCGCGACCGCCTTCCGAGGTTGCGCCCTCGATCTGATACGCCGAGGTCGACGCCCCCCACACGAATCCTTTTGGAAATGTCACCAATATTGTTGACCTCGGGGCGGCTGGCTCAGTACCCAAGCCGCATGCCCTGAATCAAGTATTTCTGCAGCGCGAACGACAGCGCCAGCGTCGGCAGCGTCAAGTAGACCCCGCCCGCCATCAATGAGCCCCAGTAAATCTTGTAGCCGGTCTGCATCTGCAGCAAGCCCGAGGTGAGCGCGCCGGCTTCTGGCGTCGTCGAGAAGGAAATCGGGAAGAGCAGATCGGTCCAGCCGGCAATGAAACTGAGAATCGCGACCGTGAGCAGCCCGGGCGCGGCCAGCCGCACTGCGATTCGGAAGAACACGCCGAGCGGCGAGAGGCCGTCGACCAGCCCCGCTTCCTCGATTTCGTGAGGCAGCGCGTCAAAGAATGGCCGCAGCACCCACACGACGAATGGCAGGTTGAGGACGGCGATGCCCAGGATGATGCTGACGAGATTGTTCAGCAGGCCCAGCGCGTTCATCATCAGGTACAGCGGGACCACGAGCGCCGCCGGCGTGACCATGCGCGTGACCAGCAACCCTCCCAGGAGGAGGCGGCTACCGCGGAACGGGTAACGAGAAAAGCCGTACGCGGCCAGGCCACCCAGGGCCACGCTGATCCCGACGACGCCGAGCGAAATGAGGATGCTGTTCACTGTCGCGATGCCGAAATGAAATTGCGCAAACAGGCTGGCGTAGTTGGACAGCGTGAGAGTCTGGACGATGGCCAGCGGGTTGGCGAAGATCTCCGCTTCGGTCTTCAGCGAGCTGACGGCCAGCCACATAAACGGAAGGAGGATGGCGACGGCCGCGACGACCAGGACCGCCACAACAACGGTCTGGCTGGCGATCGCGGGACGGCGTCGAATGGCCACGGTCATGCCGTCGACGCTCTCCGCAGAGCGAGTAAGCCGGCACCGAGGACCGCCGACACGAGAATCGCGGCGACCGCCAGCGCCGAGGCATGCCCGAAATCCAGGAAATCGAAGGTCGTCCGCCAGATGAGGAGCGGGAAGACCTGTGTATCGTTTGCCGGTCCGCCGCCGGTGGTGACGAACACCGTGTCGAAGATCTTCGTGAAGGCGTCGACTGCCCGGAAGGCCGCGGTGACTGCCACGACTGGAAGAATCAGGGGAAACGTCAGGTAGCGGAACTCCTGCCATCCGTTCGCTCCATCGAGCCGTGCGGCCTCATACTGCTCAGGCTCGATCGACAGCACGGCCGCGAAGAGCAGAAACAACACGAACGGCATCGTCTTCCAGGCATCGGCCACGATGACCGACGCCAGCGGAAACTGGGCGAACCAGGCGATATCGGTGTGCAGCAGGGCATCGACGGGTCCGAATTGCGGATGCAACAGGATCTTCCAGGCGATCGCCCCGGCGACGGCCGGGGTGGCGAAGGGCAGGATGTAGGCGCTGCTAAGCAAGCGGACCAGCACGCGGCCGGTTCGGCTGCGGGCTTCGATGACGGCACGGGCCAGCAGGACCGCAAGGGCCAGCCCGATGGCCAGCTCGATCGCCACGCTGACCACGGTGAATACGACCGTGATCCAGATCGATTGATGCACGAGATCTGAGCCGAGCAGCCAGGCATAGTTCGCCAGGCCGGTGAACGTCGTGGCGCTCGAGCGGAGCGGCGAATAGTCATGAACGCTGAGAAACACCACGCTGGCAATCGGGTAAACCATGAAGGCGAAGACGAAGACCGATGCCGGCAGCGTCAGACCGAATCCCGTCAGCCGCCGGGCCCGGCCGCGCCGCACGCGCGGCCGGGCGTGGAAGGGAGGGCTTAGCGAAAGTGCTCGACGGTCGTACTGGTGCGCGGCATTCACCTACTCGATCGCCATGCGACCTTTGAACTTCTCGTTCTGCAGCCAGTCGGCGGCCGCGTCGGGCGAGACATTGTCCTTGACGACTTTATAGATCGCTTCGGTCACGCCGGCAGACAGCTCGCCGACCCAAGTAGTCTGGTTGAATTGCAGGTTCGGCAGCACCTTCTCGAAGTCCTCGATCCCGACGAGGGCCTTTCGAACGTCGGGATCTTGTAGCGTATCCTTCCGGATCGGCAGGTCACCCGTCGCGATCGCCTGCTCCTTTTGATACGTCGCGCTCATCATCCACTGGATGAATTTCGCACCGGCCGTGGGGCTCGGCGCGGCGTCGGGAATGGTCGCCACGAAGGCGCCGAGATGTGCGCCCTTTCCAACCAGCGGAGCCATGCCAATCTTGTCCGGCATCTTGTCGTCGAAGGTCTTCCAGATATAGAACCAGTTCTGGTACATGGCGATCTTGCCGTTCTGCATCAGCGTGTCGCCGTCGAAGAAGTTCTCCGTCTGCCAGCCGGGCGGATTCAGCGCGGTGAACTTCCCGAGCCAGGCCAGGGCTTGCTTCTGCTCCGGCGTGTTCAGCGTGAGCTGTTTGGTGGTCAGGTCGCCGTAGTTGCCGCCGAGGCCGTAGACGAAATAGGTGTCGTCCAGGTAGATCGACCAATCGACGCCGCCGATGAAGAACCCGTACAGGTTCGGCGGACGGTTGAAGAACTGGGCGACCTGGTACATCTCGTCGTAGCTCGTGGGCACAGTCAGGTCGCGACCGTACTTCGCTTTGAAGGCGGCCTGCTCCGAGGTATTCGCGAACAGATCCTTCCGGTAGAACAGCATCGGGAAGTTGTAATACTGCGGAATCCCGACGATGCGGTCGCCGGTCTTGAACTTGTCGAGCAGGTTGACCTGGCTGAGTTGATCGGCCGGCAGGAGCTTCGACAGGTCTTTGACGTGGGCCTTGTACTTGACCCATGTGTTGTCGTCACCGCCGCCGGTCATGACGACGTCATAGAGGCCCGCGCCTTCGATCAGTTCGCGCACCTTGCGCTGGCCCCATAATGGGCGAGCCACCTGCTCGATCGAGGCCGTGATGCCGGTAGCCTTCTCGAACTCGGGCGCGAACTTGATCAGGGCGTCGGTCTCCGGACCGGACACGGCCAGGACGCGGACGACCTTCGGCGACGGTGGGTTGGTCGATGTCGTGCCTGAGGCGCACCCGCCAACGACCAACGCGATCGCCGGTAGAAGCGCCAACCTTCGAGCGCCGATTGCGAATCTCACTTCACGTCCCTCCTAATCAGATTCTCTTTTTTCCTATCCCCTTCCGCGGGTTCGACCAGCTGCGCTTACGTCCTGGAGATCATGGCCCTTCCTCCTCGATTCGATTCGGAAGATCGATGGTTCGGGGTACCAGTTCGAGGACGTCCTCCATTTGCCAGGAACTGCTCCGCCACCAACGTCGCGGCCCCCATGGCCACCGCGTCCGGGCCGAGCCGGCCGATCTCGATCGAGACATGACTGAACGGGTACCGCAGGGCCTGCGCCGAGGCCGCCTCGCGAATCCGTGAAAGCAGCTCAGGCCCGAGCAGCTGTCCCACCCATCCACCGATGACGATGCGCTCGGGATTGAGAACGTTGACCAGGTTGCCCATCGCGGTGCCAAGATACGCAGCGGTCTCATCCAGGACGGCGGCCGCCGCTTTACTGTTCCGGGCCGCCTGCAGCAGGTCCCGCAACTGGCGGCGCTCGTCCTTCCGCGCCTCGACGGGCTTGCGCGAGCGCTGGGCCAAACGCTCGAGGATTGCTCCCGCACCCACGTACGCTTCCAGGCAGCCGGCCGCGCCGCATCGGCAACGGCGGCCTCCGACCACGATGCACGTGTGGCCCCATTCACCGGCACTCGAGGTCGCACCACGATAGAGCGCGCCGTCGTCGAAGAAGGCGGCGCCCACACCGGTGCCGAGGAGCACCACGGCGACGTGTCGCACGTCACGCCCGGCTCCAAACCACATCTCCGCGCGTCCCATGGTCTTGGCGCCGTTGTCCATCATTACCGGCGCGGGGAGGTCGGCTTGAAGCAGCTGAAGCAACGGGATCTTCTCCCAGCCGAGGCTTGGCGCAGAGACGTAATCTTCCCCGTCGTGGACCACCACGCCGGGCACGCCCACCCCGATGCCCAGGACCTGCTGTGCCGGGACCCGAGCTTTCTTGATGACCTGATCGACGCCTTTGACGATCAGCGACACCAGCGATGCCGGGGATTCTTCGGGCAGATGGAACGGCTTCTCCACCGCCGCCCGCTTCTGCAGCGTGAGATCGAAGAGCTCGATCGCGGCACCCGTCTCGCCCACGTCCACCCCGATGACCGCCGCGTGGCCCGCATTGACGCGAACTAGCACCGCCGGCCGGCCACCGTCGGAGTCGAGCTGCCCGGTCTCGATCACGATCCGGTCCTTGAGCAGCTCGGCGATCACGTTCCCGACGGTCGCCGGGCTCAGGCCGGTCCGGCTCGCCAGATCGAGCCGGCTGAGAGGACCCTCGAAGTACAGCCGGCGGAGCAGGGTGATCCGGTTGGCGCGGCGCAAATCCCTCGTCGTCTGCTGACCCGTCGTCAACGTTGCCTGCCCCGGGCACTTGACATGGGACTTAGCGTAAGACTAAAAATAAGTCTTGTCAAGCGGGCCAGCAGGTAGAGGTCGAAGACTGGATCGATGTCCGAGGCAGCCGCGCCAGCCACCTCCCCCGCTAAGGGTCGTCGCCGGTGCCGGGTGCTGCCACAAGCTCCCTGAGGCCGTTCCACAAGCGCGTGCAGCCATCCCGGTGAAACCTACCGCACGGCGAATCCGGCGATCGGTGGGGGGCCAACGATCTCAGATTTCTTGGTTACACCCGTCCAGATGATCGCGTCACCGGACGAAAGGTTCATCGATTCTAAACAGGCACAGTCGCGACTGTGAATTCGCGGGTTCAAATCCCGCGCCTCCGACCAGCACCGCTTTGCAAGCGGGCGGCGAGCCAGGGCTCGTCTGAGGTTCCCTAAACTGGCCGCAGCTGACCATGGCTGACCGGCTTACCGGGAAAGACCCAGTGCCCTCGACCGCGTTCGCGGATGCGTGGACAAAGGTCGATGCGACGGAGAATCCGCAGTTCTTCGTCGACGTGCTGGATGCCACCCGCACCCGTCTCCTCGAACGGGCCCGCCGCTCACCCCAGGAATTCTTCGCTCGGTTTGCTCCGGCGCCCGGCCTCGATGTTCTAGACGTTGGGTGCGGCACAGGCGACATACTCCGACTATTAGCCCCTCTTGTCGCTCCTGGTAGAGCAGTTGGGATCGACATCAGCTCCACGATGATTGGAGAAGCGCGCGCACGGACAGCCGCTGATTCGCCCAACGTTCACTTCGAGCTGGGCGACGTCTTTGACCTGCCCTTCGAGGAGGGAGCCTTCGATCGGGTCATGGCGGGCCAGGTGCTGGTGCATCTTCCCGACCCGTGGACCGCGCTCGAGCGGCTGTGTAGTGTGCTCGGGTCGAAAGGCAAATTGTGGATCACCGAGATGGACTGGGGAAGCATCATGGTCGAGTCGACTGATCGCGAGCTGAGTCGGCGGTTCACGCGGTTGACCGAAGACGGCCTGCGCAATGGACGTATCGTTCGCGAGCTCCCGTGGCGTCTCCGCAAGCTTGGATTTGCGACGATCGCCATCGAAGCAGACGTCCGGTTCAGCGACGGAGCCGACGCTCTGCACCGCTGGTTCATCGAGCCCGCCGTATCACACTTCCGCCGCATCGGCGCCTTCTCCCCCGGGGAGGCCGAGGCGTTCCTGCACGACCTGGGTCAGCGCGCGGCGGAGGGTCGCTATTTCTCTTCGCTGAACTCCTACTCGATGATCGCCTCGCGCTGACGCGGGTCTTCGGCGATCTCTAAGAGTCGAGCCACATCCGGGTCACAGAATCCCGGGCTCAAATCCCGGGGCCCCCGACCAAATCTCAGTTTCTCCGTTGGCGCGCCGATTTCGTACGGATGAAACCGGCCCGCAGAGTTCAAAACGTCGGAACCCAAATCTCGGTTTGAAAGTTCAAGCGAAGGCGATATCATCCTCGCTCGTGGATAAGACGGAGCTGATCCGCACGACGCGGGATGCACATCAGGGCATGGCTGAAGCGATCGAGCACCTCCCCGACGAGCGGCTGCTCGAGCTAGCGATGGACAACTGGACCGGCAAGGACCTGCTCGCCCACATGGCTTGGTGGCACGACCACTCCGTGGTCGTGATCGAGGCCCTGCGATCGGGCCGCCAGCCGTACGACGAGAGCGATCCCGCGAACACCACCGACGCGATCAACGAGCGGACCCGCCGCGAGCACCTGGACGATCCACCGGAGCTCACGCGGCGGGCGTTCAACGAGTCATTCACGCGGCTGCTGGCGGCGCTCGCGCCCGTGACGGACGAGGAGCTATTCGCCGCCGACCGCTGGCCGTGGCTGGGCGGAGAGTCGCTCTTCGAGACGATCCTGTGGGATTCCTCGCGCCACTACGACGCGCATCGCGCGCATCTCGAACGGCTTTCGCGCTGAGCTGTAGAGAGTCCTTACCATCGGCACTGTGGGTGCCGGAAACTCAGCACGACACCTCAGGCGAGAATTTCATACTCATGGATGAGACCGCCCAGGCGGTCCCGACGGCGGGGAGGCGCAGCCGCACCCGTCGCCCCGACCGCACCAATCGCCCGGGCATCGCGAAGAACCACCGGCGCACCCGCGTGGTGACGTCCCAAATGGCGGTCATCGGTGCTTGCTGCCATTATGCGAGCGGTCAGGAATTAGGTGTAGTGTGTCGGACGTGCCGGACCCCAAGGTCGATCGGCTCGCGCGGGTGCCCCTGTTTTCGTCTTTGTCGAAACGCGACCTCGAGTTCCTGGCCAGCCGGATCGACGAGGTTCAACTGAAGCCCGGGCAAACGCTAATCAGTGAGGGCCAGCCGACCGAGTCCTTCTTCATCCTCAAGAGCGGCAGTGTGCAGGTGACGCGCGGTGGTCAGCAGGTGGCCCGACTCGGATCCGGAGAGTTCTTCGGGGAAATCGGAATGCTGGACCGGGGACCGGCATCGGCCACGGTGGTCACCGAGGGCCCGGTGGAGGCGATGGTGCTCAGCCACGCGCAGTTCCGGGATGCGATCAAGGGGAACGACACCCTGGCGATGCAGGTGATCGCGGCGATGGCCGAGCGTCTGCGCGCCAACGCTATGGCCTAGCACGTCGCTGGCAATCAGACCCACGGCTCCCCCTGCCTCGGAGCCGCGGGTCAGTCTTGGGTCGCAAGAGCACCTGAGAAGGCCGCTCCCTGACCCTCCCCGTAAACCGAGGATGGAAAGCACAGCTTCGTTGACGTAGGCGGCATTATTAAGTGGTATGGCCGTGATTCCCGAACCGGTTCGCCAGCAGCTCAAGGATCGGTTCGACACCGTGCTGAGCGGCCCCGTCCATCTCACGCTTTACACCCGTCCCGGCTCGTCGCGCCTGATCCTCCCGGCCGGAGTCGGCTGCGCCACCTGCGAGGACGCCCGTCAGATGGCAGAGTTGCTGCGTGACGCCGCCCCCGAAAAGGTCACCCTGGATCTGATCGACATTACTCGTGACCCCGCGCGGGCAACCGCCGACGAAATCTACGACGTTCCGACGATCGCCGTTGGCCAAAATTCCGAAGCGCCGCGCATCCGCTTCCGGGGCCTTCCCACCGGCACCGAGTTCCCGGCCCTGATCGACGCCGTCGAGCGGGTCTCGCGGATGGAGCATGGCCTGAGTGAGGAGAGCGTGGCCGCGCTGGCGAAGCTGACCGAGCCCGCCGAGGTCATGGTCTTTGCGACCCCGACTTGACCCTACTGTCCCCGGGCCGTGAGCCTGGCCAACCGGATGGCACTGGCCTCGCCGCAGGTGCGCGCGGTCTGCGTCGAGGCGAACGAGTTCCCGCACCTGTCGGCCCAGTTCCGTGTCCGCGGTGTCCCGCACACGGTCATCAACCGGCGCAGTGCTTTCGTCGGCGCCCTCCCCGAGCGTGACTTCGTCGCCGCCGTCCTCGAGGGCGCCGGCGTCCTGGTCGAAGAGCCGCACGAAGCGCCAAGCGGTCCCTCGACCGAGATCACCTGACAAGCCAAACCGGTCCGGCCGCCGTGAGGGGGTGAGTCGCAGCGCGGTAAGGTAATCGAGGTGGAAGCGCAGCCTAGCCGGCTCGCTCAGGCGCGGAGTTGGTACCTCCAGACCGTCGACGCCATCCCTCCCGATGGCTGGACCAAAGGCACGCTATGCGAGGGCTGGACAGCGAGCAACGTGGTCGCCCACGTCACGACCGGCGACCAGCTTTTCCGCGCACTCATCTTCGATGCCACCGGAAGAGATCGCGCCGGTGAGGATCTGCCGGTTGACTTCGCGGATCGCCAGCGGCGGTTTCAGGCCCTCTCGAACTGGGAGCCGGTCAAACTGAAGGAGGCCGCGCACGCAGAATCTAAACAGACGGTCGCGGCCATCGCCGAGGCTGGTGAAAAGGCTCCTCAGACGATTGTCTCGGTCCCGTTCGGCCGGGTGCCGATGCCCGTGGTGCGAAGCCTGCGGTTGAACGAGTACGTCATCCACGGTCACGACCTGATGCCCTCCATCGGGTTATCGATCCCGATCCCTGATTGGTTCATCGATCGTGGGTTGGGCGACAGTATCACGTTGATGTCGCGACTGCATCAGCGGTCGCCGCATAAGGGCGAGTCGGCGACCTTCCACATCCACCGCACCGACGGTGAAGGTGAATGGATCCTGCGAGCCCAGGAAGGGCAGGCCGTGTCGGAGTCCGGCCATGGGAAGGCCGACGTCGCCCTACGCGGCCCGGGCGAAGGCCTCTACTGGGTCCTCATGGGTCGGGGCAAGCCAGCGAACCACGGCGTCGAGGTGCACGGCGATGCGGCGCTCGCCGCCGCCTTCAAGGAGTGGTTCCCGGGCCCCTAAGCCTCCGTAATTGCCTCGCGGCTCGTTCACAGGGTCTTCACAAGTCGAGCCGATCATGAAGGCAAGACAACAAGGAGGTCTTAAAGATGAATCCAAGATTTCGTTTCGGATGGATCTGGGGGCTCGCGACGCTCGCCATCGCATCGGTCGTGGGCGTCATCGCCTACGCCGCCGGTCATACGACGGAGGTCGTGACGACCAGCCCGGATGCCGGGAGAGTCATGTATTACAGCCATTTCGGCTTCTTCCCGTTCTTCGGGTTTCTGTGGTTCCTGCTGATCGTGTTCCTGCTCTTCGCCCTGTTTCGGCGCGGCTGGGGCTGGGGACGCGGTTACTGGGGCGGCGGGCCCGGCGGCCCCTCCGGTGGCTACTGGCACCAGCACCCGCACGAGCATGGCGGCACGACGCCGCCGACCACGCCGCCAGCGGGTGGGGCGCCTGAGCAGCCCACAATCCGCTAACCCCCCTCCCTCGTCCAGCCAGGGGCGGCCCATCGGGGCCGCCTCCGGCATTTCTTCCGGGCCCGGCGACGATACGATTCCCAGCGTGGCGACGGTGCTGGTCGTCGATGACGAGCCGAAGATCGTGCAGCTGGTTCGGGACTATCTCGAGAATGCCGGCTTTGCGGTGATCACCGCGCCCGACGGGCCGGCGGCGTTGCGCAGTGCCCGGACCGGCCGTCCGGATCTCATCGTGCTCGACCTCGGGCTGCCTGGCGTCGACGGCCTCGACGTTGCGCGGTCGCTCCGCCGCGAGGCGGCGGTCCCGATCATCATGCTGACCGCCCGCACCGACGAGTCCGACAAGCTGGTCGGCCTCGAGCTCGGCGCCGACGACTACGTCACCAAGCCGTTCAGTCCGAAGGAGCTGGTGGCTCGGGTGCGGGCGGTGCTGCGCCGCGCGCAGGGCATGGAGCGTCAGAGCGATATCGTTCGGGTCGGCACCGACGTCGAGCTCGATGTCCCAAAGATGGAGGCAACGATCGGCGGCCGCCGCATCGACCTCACGCGCACCGAGTTCGAGCTCCTCGCGACCATGGCGCGCCAGCCGGGACGGATCTTCACCCGTGCGCAACTGCTGAGCGCGATCCGCGGCGTCGCCTTCGAATCGTACGAGCGGGCGATCGACGCACACGTCAAGAACATCCGGCGGAAGATCGAGCCAGATCCGCACGCGCCCCGCTACCTGCTGACGGCCTACGGCGTCGGATACCGCTTCACGGACGTGCCGCGATGAGCTCCGGCGGGGATCACGGGCACTCGCATCAGGGAGGTCCGCCGTGGATGCGCCCGGGTGGCAGTCGACCGCCCTGGTGGCCGGAAGGCGAGCCGTGGCCGCCGATGCGTCCGCCCTGGATGCGTTATCGAGGCGCCTTCGCACGGCGGTTCTTGTTGCTGTTCCTCGGGCTGGTGGCCTTCTTCGTCCTGCTCAGCATCGCCGTCTACCAATTCGGCCACGCGAACGTCTCACCGGCCGGAGGACCCCCGCCGCAGTCTCGCTATTTCTGGGGCTGGGGTTTCGTCATCGTGCTCGTGGTCGTCTTGATCGTGGCCGCGGGTCGCCGAGTGCGGCGCATGGCCGCCCCGGTCGACGACCTGGTGGAGGCGGCCGGTCGCATTCGTAGCGGCGACTACAGCGTCCGAGTCCGCGACGACGGCGCGCCGGAGCTGCGATCGGTGGCGCAGGCCTTCAACGCGATGACGGCGCAGCTCGAGGCGAGCGAGAAACAGCGGCGTTCCTTTCTGGCCGACGTCACCCACGAGCTCCGCACACCGCTCTCCATCATCCGGGGACAGGCGGAAGGGATCGCCGACGGGCTCTACCCGGCCGACACCGCGCACCTCGCGCCGATCGTCGAAGCGACGCAGACCCTGGAACGCCTGGTCGACGACCTGCGGACACTGGCGCTGGCCGAGACCGGTCACCTCCAGCTTCAGCGTGAGCCGATCGACATCGCGGCCCTGATCAATGACACGCTCGGCTCGTTCCAGGCGCAGGCACAGGCGAAGGGCGTCGCTCTTGCCGCCGATCTTCCGCCTGAGCTGCCGACGGTGTCGGCGGACGCCGTGCGAATCCGAGGCGTGATCGCGAACCTGCTCGCCAACGCGATCGCGCACACACCGGCCGGCGGTTCCGTCCGGGTCGGCGCCGCGCCGTCGGGCAACGGTGTCACGGTTTCGGTCAGCGACACGGGCGAGGGGATCCCCGCCGATCTGCTGCCGCGCATCTTCGAGCGCTTCGTCAAGACGGCCGGGTCGAGCGGGTCAGGCCTCGGACTGGCGATCGCTCGCGATCTCGTCACCGCTCACGGTGGATCGATCACGGCGGAGAGCACCCTCGGCTCGGGAACGACGGTCCGCTTTACACTGCCCGCCGGCTGAACCTGCGTCGCCTATTGCAGGGAGCTCAGGTTGAGGGAATGCCAGGGTGCTCCGGCATCCTCTGTCGTGTAGAGCGCGGTTGACTGATTGCGTCGGTCCTCGCCCCCGGCCCACACGTGCAGCGGGTCGGCGGCGCTGATGACGCTGGTGTTCGGAGGCGTCGTCGCGCAGCGCCAGGTCCGGCCGCCGTCCTCCGACTCGAGGATCCCGCCGGGGCCGACGTTCGCGCCGCCGGCGCCGAGGTTGAGCCCGAGCCAGCCGCGACCCGGACTGGCAAAGAGCGGGCCGGCGAGATGGCCCCCGGAGCAGCTCGCGGTGAAATCCTTCGGGTTGCCGAGATTCAGCCAGTTCAGCCCACCGTCGTCGGTCCGGAAGAGCGCGTACTTCCCGCAGTTGCTCGAGCTGCAGTAGGCACCGTCGCGGGTCAGCAGCCAGGCGGTATAGATCGAGGCCGCGTCCAGGCCGATGGCGCTGCCGGTGGTCGTGCGCAGGGCGCTTCGCCAGGTCGTGCCGCCGTCGCTGGTCTCTAAGACCTCGACTGTTCCAGGATTCGGTGTGTCGTCAAGCGCGACCCAACCCCGGCTGGCGCTCGCGAATCGGATAGCCGTGATCTCGCCGCTGATCAGCGTGGTCCAGCTCTTGCCGCCATCCGTCGTGCGCTGAAGATCCGAGAGGCAGACATTCTGGCAGGGCGAGGGATCGAGGGTGAGCGCCCAGGCGCGCTGCCCGTCGACCGCCTGAATCTGCTGGATCGGCTCGCCCTGAACGCCGTCTGTTGCGATAGCGAGCACGGTCTCCCAGGTTTGCCCGCCGTCTTCGGTTCGCAGCACGACGCCCTTGCAGGGTTGGGCACCGGAAGGCGCTGCCTGCTGACAGGCAATCTGCGGCAGGTTCCGATTGGCAAAGCCGCCCGCCCATCCGACGCGCTCGTCGATGAAACGCAGGGCCGTGAGGCGGTCGACCGGGATCGGAATGCGCTGCCATGTCGTTCCGCCGTCGCTGGTCTTCGCCAGTCCGAGCCCGGTTCCGGTCCAGCCGGCGATGTATCCGACGCGCTGGTTCAAGCGCTGGATCGCCGACAACGACAGGGGCGTCCCATCGCTCAGCGTCGGGAGCGGGGTGGGTGTCAGTGGGGCCATCGAAGATGGCGAGGGGGAGGCATTCGAGGCCGTGCGGGATGGGCTCACGCTGGACTGGGGCGAGCAGGCGGCGAGCAGGAGGACGGCGACCAGCAGCGGCAACCGGACGGGATTCACCAGGCATACAACGAGAGCCGGGGCGCGTTCGTTATCGTGACGTGCCACGACGCCGGCACGCGTCGCGGACTAACTCGAACGCACTCGAGGTGCAACGAGACCGGTCTCGTAAGTTAGTGCCCAGGCGGTTGGCTGACCGCAATACGGAGCGGAGCATGGCGAGCGATCGTGTCAAAGTCGCGGTCGGCATGAAGTAGCTCGGTGCCCCCACGAATGGCGACGACGGCGATGAGACAGTCGGTGAGCGATCGCAGCGACTTGCCGGCACGGCGGCACTGCCGATAGAGGGCAGCCGCGTCTTCATAGTCGGAGAGTCCGGCAAGCGGCAGGAACTCACACCCGAACAGGATCCGGCGAAGACGTTCCAGGTGCGCGTCATCGCGCGCGCCCGCCAGTACCTCCATCACGACGACTTCGGTGCTCGCCAGGCGCTCCTCGGATTCGAGCAGTTCCCGCACTCTGCGGTGCACCCTGCTTCCGGTACCACGCAAATATTCAACCCAGGCGGAGCTATCGACCAGAATCACCGTGACCTGGCGCGCGACCGGCGCATTTCGGCGAGGTCTCCCTCCCAGCCCGATCCCTCGAGGGCCAGCGCCTGCGCGCGGGACAGGGGGGTGCCGGCCAGGCGTCGGAGCGCCAGGTCCACCGCCTCGCGCTTACTCGCCAGGCGGTAGCGACGGATGACCTCCGCCACCAGCCGATCGTCGATATCAATGTTGGTGCGACTCACACGCGAAGCATACACCTCAATACACCAATTGGTGTCAACTTGCCCGAGTCGCTCTCAGAGACCGGAGCCGCCCCGTCCTTCGCCGCCCGCAAAGCGCCGGGCGCCAGCGAGTGACTCGCCGCTCTCCATCGTCTTGCGCCCCCATCGCAACTCGTTCTCCAGCGCCTGACCGAGCGGCAGCCCCCATTGCTCGAGCAGCGAAAGCCGGTCGTGGCGCAGCCCCGCCTGCGGGAAGCCGGCGATCCGCTGCGCGAGCGCGACCGCCTCCGGCAGGGCCCGGCCCGGCTCGACGACCCGATTGACCAGGCCGTGGCGCTCGGCTTCCTCCGCGCCGATCGGACGGCCGGTGAGGATCAGGTCCATGGCGAGCCCCTGGCCGGCGATCCGAGCCAACCGGACGGTGCCGCCGTCGACCAGGGGCACGCCGAAACGACGATTGAAGATGCCGAACACGGCGTTCGCAGCGGCGACCCGCAGATCGCACCAGAGCGCGAGCTCCATTCCGCCGGCGACGCAGTAGCCCTCGATCGCCGCGATCACCGGCTTGCCGAGCCGCAGGTAGGTCACACCCATCGGGCCATCGCCTTCGCCGACCTCGGGCCCGGTGCCCTCGGCGAGCGCCTTGAGGTCAAAGCCGGCGCAGAAATGGCCGCCGGTCCCAGTCAGGACCGCGACGTTCAACGCGGGATCGGTGTCGAAGGCGCGGAATGCAGTGGACAGCTCGCTCGCGGTCGCGCCGTCGACGGCGTTTCGCTGATCGGGCCGGTCGAGCCTGACCACCATGACCGCACCCGTGCGATCGATGTGAACCGGCACGCCGACAGCTTACAAACTCGTTGTAGCAGCTACGGAGGTGCGCCGTTAGCTCTCGAGTGGAGGCTCGTACTTGACGCCGATTCCAGTGGCAAACAGCACGACATCTTCGTTGCCCCCGAGGAACCCGCGTTGCCGCAGCCCCCTGAGGGCTGCCCAGGTCGCGGCGCCTTCGGGGCAGGTGTAGATGCCCACCCCGCGAGCCATCTCGAGTTGCGCGGATCGGATCTCGTCGTCGCTCACCGCCTGCGCTGTCCCACCGCTTTCCCGGATCGCCTTCAGCACCAGGTAGTCCCCGATAGCGGACGGTACCCGGATCCCTGCGGCGATGGTCGCGGCGCCCTCCCACGGCTCTGCGTGCTCGGCGCCCTGCTCGAAGGCCCGCACGAGAGGCGCGCAGCCCGTCGCCTGCACCACCACCATCTTCGGCCGCTTCGGCCCGATCCATCCGAGCGTCCCCAGCTCATCGAAGGCCTTCCAGATCCCGGCGATCCCGGTGCCGCCGCCGGTCGGGAAGACGATCACGTCCGGCAGACAGGCAGCGCCCCAGCCGCCCTGCTCGGCCAGTTCCAGGCCAAGCGTTTTCTTGCCCTCCTGCCGGTACGGCTCTTTCAAGGTGGCCAGCTCGAACCATCCTCGCTCGGCCGCCTGCCGGTGGATGACGCGGCCGGCCTCGTCGATCAGGCCGTCGACCAGGACGATGTCGGCGCCGTGCATCCGCATCTCGACCAGGTTGAGCGGTGGCACATCGCGCGGCACGGCGATATGCGCGCGGATGCCGGCGGCCGCGGCGTAAGCGGCCGCGGCGGAACCCGCGTTACCGGCACTGGGAAGGGCGACCTCAGTAATGCCCAGCTCCTTCGCCTTCGAGATCGCCGCCGCCATCCCCCGGGCCTTGAAGCTGCCGGTCGGGTTCTTTCCCTCGTCCTTGATGCGCAGGCGCCCGCGGTCGAAGCCGAAGCGAGCCGACACGCGCGGATCAACCTCCAGCAACGGCGTCATCCCCTCGCCGAGCGTCACGACGTTCGCCGGGCTGCCAACCGGGAGGAGCTCCGAATAGCGCCACATGTCCCAGCGACGGCGGAGGAGGTCGTCCGGCGTCACGGCCTTCTTCAGGGCCGCCAGGTCGTATCGCGCAAATAGCACCTTCCCGCATGCGGGACAGACGCCGTGAATCGCGCCGGCATCGAACTCGCGGCCGCACGCGGTGCACTCGAGCGCCTGAAGGTAACTCGTCCAGCCGCTGACCATCCTCCCGATGCTAGCGTCGAGCACACGTCGATAAGCTGTGCGGGTGAGCGGTTCGACCACCCAGGTGCTGCTGATGCGGCACGCCGATGTGGAGAATCCCCACCATATTCTCTATGGGTACCTGCCCGGCTTCGACCTCAGCGCGCTGGGGCGGGCGCAGGCGACCGCGGTGGGCCAATCCCTGCGTGATCGCGGCATCAAGCGCATCCTGCACAGTCCGCTGGACCGTGCCCGCGAGACCGCCGAGATCGTGAACGCTCAGCTCGCGGCACCGGTGCCGCTGGAGGCGGAGCCGGCGCTGCGCGAGGCCGAGTTCAGCCGCTACCTGCAGGGTGTGCCGTTCTGGCAGATCCCGATCCGGCGGCCACGGTGGTTGATCCACAAGGCCCGGCGCGGCGCCCTCCCCGACGACGAGAGCATCGAGACGCTCGGAGGCCGCGTGCTGAACGTCGCGTACCGGCTCGCCCGCGAGCACCCGGATGAGGTGTCGCTCTGCGTGAGCCATGCCGACCCGCTGCAAGCTGCCTGGGTCCTGCTCGATGGCCGTCCGCAGACGGAAGCCGAGATGTACCGCAAACAGGTCGGGCGAGCGGGGCGGCTCGAGCTGGACCTCGATGACGGGCGCGTGGTGTCGACGCGCTATGTCCCGGTCCCCAACGTCAGTCCGGCCTCGGTCACCTCGTAAAGAACGGCCAGGTGATGCCGCAGAATTTGACATAGGTGGCTGAGCTGCTCCGGGTGGAAGATCTGCGGACCTGGTACCACACCAGGGCCGGTGTGATCCGGGCGGTGGACGGGGTCACGATCTCGCTCGAGCAGGGCCGGACGCTCGGCCTGGTCGGCGAGTCGGGCTGTGGCAAGAGCGTCACCGCCCTCTCGATCATGCGATTGATCGACGCGCCTGGGCGGATCGAGCCGGGAAGCCGCATTCTCTTTCAAGGTACCGATCTCGCCACCGCCAGCGAGGAGGAGTTGCAGGAGCTCCGTGGCAATCAGATGGCGATGATCTTTCAGGAACCAATGACCTCGCTCAACCCGGTTTACCCGATCGGCCAGCAGGTCGCCGAAGCGCTGCGCCTTCATCGCACGATGCGGCATCGAGCGGCGGAGACGCGCGCCGTCGAGCTGCTGCGGCAAGTCGGCATCCCACATCCCGAGCGGCGGGTGCGCGAGTACTCCCACCAGCTTTCCGGCGGCATGCGCCAGCGAGTGATGATCGCCATGGCGATGGCCTGTGACCCGATGCTGCTGATCGCCGACGAGCCGACCACGGCGCTGGATGTCACGATCCAGGCGCAGATCCTGGCGCTGATGCGCGATCTCCGGCGGCGCCGTAACACCGCCATCCTCCTCATCACCCACGACCTCGGCGTGATCGCGGAGATGGCCGACGACGTCGCCGTCATGTACGCCGGCCGGATCGTCGAGCAGGGCCCGGTAAGCCAGGTCTTCGCCAGCCCGCAGCATCCATACACGGAGGCGCTGCTCCACTCGCTCCCGCTGCTGGGGATGACCCAGGCAGAGCCCTTGAAAGTCATCCGCGGGATGGTGCCGAGCCCCCTGCGCTGGCCGACCGGCTGCCGGTTCGCCCCGCGCTGCGATTACGCGTTCGATCGCTGTGCGGCCTACCCCCCGCTCATGGAGGTCGGCGGCCAACGTTCAGCCTGCTGGCTCTGCGAGGGCGGGCGCCGGGCGACCGTCGGACAGGAAGTGCGCGCGTGACCGACCAGCCGCTGTTATGGGTCCGTGGCCTCCAGACCTATTTCCCTGTCCGCCAGGGCATCCTCCAGCGCACGGTCGGGCACGTCCATGCGGTCGACGGCGTCGACCTGGAAATCCGAGGCGGGGAGACGGTCGGGCTGGTCGGCGAATCCGGCTGCGGCAAGACGACATTTGGCCGCACGCTGCTCGGCCTGGTGCGGCCGAGCGCCGGTGAGATCTGGTTCGACGGCCGGCAGCTCTCGGCCGGCGACGGCCGTCGTCCGAAGCGCATCCGGCGAGATATGCAGATCATCTTCCAGGATCCCTTCAGCTCGCTCGACCCCCGCATGCGCGTCCGAGACATCGTCGCCGAGGGGCTCGCGATCCACGGCATCGGCAATGGCCGCGACCGTGGCCAGCGTGTCGCCGACATCCTGGCTCGAGTCGGCCTGCGACCGGAGGCGGGCAGCCATTTTCCCCATGAATTCTCAGGCGGGCAGCGGCAGCGGATCGGGATCGCCCGCGCGCTGATCGTCCAGCCGAAGTTCGTGGTCGCCGATGAGCCGGTGTCAGCGCTGGATGTCTCCATCCAATCGCAAGTGCTCAACCTGCTGGTGGAGTTGAAGCGCGAGTTCCAGCTCACCTATCTGTTCGTGGCCCACAACCTGGCCGTGGTCGGTTACATCAGCGACCGGATCGCGGTCATGTACCTGGGCAAGATTGTCGAGCTCGGGCCAGCCCGTGACCTCTTCGCCCATCCACAGCATCCCTATACCATGGCGCTGCTGTCGGCCATCCCGCAGCCGGTGCCCGGACAGACCGGCGACCGCATCATTCTGAGCGGCGACGTGCCCAACGCGGTCACCCCGCCATCGGGCTGTCGCTTTCGGACCCGCTGCCCGATTGCCCAGCCGATCTGCGCCGAAGTTGAGCCACCGCTCACCGCCGGGCGCAGTGGGCATCTCGCCGCCTGCCATTTCGCGGGAACCCCGATCAAGGGCGGCGCGTCACCGCCGCCGATCGCTTAAGGGGAATCTACCCGCGAAGCCGCGGATCCAGGGCGTCGCGGAGCGCGTCTCCCAGCCAGTTGAAGGCGAACACCGCAATGCTGATGGCAAGCCCAGGACCCAGCGCCAGCCAGGGGTCATTGTTGAGGAACTGGGCGCCCGTGTTCATCATGAAGCCCCAGTCAGGAGTCGGCGGCTGCGCGCCGAGCCCGAGGAACGACAGGGTGGCTTCGGCCAGCATGGCCGCGGCGGCCGACAGCGAGATCTGCACGATCAGCGGATTCAACAGGTTCGGCAGGATGTGACGGGCAATCAGCCGCATGGGTGACGCGCCCAGCGCCCGGGCCGCGGCCACGAAGTCGAGCCCCTTCAGCGAGAGGACCTGGGCCCGCATCAGTCGGGCGTAGACCGGCAGCTGGACGATCCCGATGGCGATCATCGCATTGCGCAGGCCGGGGCCGAGGACGGCGACGATCGCAATCGCCAGGATCAGCGCCGGGAACGCGAGGATGGCGTCGATCACCCGCATCAAGAGCAGGTCCCACAGTCCTCCGCGGTAGCCGGCGGTCAGTCCGATCGCCCCGCCAACCGTAAGGCCCACGGCGACCGCCACGAATGCGATCGGCAACGAGACGCGGCTGCCCCAGATGACTCGCGCAAACAGGTCGCGACCCAGCTCGTCGGTGCCCAGCGGGTGCGCGGCGCTGGGACCCAGCAGCGCGTTGGACGCATCGGTGGCGGTCGGGTCGTGCAGCGCAATCCAGGGCGCCAGCACGCTGACCAGCACGAGCAGGATGAGGAGACCCGAGGCGACCGCCACCCTCGGGTAGGTCCGCAGCAGCGCCCGCAGAGAGGTCGGCTGGCTGACCGGCGTCTCGGCAACATCTTCGGGAAGGCTCGGACTGTACACCGTGCTCATGCGTAGCTGATCCTCGGATCGAGCCAGGCATAGGCAAGGTCGACGGCCAGGTTGGCGAGCATAAAGGAGAACGCGATCATCAGGACAATGCCCTGGATGATGGGATAGTCGCGGCCGAAGATGCTATCGATGGCCAGCTTGCCCACCCCCGGCCAGGAGAAGATCGTTTCTGTTACGAGCGCGCCTTCGAGGATGGCGCCGACCTGGATACCGACCACCGTTACCACGGGGATCAGCGCGTTCTTGAGCGCATGGCCGACGATGACCTGCCGCCAGCTGGCCCCCTTCGCCCGCGCCGTCCGAATGTAGTCCTGGCGCAGCACCTCCAACATGGAGGAGCGGGTGAAGCGCGTGTTGATGGCGGTCGTCACCGTCCCCAGCGTGATCGCCGGCAGGACCAGCCGGTGCAGGTTGTCGGGGATCGATTCGGTCAGCGGCGTGTAGCCCCCGGGGGGAAACAGCCGCAGGTCGACCGACAGCACGAGGATCAGCAGGATGCCGATGAAAAAATTCGGCACGGAAACGCCGGCAATCGTGAACCCGGTCGCGAGCACGTCGATCGGGGAGCCGCGGCGCAGCGCCGCGATGGTGCCCAGCGGGATCGCCAGCAGCACCGACCAGGCGAGCGCGGCGGTTCCCAGCTCGAGGGTGGCGGGCAGCCGCTCGAGGATCGCCTTCGTCACGGGCTGGTTCGTTCGGATGGAACGGCCGAGGTCGCCGCGAAGCGCGTGACTGATCCAGGTGACGTACTGGTCAGGCAGCGGCCGATCGAGGCCCAATTCGTGGCGCAGGGCGATAACGGCCTCTGGCGAGCGCTCTTCGCCGAGGATCAGCTCCGCCGGATCGACCGGCGTCAGGTGAATCAGCGAGAAGACCGCCACGCTGACGAGGAAGGCGACCGGCACCATCAACGCCAGCCGCCTTACCAGGTACTGAAGCATGGCCCGGCCCCCTAGCGCTTAGCCCTTCCAGACCTCCGCGAATCGGTCGATGCTGTCGGCGATGAGTGAGAAGTTGTGCACCTTGGCGCTGGCGATCTCCTGCGCCGGCCCGTGCCCGATAAAGACATAGGCGACATCCTCGACGAGGATCTGCTGCGCCCGGTCGTACAGCGGCTTCCGCGTCGCCTGGTCGCTGGCGACTCGGGCTTGCTCGAGGAGGGTATCGACCTGTGGGTTGGAGTATTGGCCGTCATTGAAACCGCCGCCGGTGTGAAACCAGCCGAACATATTGCCGTCTGGGTCGATGCGTCCGCTCCAGCCGACCAGGGCGGCGTCGAACTTGTGCGACGAGGCTTCCGTCAGGATCTGTCCGAACTCCTCGACCTGGATCGTCGCCGTAATGCCGGCCTTGCTCAGCTGATCCTTGATCAGGGTCGCCTCCTGGATGCTTCCTGGCGTGTTGGGTGTCTTGAGGTTGAAGGCGAAGCCGGTCGCCATCGACTTGGCCTTGCTGACGTCGGCCGTCGTGTAGATCCGCTCGCTCGGGTCGAAGGCCCAGCTGGTTGGCGGGATCGGGCCGCGGCTCAGCGTATGCAGGTCGAAGAAGACGTTCTTCAGGATCTGGGCGCGGTCCAGCGCCAGCGCCACGGCCTGGCGCTTGGCTTTGTCGGCGAAAATGCCCGAGCCGCTGTTCACCTCGAACCCCTCGAAGCTGAGTCCCGGGGTGTCCTTGTACACGAGGCTGGCGTCGGACTTGACGCTCGCGATGTCTTTGTCCGCGATGGCATTGGTGCCCGCAATGTCGATGTCCCCGGTGCGGAGCGCGGCGAGGGCAGCGTTCGAGTCGGTGATCGGCCGGTAGATGAGCTGGTCGAGGTACGGCCGACCCGGCACCCAGTAGTTCGGATTCTTCTTCAGTGTCAGATGGTCGTCCCGCTTCCATTCGACGAACGTGAAGGGCCCCGTCCCGGCGCCGATCGGATTGAGGGCGAAGTCAGCGCCGCCTTTCACGATTGCCGCAGGCGAAAGGATCATGCCCGCACGGTCAACCAGCTGAGCAAGCAGCGCGGCGTCCGGTTTCTTGAGATGGAAAACGACGGTCGATGAATCCTTGACCTCTACCGACTTGACGCTGGCCAGCTCGCTCTTCCGCGGTGAGCTGGCTGCGCTCAGGATACGATCGATGTTGAATTTCACCGCATCGGCGTTGAAGTCCGTACCGTCGTGAAACTTCACGCCCTTATGGAGCGTGAACTGCAGTGTGGTCGGATCGGTGTACTGCCAGCTCGTGGCCAGCCCTGGCTTGATCTTCAGCGAGGCGTCGATCGTGACCAGCGAGTCGTACATGTTGTAGTAGACCTGGCGCTCGACGCGCTGAGAAGACTTGAGGGGGTCGAGCGTGCGAAGCTCGGATTCGAGCGCGATCTTCAGGGTGCCGCCCACCTTGGGCGTCCCCGCCACACTGGTCGTCCCACCGCCGGTTGAACACGCCGCCGACAGTAAGAAGGCGCCGAGGATAAGGGCGAGAGCCGGTCGCTTCATGAACAATCCTCCCTTCCGAAGCTCGACAGTCCCCTTTTGAATTGGAGCGTAACATGAGCGGCCCGCTACGGTCGAGTCCGTTGGAGGTAACACGTCTTCACCCCGCGCCTCGAGTGACAATCACTCTTGACACCCGGCGCAGATTGGTGCTACATCTGAAACCGCTTACACGACCCGGGCATCGGGAGGGGTTGCCTGAAACCGACGATCTACGACGTCGCGAAGACGGCGGGCGTTTCGACCGCGACCGTGTCCCGCTTCGTCAACCGCGCCGGTCCGGTGGCTGGCCCGACCGGGCAGCGGATCGAGACGGCGGTCCGCGCCCTCGGCTACCGCCCGAACGGGATCGCGCGCAGCCTGGTGCTCAAGACCACCCACACGATTGGGCTCCTGCTGCCGGACATCACGAATCCCTTCTTTCCCAGCCTGGTGAAGGGCGTGCAGCTGCTCGCCAACGAGCGCGGTTACGTCGTGCTGCTCTGCAGCACCCTGGGCGACGAGAAGAGCGACGAAGAGTACCTCAAACTGCTCCGCGCCAAGCAGGTGGACGGGATCCTTGCCGTCGGGCTGGTACTCCACCGGCAGCAGATCGAGCGGCTCGCGGCGGGTGGGATTCCCTTCGTCTCGCTCGACCGCAATATCGACCTGCCTGGTGCCCCCCTGGTGCAGGTGAACCATCGCCAGAGTGCGATGCTCGCCACCCAGCACCTGCTTGCCCTGGGCCACCGGTCGATCGTCCATATCACCGGTCCACTGCGACTGGGCGTCAGCCGCGAACGCCTGGCCGGGTACCTGGCGGCCCTCGCCCGCGCGGGCGTGAAACCCGACCGCCGGCTGCGCATCACCGGCGACTTCACCGAGGAAAGCGGCTACCGGGATATCGAGCGCTTGCTGGCCGAGTTAGTCCCCTTCACGGCGGTTTTTGCGGCCAACGACCTCTCCGCGATTGGCGTGATGGCCGCGCTCAAGCGGCATGGCCGGCGGGTGCCGGAAGACGTGTCGGTAGTGGGGTTCGACGACATCCACCTGGCCGCCTATACCTCGCCGCCCCTCACCACGATCCAGCAACCGACCTTCGAGATGGGCCGGCGCGCGGCCCAGATCCTGATCGACGCTATCGAGCGTGGCCCTCGCAGCGGCCGGGCAAGCAAGACCGTCTTTGACGGGAAACTGATCGTGCGCGGCTCGACGCAACCGCTGCGGAGCGGCTGAGCCTTGGGCCACATCGTCGTGCTGGGCAGTCTGAACGTCGACCTCGTGGCGAGAGTCCCGCGGCTGCCGCGGCCCGGCGAGACCATCATGGCGGAATCGCTGCAGACTTTTCCCGGGGGGAAGGGCGCCAACCAGGCGGCAGCGGCGGCGCGCCTCGGCGGCGCGGTGACGATCATCGGTCGGGTCGGGAGTGATGCCTTCGGGACCATGTTGCTGCAGAGCCTGGAGCGCGACGGCGTAAATGTCAGCGGCGTCGCCCGTGACGCGCAGGCACCGACCGGAACCGCCCTGATCCTGGTCGACCCGAACGGTGAGAACGTGATCACCGTCGCGGCCGGCGCGAACGCCAGTCTCGGCGGCGACGAGGTTCGCCGCGCGCTTGCCGTGCTCGATCCAGCGGGCCTGCTGGTGCTCCAGCTCGAGATCCCGCCGCAGGTCGCGCGCGCGGCCATCGAAGGGGCCCGTCGCAAACACGTTCGCACGCTGTTGAACGCGGCCCCCGCCGGTCGGCTGGATCCGGCCCTGCTCGCGGGCCTCGACATCCTGGTCGTAAACGGGCCGGAAACGGCAGCGCTCGTGGGACGGCCCGTCGAGGACACCCGATCCGCCGAGTACGCCGCGGTCGAGCTCCATCAGCGCGGTGTGCAGCTTGCGGTCGTCACGCTGGGCGCCGCGGGTTCGGTGTTTTGCCTGAACGGGTCGGCGGAACGCGTCGATCCGTTCGCGGTCACCGCCGTCGATTCGACGGCCGCCGGCGATGCTTTCGTCGGCGCGCTCGCCGTCGCGCTGGGCGACGGGATCGCGGTGCCAGGGGCGCTGCGCCTGGCGAATGCCGCCGGGGCCGTTGCCGCCAGCAAGGTGGGCGCGCAAAGCTCGCTGCCGCGCCGCGACGATCTGGAGCGGCTCTTCGGGGTCCGATGGCCTTGAAAGTCCAATTTGTTGTTGCTAGGATGAAACCGCTTACACAAGGGGTTATCGGCGCGGCCCGTCGGCGTCGGGGGCGAAGGGAAATGTAGGGAAGTGGAAGCTCCTTGACCATCATCGAGAGTGGAGACCGCAGGCTTGCCGAGTATGGCTACCTGCTCAGCCTGCCATCGAGCGCGCCACCGATCGAGAACGAAGAGCTCCGCTATTGGCCAACGCTCGCCCCGCTGGAGCTCAAGGACGGATGGGGCGAAGTGGGAGTCTGTGAGGTAGCCCGGCGCCCGGCGCGGGTGACCCGGATGGAGCGGCACGTCCGCACCTCGGAATTCGTCGCGCCGATGAACGGCGAGCTGCTGGTGCCGATCGCGCTGCGGACGGCGGAGGCGACCCCAGGCGAAGGCCTCGTGGTTGTGCGGGTGCGCGTCGGTGAGGGCCTGATGCTCCACCCGGGCGTCTGGCATTGGGCCGGCTATCCCAATCGTGAGCGGGTCAGCTTCTGGGTCATCTTCCGACGACTGACCGCGAAAGAGGACCTCGAGATCGCGTCCTTGCCCGAGCCGGTGTCCATCGGGTCGAACCCCCCACCCCGACCCTCCCCCACAAGGGCGGAGGGTGATTTGCCCCGACCCTCTTCCCGTAAGGGGGAAGAAGATTTTTCCCGCAGGGCGGAGGGAGATTAGAGCGATGGCGTCCGTCCGGTTCAAGAACCTGTCGCGCTCCTTCGGGACGGTACCAGCCGTTCGTGATCTATCGATCGAGGTGCCGGACGGCAGGCTGCTCTGCCTGGTCGGTCCATCGGGCTGCGGCAAGACGACCACGCTGCGGATGGTGGCCGGCCTTGAAACGCCTGATGCCGGCGAGATCTGGGTTGGCGAGCGGAACATCACGAAACTCGAACCACGGGCGCGGCAGATCGGCATGATGTTCCAGGGCTTCGCCCTCTACCCCCACCTGTCGGTCGGCGAGAACATCGGATATCCGCTCAAGGTCCGCGGCGCAGCGCGCCAGGAACGCGACAAGCGAGTCGCCGAGGTCGCGAGGCTGCTCGACATCGAGCCGTTGATCCACCGCTCGGTGCAGCAAATCTCGGGCGGGCAGCAGCAGCGCGTGGCGCTGGCGCGCGCCATCATCCAGCGACCGCAGCTCTATCTTCTGGACGAACCGATCTCCAGCCTCGACGCGGTACTCCGCAGCACCATGCGCGGCGAAATCAAGCGGCTGCAAAAGATGCTGAACACCGCGATGATCGTCGTCACCCACGACCAGCTCGACGCGCTGAGCATGGCCGACACGATCGCGGTGATGAAAGACGGCGTGCTGCAGCAGCTGGGGTCGCCGGATGATGTCTACTCTCGTCCGGCCAACACCTTCGTGGCCGGCTTCGTCGGCGAGCCGCGGATGAACCTGCTGCCGGCAACCATCGAGCGCCACGACGGCCGCCTCGGCGTGCGTGCCGGCGACCACTGGCTGGCGGCCAGCGAGCGGGCGCGTCCGGAGCTCGAGAAGGCGAAGGCCGACCGGGTCACCGTGGGGATCAGGCCGCCGGCCGTCAGGGTGCACCGGACAGCTGCCCCGGAGCGCATCCCGGCGCGGGTCTACGTGGCCGAACCCGAAGGCTCGCGGGTGATCTACGAATTTCGCCTGATCGACGAAATCTTCAAGGTCGAGTCCGACCCCGAGCTGCGACTACAGATGGAAGAGGAGGTGTTTTTGGAGCTTCGTCCGGAGGCGCTGCACTTCTTTGCGTCCGACCAGTCAACCGGCGGAGGGCGACGGATCGCCTGATGCCAACAGTCGAAGGAGAGTGATGAGTATGCCCCCAATCACCAGAAGAAATTTCCTTGCGGACAGCGCCAAAGCGAGCGCGCTGCTGGCGCTGGGCGGAACCTCGGTAGGATCTTTGCTCTCGGCCTGCGGCACCAGTTCCGCGTCGTCCGAAGCCACCACGCTGGCGGTCGAGATCGACGCGGGCCAGAATGCGAATCCGTTTATGTGGTTTGCCAATGACATGCAATCGGCCGTCGGGGTGTCGCCAAAGATCATCGGGTTGCCCTTCGTCGGCCAGTACGAAAAGATCGTCTCGGAGATGATCACGCGCAGCAATGTCTATGACGTCCTGGTCTTTCCACCATTCTTCGTCGGGGATTTCGTCGCGAAGGGTTTCCTGCACAAGTTGACGGACTTCGGTAGCGAGTCGGACTTCAAGCTGGATGACGTGCTGCCCGTCTACCGTGACGTCTACCTGAAGCGGAACGGCAACCTCTACGCCGCGGCCTACGACGGTGATCAGCTCCAGATCGCCTATCGGAAGGACATGTTCGACAAGGCCGGGATCACGAAGGCCCCCACCACCTGGGACGAATTCGTCGCCACCGCCCAGGCGCTGCATCAGCCGCCCACGCAGTACGGCAACGCCTTCTACGGCCAGCGTGGCTTTTGCTACGGCTGGTTCATCAACATCTTCGCCGCCAACGGGGGCAAATGGTTCAGCTCCGACATGACGCCCGGGATTGCCGGCGACGCCGGCGTGAAGGCGCTCGAGACCCTGATCAAGCTCAAGCGATATGCTCCGCCGAACATCCTGCAAATCGGGTACCCGGAACTCAACGAGGCCTACCTCAACGGATCGACCGCGATGGTCGTGCAGTGGAACGACCTGGCCCTCAAGGCGGAGGATTCGACCAAGAGTAAGTCAGTGGGGATGAACGGCTACGCGCCGTCTCCGGTGGCGAACTACATGCCCTACTCACGGGTGATGGCGATTTCAGCCTACACGTCGAACCCGCACAACTCCTACAAGCTGATCCAGTACATGAACCGCTCGGAGGTCAGCATCAAGGACGTCTACGACCCCAACTGCGGCGAGGACCCGTTCCGCACGTCACATTTCGACACGAGCGCCGTCAAGGACCACACCGGCAAGCCGACGATGTCGGCAGCCGCCGCCACCACCTACGTCAGTGCCAACAAGGGTGGGCTGGCGATCGGCTACCCCGAACTGTCCATTCCCGGCGCTCCGCGCTACATCGACATCCTCGACCTGAAGGTCAACGAGGCGCTTTCGGGCGGCTCGACGGCGGCACAGGCGCTGAAATCGGCCTCCGACGAGTGGAACAGCATCACGACCGCCCTCGACAAGAACGCCCAGGTCAAGGCCTATGCCGACTGGGTCGATAGCTTCCACAAGGCCGGAATCAACTACTAAGAGCCATGGCAGCGGTGGTCGGACGACGGCGGGCGTCCGGAGGAGGGCGAAGGTTCGCCCTCCTCACTGTTGCGCCGGCCACGCTCCTGCTCGTCGGCATCAGCATCTTTCCGCTCCTGTGGGCGCTGCGTCTGTCATTCATGCAGGACTCCCTGCTCTCGGTGGCGACGCCCCACTTCATCGGAGTGGACAACTACGCCCACCTGTTTCATGATCCGCTCTTCTGGAGCAGCCTGGGTGTCACGGCTGTCTTCGCCGTCTCCGTCATCACCATCCAGCTGGTGGCGGGGCTCGCCATCGCGCTCGCGCTTGACCGGCTGCCCCGGTACCAGCAGGTGATCGCCACCATTCTGCTGATCCCCAGCATCCTTTCGCCCTCGGTGGTTTCGTTCCAGTGGCGACAGCTTTTCGATTACTACTCCGGCCCGTTGAATTACTTCCTGGGCCTTCTCCACCTGCCGCTGCAGGGGTGGACGGCCTCGGCACGAGGCGCGCTTCCGGCGCTGGTGCTCGTCGACTTCTGGGAATGGACCCCGTTCATGGTGCTGCTGATGTTTGCCGGCATCAAGTCGCTGCCCAGGTCGGTCTTCGAGGCCGCCCGCATCGATGGCTCGAGCGGCTGGCAGGTGACGATCTTCCAGACCATCCCACTGCTGCGCCGGGTGATCGCCATTGCCGTCATCCTTCGGCTGATCGGCGCCTTCAAGATCTTCGACATCATCTATTCGCTGACCGCCGGTGGCCCCGGCACCAGCACGGAGAGCCTCGCCTTCTACACCTACGTCCAGGGCTTTCGCTATTTCGACCTCGGCTACAGCACCGCGATGGCGTTTGTGACGCTGATCTTGATCACGGTGCTGGCCCGGTTGATCCTCGGCTTCATGGAGCGCCCGATCGGGCGCTCGGTGGCCTGATGGCGGCGACGGCTCCCACGCTGAGCCGCGGACGGTCCGCCGCCACGCCGGTACTGCGTGTCGGCGCGGGACGGTGGCTCGCCTACGCCGGCATCGTGATCGGGGTGATCTTCTTCCTCTTCCCCGTCTACTGGATGCTCGCCACCGCCGTCAAGCCACCGGATGAGTGGCTGACCAATCCGCCGGTTTTCATTCCATCGCGCCTCTACTTCACGAACTTCACGGATGCTCTCTTCTTCTACAACGGGGTCAAGGGCCTGGTGGACAGCGCCATCGTGGCGTTAAGCTCGAGCGCGATCGGGATGGTGATCGGCACACTCGCCGCCTACAGCATCGCCCGCTTCCGGACCGGCGGCACCAACCTGTCGTTTTTCATCTTGAGCATTCTGTTCATGCCGCCGGTCGCCGTGGCGATTCCGATGTTCCTCTTCTGGTCCAACCTGGGCCTGGTCGATACCTACATCGCGCTGATCGTGCAGTACCTGATCTTTACGGTCCCCTTCGTGACCTGGCTGATGAAGGGGTTCTTCCAGGACGTGCCGGTCGAGCTCGAGGAATCCGCGCTGGTCAACGGGGCCTCGCGGCTGCGAGCGTTCTGGGAAGTGGTGCTGCCGACCGTCCGCCCGGCGTTGGTGGCCACGGCGCTGTTCGCTTTGATCTTCACCTGGAACGAGTTCACCTTTGCCGTCCTGCTGTCCCGCGGCCGGGTGACGACGCTGCCCTTCATCCTTCCTACCCTGATGGAGTCGCACAACATCCTCTGGGGCGATATCGCCGCAATCGCGACCATCGGGGCGTTGCCCGTCGTTATCATTGCCTTCGCGCTGCAGCGGTACCTCGTTCGTGGGCTCTCCTTCGGGGCGATCAAATCAACATGACTAGATTCGGGCATGGTCGGAGGACCGCATGAAACTCAAGGACAAGGTCGCCGTCGTCACCGGTGGCGGGTCGGGGATCGGGCGTGCCATTTGCCAGTCGTTCGTGCGCGAGGGCGCCGCGGTCGTGGTCGTCGACCAGAACGCGCAGGGCGCCGAGCGGGTCAAGGAGGAGCTGGCCAACGCCGGTGGTAAGGCGTCGACCTTCGTCGGCGACGTGCAGCGGCCCGAGACCAACCGGGAGATGGTCGCCCACGCGGTCAAGACCTTCGGCGGGCTGGACATCCTGGTCAACAACGCCGCCGCCGTGCTGCAGCGGCGGGTGGTCGAGATGAAGGACGACGAATGGGACCACATGATCAAGGTCGACCTCTATGGTCCCTTCTACGGCTCGCGGGAGGCGGCCCGGCAGATGATCAAGCAAGGTCGTGGCGGTCGGATCCTGACGACCTCATCCTTGCTCGCCGTCCAGACCCGCGGCCTGCAGGCCGCCTACAGCGCGGCGAAGGCCGGCGTCATCGGGCTGGCTCGATCGCTCGCGATCGAGGTCGCGCCGCACGGCATCACGGTCAACTGCGTCCTCCCCGGTCACATCCGCACGCCGCTGACCGAGCCGATGTTCACGCCAACGATCAAAAAGGCGTTCGAGGACCGCATCCCGGTCGGCAAGCTGGGCGAGCCGGAGTGGATCGCCAACGTCTTCACCTTCCTGGCCTCGGACGATTCGCGCTACATCACCGGCGAAGCGATCATCGTGGACGGGGGCTACACCATCAACGGCGAGCTGCCCGGCGTCCAGTTCGGACCGACCAGCCAGGAAGTCTGATCCGGATGTCGGCGGCAGCCGGTCGCTGGCGGATCAAAGCGCTCGACACCGGGACCTCGGTGATCGAGAAGTCGGTCATCACCTACCTGGTCGACTGCGGCAAGACGATCCGGATCCCGCGCGTGATGTGGGTGCTCGAAGGCGAGACCACGATCGTGGTCGATACCAGCGTGCCAGCTGGCGGCAAGCCCGCCGAGTTCATCGGCGAGCACTTCGAGCGAAGCCGCGAGCAGGAGCCGCTCAACGCCCTGAAGAACGCCGGCGTCGATCCCAGGAACGTCGAGCTGGTGCTGCTGACGCATCTTCATTGGGATCACGCGGGGAACTGCGACCTGTTCCCACAGTCGCGGGTGCTGGTCCAAGAGTCGGAGCTGCGCTACGCGCTGGTCCCCGGCAAGTTCTTCCGCAAGTCCTTCCTCTCCCCGCTCTCCGGCTGGCCGCATCCGCCGTATTTGCTTCCGAATCTCGACGTCGTCAAGGGTGAGGTCGAGATTCGTCCGGGCATCCGCACGCTCCCGGTGCCGGGCCATACACCCGGGTCACAGGCCATCCTGGTGGACACCGACCAGGGCCGCTACGTGATTGCCGGCGACGCCGTCTTCACCTACGAGAACCTGGAGCACGACATTCCGCCGGGATTCCACAACGACGTCGACGACTCGATGGAGTCGATGGAGGCCTTGCGCCGGCGCGCCGATCACATCCTGCCGTCACATGACTACGCGATCTTCTCGAAGGGCGGGGTGGCGTCCTTCCCGGAATGACAGGGTGACCGGCTGACGACGTCCTGGGTCACGCCCCTGCTACCCGGCGGCGCCCGGCTACAGCATCACGATGAGGCCGGAAGGCCAGAACAACGCACACCCCGACGGGGCGGCCTGGGAGCGCATCGAGTACAAGCCCACCGAACCGTTGACGGAAAAGTGTTGTCCAGGCGTTAGAAGCTATCGGGGACTCGAATGATCGGAGATACATCGGAGGCGATCATTGCCGCCTCACCGGACTTTGGTGAAACCTGGGACCGCTTCAAAGCATCCTATATATATGCGCCAGATGAGCCGTATAACCACCTGGGCCAGCTTGCGCACCACCTTGTGAACTCAATCAAGGCGGGCAAGGTCGTGGGGTTCACCCCCGTCTTTGCGGAAGTCGAGGATCAACTCACCACGGCGTCGGCAGAGGTCCGCGACCTCATCATTGTCGGCTTCCTCGAAGACCTGCAGAACATATCGCTCAACCGGGACGTCCCTCTGACTGCCTGGACGCCTTGGCTTGGCAAGAGGACTGCGCAAGCATGGAAAGTGCTGGACGACTTCTGGTCAGGCAGGCTCCCAAAAGGTCAATTCAACAGCTATATCCGCGGGCAAGTCACGTGACCCTGGGAGGGCTCCTTGACGGATTTGACTGGAACGTTGAGCCCGCGTCCGACGCCGTCCTTGAGTCCGTGCAATCGCAGCTCGGGCCGCTTCCAGCCGACTACCTGGTGTTGATGCGTCTTCACAACGGAGGCGAGGGCTTCGTTGGTGGGGGATCATACCTACGGATCTGGCCAATCGAGGAGTTGCCGGAGAAGAACCGTATTCTTGCACCCCATCGCGAAAGCACTGTCGTCCTGATCGGATCGGATGGATCGGACGATCTCTATGCCGTGGAGCCGGCTGCAAAGGGTCATAGCTTTCTCATCTTCCCGCGAATTGAATTGGTCTCTAAGGGACACAAGCTTGGCGATTCCTGGGCCGGCTTTCTGGAAGCGCTTAGCCGCACTTGAATTGATCAAGATTGCCGACCGGTTCCGAAAAGCGGACTGCTATCGACCGACGGCGTAGCCCTGCATGCCGCGCGGATTGGCCGCCGCCATCAGCTGCCCGGTTCTCGGATCCTTGCCGGCGACGCACAAGCGGCCGAGCGACCAGGAGCCATCGAGGACCAGCTCGTGGCCGTGGGCACGCAGTTGCTCGGCGGTCTCCGGGTCAAGTCTGTCCTCCGCATGAAGCCGGCCGGGATAGGACTCATGTGGGAAGAAGGAGCTGGGGAAATGGCTGGTATGGAACATCGGTGCGTCGATCGCTTCCTGCAAGTTGAGGCCGAAGACGGCATGGGCCAGGAAGAAATTGAGCGACCACTGGTCCTGCTGGTCGCCACCCGGCGTGCCAAAGGCCAGCCACGGCTCTCCCCCGCGTAGCACGAGGTTCGGGCTCAAGGTCGTCCGGGGCCGTTTCCCGCCTTGCAACGCGTTCGGATGCCCTTCGTCGAGGTTGAACATCTGGGCTCGCGTTCCCAGGCCGAAGCCGAGGCCGCGGATCACAGGCGAGCTCTGCAGCCATCCGCCGCTGGGCGTGGCGGCCACCAGGTTCCCGGCGCGATCGATGACCGCGACGTGGCAGGTGTCACCGAGCGGGTTGGCCAGCAGCGTCGGGTCGCCCACCGGGTGGGTTGGCGCGCGATCACGGGTGGGTCGATGTCCGAACCGTGGTAACACGGGTTGCCGCCCGCTCACGGTCCCCGGCCGAAGCTCGAGTGAGGCGCGGTCGCTGATGAGCCCTCGCCGTTCCCACGCATAGCCGGTATCGAGGAGGGCCGCCAGCGGGACATCGGCGAAGTCGGGGTCGCCATACCAGGCCTCGCGATCGGCAAACGCGAGTTTTGCCGATTCGACCACGGTATGGATGTGATCGGTGCTGAGGAAGCCCATTGCCTTCAGGTCGACGTCCTGGAGCAGCGCCAGTTGCTGCTGGAAGACCGGACCCTGGCCCCAGGGTGCGGTCTTGTGCACCGTGGCATCCCGATAGGTGAATTGGGTCGAGGGCTCTTTGCGGGCCCGCCAACCGGCAAGATCGGCCGCGGTCAGCAGTCCCGCGTGGCGCTCTCCCGAGCTGTCGATCGCTGGAACTCGGCAGGCGGCGTCGATCGCCTCGGCCACAAAGCCCTCGTAGAACGCCCGACGGGCGGCTTCGATCTGGCGGTCACGTTCCGGCCCGGCGCCTTCGGCCTGCTCGAGGATTCGCTGGTACGTGTAGCCGAGATCGGGATTGCGAAACGTCGTTCCCGGCTCGGGGACCCCATGAGTAAGGTAGATGCGCGCGGACTCCAGCCACTCGCTTCGGAAGAGTGGTTCGATATGGGTGATCGCCTGGGCGATCGCCGCAACCATCGGGTATCCGGACGTCGCGTATTCGATCGCGTACTGGAGCACGTCGCGCAGGCGCATCGTTCCATGCTCGCCGAGCAGCATCAGCCAGCCGCCGAAGGCTCCCGGAACGCAGGCCGCCAGCAGGCCGGTTCCCGGAACGTCGTCCAGCCCGAGCTCATGAAAGTGCCGGATGCTGGCCGCCCTGGGCGCCGGCCCCTGGCCGCAGATGACCTCGACCTTCGCATGGTGGGCGTCCCACAGGATGATCGGCAAATCACCACCCGGGCCGTTGAGGTGGGGTTCGACGACCTGCAGGACGAAACCTGCGGCGACCGCCGCGTCGAACGCATTACCGCCTCGCTCCAGGATGGCCATGCCGGTTTGGGAGGCGAGCCAATGGGTCGAACTGACCATCCCGAATGTTCCGCGTAACTCGGGACGCGTGGTGAACATCTCAGCTGGCTACGGCGAGGGCATCGGTGAACTGGCTGTGGTAGAGCGTGTCGTAGAACCCATGCCGCGCCAGCAGCTCGGCATGGGTGCCCTGCTCGACGATGCGGCCTTGATCGATGACGACGATGCTGTCGGCGTTGCGGATGGTCGAGAGCCGGTGGGCGATCACGAAGCTGGTTCGCCCACGCCGCAGCCGTGCCATCGCCTCCTGAATCTGCACTTCGGTACGGGTGTCGACGCTGCTGGTCGCCTCGTCCAGGATCAGCACCGTTCGATCGGCGAGGAAGGCTCGGGCGATCGTCAACAGCTGCTTCTGCCCCGCGGAAATGTTCGAGGCATCGTCATTCAGGACCGTGTCGTAGCCGTCCGGAAGCGTCCGGACGAAGGGGTCGACGTACGCCGCCTGAGCTGCGGCCACGATCTCCTCCGTTGTCGAGCCCAGCTTGCCGTAGGCAATGTTGTCACGGATGGTCCCGGTGAAGAGCCAGGTGTCCTGCAGCACCATGCCGAAGACGCGGCGCACGTCGTCTCGGCTGAGGTCGCGGGCATCGACGCCGTCCAGGCGGATATGCCCGCCGTCGATCTCGTAGAAGCGCATCAGCAGGTTCACGATCGTTGTCTTTCCGGCTCCCGTCGGGCCCACGAGCGCGATGGTTTGACCCCGCTGCGCTTCCAGGCTGAAGTCCGTGATGAGCGGCTTTTCGGGATCGTAGCGAAAGGACACGTGCTCGAGCGCAACCTGCCCCCGTCCCTGCGCCTCCCCCATCAGGGAAAGGGCATTCACGGCGCGGTCAGGGGCCTCTTCCTCGGCACCGAGGAATTCGAAGACGCGCTCAGCCGACGCGAGGCCGGACTGGAGCAGGTTGAGCTGGCCCGCGAGCTGGGTGATCGGCATCGTGAACTGGCGCGAGTACTGGATGAACGCCTGAACATCGCCCAGTGTGATCGCTCCCGAGGCCACCCGGTAGCCGCCGAAGGCAGCGATCACGACATAGTTCAGGTTGCCCAGGAACGCCATCGCCGGCTGGATGATGCCGGAGAGGAATTGCGCCCGGAAGCTGGCCTCGTAGAGCGCCTGGTTCTGCTGGTTGAACTCGTCGATCGCCTTCTGGCGCCGACCGAAGACCTGCACCAGGGCATGCCCGGTGTGCATCTGCTCCACGTGACCATTGAGGGTGCCTGTCCGTGCCCACTGGGCGGCGAATTGCTTTTGCGATCGCCGCGCGACCAGCAAGGTCACCAGGATGGACAGCGGCACCGTGACCAGGGCGACCACAGCCAGCAGCAGGCTGATCCAGACCATTACGGCCAACACGCCGACGATGGTCAGCGTCGACGTGAGCAGCTGGGTCAAGCCCTGCTGCAGGGTGGTCGTGATGTTGTCGATGTCGTTGGTGACCCGGCTGAGCAGGTCGCCATGCGGATGGCTGTCGAAGTACTTCAGTGGCAGCCGCGCCAACTTGGCCTCGACGTCCTGGCGCATGCCATACACCGTGCGCTGCGCCACTCCGGCCATGATGTAGGCCAGCAACCAGCTGAGTGCCGCGCTCAGGATGTAGACGAGGGCCGCCAGGCCGAGGATCTGGCCCAGTAGCGCGAAGTCGATGCCGTGACCCGGGACGACGTTGGCGCCCGAGACGAGATCGGCGATCTGGTTGTGGCCGTGGGCGCGTAGCTGCGCGACGGCCTGCGCTTTGGTGATGCCTGCCGGCAGGCTCCGGCCGAGGACCCCGTCGAAGATGACGTTCGTCGCGTTGCCGATGATCTTTGGCCCGATCACGGTGAAGGCGACGCTTCCCAGGGCCAGCACCGCGGAGACCGTGATGGCCATGCGCTCCGGGCGCAGCCGGGCGACCAGCTGGCGTAGCGTCTTGCCGACGTCCTTGGTCTTCGCCGGTGGCGGCCCCATGCCAAACATGCCGGGCCCGCCGAAGCCTCGTCCGCCGGGCCGTTGCGCCACGCCCCGCTGCGCGATCAGGCGACCGCCTCCTCGCCGAGCTGGGATTCCACGATCTCGCGGTAGGGCTCGCTGCTCGACATCAATTCCCGGTGCGTGCCGATGCCGACGACGCGCCCCGCGTCGAGGACGATGATCCGGTCGGCATGCAGGATGGTGCTGACCCGCTGGGCGACGATGACCACCGTCGCCGCTTTCGCTTCGACCTTGAGCGCTGCGCGCAGCCGCGCATCCGTGCCGGCGTCGAGCGCCGAGAAGCAATCGTCGAACAGATACAGGGGTGATCGTTTCACGAGCGCCCGGGCGATGGCGAGTCGCTGGCGCTGGCCGCCCGAGAGGTTGGTCCCCCCCTGGTCGATCGGCGCCTCCAGCTGGTCGGGCATCGCGGCGACAAAGTCGCGCGCCTGGGCGACCTCGAGCGCGTGCCACAGATCCGTCTCGGTCGCCGCGTCGTTACCGAAACGCAGGTTGTCGGCGATCGTGCCGCCGAAGAGGTACGCCTGCTGGGGAACGAGCCCGATGTGGCGCCAGAGCGTGTCGAGCTTCTGCTCGCGGACGTCGACGTCATTCACCAGCAGCGCGCCCCCCGTGACGTCGTAGAAGCGCGGAACCAGGTTCAGCAGCGTCGTCTTGCCCGAGCCGGTGCCACCGATGATCGCGGTCGTCGCGCCAGGCCGCAGCTCGAACGACAGGTCATGCAGGACCGGCTTTTCCCCTCCGGGATATCCGAAGCTGACGCCGCGGAACTCGACGGTGCCGGTGACGCTGGCGGGCTCGACCGGGTTCACAGGGTCGGCGATGGACGGCTCGGTGCGGATGACCTCCTCGAGCCGCGTCGCGCTGGCCGCCGCGCGTGGCACGAAGATCACCATCATGGTTGCCAGCATCACGGCGAAGAAGATCTGCAGGATGTAGGCGAGAAAGGCAATCAGGTTGCCGACGGGCATCTGGCCGCTGTCGATCAGGTGGCCGCCGAACCAGACGACGGCGACGCTCGACAGGTTCATGATCGCCATCAGCGCCGGCAGCGCAAGCGCGAACATCCGGTTCACCCGCAACGCCGTTCCGGTCAGATCCGCGTTTGCCGTTTGAAACCGGTCTTTCTCGTGTGCCGTCCGGTTGAAGGCGCGGATCACGCGAACGCCGGTGATTTGCTCCCGAAGCACCTGGTTGATGCGGTCGATCTTCACCTGCATCGACTGGAACAGGGGGACGGCGAAAATCATCAGCGTCCCGATCACCGCCACCATCAGGGGCACGCTCACGATCAGCACCGCCGACAGGGTCACGTCCTCGCGGATGGCCAGGATGACGCCCCCGATACCCATGATGGGCGCGACCACCAGCAGGGTGAGGGCCAGCTGCACGAACATCTGCACTTGCTGGACGTCATTGGTATTTCGCGTGATCAAGGAGGGCGTCCCGAAGCGGTTCATCTCGCGGGCCGAGAACTGCTGCACCCGTTCGAAGACGGCACGCCGCACGTCTCGGCCCATGGCCATCGACGCCCCGGATGCGAAGTACACGGCGACGATCGCCAGGATCCCGACGACCACGGCCAGGGCGAGCATCACGCCCCCGGTCCGCCAGATGTACCCCAGGTCGCCCTTGGCCACACCGTTGTTGATGATGTCGGCGGTGAGGTTCGGCAGGTAGAGGTTCGCGATCGATTGGATCAGCAGCAGGATCACGACCACGGTCACCGCGCCCGCATAGGGGCGAAGGTAGGCCCTGAGAAGCCGGACGAGACCGCCCATTGCTGTTTGATAATATCAAATGATTGACTACAGTCAAGTCGTCGCTTAAAATCAAACCATCAATGATGGGCGCCAAAGCCGGGGCTTCGCCGGTTGACAAACCCGAGCTGCGCTCGATCATGGAGGCGTGGGGCCGCCAGCAAGCCGCGCTTGCAGCGGACACCTCCGGGTTCTTCATTGACCTCGACCTCACCATGGCCCAGTTCCGGGCATTGACGATGATTCGTCGATGGGGAAAGATGACGGGCCGGGAGCTCGCCGGCCGGCTCGGCGTTACGCCAGGAACGCTCATCCCACTCATCGACCGCCTCGAGGAGGGTGGCTATCTCCGACGAGTTCCCGACCTGAAGGATCGCCGGATCACCTGGCTCGAACTCACGAGCAAAGGCGAGCAACTCTTCTGGCGCCTCTTCAGAGCCGGCGGCCGCAAGGTGATGGCGGCGATCGCCAAGCTCCGGCCTGCCGATCGCCGGACGTTCCGGCGCATCCTCTGCCTGATCGCCGAGAACATCGAGACGCAGCCGAAACTGGCGGACGACGACCACCCGACCTGAGGAGCGATCCAAGGTGGAGGCGTACGTCTGCCGGACGTGCGGCGTGCAGCAGGCCGCGAGCGAACGCCCGCCGCCCGCCTGTGCGATCTGCAATGACGAGCGCCAGTACGTCCCGCCGGAGGGCCAGCGCTGGGCCACCCTGGCCGAGCTGCGCGCCGAGGGCCGTCGGATCGAGGTGCGCGACCTCGAGCCTGGGCTGACGGGGATCGGAGCGGATCCAAAAATCGGCATCGGTCAGCGCGCATTGCTGGTCCAGACGCCCGCCGGCAACTTCCTCTGGGACTGCCTGGGATTCATCGACGACGCGGGCGTCGCGGCGGTCGGGGCGCGGGGCGGACTTCACGGCATCGCGATGTCGCACCCACATTTTTACGGCGTCTGCGTGGAGTGGAGCCACGCGTTCGGCGGCGCCCCCATCTACATCCCGACGGCGGATCGTCGGTGGGCGATGCGACCCGACCCGGCGATCCGGAACTGGGAAGGCACGCTCGAGCCGCTTCCCGGCCTGACGCTTATCCAGTGCGGCGGCCACTTCGCGGGGAGCACCGCGCTCCATTGGTCGGCCGCCGCCGACGGGCGCGGCGCGCTGCTCACCGGGGACACCGTCACGGTGGTGGCCGACCGCCGATTCGTCAGCTTCATGCGAAGCTACCCGAACGAGATTCCGCTATCGGCGGCCGACGTCAACCGAATTGTCGCGGCCGTCAAGCCCTATCGCTTTGACCGCATCTACGGTGGCTGGTGGGACCGGGTGGTCGATCGCGATGGCCCGGCCGCGATCCAACGATCGGCCGACCGATACCTCCGCTGGATCAACCCCCCACCCTGACCCTCCCCCGCAATGGGAGGGACATAGCTACCCTACCCGCCAAGGGGAAGGAAATATCTAGACCAGATAGTCGTAGAGCAGCTCTTCGCTGCCGAGCGGCCGGAAGTTCAACTGGATCTGTCCCATCCGCTCGAGCAGCGGGGCCAGGTCCGCCTTGTCCTTGAGCTCGATGCCGACCAGCGCCGCCCCGCGCTCCTTGTTCGTCTTCTTGATGTACTCGAAGCGCACGATGTCGTCCGTCGGCCCCAGCGCATTGTCGACGAACTGGCGCAGCTGGCCGGGCTTCTGGGCGAACTCGATGATGAAGTAGTGCTTGCGGCCCTGGTAGACGAGGCTGCGCTCCATGATCTCGGGGTAGCGGAGGATGTCATTGTTCCCCCCACTCAGGACACAGACCACGGTCTTGCCCTTGATCTCGCCGGCCACATCCTCCAACGCCGAGATGGCGAGCGCGCCCGCGGGCTCCGTGATGATGCCCTCATTCTGGTAGAGCTCGATCATGGTGGTGCAGATCCGGCCCTCGGGGACGACCACGACGCGACCAACGTGCCGCCGGCAGAGCTCAAAGGTGAGCTGGCCGACCCGGCGGACCGCCGCCCCATCGACGAACGTATGGAGCTCGTCGAGGGTGACCACCCGGCCCTGTTTGAGCGACTCATACATCGATGGCGACCCGGCCGGCTCCGCGCCGATGATCGAGACGGATGGATTTCGCTCCTTTAGATAGGATGCGACACCTGCCGCAAGGCCGCCGCCGCCGATCGGGACGATGACCACCGAGACCTCTCCTCTGGTTGCATCGTGAATCTCCTTGCCCACCGTGCCCTGCCCGGCGATCGTCTGCGGGTCGTCGAAGGGATGCACGAAGATCCCTTGCGGCTGATCGCAGAACTGCTGGGCCGCCTGGCTGGCCTCGTCGTAGGAATCGCCCACCAGCCGGATCTCCACCAGGTCGCCGCCAAAATGCTCGACCCGCTCGATCTTCTGGGTCGGGGTGATCCGGGGCATGAAGATCGTCCCCTTGATGCGCAGGTGCGCGCAGGCGAAGGCGACGCCCTGGGCGTGGTTGCCGGCGCTGGCGCAGACGACCGGCCGGCGACGGTCGTCGGCGGACAGCGAGGCGATCTTGTTGTAGGCGCCGCGGATCTTGAAGGATCGCACCGCTTGCATATCCTCGCGCTTGATCAGGACGTTCGCGCCGTAGAGCTCCGATAGCCGCGACGAGGGCTGGAGGGGCGTCGTCGAGACAATGCCGTGCAGCCGCCGCTCGGCCTCCTCGACAGCGCGCGTGAGCTCCATCGCGTCCCGAATAGTACCGGGGCGAGCCGATGCGTCCCGACTCCGCTGCGATTCCTGCGCCTGTTCACAACGTCGTTACCAAGCTGCTAACGAATCGCGTTCGCGGGCCTAACCGATCAGACCTAAATCGTGGCTAACCTGCGGCACGCGTGAAATCTCTCCAACGGTGGTATCGGAACGGGCCGGACGGCCATATAGTCGACGCACTCGGAGGTGCGAGCGAAGCCCCCGAGTCGCAACTTATCCGTCAGGAGGAATTGATGAGCAAGCGCGAGAAGAAGCAAGGCGAAGAGGGCGGGCAACCGCAAACCCAGCCGTGGCCTGGGAAGCCAGCCGGCCAGCCCGGCCAGCAGTGGCCCGGCAAGCCGGCCAACCAGCCCGAGCACAAGCCGACCACCTGGCCGACGCAGCCCGGACAGGGCCACTAGGCTCGACTCGTCGATAAGTCGGCGCCCCGTCAGAAGGTTGATGGGGCGCCGCTGCATTTCCAGGCGTCAGCCGATGAGCGGCAACCGCTGGATCACCAGGTCATGAAGTGCCAGCCGCCATCCACCGGAAGGTTGACTCCATTGACGGAACGGTTCGTCAACAGGAAGACGACGGCGTCGACGATGTCCGCCATGCTCGGCAGCCTGCCGGTCGGCGTCTTCGCGCGGTGCCCCTCTAAAACCGGTGCCGGCTTGGCGCTCCAGTAGGGGCTGTCACCAACGATCCCAGGGTGGATGGCATTGACCCGCATCGGCGCCAGCTCCATGACCAGCGCCCGCATCAGGCCGCTGATCGCGGCATTCACCGTCGTCACCATCGTGGAGCCCGGATATGGCTTGTCCTTTGCGCCTCCACCGAAGAGCACGATGGAGCCGTCGCTGGTCATGCGTGAGTTGAGCACGTGGATCACTTCCGTGTAACCGATCAATTTGAGCGTCACCAGCCGCAGCGCGCGAGTGCTGTCGAACTCGCGAACTCTGTTCTCATCTCGTTCGATGGCGGCCACGATGAGATGATCGACGGGACCTATCTCAGCCAGGGCGGAACCGATGTCGGCGGGTTTGGTTAGGTCGACTCCAATACCGCGCGTCCGCCCGCCAATCTCGGCGGCCACGCCCGTCGCACGCTTGTGGTCACGCCCCGAGATGATCACCTCCCGGCCCCGCCCGGCGAAGTGTCGAGCGACCTCCTTACCGAGGCCGGAGGTCCCGCCGATGATCACGACGCTTTCCTGATCCGCCATCATGACCTCTTTTCGGCAATCCGCGATTGGAGGTAATCCCAGTCACGAGCGAACCGATACGAGTGTCGGGCCGGCGGTTGCGGCGCTTGCGTCTCCAGCCAGCGGACCGGCGTGTCAGCCGGGTTCGAAAATCCGTGAACGCAGCCGACCCCAGCGAAGCCGACATCCCCGGGCGTCATGCGGTACCGCTGACCGTCGAATGTGGCATCGACCTCGCCGTCCAGGATGAGATAGGTCTCCTCGATCGGGTGATCATGCTGTCCGGCCATCCCATTCGGCTGGTACTGGACCATGAACATCGTCGACAGCTGAGCGCCCAGGTCGCTATCGACCATCATCTTGACCGTGATGCCGCTGTAGACGAGCAGCGCCGTCCGCATACTGGCCGATATCGCGAGCTGATCCTGGGTCTGCCGGTCGACGTCCATGTTCGAGGGCTCGATGTGCCCGAAGGAGCGAGTGCGAGGATCGCGCACGTCTATGGAGATCGCTGGGCTTCGGTCACGGGCTTCCGGGCCTCGGTCCCCCCCACCTGGGAAGAATGTGTCGTAGCCCAGTCGAGCCCGCGGCTGGGGCGCCATCATCTCCGCCCAACGCGTGCCGCCCGTTGCGAGACCGAGCCAGGAGTGCGCAACCCCCACGGGCACGAGGCCGTAATCGCCGGGACGTAGCAAAAAGACACCCTCGCCGGTGGCAAGCTCGACCTCGCCCTCGAGGATGTGGAAGGTCTCCTCGAAGGAGTGGAGGTGGCTGGCTACGAGGCCACGTGCCTCGAGGGTGCACATCCCGAAGCCGGTATGAACGGCGGGCGTGTCCTCCCCCACCACCATCCAGCGGCGGAATCCCTCGCTGTGGCCCGCGAACGCCGGCGGGATGGCGAAGGTCGCTTCACCACCCCGTCGCACGATGTGCCTGGCCGTGGCCAGCGCCAATCCCGCGCTCACCCGACTGGCTGCAGCTTCTTCTTCGCCGCTGTCTCGGTCAGGTAGTCGCGGCTGTTCTCCACCAGCTCGCGGGCTCGCGCGTAGTTGGCCAGTAGCTTGCCGTCCCGCTTGTGGATCTTGCCGCCGATGATCACGGTGTCGACGTTTGACACGTCGGCCGCAAGCGTGACGGTGGCGACCGGGTCGATGACCGGTGCCGTCCCGGGCGCCTGGCCATCGATGACGACCACGTCCGCCTGCTTGCCCGGCGTGAGCGAGCCGGTGCGGTCCTCCAGGCCGACGGTGTATGCACCGTTGCTGGTGGCCATCTCCAGCGCCCCCCGAGCGGTGAGGGTGGATTCCGGAATCGTCGTATTCGCTTCCCATGCCACGCCGCAGACCAGGACGCGCTCGCCGGCGAAGGCACTGCGAATCTGGGTGAACATGTCGCCGGGCACGGTGGTGACGACGTCGATGGACAGACTCGGCCGCAAGCCGTACGTCAGAGCCTTGCCGACGGGCGGCTGGCCGTGACCCATCTGCATCTCGACCTGGGGGGCGATCGAGATCTTGCCGCCGGTGTCCTTGACCAGCTGCCACTCCTCCTCGCTGAAGTAGCAGCAGTGAATATAGGTGGTATCCGGTCCGAGCAGGTTGAGCCGCTGCAGCGACTTGATCATGGCGAAGCGGCCGGCCAGCCGGCCCATGCCGACGTGCACCGTGATCGGCAGTCCGAGCTCCCGCGCCATCTTCCACTCCTGGGTGACGACCTCGTCGACGCAGAAGCCGGGGCCGCGGGTGGCGAGCGCCATGGTCAAGAGGCCGTCGTTGGACCGGAAGTAGGTGTCGCGGATGCGGCGGACGTCGTCCTTCGGAATCGCGATCTTGCTCTGGTTCCAGTAGTCGTTGAGCGAGAGGTTCGCGCTGCCGTAGGCGTAGACCGCCCGGATGCCCGACTCCTTCAGGCCGCGGACCCCGGCGTCGGGGTGCTCCGGCGTGTTGTTGATGTGCGACCAGTCGAGCAGGGTCGTGATGCCGGCGTTGACGCACTCGAGCGCGCCCGCCAGGTTGCTGGCATAGACGTCCTCCGGTCGGTAGATCGGGGCGAACGTGTCCAGCACCTCGACGAAGTAATCATCGAGCGTGGCATTCGGGGCGCAGCCGCGGATGGCGCATTCCCAGGTGTGCCGGTGCGTGTCGATGAACCCCGGAATGACGATGTCGCCGGTCGCGTCGATCACCTCCGCATCGGCATCGATGTGGGGCGCGATCTTCGCGATCTTGTCGCCTTCGATCAGTACGTCGCCGCGCGGCAGATCGGGAACCTTGGGATCCATCGTGATCACGGAACCGCCTCGAAGCAACAATCGGTCAGCCATGATTTTCTCCTCCTTGGAACTGGAGATCAGCGATGGTGGAAGGCCTCCACCTGGCGGCGCACGGCAGCGGAATCGAACCAGGCGTTCTCGCGCTCGATCAGTCCATCACGCAGATCGAAGACGTGTAGCAGGCGGAAGCTGACGGGGGCGCCACCGCCCGCCACGCCGGCAAAGTCGCCCATGACGTGGCCGGTGGCGATCGACTCATCAACGACGTGGTCAGCGCATTCGAAGCGGCTGACGCTGCGCAGATGGATGTCAGGGATTGCTTGCAGGATGCCGCCGTAGGCCTGCGCGACCGCTCGCTTACCCCGAAAGGGCGAGCCGGGATGGGTGATGTCGTCCCAGACGATGGTGTCGGTATAGGTCGATAGTGTCGCCTCGATATCGTGGGCGTTTTCGGCGGCAAAGTGGCGATCGATGACGTCCAGACCAGCCGTGATCAGTACTCGACCCCTCCGTCCCGTGGTGTTTAGCAACGATAAACCCCCGACCGGCCGTGGTCAAGCGGCGGCCCGGCCCAACTCGGTTCGGCCAGCTCGGGCCGTTCAGTAGCGCTTGACGCCCCTCGCTCGAGGCTGATAAGTTGGGCCTCGTTCCAAGGGAGGGTGACGATGGGCAAAACATTTGGCTTGATGGGGGTGGACTGGGAGCAGCGGGTCGACTTCGACCGACTCCGCCGGGACCGGCTGGACCGCATCAAGGGTCTGCTCAAAGAGTCCGAGCTCGGCTCACTGGTGTGTTTCGACCCCAACAACATCCGATACATCACCAGCACGCTGATCGGGACCTGGAGCAACGACAAGTTCGTCCGCTGGTCGCTGCTGCCGCAGGACCGGGAGCCGATCATCTGGGACTTCGGCTCGGCGGCCAGGCATCACCAGCTCTACAACCCCTGGCTCGACGGCCGCTCGAGAGCAGGGATCACCAATTTCCGCGGCGGCATCCGGCCGGAAGCCGGCCGGGCCGAAGACGTCGCCCACAAGATCAAGGTCGAATTGGAGGCCGCCGGTCTGGCACAGGAACCGGTCGGGCTGGACATTGTCGAACCGCCGATCATGTTCGCCTTGCAGGCCGCCGGGCTCAAGGTCGTGGACGGGCAACAGCTCATGCTACAGGCCCGCATGATCAAGTCGGTGGACGAACTCGTCCTGCTCGACACCGCCTGCATGATGGTGGACGCCGCCTACGAAGCACTGTACAAGGTGATGGGCCCGGGCATGAAAGAGAACGAGTGTGTGGGGCTCGTCGCCAAGACCCTCTACGATCTGGGCTCCGAGCACGTCGAAGGGGTGAACGCCATTTCGGGCGAGCGCACCCACCCGCATCCGCACATCTACAGCGATCGGGTGATGCGCCCGGGCGACCCGGTCTTCTTCGACATCCTCCATGCGTACAACGGCTACCGCACCTGCTATTACCGGACGTTCGCCATTGGAAGCGCGTCAGCGGGCCTGGTCGACGCCTATAAACGCTGCCGCTACTACCTCGACGAGGCCATCAGCCGGGTGAAGCCCGGCGCCACGACCGCGCAGGTTGCCGAGGCATTCCCGCGTGCCCCGGAGTTTGGCTTCGTGAGCGAGGAGGCGGCGTTCGCCCTGCAGCTCGGCCATGGGGTCGGCCTGTCGATCTGGGAGAAGCCGGTGATCAGCCGGCTGATCCCGCCCGAGGCCGGCGACGTCATCGAGGAAGGGATGGTTTTCGCGCTAGAGACCTACTGGCCCGCCTCAAACGGCTGGCAGGCCGCCCGCATCGAGGAGCAGGTCATCGTGAGGAAGGCTGGGTGCGAGGTCATCACCCGGTTTCCCGCTGAACAACTCCTGATTGCGGGTCAGCGCTACCAGACCGTTAGCGGGCCGCTGCCCGTCACCCGGGAGCACCAGTCGAACCTCAATCGGGCCGACGGCGAGGTGAAGCCAGCGGCGACGGCGCAACCAGCGGCGGAGCAGACGGCGTCCGTCGAAGCGGAGAAGGCGCCAGCCGCAACCGCCGGTTAGACCGAACCCGCCGGCGTCGAGCGGTGCCGACCGGTCACGACCCAAATGCCCTGGACCGCCTCCTCGCCAGCGTTCCAGAGCCGGTGCGGCGTGGTCGATGGGAAGGCGATCGAGTCCCCTGGCCCGAGCTGGTAATCGTCGAAGTTGACGGTGACCGTGAGGGTGCCGCGGAGCACGATGCCGTACTCCTTGCCGCTATGGCGCATCATCGTCGTCGCCGAGGCGCCGCCAGGGCCGTACTCGACGAATAGAAAGTCGACGTCGGGATGGCTGGCGGCGGTGAGCCGTTCCCAGCGGACCCCATTCTCGAGCTCGATGACTTTTCGCCTGGTGCCGCGCACCACGAGGTTCGGATGTTCTGCATCGGGTTTGGCTTGCCCTTCCGCGTGCCGAGGCGAGCCGCCGTCCTCGTCTGGGCCGGTGAACAGCCGGTCGAGTGACAGCCCCAGAGCGGATGTGAGCGCGTACAGTGACCCGACCGATGGCCGGGCTTTTCCGGTTTCGATCTGTGAGATCAGGCTGGGCGAGAGGCTCACCCGTTTGGCGAGTTCGCGGAGGCTCACCCCGCGTCGCTCGCGTTCTGCCCGCAGCCGGGGTCCGATATCGACCGGATACGAGAGTCCCCACCGGGCTCCAGCGCCCTGGTCGGCGCGGTCACTCGTGATTTTGATTGAGGAATTCTAGACCTGCGGAATGAAGGCGCCTAGCGCATGAACGCCGCCAGTCGCCTGGCTTCATCGTCGACTTCGCGCTGGGCGGACCGCGGGATCGGCTCGAACGGGTTGAGCTCGACTCGTCCGCCCTCGAACCGCCAGGTTCCCGCAACGGCGCCGTCGACCAGGAAGGTCGGCACCGAGTGTGGCGTCCTGGTATTGAAAACGAGCGGGCGTAAGGCTCGGGAAGAATCTGCGTGCGGCGGGCGTGCACCAGCAACGTAGCGTCCCAGGTTGGCAAGAAGCGGACAGGAGCCAGGCGTCGCGGCCACCGGTAACGGCGCCCGCGGAAGATCGACGAGCTCCTTCCCCTTTTCGTCGCGGAAGTGCCGGAGGGATATCCGTTGGAGCATCGGAAGCAACATGGCGTGTGGGATTCCGGCCCAGTCCGCAATTTCGCGCACCGACGCGGGCGCGAACCCGCCCAGGTAACGGCGGATGACGTACAGCCCGGCCGACTCGGGATGGTGGGCCGGCCGGATCCAGGTTTCCGCAAGGCCGTAGAGATTGGCCCGACGCTGCTCCAAGGTGCCGAAAGGCGGAACGCGAACCATGTGGAGCCACTGTGCGACCCCTCCCCAGGTCACGGGTGGCAGCCCTCGAGCCCGCAGGACCCCTTTTAGTTCGTCGGCACGTCGGGGGCCGCTCGCCAGTTGTTCGCGGAGGGCGCTCGCCGCCGCCTCCATGTCGAGGTCTCCGAACTGCGTTCGCGTAATGCGTCGCCACCACGCCTGGCGGGGCTGTGCGATGGCGGCCAGGAAAAGCCAGTAGTCGCGGGCGGTGACCATGTGAATCGTGCTGCGCAGCAGCGTGCCTTGCATCACGCGGCGTTGCTGGAGCGCCGTGGTCAGCGCTTCGCGACCGAAATTTCGCGTGCGCGACCACAGACCGATATATCCGGAGGGCGCGTACTGCGTTTGCAGCCCACCGATACGTTCGATCGTCGAAAGCAGGGGCAGCGATGAACGCTCGAGCAGAAACTGCCTGGCCAGCAGCGCTCGATTGAGCTCACGCATCGTGAGGATTCGATCGGCCTTCACTCGACTACGTTGGCAGCAACTGGAACGTGTGACCGCCCTCGCCCCGAATGGCTGCAAAGTGGCGCCGGTCCAGGGTGATGATCACGCGTGTCCGTAGCCGGTCAGCGAGCGCAGCCACGGATGCATCCACGGCTCCCAACGGGAAATCCGCATAGCTCTCCACTAACGCGCCTATTCGCTTCCAATCCTGCGGCTCGGGCGCGCGAACGTCGAAATCAGCTAGCGTCTCGACAAATCGGGCTTCCACCGACGCGCCTAGCCGAGTTCCGATGAGATAGCAGGCTTCAGTGATAACGAGAGCCGGAATGACGAGGCGCAGTCCAGGCCGCTGGAGCGCTGCTACTGAGCGACGATGGTCCTGGTCGTCGCGATCGACAGCCGCATAGAGCGGCCCCGTATCAACGACTGCGACGCTCGGCGCCAGCCCTCTTCTTTCCTCCTAACTCGCGGGCCAGGATAGATTCGGCCTTACGTGCTGTGTCTCGCTTGCCGCTGCGCCCGAGACTAACGAAGGGCAGGCGTTTGGCTGACGATTTCCCACCAGCGAGGTACTCCGTCAGCGCCTCCCGGACGATCGCCGCCGTCGAACGGTTCCGGCGTCGCCGTTCGTAGTCGAGTTGGTCCGCCAAATCATCATCGAGCAGAATCGTCGTACGGCGCATATGTGCATATTAGCATACTTTACTACACCTTCCTCACCATCGGCGCCAACAATGTGCAGGTGAATCCGACGACGCGCTCGGCTTACACACTGGGGCCGGGACAGCAGGAGCTCGAACCTTTTACCTACTGGCAACGAGCGCGGTGGGCCTGAACGGACCGGCCGTTCAGGCCCGGGCCTGCGCGGTCAGCTCGCTAGTCAGATCTAAGCAGCGCCGCGCAATCGGGAGGACCGGACCTCATCATCGGCCGTGGGCACATAGGCGAGCACCTCGCCCGCACCTGTCACGATCGCCAGTTGCAAGAATTCATACCGGCCCACAACCCCCCTTCTGGGTTCCCGGCAGCGCCACGCCCGCGTAACCGGCGACCGGGTGCTTCCTTTCGGCTGGCCAGCCCGATCCGGCAATTTTCCAGCCTCTGAGGGTGCAAAACAGCACAAATGGCGAATTCTTCGATGCCGACTATTGGGAAAGGTTATAGCGCCGCCGTTCGAACTTAAGCCGACACTGGACGAACCTGTCTGAATACGTCACCATATGGGTAGAAAAACCGGGTGACTAAAGTGAAGGCGCGGGTCCCAGTCGACCCGCTGGTGTTGAGCGCGGAAGCGCTGATCCTCAAGGGGAAGGATCAGGGCTACCTCGCCCCTGACGACGTGATGAAGGCCTTCCCCACCATCGAGGGTAATGCTGACGGCTTCGTTCGGGTGGCTGCGGTTTTCCAGGAGATGGGCATCCAGGTGACCGCCGACGGCGAGGCCGAGCAGGAAGTCGACGAGGAGGAAACCCTCACCGAGGTCGAGGTGGTCAGTTCGGTGGCCCTCGACGATCCGGTTCGGATGTACCTCAAGGAGATCGGTCGAGTCAACCTGCTGACGGCCAAGCAGGAGGTTGAGCTGGCCAAGGAGATGGAGGCCGGCTCGGAAGAGGCGCGTCATCACCTGACCGAAGCGAACCTCCGCCTGGTGGTGTCGGTTGCCAAGAAGTACCTCAACCGTGGCCTGTCATTCCTCGACCTGATCCAGGAAGGCAACCTGGGTTTGATGCGCGCGGTCGAGAAGTTCGATTACAAGCGCGGCTTCAAGTTTTCGACCTACGCGACCTGGTGGATCCGCCAGGCGATCACGCGTGCCATCGCCGACCAGGCGCGGACGATCCGCATCCCGGTCCACATGGTCGACACCCTCAACCAGCTGGCGCGCGTGTCGCGGGCGCTGCTCGAGCAGCTCGGGCGCGAGCCCACCGAGGAGGAACTCGCCTACGGGATGGGGATCACGGTCGACAAGGTCCAGGAACTGAAGAAGATCTCGCAGCAGCCGGTGTCCCTCGAGTCGCCGATCGGCGAGGAAGAGGATTCCCACCTGGGCGATTTCGTCGAGGACAAGCACGCGATCGCGCCGCTCGAGGCTGCGTCAGAGGCGATGTTCCGCAACGAGGTCGAGGACATCCTGGCGACACTGCGCCCGCGCGAGCGGCGCGTCGTCCAGCTACGCTTTGGCCTGGTCGACGACGAGCCGCGCACCCTCGAGGAGGTCGGCCGCCGGATGGGGCTGACCCGTGAGCGGATCCGGCAGATTGAGGCCACCGCCCTGCGCAAGCTGCGGCATCCCAGCCGGTCGAAGGTCCTGCGCGACTACACCGAAGACCGCGAGCGAACCCGGGAAGCGGAAGCCGTCTCCTAATTCCTACGCGGAGCGTGCGGCTCTGACTAAGGGCGGTGCAGAGTCGGACATCGACGCCCTGATCGCAGAGCAGGTCGCGTACTACGGGGCACGGGCCCGCGAATATGACGAGAGTCTTCGGCGGTTCGAGCGCTATATCAACCTCGGCGGGGCGGTAGCCGGGTCGAACCCGGAGAGCGAGGTTGAAGAGATTCGGACCATGGTCGAAGCCCTCGAGCAGCAGCGGCCATTGGGCAAGGTTCTCGAACTCGCCTGCGGAACCGGCTGGTGGACCCAGTATTTGGCCCTGAACGCACAGGAAGTAACCGCGGTCGACGCTGCCGACGAGATGCTCGCGTTTAGCCGGGAGCGCGTCAAACGTCAGAACGTTGCCTATGTTCGCGCCGACATCTTTTCCTGGCGGCCAGAGCAACCCTATGACTTCGTGTTCTTCGCTTTCTGGCTCTCGCATGTGCCGCACGATCGCTTCGGGGCTTTTTGGCGGCTGGTTCGAGACTCATTGGCAAGAAACGGGCGCGTCTTCTTCATTGACGAGCTGGAAAATGCGCAGGCTCGGAAGTTCGAACAACGCATCGGGGCCGATGCCGTGCTCCGGACGCTCGAAGACGGCCGCCAGTTCCGAGCGGTGAAGGTCTTCTACGAGCCGGGGGACCTACATGTAAGGCTGCGTCATCTCGGGTGGGAGCTCGACGTCCAAGCAGCCGGTCCTAATTTCTACTGGGGTTGCGGCTCCCCGGCCGTTAGGTGAGCTTGCACCACCAGGGCAAGCCTGCGCGTCCCGCCGGCTGGTGCCAGCACTCTTGCTGGACGCGGCCGACTTGACCACAATCGACGTGTGAAACCAGAAGGGCGCCGCCTTGTCTGGGGGGTCACCCTCCTGATGCTCGTCGCTGTCGCTGGTGACCTCGTCCTGTTTGCCACCAACCAGACGGTCCCCAGGAGTGGCTTGTTTGGCACCGACGGCATCCTTCGGATTGAGATCCCGCTATTTGCCGTGACCTTCACCCTGGTCGGGGCACTAGTGGTATCGCGGCTGCCCAGGAATCCCGTCGGATGGATCTTTTGGGGTTTGGGCATCGAAGCGACGATCCAGTCGCTGATGACGGAGTACAGCTGGACGGCTTTGCGAGTCGGCCCGCTGCCCGGCGCGGCGGCGGCCGGCTGGCTCGCAAGGAGTCTTGGCGAGACGCTGTTTCTGCTGGCCTTCGTCTACCTCGTGTTGTTGTTCCCCGATGGCCGGTTGCCCTCGCCGAAATGGCGGCCGGCTGCTGTCCTGTCCGGCCTCGTATTGGGTTTGGCGGGACTGGTTTCGCTCGTCGCCACCGGGAATCGCGTCTTGGGCGCAAGCGCGCTGACAGTTCTCATCGCAGTGTCCGGGCTGGTGGTCAAGTACCGACGGTCTGACAAGGTGCGGCGGCAGCAGATCAAATGGCCGGCCTTCGCCGCCGGCATCGTCGCGGTCAGCATCCTAGGGATTCCACCTCTTTTAACGTTGCTCTTGCCGCCGACGCTGCAAACCGGTCCGGGGGTGACAGTGGTTACCGCCGCGTCGATCGGGACGATCGTTCTCCTGCCGATTGCAATGGCGATCGCGATCCTGCGCTATCGCCTTTACGACATCGACCTGGTCATCAACCGAACCGTGACCTATGCTGCGTTGGCTGCGGCAATCACCCTGATCTACATCGGGGTCGTAATCGGTATCGGCGGGGTAATCGGCCGCGGTGGCCGAGCCAACTTCCTGCTCTCGCTCGCCGCGACCGCCCTGGTCGCCGTCGCTTTTCAGCCGATCCGTCAACGGGCACAGCACATCGCCAACCGCCTGGTCTATGGCGACCGGGCGACACCCTACGAGGTGCTATCCCGGTTTTCGCAGCGGATCGCCGAGTCAATCGCCAGTCACGAGGCGTTGCGGGAGATGGCGGAGGTTCTGGCGCATGGAACGGGCGCGAGCCGAGCCGAAGTGTGGTTACGGACCGGCGCCTCGTTGCACTGTGCCGCGCGATATCCCGATACGGGCACCCGTCCGGACCCTGTGCCACTCGATGGAGAAAGCCTCCCGGAAATCCTTGGCGTCGATGCGTTGGTGCCGGTGCGCTACCAGGGCGAGCTTCTTGGAGCGCTCGCCGTAGGTAAACCAAGGGGCGAATCCCTGATGCCCATAGAGGAGAAGCTGCTCGCTGATCTCGCCAGGCAGGCGGGTCTGGTGCTGAAGAACGTCGGTCTGGCCGCCGATCTTCGACTTCGACTCGAGGAGCTTCGCGCATCACGCGAGCGGGTGGTCTCAGC